>Ga0208373_1001811_pt1 | contig 26281 bp, 25 predicted proteins | sample RifOxyC2_FD_184036 | JGI IMG/M metagenome (GOLD analysis project Ga0208373, IMG submission 184036) | Soil microbial communities from Rifle, Colorado - Rifle Oxygen_injection C2 (SPAdes) | ecosystem: Environmental > Terrestrial > Deep subsurface > Rock core/Sediment | place: Rifle, Colorado... | reverse complement strand
GAATTCACCGGAGTTATTTCAGGAGTAACCGACTGGGGTATTTTTGTTGAACTTGAAAACAAATGCGAGGGCATGGTTTCTGTCAGTTCGCTCGATGATGATTTTTATATTTTCGATGAAAAAAATGTCCTGTTGACATAACTGTAATACCGGAAATTAAAAATCCGGCAGCAGAATACCACTCTCCATACAATATTGACACAAAAGAAGGTACAAGCTCAACAATCCCAAGCACAATAAGAAGGTCACCTATTTGTTTGAGCAGTATTTTATATTTTAAATTTTTCATGTACCTCCAATTTTAAAAGGTGCACAAAGTTGATCGAAATTGTATAAGTGGTTTATAAAGATTTGGGTAAGGTTATAAATATTTTATAAGATTATTCTTGTCCGGGCAAATACTGTCGCCACGCATAAGTGGCGACAGTATAAAGAAGAAGAGGCTGCCTAAAAATAGACAGCCTCTTGCATTTATAGGATAATCAGATTATTCGCGGAATTTTGCAAACTCGATATCGTTTTGTGAACGGGCTTTAAGAGCTTCGTCTTTGTAAACAATCTCAAGATATTTAGCAACATCTGTCATCTTACCTTGACGAGCAGCTATGATAGCTCTAAAATAATTAGAGTGAGGACATTTGCAGGTAATCGCTGCAGATGCTTTCTCAAGCTGGTTTGTAAGGATGTATGCAAGACCTTCGTTTTCATTTTTGGTGCCGGCCAGTTTTGCAACTGCATCGGTGTATTTTCCATTAAGGATATCAATAATTGCAAGATTTGTTTTTGCCTCTTTTAAAGAAGATTTGTTAAACATATCTGTAGCGGTCTTGTAGTCCTTCTCGCGAAGAGCGATAACGCCTGCATTGTTGTAGTAGTAAGCAGATGTTTTGTTTGTAACCTTAGCGTGAGCAACTTTAGCATCCGCTAGTTTGCCTGCAGATAAAGCAACGGCAGCAAGGTTGTTGTAACCGCGGTCACAATTGAATTTATCGCCGGCCTTTTTGTAAAGCATCGCTTTTGTATCATAATCTTTAACTAACGCTGCAGTATAAAGAAGTGCCTCAAGATCCATAATCTCTACATTTGTTTTGGCAAGCTCTTTAAGCTCCTCATCGCTGTAGTTTGTGTAGTCTATGTTTGCGATAACTCTTGCTCTCCTGAGTTCCGGAAGGATTTTATCTGCAAGGGTTTTGAAAACTTTAGACATATTCTTAATCTCACGCTCGCGAACCATAGGGTCGCTATACATTGAGAGAACACGAAGGATAAGCTCTTTGTCCTGAATTGTAGAGGCGGCAACCAACTCCTGGAAACCATCCCAGTCCTCTGCAATTGTAGAAACATTTACAGGAGCACCTACAGGAACATTTTTAGTTATTTTATCAAATGCGCTCTTTGCAGTCTCACCGCGTTTGTCAGAAAGTTTAGAGTTTAGAGTTGTCGGGCCGTCCGGAGAGGCATAGGCAACGATATCTGTACTCTTTACTGTCCTGCGCTCATCTTTTTCAATATCTGCAAGGAATTGTTCAAACTCTTTGATCTCTGCTTTTGTAAGCTCTTTCGGGCGAACAGCGTGGCTGTTGATTGTGTAGAGAATTTGAGTCTCTTTCTTCTCGGTTAAGATTTTCTTGTAATTATTTGAGGTAATCGCAGTTTCACCCTCTGCGTGAACAAGTTTGTAGGTAGTGTTTGCACCATCTGCAAGTTTGTAAGGAGCAGGGAAGTCATACCTCTTCTCTTTGTTCCAAACAGCAACTCTCAGTTCAAGATGCGATTTCTCCATTCCCGGCTTGTAAGCAAATTTAACAGTGTTACTAACTTTGCCACCCATAGTGAAAATTGACTGATAGTTATCTGTAACCTTCTCTCCCTGTAGTTTTTGAACTGGAGCGGCAACTTCGCCACCCTGGTAAACCAATACAGGAACTACCTCAAGAATTGCTCTTGCGTGGAAATATTTGTCCGGAAAATTCATTGTGTAGGTTGCTGTAATTTCGTCAGCAACTACCTCAAGAATTTTGGGGTTGTTCTCAACAGTTACCAGCTGAGCATTTTTCGCCATCTTCGAAGGGTTGCTGCAGGACATCACAGATATTCCAAGGATAGCAACCGCTAAAATTTTAAACAGGTTTTTTTTCATTCTAAGGTATATTTAGTTATTTAATCTTATTCTATTTCGTTGAAAACCGTAACTGCAAATATATATAAAAAAAGTTATCAACACTATTTAAATAACCCCTTTTAGCTTCAAAAGTTCAATGTCTCCGGGAGTATCAATTGAATGTGATTCAAACGATGTTTCGGCTACCACTATACGAATTCCGTTCTCCAGCCACCGGAGTTGTTCCAAACTCTCCGCACTCTCCAGCGGAGTTGGCTCAAGGGCAGCAATTTTTACTAAAGCTTCACGTCTGTAGCCGTATAGACCTATATGGCGGAAGAATGGATAGTCGCTAGCCCAACTCTCTTTTTCTCTATCTCTTACAAAAGGAATCGCAGAGCGGCTAAAGTACAATGCAGCTCCATCTTTACCAAAAACTACCTTCGGGGTGTTGGGATTGAAGATATCCTCTCCAGGTAAGAATTTTTTTGCAAGGGTAGCAACCTGAGTCTCCGGGGTCTTTCCCGATTTGTTGTTCTCAAAACAAGAGATAAGCTCCCTTATTTGTGTTGGTTCAATAAAGGGTTCATCTCCCTGTACATTAATTACACACTCGCACTTCTCTCCATAGAGGGTTTCAATCTTGTACATAGCCTCCAGGACTCTGCTGGTACCGTTCGGGTGCTCTGTTGAGGTGAGAACGGCTCTCCCCCCGAAATTTTCGACAGCATCCAGAATCCTCTGGTCGTCTGTTGCGACATAGACATCATTAAAGACCTTACTACACTGCTCATAGACCCGTTTGATCATAAGTTTGCCCCCGATATCGGCAAGAGGTTTTCCCGGAAACCGGGTAGATCCATATCTTGCAGGGATTATTGCCAGAAATTTCATTTTTACCCTTTTAAAATTTCCCAAAGGTATAAATTTTATCTATTTTTGTGTGTTATGGATTTACGATCAATTAAACTTAGATTTGATATTATCGGCGATAATCAAGCACTTAACAGAGCGCTTGAAGTTGCCGTGCAGGTTGCAGGTACAGATCTCTCTGTTTTGGTTACAGGAGAGAGTGGTGTTGGGAAAGAGGTTATCCCACAGATAATTCACATAAATAGTCCAAGAAAGCACAACCAATATATAGCTGTAAACTGCGGTGCAATTCCGGAGGGGACAATAGACTCAGAGCTGTTCGGTCACGAAAAGGGCTCTTTCACGGGCGCTTTTGAAACCCGCAAAGGCTATTTTGAAGTTGCCGACGGAGGAACACTTTTTCTGGATGAGGTTGCAGAGCTACCACTCTCTACACAGGTGCGGCTTTTGAGGGTAATCCAATCCGGGGAGTTTATAAAGGTAGGGTCATCTAAGGTCCAGAAGACCGATGTTAGAGTAATTGCAGCAACAAATGTAAACCTGGTAAGAGCAATTGAGTTGGGAAAGTTCCGCGAAGATCTCTTCTACCGTCTCAATACCGTTCCTATCTCGGTTCCCTCTCTAAGGGACAGAAAGGAGGATATACATCTGCTCTTTAAAAAATTCTCGCTCGATTTTGCAGATAAATATAAGATGCCGGCCATAAAGCTTACTCCGGACGCAGTAGCAATGGTGGAGAGCTACAGGTGGCCCGGCAATGTGAGGCAGCTAAAGAGTATAGCAGAGCAGATATCTGTGATAGAGCATAACCGTATAATAGGTGCAGATCTTTTGAAGAAATATCTGCCTGTTGAGGCTCCCAACCAGCTGCCAATGAGGACAGAGGGACACGGCACAGATTATCTGACAGATAGAGATATTATATTCAAAATTCTATATCAGTTACGACAGGAGGTGGAGGAGCTCAAGGGGCGTGTTGTTGTCGCAAATGAGAGCGTTGCTCCAACATCCAGAATATCTTCAAACAAAGAGCTCTCCAATAGCATTGAGGAGACAGCTGTGGTAGATTATGACGAGGATCCGTTTGAGGATAGGGCAGATGAAAATGGGTTAACCCCTACAGCAGACTCCTCCCGCTCAATTGATACTCTCTCAATACACGATGTTAGTGCAGATCTCATCAAAAAAGCACTTGAACGAAACAAAGGGAAGCGCAAACTTGCAGCACAAGAGCTTGGAATATCTGAGAGGACCCTCTACAGAAAAATTAAGGAGCTAAATTTAGACCTATGAAAAAATTATCAATAATTATATTTTGTTTAACTCTGCTCTCATCTTGCGGTATTTACTCCTTTTCGGGGACATCTATTGCATCGGATGTCTCTACGATTACCATCTACTCTTTCGAAAATAGGGCAATGAGAGTTAATCCTGCTCTGAGTAACACTCTCACAGAAAATCTTAAGGAGAAGTTCAGGAGGCTCACCAAACTAAAACTGCTCAACGAAGATGGTGACCTAATTATTGACGGCCAGATAACAGGCTATGAAACAGCATCAATTGCAGTAACGGCTCAGGAGATTGCAGCTCAAAACAGATTAACAATAACAATAAAGATTACCTTTACAAATGTAAAGTATCCTAAGGAGAACTTTGATCGTAGTTTTGTGGCTTTTGAAGACTATCCCTCTACCAGTTCGTTGGATGCAGTAGAGGCTCGTCTGGTTGAGAGTATTGTTGAGAAGCTAACAGAGGAAATTTTCAACGCAACAGTAGCAAATTGGTAATTATGTCAGATAATAATATATCGGTAATTGAACAGTATCTAGGTAAGTACCCCTGGTTTTCCGAAGGGTATCTGGATTTGTACAAAGCAATGTGCTCTCTGGAGGGGGATGTGGGTCTTACATATCTTAATAAGGCAGCCTCCCACGTATGGTCAAGATCAAAGCTATATGAAATATATAAGGAGTCGCTCATAGAACAGGCAGATGCAGATAGTGAGATAGTAGAGGTTGAGATACCTGCCGCTGTAGTTGAGACTCCTGCAGTTGAAGTTGAGATTGAAGCACCTGTTGTTGTTGCAGAGATTCTTGCAGTTGAAGTTGAAGCCCCTACTGTAGAGGTTGAGATTCCTGCGGTTGTGGTGGAAACCCCTGTTGTTGTGGTTGAAACCCCGGTGGTTGAAGTTGAAACCCCTGCCGTTGTTGCAGAGATTCCTGCGGTTGTAGTGGAAACCCCTGTGGTTGAGGTAGAGAGACCTGCCGTTGTTGCAGAGATTCCTGAGGTTGTAGTTGAAGCCCCTGCCGATGTGGTTGAAGCCCCTGTCGCAGAGGAGAGAGTTGAGCCGGAGTCAGAGAAACCGGCAGAGACTAAACCGGAGAGGGTAGCCGTGAAGATTGAGGAGAGGGCCGCCAAGCCTACAAAGACACCTACATACAGAGAGTACGAACTTATACAGCTGGACGAAGATGAGGACCAGGGCAGAGATATAGTCTTTGAAGACAACTCATTTGTAATCACAGAGAACAAACCTAAATTTGTTCTTGCAGGAGGAGATTATTTTACAAAAAAAGATTTTGAGATGATTGAGCTGGACCTTACTCAGCCACTGGATCACTTTATTGCAGAGAAGCCGACACTGCTCAGGTCTGCCATAATAGGAAAGGGGACAAAGCCGGTTGTCATTAACGACACAGAGTCTGCAGAGTCTTTAGACGACGAGGCATTTTACACAGAGACTTTAGCCTCAATATATATTGAGCAGGGGTTCTACAAAAGAGCTCTGGATGTCTACGCAAAACTTATTTTGTTATTTCCGGAAAAAAGTAGTTACTTTGCGACCCTTGTAAAAGAGATTAAGAATAAATATAACACCTAGATATTATGTATACAGTAATCGCTATTATTATTGTCATTGCCAGCATATTGCTCACAATAGTCGTATTGGTTCAAAACTCAAAAGGCGGCGGACTTGCTGCTAACTTTGCTTCGGGTAACCAGACCTTTGGTGTACGCCAGACAGCAGATTTTCTTGAAAAAGCCACCTGGACACTGGCAATATCTATTATTGTTCTTTGCGTTCTTGCAACAGCATTCGTATCTACAGGAAATAATCAAAAGAAAAATACAATTCAGGAGAGGATTGAGAATAGCGCACCTATACAAGGGCAACCGGAATTCCCAACCACACCGGCACCTGAGACACCGCAAACACCTGGCGGCACACAAAACTAGAAAAATTATTCTCGCAGTATATCAGCTCGTTATGAAAATAACGGGCTTTTTTTGTGAAAAAATTAGTACTATGTGATACAAGGTAATAAAAAATATACATATATTTGCAGTACCAAATTCTATGTAATATTAAATAACAAAAAAAATGAAAAAAGTAGTGACAGTAGGTATAGGCGGAAGAACCTTTGTAATAGACGAGGATGCCTATCAGAAATTGAATCTTTACCTATCCAGGTTCAAAGAGAGAACCAAGATGGGTTTGCAGTCTTCAGATGTAATGGAAGATCTTGAGCAGCGCATTGCAGAACTCTTTTCCGAGTCGCTGGGCTCAAAACTTGAGGTTGTTAACATTACTATGGTAAATAATGTCATTGGTCAGCTTGGGATGCCGGACGGCGAACCAATGGATGATGATTTTGGATTTAAAGGTGAGCCTCAACCAGGTTTTAGCCCAAGCCGTAAACTTTTTCGCGATCCGGACAATAAATCTTTGGGCGGAGTGTGCAGCGGGCTGGCCTACTATCTGAATGTAGATGTTGTTTTAATAAGGGTGCTGTTTGTGATTGCACTTGTAATGGGCGGAGCAGGTTTCTGGGCATATATTATTATATGGATTGTTGCTCCAATGGCCTATACCGCAACCCAGAAATGTGAAATGAGAGGACTTCCGGTTACGGCAGAGAATCTCAAAAAATTTTCCACTTACCATATATAAAAGAGCGATGAACGAGATTAATACAGATAACATTAAATCGCAAATGCGTAAAGGTGTTCTGGAGTATTGCATACTGAGCATACTCAGCAACAACGACGCATACGCCTCATCTCTGATTGCAGAGCTGAAGGATGCGAAGATGATAGTGGTAGAGGGAACCCTCTATCCGCTTCTAACCCGCCAGAAAAACCAGGGGCTTTTAAGCTACAGATGGGAAGAGTCGCAGCAGGGGCCACCAAGGAAGTACTATACTATAACAGAAAAAGGGAGAGAGCTGCTTGCAGAGATGGACTCTGCCTGGGAGGAGATGGTTGAGACACTTGCATTATTAAGACATAAAAAACAGTAAAATGAAAAAGGTTGTAAAAGTCAGTATCGGAAATCTTGCCTTCTCGGTAGAAGAGGAGGGGTTCCTCCTAATCAAGGGCTACCTGGATGTTCTTCACGATTATTATGATAATAAAGAGAATGGAGACGAGATTATTGAGGGGATAGAGGAGAGAATCGCAGAGCTTTTTGTAGAAAAATGTGGTTCAAACACTGTTGTCTCTACCGATATTATCAAAGAGGTTATTACCATACTGGGAAGGCCTGAGGTGATTTTTGAAGAGCAGAGCGACCAGAGAAGCACCGGCTCCAGAAGTCAAAGCAGATATATCCCAAAAAGGTTGTACAGAAATCCGGACAACAAGGTTCTTGGAGGGGTTTGCTCGGGATTGGCAGCCTACTCAAACTTTGATGTTACTCTGGTAAGGATAATCTTTGTCATCCTCTTCTTCGGATTTTCTGCCATAGGGCTGTTTCACGTAGGTGGCGGCTCCTTTATGGTCATTGCCTATATTGTTATGTGGCTAATAATTCCGGAGGCAAAAACCGTAGAACAGCGCTGCTCAATGTATGGCGAACCTATGGATCTCTCAAATATTCAAAGTAATATTAAAAGAGAGGCAAAAAGGGCCGGCAGAAACATAAGCAGAGTGGGCAGAGAGGGAGCCTATGCACTGGAGGGAGTTGCCAGAGTTGTGGTAAAAGCATTTTCCATAATCCTCATATTTATATCAATAACAGCTATAGCAGTTTTATCATTTCTCTTTTTGGGAGTGGAGATATTCAAAGGTGTGCTACCTATGAACCTTATAGATTATGTCTCCCTGGGAATGGAAAACACGCTCTACCTCAAATTGGCCTTTATGGGTATGATTTTCCTTCCACTGGTTGGTATGCTGTACGGCGGTATTCAGTTGCTCTTCGGGTTTAGACCCGGTCGTATCCGCCCCGGAGTGATTATATTTCTATTGTGGCTCACATCAATTATCAGCTTTGGTGTATTGGCCTCAAAGGCCAGCAGGCCATACTGGAACGAAGCACGCGAAAGTTCAGAGATACCGGTTGCCAAAAGACACGACACCATTTATGTAAAATTTGAATATAGCAAACCAATCCCAAATCACAGAGTGGTGATGGACGGTGGTTATTCGGACTTTTCACTTATGTGGATGGAGGAGGAAGAGCTTGGTGGAGATATAGTTGTTTTCCCAACTTTAAAGTTGATTAAACAGAGTGCAGATGAACCATCGTTGATAAAATATAGAAGCTATGCACACGCATACAGCCACTCAGAAGCTGTGATAAAAGCACAGAACTCTCTGCCGGAGTTAAAGATGGAAGATTCACTCCTTACAATCAAGCCGAGAGTCTATAGTAAGGAGAGCAAATGGGACGGAACAACCCAAAGAGTCTCTTTATATATTCCTGATGGTGTAGAGGTGATTGTTGTTGAACCTTTAAAACACGACTTCAAACACATTACTACAAAAGAGTGGTTCTTTAACTGCGAAGATTACAGAGGTCGTGAATGGGACAAAGGGACATACTGGGACAAAAAGTGGAGAAGAAAATTTGAGAGGAAATGGGAAAACCGTTTTGAAGAGTAATAAATTAACAGAGGCTATCTTTCCGGGTAGCCTCTGTTACTGTTTTATCTTTTTTCTAATCCAATCAACAACTCCTATAATGAACTCTTCAGGAACAAACCCAAAGTGCCTTGAATCTGAAGAGTTCATAACATTATCGCCTGCAACAAAATAATAGTTTTTTTGAAAAGTATAATGATCAATGAATTTTGTCCCCAGGTACAAACTGTCATTAACAAATTTTAATCTGTGACCTGTTTCGTACTCAATAGGTATTTTGTATAACTCCCAGTTATTTGAGTTAAGGGGATATGTTTTAAATAATATCCCCAACATTGATTGAGCGATTCCGTAAATAAGCAGGCAAATTACCGGAAATCTTCCACTTTTTTCTATGTTGAAGAATATTATACGGCAACAGAAATATAATATTAAAAGCAATAAAAACATCTCATATCGGCTTTCCTGTGCTTCTCCCTGAACATATTGGTTGAATGAAACATAAAGCATTAAAAGAAATGCTAAAAAATCTTGTAAAGAGAACTTTATGTGCCGGTTTATGGTAAGAAAAGAGATAGCGGCAACATTTATTACAAACAAAATTGTTGTAAAATACTCTCTTTTTGCAATAATGTTATTATCAGCAAATTGTCCGGATTTAACAAATAGTGTAAATAAAATACAAGTGTATAAAATAAGAAAAACGGTGTTGTAGAAAAAAGTATAATTATGCTTTTGCAAAACATTGATATTTTGCTACTTAAACAATGATTCAAATATAAAATTAATTTGTATAATAAAGTAATGTTTTTTAGATTTACTGCTGATGCATTGTTATATTATTTTTCTCAGCAATGTTTTGTTTTGGATAAATTATTGAATTACATCCGAAAATTAAAAATTTAATAACATTCGACTATCAATTTATGAAAATTAAAAATCAATTATTTCCGATAATATTTGTTATAGCAATAATATCGTGTAACAATAATACGGTTGTTACAAACAAAGTAGACCCTAATGTTTATAATGGGAAACAAATAGACGTTGATTTGACAAATAACAATATTTGTTATTCATCAACACTGTATGATACAATATCATATATAAAATTAGAAACAAATCCAAACTGCGTAATAGGCGTTATTGATAATATATTACATATTAATAACAAATTTGTAATTGTAGATATGACTGTTGCAAAGTCTATTTTTCTCTTTGACTCAAATGGAAGATTTATAAAGAAAATCGGGGTGACTGGAAGAGGACCACAAGAGTATGATTCACCAGACGGCGTTGTTTATAATAAATATCGTGATGAAATAATTGTATGGTGTAACAATTTAAAGAAATTATTAACTTATAAGCTTGATGGTTCATTTGTATCTGAAATCAAGTTAGATTGGTATATATATGCTCTATCTGTTTATGATAAAAATACCTTACTGCTATATTTTAATAATGTGGTACAAAGCACATTGTCAAAAAAAGATGCTTTTAATTTTTTGTTCATTGATTTGAAAGGTAATATAATTGCTAAACAAGCCCAAATTGAAATTAAGCCCGATATGTTTTCTGGTCCATGCAAATATTCTTTGATTAGTTATAAGGACTTTACGTTATTTACCTTCCCGTATGAAAATACCATTTATACGGTTTACAAGGATAGTAGCATGGTAGCAAAATATTTTGTAAACTACGGAGAAAGAAATATTCCAAATGATTTAACTACCGGGAAAACTTTTAGGCAAGTTAATAATGAATTAACAAAAATGGATGTCGGTATTTTAGTCAAATTTTTAGAAGCCGATTCATTTATTTACTTAGCTAGTCGTTATAAGAAGACTGGAATTTATAGCATCTATAATAAGAATTCGCAATCAGTTTTGTCTTATGATAAGGAAATCAACGATCTAAACACCATGTTTCCTAGTCCCATAATAACCTCCATTTCTAGTGACTCTTTAATTGGATTTTGTGAATCTAACCAATTTACATCACTACAGAAAATTTATAAAAAGATAGCTGGTGATGACAAAAAAATTAAGGCAATTATTAAGGAGAGATTTGAAGTTATTCCTAAAAATAAATTGACTTCAAACTATCTTAAAGCTATTGACAACGCAAATTTACACTTAAGACAAGCTGATATAAGTTTTGTTAATACGATTAATGAAAATGATAATCCAATAATTTTTATTGGACAATTAAAAAATGGTTTTTAGTAATAATCCAACATTTAAAACATTATTAACAAGAGAGTTAACCATTATATTTTTCGAAAATCATTGCATCATATAATCACCAGAATTTTAATAATATCGCATTCTGAATTCTGGGATAATTTTGTCAAAATCTCCATTTTTAAGTAAAAAGATATTATCATCATATATATTACAGTCAGCAACAAGCACTGAATATGATCTTTCAGAAATATTTAGTTTGCTTATTTTGAGAAGTTCGTTTCTTATTATATTAATATTTGAGTAGTTATATGTCATCAATAACTTACCCTGAAAATCATAACTTTCGATGAAAGGTTGATTATCTGAAATAGAAATTATAGTATTACCTTTTTTTAGAATATTTCTATCATTTCTTATGCGATTTTGAATTACCGAATTAAAATGATATCTCTTGCCGAATTTTGTTGTCTCTTCGGATTTGGGGTTATAAATGATTAAAGCGCTATCATTTTTTGCTGTAGTCACAAACATACCATTCTCATATAGGAATTTCTTTAAATATGTAGCGGGAGAAGTGCAAATTCCTTCTATGTACCCTAGGTGATTACCCTTAAAATTGAAGAATTGCACCCTGTCATTTCCGGGATCTTTAATAACAATTGTATCTTTATGTACACAGAAATAGTTAATATCACTCATTTCTTGAGGACCTCTACCAAGCCTCCCGATGATACTTATTAATTTTAGATCCTTATTCATAACAAAAACTTGTGACCTTTTAATTTCAGAAGATAGTAATCCTTCGTTACACCAAACCAGAGATTGTAAAAAAAAGAAATATGATGAATCTGATAGCGTGGAAATGCTTTTGTCAGATGTAATATCTTGAATTTTTATATATTTTTCTGGGGTATTACAGGAATAAATAATAAAAACGTCAATTATTGTATAATGTAATTATTTCATAACTAACAGATATTAAGTGATTATATGGGTCAAATCTAAAAATAATATTTTAGAATTTTACCAAAATCGAACAGAAATTCCGGGAAATTGAACACCGGATATAAAAAAAGGTGTCTGAAAATTTCTTTCCGGACACCCACTTTGTTAAATGACTAAAATCTAAATAACTCCCAGCTCTTTTCCAACTTTTGTGAAGGCGGCAACGCATTTGTCCAGATGGTCGGTTTCGTGACCGGCACTTATCTGCACACGAATCCTTGCCTGATCTTTAGGAACGACAGGGAAGTAGAATCCTATGACATAAATTCCCTCTTCCAGCAACTTTGTTGCAACAATTTGGGATAGTTTTGCGTCATATAGCATCACAGCGCAAATTGCAGATTGAGTTGGCTTAATATCGAACCCCGCAGCCAACATTTTTTCTACAAAATATTTAGTGTTTTTGTGGAGTTTGTCCTGTAAATCATTGGTCTTTGACATCATATCAAACATAGCACTTCCCGCGGCAGCCACCATCGGCGGAATAGAGTTGGAGAAGAGATATGGTCTTGAGCGCTGGCGCAGCATCTCGATAATCTCTTTTTTACCGGTAGTGAAACCGCCGATTGCACCCCCGAAAGCTTTACCCAGTGTACCGGTAATAATCTCTATCTTTCCCCGAAGGTCAAACAGCTCTGTGGTTCCCCTTCCTGTCTCACCCACAACACCGGCTGAGTGTGACTCATCTACCATTATCATAGCATTGTATCTGTTTGCAAGCTCATAGATCTTGTCAAGTGGTGGAACATTTCCATCCATTGAGAAGACACCATCTGTGACTATGAGCCTGTAGCGCTGGGCCTGAGAGACTTTAAGACAGTTCTCAAGCTCCTCCATATTTGCATTGGCATAACGGTACCTCTGCGCTTTGCACAACCTTACACCATCTATAATAGAGGCGTGGTTAAGAGAGTCCGAGATTATGGCATCCTCTTCTCCAAGAAGTGGTTCAAAAACACCTCCGTTTGCATCAAAACAGGCGGCGTACAGAATAGTATCTTCAGTTCCGAAGAATTGTGCAATCTTCTTCTCAAGCTCCAGGTGAAGATCCTGAGTTCCGCAGATAAACCTCACGCTGGACATCCCAAAACCTTTTGTTTTTAGAGCATTTATTGCGGCATCAACAAGAACGGGGCTGTTCGAGAGGCCAAGATAGTTGTTTGCACAAAAGTTTAGAACCTCCTGTCCGGTGTTTACCTTAATCTTTGCCTGCTGGGGAGTAACAATAACCCGCTCTTTTTTATAGAGCCCTGCCTCCTTTATTTCGCCGATCTCTTTTTGCAAAAACTCCTGATAGTTTTGATACATATATTTAGAATTTAAAATTTAACACAAATTTAACAAGTAATTGAGAATTTTGGCACGGAACTTGAAAACTATTTTTGTTTTTAAAGTTTTATACAACTACTTTTGTGCCCGAAATTATAATGTAAAAAGATGGATATTAAGACAACTATTTTAGAGAACTCTCTTGAACTGTTTCTTCAAAGAGGATGTAAGGCGGTGACGATGGATGATGTTGCAAAAGAGAACGGCATATCTAAAAGGACTCTGTACGAGCTTTTTACAGACAAATCCGATCTGCTGGAGCAGTGCATAGGCTATCTCCACTGCCATATGATGCAGTACTCGGCAAAGATGGAGGAGGATTCGCAAAATTTGCTTGAGCTGCTGTTTAAGATTCACGAGACTCAGTCCGATGTAATTATTAACCTTAAGCGAAACTTCTTTATGGAGCTTAAGAGATATTACTACCCAATCTACAAGAAGACTGTTGAGAAGTTTACCGTTTACCACAGAGAGAAGACTGCAGAATACCTCAGGCAGGGGCAGAAAGAGGGGCTGGTAATTGAGGATATTAATATAGACCTGGTAACAAAGATTATAATAGAGATCTCTAACATAATTGAAGATAGTGAAGTGTTCCCGCTCAAAGAGCACTCCAGAAAGGATCTTTTCCGGGAGGTTGTAATCCTCTACTTCCGCGGAATATCAACATTAAAGGGGATAGAGCTAATAGATAAATACATACAAATTAACAAATAATAAGAGTTTATGAAATTCCAGACAAAATTAAAAGTGCTCTTCACACTTTTTGTGCTAGTTGTTGCAGTAGGTACTGCAAACGCCGGGCAGCCTGTTGCTCAGGAACTTCGTCTTACAATTGACAAAGCGCTGGAGATTGCTGTAGATCAGAATCTAAGCGTAAAGGTTGCAGACGAGGAGATAGCAAGGGTAGACTGGCTAAAAAAAGAGAATTGGTATATGCTGCTTCCATCTGTGGGAGCAAATGCCCAGTATACCAACAATGTTCTAAAACCGGTTTTCTTCTCCGATTTCTTCCCGGGTGGTAAGATGGAGGTTGGTTCCACAAACAGTTATGCTGTGACCGGAACTCTGCAGGTGCCGATATTCTCTCTTGCTCTGCTAAAGAACATAGAGATGTCCGAGATTGAGCTGAGATCTGCACTTGAATCTGCAAGGAGCACAAAAATTGACCTCATTGCTCAGGTTAAAAACTCATTCTACGGAATCCTTATGCTTGAGGAGTCACTCAAGGTGCTGGAAGAGAGTTATAAGAATGCAAAGGAGACTGCAGATAATATCAGAAAGATGTTCGAAAACGGCCTGGCTTCGGAGTATGATAAGATTCGTTCCGATGTTGCCGTAAGAAATATTTTACCATCAATAACTCAGGCGAAAAACGGACTGGAGCTATCCAAGATGCAACTCAAGGTGCTCCTCTCACTGGACCTGAACACCTCTCTTACTCTGGAGGGAGATATATCTAAATATGAGAGTGAGATTATCCAATACTCCCCTGCGGGAGATCTCTCGCTGGAGGAGAACAGTAACCTCAGGACTATGGATATCCAAATGGAGAAGCTGGACAAGAGTATAGAGCTTATCCGCTCGCAAAGATTACCATCTGTTGCCGGTTTTGCTAACTACCAGCTTCAGATGCAGAGTCAGGAGTTCACCTTTAGTGAGCGTTGGGCCAACTCATTTGCAGTAGGTTTAGCGATTCAGATCCCTATCTTCAGTAAGATGTCCAATGTGCTCAAAGAGAAGCAGAGCCGGGTTGTTATGAGGCAACTTCAATTGCAGAGAGATCTTCTGGAGAGCAATCTAAGCCTGGCTGCCAGAAACTCACTCAATGAGATGAGCAGGGCAAAGATTCAGCTTGAGTCAGATAAAGAGGCTGTTATGCAGGCCAAAAAGGGGTATGAGATATCTAAAGTAAGGTACAATACCGGGGCAGGCACTCTGCTTGAGCTTAACGATACCGAGGTTGCACTCACCAGATCTAAACTCAACCTCAACCAGACAATATATGACTATATAAAGGCAAAGAATGACTATGAGAAGGTTCTTGGCAACGACAGTATAGAAAAACAATTAACAGACAATAAATAAATCTCAATATGAAAAAATTTGCATCACTTATTCTTCTTGGCACACTTGCCCTTGCAGCCTGCTCGGGCGAAGCAGCCACAGAGAATACACAAAAAGAGTTTCCGGTTAAAGTTGCAACCATAGAGAAGGCAACCGTAAGACAAGATTTCGAATTTACAGGAAACATCGAACCGTTGGTTAAGAACTTTATATCCAGTGCTGCGGCCCAGAGGATAGAGAAGATCTATGTAGAGATAGGCTCAAGGGTAAAAAAGGGACAGCTTCTGGTGGAGATGGAGAATTTAAACTATGCACAGGCAAAGATTCAGATAGAGAATCTTAAGCTGGATCTCTCTCGTATTGAGGCTCTTTACAGAGCCGGCGGAGTAGCCGAGCAGCAGTATGACCAGCTTAAAACACAGGTGAGCATATCTGAGAAGAGCCTTGCAAACCTGGATAAAAACACAAAGCTGCTCTCCCCAATAGACGGAATAGTTGTTCAGAAGAACTTCTTTGACGGAGACCTTGCAACAGGGCAGCCTATTTTGGTGGTTATGCAGATGCAGCCGGTTAAAATTCTCATTAGTATCTCCGAGGAGTTCTTCCCGCAGGTTAAGGTGGGCACCCCTGCAGAGATCTCTCTGGATATCTATCCGGACAAAAAATTTAACGGTAAGGTTATGCTAATACACCCAACAGTTGATGCAACAACCAGAACTTTTGTGGCAGAGGTTAGAATTGACAACCCGTCACTGCTTATTCGTCCCGGAATGTTTGCCCGTGCTAAGGTGAATTTCGGCGAGAAAGAGAGAGTTGTGGTTCCCGATAAAGCAGTTATCAAACAGTCCGGAACTAATGACAAATATGTATACACTCTTGACGGAGATGTTGTTACCTACACAAAAATAGAGCTTGGCAGGAGAATTGGCTCAATTTACGAAGTGATAAGCGGTATTGAGGCAGGAGATAAGGTAGTTGTAGCCGGTCAATCTGCACTTTCGGATAAAATCACTGTAAAGGTAACCGAGTCAGGACTGGATCTAACTAAATAAACAGAATTTCAATTATGAAAATATACGAAACCGCGGTCAGGAAACCGGTAACAACCGCCCTTATTTTTATCGGGATTGTGGTCTTTGGTCTCTTCTCATTTACGAGACTCTCCGTAGACCTATACCCCGAAATTGAGCTGAATGCGGTAACAATAATGACCACATATTCGGGAGCAAGTGCAACCGATATTGAGCAGAATGTTACCAAAAGATTGGAGATGTCACTGAGCACAGTGTCGGATCTTAAACGAATCTCATCTACATCTAAAGACAATATCTCCCTTATAACTATTGAGTTTGAATATGGGACAGATATGGATGAGGCTGTAAACGATATCCGGACAGTACTGGATATGCAGCGCAACTTCCTTCCGGAAGATACAGAGAATCCGGTAGTTCTAAAGTTCAACTCATCTATGATGCCGGTTGCATTTATGAGTGCACGGACATCACAAAATGAGCAGGGTCTCTATAAGATTCTGGAGGAGAAGGTTGCAAACCCAATTAACAGAATAAACGGAGTTGCCTCTGTATCCATCTCCGGAGCCCCGCAAAGGGAGATTCAGGTTAGGGTAGATCCGAAAAAGATGGAGGCATACAAGCTCTCTATAGAGCAGATCTCCGGGCTGTTGGCAATGGAGAACCGTAATATGCCTGCCGGTAATATAGATATAGGTTCCGAGACATTCTCGGTTCGGGTTGATGGCGAGTTTAAGAGCAGCGACCAGATTGGGGATATAATTGTGGGCAGCTTTATGGGACGGAACATCTATATTAAAGATGTTGCAACTGTAAAAGACACCCTTAAAGAGCGTGCTACAGAGGTTCTTACCAATGGAGAGCGTAGTGCAATGATTGTTATACAAAAACAGTCCGGCTCAAATGTGGTTGAAATTGTAGACAGAATTAACAAAGAGCTGCCTGCAATAAAGGCTGCTCTCCCGGCAGATGTACAGCTGGAGATGGTTCTGGATACATCGGATTTTATCAAGAGCAGTATAAACTCACTAACAGAGACAGTGCTTCTTGCAGGACTCTTTGTGATGATTGTGGTGCTCTTCTTCCTGGGAAGATGGCGGGCAACATTTATTATTATCCTTACAATTCCGGTCTCTCTCATTGCGGCGTTTATCTACCTGATGATTACCGGGAATACCCTTAATATCATATCTCTCAGTTCGCTCTCAATTGCGATAGGGATGGTGGTAGACGATGCGATTGTGGTTCTGGAGAATATAACATCTCATATAGAGAAGGGGAGTAAGCCAAGGGATGCGGCAATCTATGCAACCAATGAGGTAGCTGTGGCGGTAGTGGCATCTACACTTACAATCGTGGCGGTGTTCTTCCCGCTCACAATGGTTACCGGTCTTGCCGGGATTATGTTCAAACAGCTTGGATGGATTGTTACCATAATAATTACAGTATCTACAGTTGCGGCGCTTACCCTAACACCAATGCTCAGCTCAAGGATGCTCAAGAAGGATCCGAAGAGGAGTAAAGCTTTTATGTTCTTTTACTCTCCTATTGAGAGGGGGCTGGACTCGCTGGATGAGTGGTATGCCGGGCTTTTACGTTGGGCGGTATCAAACAGGAAGTTTGTATTAATTGCCTCTTTCGCACTCTTTTTATCCAGTATAATGTTGCTTACCAAGGTGGGGACAGACTTCTTCCCAACCTCCGATAATGCACAGATATCAATAAAAGTGGAGCTTCCGGTGGGTACAAGAGTAGAGCAGGCAAGAGTTCTGAATGAGTATCTGTATAGTCAGTGGAAAGAGAAATATCCGGAAATTGAAGTACTTCAGACATCTATGGGCCAATCTGACGGATCAAATATCTTTATGTCCCTTAACAGCTCCGGCTCTCACCTTATAACCTACACAGCAAGGCTGAGCAAGGCAGGGGAGAGGAAGAGAGATATCTTTGAAATATCTGACCTCATTAGAGAGGAGCTTAAAGTAATTCCGGAGCTCTACCGTTTTGAGGTAATTCCGGGGGGGTCAAACCCGGGAATGGGTACCGGAGGGTCCGGCCTGGAGCTGGATGTGCTGGGTTACAATATGGATGATGCAGCTGTTGTTGCAGAGCAGGTGGCGGAGATTATGCGCAAGACTCCCGGGCTGAGGGATGTTAAACTGAGCAGAGAAGATTTTATGCCTCAGCTTAGGGTTGAGTTCGACAGGGCAAAGCTTGCAATGAACGGAATCAATCTTACATCTGCAGCAAATGTTGTAAGGAACAGAATTAACGGGATTATTACCACAAGGTTCAGAGAGGATGGCGAGGAGTACGATATAGTTGTGAGAAACGACATCAGCCACAGAACCAGTATAGAGGATATCAATGAGATACTGCTATATAACAATACCGGTAAGAGCGTAAGATTGAGCGAGGTTGGAACTGTAAATGAAGATTTCGCACCCCCTTCAATAGAGCACCTGGACAGAGAGAGGGTGATTAAAGTGACCGGCTCTATCTATAAAAGAGCTTTGGGAGATATTGCAAAAGAGGTAACAGCCGAAGTAGATAAAATGACTCTTCCGGCAAACATAGCCGTTGAGTTATCGGGATCTTACGAAGAGCAGCAGGACTCCTTTGCAGATATGCTCACCCTACTGCTTCTGGTAGTTATGCTCACCTATATTGTTATGGCGGCACAGTTTGAATCTTTCAGGGATCCTTTCATAATAATGTTCTCACTGCCGTTTGCATTTACAGGAGTGTTTGTAGCTCTTTGGCTTACAGGAACCTCCCTTAGCCTTATTGCCCTTATTGGTGCTGTGATGCTTGTAGGTATTGTGGTAAAGAACGGAATTGTGCTCATAGACTACATTAACCTCAATAAAGAGAGGGGAATGAGCGTAATGCGCTCTGTAGTTTCCGGAGGACGCTCCCGTTTGCGCCCGGTTCTTATGACAACAATAACAACCATCCTTGGGATGTTGCCAATGGCCATAGGTATAGGAGAGGGGTCGGAGATATGGCAGCCTATGGGTATCTCTATCATTGGAGGATTAACACTCTCTACTATCTTGACCCTTGTGGTGATTCCGACGGTTTACACCTCATTCCACGCGGGAGATATCAAGAGAAAACGCAGAGCACACGCCAAATTAAACTCATAAAAAGAAGATTATGAAAGCAGTAATGATTATATATAACCAGGCACACTCAACTGTAGTGATGAATATCCTGGACGAACTCTCTGTGAGAGGATTTACCAAATGGACCGATGTCCAGGGCAGAGGCTCCAAAAAGGGAGAACCACACTACGGAAGCCACGCCTGGCCATCTAAGAATATGGCAACACTTGCCGTGGTTGAAGATGGCGAAGCAGGAGCTTTGATAGATAAATTACGTATTGCAAATGCCCAGGCAGAGGAGCAGGGGCTTAGGGCATTTGTGTGGGATGCAGACTCTGTGGTATAAGTTTTTTAAGGGTTTTTAAAAAAAACATATTAAATTAGCAGTCACAAATGTTTAATTTAAAAAAAATCTAAAATGGCAGTAGCAATTAATGACTCAAATTTTAATGAGATAGTACTAAAATCAGACAAACCGGTAGTAATAGATTTCTGGGCAACTTGGTGTGGTCCTTGCCGTATGATTGCTCCTATTATTGATGAGCTTGCGACGGAGTATGAGGGGAAAGCCATAATTGCTAAGTGCGACGTTGACTCAAGTGAGAGTGTTCCCGTTAAGTACGGTATCCGCAATATCCCTACAATTCTCTTCTTTAAGAACGGAGAGTTGAAAGATAAGATTGTCGGCTCAACTACTAAAGGGGCTATTGTAGCCAAAATTAATGAACTAATGTAATTTATTATGAAAAAAATTGCAGCTGTAGCCATCCTAATGCTTTTAATCTCATCTTCCGCTTTTTCACAGGCGAAGTTTGGGATAAAAGGCGGGTTGAATTTCAACTCGTATAAGGATGTTTCGGGTAATGTGAACAACACGTGGAATAACCAAACAGGTTATCATTTTGGAGTTCTGATTCAGACCAAGGTTCCAATTATCGGGCTTGGACTTCAGCCCGAGCTGCTGTTCGTAAGGAAGGGGGTAGAGGATCCGGATGTTCCGGCCAATAGTTTTTATCTGGACTATCTTCAACTTCCCATAAATGTGCAAATTGGCTTAGACCTGCTTCTGTTTCGTCCATTTATTATGGTTAGCCCGTACATCTCATATGCCATTGGCAAAGGGGATATGCTGGTTGACACAGAGTGGGACAACCTCAACAGGCTGGACTATGGCTATGGTCTTGGTGCAGGGATAGATATCTGGAAGCTTCAAATTACCGGCAAGTATAACTGGTCAATGGGTAAGCTTCAGGATGCAACCTCAACTCCAATCAACGGAACAACATTAAAAAATGCAAAAATTCAGGGATTTCAACTCTCTGTTGCTTTACTCTTTTAAAAGAAGTTTGATTTAATGTCAAAGAGGTTGTGTGTTTACTGTTCATCCAGTAACATACTGGAAGATAAATATAGAGAGGCCGCCAAAGAATTCGCCACGGCGGCCTCTTTGTTAGGGTACACCATTGTTTGCGGCGGGAGCATAATGGGGCTTATGGGCGTCATTATAGATGTGATGATTGAGAGAGGTTCAACGGTAGAGGGCTATATTCCCGGTTTTATGGAGGATATGGAGATCCATCACCCGAATATTAAGAATCTGGGGATTGTAGATACAATGAGCAGGAGAAAAGAGCTTCTCCGGGAGAACACAGATGCTGTGATTGCATTCCCCGGAGGGCTAGGTACACTGGAGGAGTTTCTGGAGACCTTTACACTTAAGAGGCTTGGCCAATATGATGGCTCGGTAATCCTTTATAACCAGGATGGCTATTACAACAAGCTTCTTGAGTTGTTAGATCACTTTGCGGCAAATAAATTTCTTAATTCGAACTATCGTGATACCCTTATTGTTGTTAACAGTGTAGAGGAGTTGATGGATTCTGTCCGCAGCTCTAAAAGAGAAATTATAGAAGCTAAACACTACTTGCCGGGATAGACCGGTATGCTATTATGGAGTTAAAAAGAGTACAAGGGGCAATTCAAGCAGATTTCGACAGAGTAAATATTCTTATTAAAGAGAGTCTTGAGAGCGAGGTTGAACTGCTAAACACTATAAATAAATACCTTTTAAACCTAAAAGGAAAGCAGATAAGACCACTGCTATGTCTTTTGTCGGCGAAGGCCTGCACAGAGATGACTCCCGTTACAATAAGCTGTGCGGCAGTTTCGGAGATGATACACACGGCAACCCTTATGCACGACGATGTTGCAGACAACTCCTCTGTGCGCAGAGGTTCACCTACTGTCCAAAGTGCATTCAGCCCTGCAGCATCTGTTCTCACAGGAGATTACTGGCTGGCGAAGGCCCTCTCTCTTTTGGTAAAGGAGAACGATCCAAAGGTGTTGGGATTCTTTACAAGGGCAGTTGAGGAGCTCTCCGAGGGGGAGCTGTTTCAGATGCAGAAGGCCTCCAAACTTGATACGAGTGAGAAGGATTACCTTGAGATAATTACCCGTAAGACATCCAGCCTTTTTGTGGCAGCTGTTGCCTCCGGTGCATACTCAGGCGGAGCCGGCGACAAGATAATTGAAGATATGAGCAGATATGCATACCATCTGGGAATCGCTTTCCAGATAAGAGACGATATCTTTGACTATATGCCGGACCTGAACACAGGCAAAAATGCAGGAACCGACATCCGGGAGAAAAAAATAACACTTCCTCTTATTTGCGCTCTTGAGAGAGCAAAACCTCAAGAGAGAGATGAGATGTTAATGCTCATTAAGGAGTCTCTGTATGACGACGACTCTTTGGTAAAAAAGACTCTGGACTTTGTAAAGAGATACGATGGAATCTCAAGCGCACAAAATGCACTTTCCCAGCACTCAAAAACTGCGATTGATGCTTTAAAGGATCTTAAAGAGAGTATCTATAAAAATGAACTGGCAGATTTAGCCTTGTATGTAGGGACCAGACTGGTATAATGTCTGCTATTTGTAAATTCTCTCGTAAACGGCCTCCAGTTTGTCGTAAAACTCGGAGCCAAATGCAAATGTAAGGGGCTCTTTCAGGAACCTGAATACAGGAACACCCTCTTTTTTACCTTTTACATAACCATCTACACATACGTGCCACTGGTGCAGATTCAATGCGGTGAGTCCGTTGGAGAGCCGTGATACTCTTATTGGGTATAGCCAGCAAGAGATTGGCTTTCTTAGGGTACTCTCGCCCTGTGAGTGGGCAAACTCAATTCCGCAAAAACAGATGTCGTCCTTATCAAAAAGTGTGTAGGCACACTCCTCTCCGCCAATGAGCGGAGTAACAAGATCTTCATCAATATCACGGACAAAGGGACCCTGCTCCTTGATGGAGCGGATCCCCTCAATCCTGAGATATTTTGAAATTTTATCATACTCCTTCTCAATAAGAGCACATTCGTGATCTTCAAGAGGAGCCCCACTGTCTCCGATTATACAGCACGCACCGTGGCACCGGGAGATATCGCAAATGAACCTTTCGGTAAAGATATCAGACGAAACGAGAGTGTTGTCAATCTCGACAATTGTGGGAGAGCTCATTTAAAATTCTTGCTTTAACTTATTACTATTTACTCTCCGGTGCAAAACCCTTCATAATTATCTCAAACTGGTTACCCTGAGATAATACACTCTTGATGTATTCGTGAAGTTTTGCGGGGGTCATAGCTTTAAGGGCAGCCTCATAAGTGGTATGAAGATCTTTGCCGATAAGATATCTGTTTGAAATAGTATTCAACCAATAGCTGTTCTCTCTAAGGTTCTGAGTATAGTTCTTATTCATAAACTCAATAATCTTATTGAAATCCTCAGTAGTAACTCCGTTTTGGATAACATTTGCAATCTCTTTGTGAGCTCTTGCAAGGAGTCTCTCTTTAAGTGCAACGTCTGTATCAAAACCGAATAGGAATGTAAAGTTTTCTGTAGGGTAGGTAGAGAGGCTCATATTAACACCCACTCCGTATGTCCCTTGCTCCTCTTCGCGGATTGTTCTGGTAAATACCTGTTCGAAAACCTGTTTTGTCATATTTGACATAATAAGGTTCTCTACGCTATATGGTGTTTTACCGGAAAATATGGTATATACGGTAGCTTTTGGGGTTTGCATCTCCCTGTCGAAATGTTTTACAACCTTTCCTTTTACCGGAACCATTCCCACATTTTTCCAATCCTCTTTCTTACCCTTACTGCCAGGTAGTGAAGCGATATATGTCTCAACCAACGGGCGAAGAGTTACTGCATCTACATTGCCTACAAAGACAAATGTGAAATCGGCTGCATTCGCAAATCTCCCTTTAGCAAGTTCAAGAGTTCTTGCATAATCAATTTTGTCAAGCATCTCTACAGAGAGCCTCTTTGCGTATGGGCTGTTGTTGTAAAGAGTAGCCTGGAGGGTGTCTGTGAATGCGGTCATAGGATTTGCGGCTGCATTTTTGAGCTGGGCTCTCATTCTGCCCAGCAACGCCTGGTATGCCTCAGGATCACTTCTTAAAGATGTGAAGTTAAGGTATACAAGCTGCATAAAGGTTTCAATGTCTTTTGGTGCACTGCTTCCGTTTAAGGCTTCGGTTGTGAGAGTTATTGCTGTTTGCAGATTAACATTTTTACCTGCAAGAACCTTTCTTAAATCTGTAGCGCTAAAGTTACCGAAACCTCCGACAGAGGCCACCTCCGAAATAACTTTTGTGTTGATGTTATCCTTGATGTCAAACAGTGAGAAACCACCACGGCTGCTGGCATTGAAAAGAATCTGATCCTCTTTGAAATCGGTCTTTTTAATAACAACGGTTGCACCGTTTGAAAGAGTCCACACTATTGAGTTGCTCATAGCGTCGTTAACCTCCGATACAATCTTACCGGCAACAGGGGCTTTTGAGATAAGAGGTTCGTTAGAGACTGTCTCTTTGTAGGCCTCAATCTGGCTCGCCCGTGTTTTATTGTAAACATCTAAAAGAGCCTCTTTTGTAGGGATAGCCAAACCCTCTTTTTTAGGCATCATAACCGCAACAACCACATTCTCCTCTACAGGAAGTGACTTTGCATATGTGTTTAACTGCTCTATCGGAATTGAAGGAATAATCTGCTGCATCAATGTATACTCCATCTCTACACCCGGCATAGCCTCACCGGTAAGGAAGTGGTTTAGAATCTGATCTATATAGAATCCGCTGTTTAGCTTCTCTCTCTCTTTGTATATCTGCTCAAGACGGCTGTTGAAATTTGCCTTTGCTCTCTCATACTCCGATGCTGTAAAGCCAAACCTTTTAACCTTCTCTGCCTCTTCTACTATTGCCTTGAATGCTGTCTCCAGTTCACCCTCTCTGGCTCCGGCTGAGATTCCAAATGTTGACTTTGTGTTTGATGTAATAAAGTCACCGTAGTTTGAAGATGCACTTGTAAATGGAGAATTTGCTTTTTGAGCAATTTCCGAAAGTCTTGAATTTAACATACTTGTAACCATACTATTCATATAGCCGTATACTAAAGAGACAGCGGTAGGGCGAAACTCCTTAGGGAGAACATCGTGTTTGTACATTAGCATTATGCTGCTAGATGTAGCCTCTACATCACTTGCAACAGAGATAAGCGGCTCTTTTGTATTAGGAACTTCAAAAATCTCTCTTGGTGCAGGGTTAACAGCTTTAGGAATAGCACCGAAAAGTTTGATAATTTGCTTCTCTATTGCCTCGGGGTCTATATCTCCAACAACAATAATTCCCTGAAGATCCGGACGGTACCATTTTTTGTAGTACTCTCTAAGCTCGCTATAGGTGAAGTTATCGATAACCTCAACCAAACCTGCGGGAAGCCTGTGAGCATATTTACTGCCGGGCATAATCTCCGGAAGGATAGCCTCAATCATTCTCATTTGAGCGTTGCTTCTTGTGCGCAGCTCTTCGCGAATGACACCCCTCTCTTTATCGATATCCTTCTCATTGAGATTGATGGCGCAAGCCCAGTCGTGAAGGATAAGAAGGCACGAGTCAATAATGCCCTGTCGTGTTACAGGAACTGCAGATATGTTGTAAACTGTTTGATCTACAGCTGTGTATGCGTTGAGGTTGGCTCCAAATTTTACTCCGATGGTCTCAAGATATGAGATAACTTTGTTGTCGGGAAAGTTTTTGGTTCCGTTAAAGGCCATATGCTCTAAAAAGTGAGCAAGTCCTCTCTGTTTGTCATTCTCCAGTATTGCTCCTACCTTCTGAGCTATAAAGAACTCTGCCTGACCTTTAGGCTCGGCATTTTTCATTATAAAGTAGGTTAATCCGTTGTCCAGTTTCCCGCTTTTAACCTTTGGGTCAAGCGGCAGTTGCGGTGGCACTTGTGCTATTACGCCTAAATAGACGAATAGCGAAGCCACAATTAGAAGTAATCTTTTCATAAATTGTTTACTTGATTTGATTTTTAAGATAGTACAAATGTAAACAATTTTCTTGCCAGATATATTAGTTTTTGCTATTTTTGCAAGAATGCCAAATTAGTAAATTAAATTTTGTAACAATTAAATACTATTCAAATGAAAAGAATCAAGACACTTTTAGCCGTTTGTTTGCTGTCGTTATTCTCATTTACAACTACTTTCGGTCAGGATCTGGAGACAGCGACAGGATTGTACAACTCCGGAGCAACAGCTCTTGGAGAGAGCAACTATGCTGTTGCACTGGATTCATTCACAAAAGCCTTGAAGATGCTCGAAGCTCTAACGCCGGAATATAGGGGCGAAGATGGAGCGGCTCT
>Ga0208373_1001810_pt1 | contig 26296 bp, 27 predicted proteins | sample RifOxyC2_FD_184036 | JGI IMG/M metagenome (GOLD analysis project Ga0208373, IMG submission 184036) | Soil microbial communities from Rifle, Colorado - Rifle Oxygen_injection C2 (SPAdes) | ecosystem: Environmental > Terrestrial > Deep subsurface > Rock core/Sediment | place: Rifle, Colorado... | reverse complement strand
GTGTCGGAACCGCGGAGGGCCTCATCGGTCAGGGAAAAGTAATGGGGCGCGGTTTCGGCGGTGACGCGGACGCCGCGGGACTTCGCTTCGCGGATCAGGCGGACCGCCCCGGCGGTGCTCACATGGGCAATGTGCAGCGCCGCCCCGGTGTATTCGGCAAGGAGAAGATCCCGGGCGACCATGACGTCTTCGGCGATCGCCGGGATGCCGGCAAGCCCCAGCTCCGTAGCCACGGCCCCCTCGTGCATCACCCCGCCGGCGGAGAGGTTTTTGTCCTCGCAGTGGACGATGACCGGCATGTTCAGCGAAGCGGCGTATTCCAGCGCCCTGCGTATCAGGGAGGCATTCATGACCGATTTCCCGTCGTCGGAGAAGCCGATGGCGCCGGCATCCTTGAGATCCCAGAATTCGCTGAGGAGAGAACCTTCCGACTTCACGGTGATCGCCGCAATCGGATAGACATTCGCCAGGCCGCATTCCGTCGCTTTTCTCCGGATGAATTCGGTAACGGACCGGCTGTCGTTTATGGGGTCCGTATTGGGCATGCAGGCGATGGAGCTAAAGCCGCCTGCAACGGCGGCCTCGCTGCCGGAAGCGATGGTCTCTTTATATTCGAATCCCGGTTCGCGCAGATGGGTATGCATATCAATCAGGCCGGGAACGACCCACTTGTCCCGGAGATCGAGCACCTCCGGATCTGGACTCTTTTTCCCTTTCGGGAGCGCCTTGCCGGAGGAAACGATTTTCCCGTTCTCGATAAGCAGGTCGGCTACGCCGTCGACCTTCCGGGAGGGATCGACCACCCTGCCGCCTTTCAGTAAGAGAGTCATGAATTGCCGCCTCCTGTCAGCAGATACAACAGCGCCATCCGCACGGCCACGCCGTTGGTGACCTGATCGAGGATGACCGAATGGGGCCCATCGGCGATGTCCGGGGAGATCTCTACTCCGCGGTTCAACGGACCCGGGTGCATGACGATGCAATCCTCGCGGGCGAGGGCGATGTTTTTTCGATTGAGGGAAAAGTATGTTGCATATTCGCGCAGCGACGGGAAGAGGTTCTGTTTTTCCCTCTCGGTCTGGATACGAAGCATCATGACGATGTCCGCATCCCTGATCGCCTCATCGATGCGGCTGTACGCGACAACACCCAGCGACTCGATGTCGCGGGGGAGCATGGTCGCGGGTCCCGCAACGAAGACACGGGCCCCCATCTTGGTCAGGCCGTGGATATTGGAACGGGCGACGCGGCTATGGGAGATATCGCCGACAATAGCCACTTTGAGCCCGGCGATCCGTCCTTTTCTTGACCGGATCGTCATCATGTCCAGAAGCGCCTGGGTGGGGTGTTCGTGGGCCCCGTCGCCGGCGTTGATGATCGACTGCTTAAGGAGTGAGGCGAGCATGTGGGGCGCCCCGGCGGCGCTGTGCCTGATCACGATGATGTCCGGATTCATCGCCTCGATGTTTTTTGCCGTGTCGATCAGGGTCTCCCCCTTGACGACGCTGCTGGTCGAGGCGGAGATGTTGATCGTATCGGCGCTCAGGCGCTTGGCGGCGATCTCAAAAGAGGTCCTTGTCCGGGTGCTTGCCTCGTAAAAGAGGTTGATCATGCTCTTCCCGCGGAGTGTCGGGACTTTCTTGATCTCCCGTGTCGAGACCTCGAGGAAGGAGTCCGCCGTATCCAGGATGAGGGTGATCTCCTCCACGGAGAGTTCCTTGATGCCGAGGATGTCTTTGCTTCTGAGTTTCATGGTCAAGCCTCGAAATGCGTGCGGGGGGGCCCGCGGGTGAATATTGACGACCTCGTAAAAACTCTAAGAATCCCTCCCCCGCCCCTTAACCCCCTCCTGCCAGGGGAGGGGAAAATTTACTTTTTACGGGGTTGTCGAGATTGAGGGATTACGTATTTTCCCCGATGACCACCTCGTCCTTGCCGTTCTTTTCCGTCAGGTTGACGCTCACCGCCTGCCAGAGCGATGAGGGGAGGTTTTTGCCGACGAAATCGGCCCGTATGGGTAGCTCGCGGTGCCCCCTGTCGATCAGAACGGCAAGCTGGATCGACCTCGGTCTGCCGAAATCGATGAGGGCATCCATGGCTGCCCGTATCGTCCGTCCCGTAAAGAGCACATCGTCTACCAGGACCACTTTTCTGCCGTCCAGCGAAAAAGGTATATCGGTTTTTCCCAGCCTCGGTTTGCGGTGTGAGGTCGACAGGTCGTCGCGGTAGAGGGTGATATCGAGTATCCCGAAAGGGATCTCCTTCCCTTCGATACCGGAGATCTTCCGCTGAAGGCGTTCAGCGAGAAAAACCCCCCCCGTCCGGATACCGACAAGGACCAGTTCCTCCCCGCCCTTGTTCTTCTCCAGAATCTCGGAGGCGATTCGGGTAAGCGAACGGTCTATCCCCTCCGCATCCATGACGACCTTATTCTGCTCCATTTGATTTCCTCATTCGGCAATGATTAAAAAAAAACCTTCCCCTGATGTGAGAAGGCTTGTCTTGATCATATCAACCTGAACTTTCCGCACCGATCACCCCTTTTCAATCTCACCGGATTCAATTAAAAGGGTCTGCAACCATCTGCTGACAATCTAACTTCTATAATGAATGACCGGATGGTGTCAAGCACCAAAAAAGGATGCTCAAAAAAGCTTTTGACATATTTTGAATAGTGCTATAGGCACAAGCGCCAGGAGGGAATGAGCATGGCGGTTAATCAGGAACCCCAGGTTTTTTTGTATCTAAGCGAACTCCTGGGGCGAAAAGTCGTGGATTCCGAAGGACGTCCCTTCGGCAGGATTCTCGACTTGACGGGGAATATCGGGGAGATCTATCCGCCGGTTACGGATATTCTGCTGCGCTCCGCCACCGACGGGAAAATCGTCCTCTTTCCCTGGCGACGCCTGGCGGAAGCCGGCGATAGGCTCGTGGCCCATCCCGTGCAACCGGGCGACATCCGGGCGCCGGCGCTCCGCACGGGAGAGTTGTTCCTGAAAGAAACGCTCCTGGACAAGCAGGTGGTGGATACCGACGGGGCGAAGATCCGGCGGGTAAATGACCTACAGTTTCTCCAGTCGCAGAAAATCCTCTACCTGGTCCATGTCGACGTGGGATTTCATGGTCTCCTGCGGCGGGTGGGTCTGGAACGCCCTATCAATTTCCTCTTCCGGGTGCTTTTTGACTACACGTTGACCGACCAGTTGATCTCCTGGAAGTTCGTCCAGCCCGTCTCCTCCCCCGATCTCCTCCGGTTGACCGTCGCGCAGAACCGGCTGGCTCAGCTTCACCCGGCCGACCTGGCCGATATCATCGAGGACCTTGACATTCATCAACGCGCCGCCGTCTTCCGCTCCCTCGATGTGGAGACGGCCGCCGAAACCCTCGAAGAAACCGACCCGAAGATCCAGGTGAGCCTGATCGAAGCGCTGGACACGGCGAATGCCTCCGATATCATCGAGGAGATGTCGCTCTCCGAAGCGACGGACCTCTTGGGTGATCTGCCAAAAGACAAGGCGGAAGGGATCCTCAGGGAGATGGAGAAGGATGTGGCCCAGGACGTCAAGGAGCTCCTCGCCCATCCGGAGGAAAAGGCGGGGGGGCTCATGACGACCGCTTTCTTCAGTTTTGCTCCCGAACGGACGGTGCGAGAGGCGATGGAAACGATCCGGCGCGAAGCCGAGGACATGGATCTGATCTACTACCTCTACGTCTTGGACTCCGAAGACCATATCCTCGGCGTGTTGAGTCTCCGCGAACTGATCGTGGCAGCCCCGGAAAAAACCCTTTCGGAGCTGATGGACACGCGGATTGTTACTGTGGGGATCGAGGAGCGCAAGGGCCGCATCGCCGAGGATTTTGCCAAGTACGGCATGCTGGCCATGCCGGTTGTCGATGAGGATAACCGCCTCAAAGGGGTCATTCTATTCAAGAACCTCCTCGAAGTGGTGTTGCCGAAACTGGGTAGATAGAGTGATGCCGGAGGAAGGCGGTAGCGACATATGGTTGAAAATCTCACCGGAACCTTCCGAGGTCTGTGGCAGGCCTTTATCGGGAAAAGAGTCTGGAAATCGATCGCGCTTTTTTTCGCCCTGATCGGCCCGGGGATCATCACCTCCAACGTCGATAACGATGCCGGCGGGATCACCACCTATTCCCTCGCCGGTTCGGAATACGGCCTCACCCTCCTGTGGACGCTGATCCCCATCACCGGGGCGCTGATCATCATCCAGGAGATGTGCGCCCGCATGGGCGTAGTCTCCGGTAAAGGGCTCTCCGATCTGATCCGCGAGCGGTTCGGGGCGCGGATCACCTTTTACCTGATGATCGTCCTGTTTCTGACCAATTTGGGCAATACAATATCCGAATTTGCCGGCGTCGCGGCGAGCATGGAGCTCTTTGGCGTCAGCAGGCATATCTCCGTCCCGATCAGCGCTGCTATCGTCTGGTGGCTGGTGGTGAAGGGGAATTACAAGTCCGTGGAGAAGGTGTTCCTGTTGGCCTGCGTTTTCTACCTTTCCTACATCATCTCCGGCTTCATGGGAAAACCGGACTGGCACGCCATAGGGACCTCGTTTCTGAAACCGACCGTCCGGCTGGACACGGGCTGGCTCACGATGGCCGTGGGCGTGATCGGCACGACGATCGCTCCCTGGATGCAGTTCTACCTTCAGTCATCGGTGGTCGACAAGGGGCTCAAGGCGGAGGATTACCAGTACACCCGGATGGATGTGATCATCGGATCGGTGACGGTCAACGTGGTCGCTTTCTTCATCATCATGCTCTGTGCGGTGACCCTCTTTCAAAACGGGATCCGGATAGAAAGCGCCAAGGACGCGGCCCAGGCCCTTGCGCCGCTGGCCGGCGAGTACGCCTCCTGGCTGTTCGCTTTCGGGCTCCTCAACGCCTCGCTGTTCGCCGCCTCTATCCTTCCCATCTCCACCGCCTATACGATCTGCGAGGCGTTCGGATGGGAATCCAGCCTCAACCGCAAGTTCCTTGAGGCGCCGCAGTTCTACGGCCTCTATTCGCTGATGGTCTTCCTCGGGGCCGGGATCATTCTCCTTCCGGATATGCCCCTGATAACGATCATGTATTATTCGCAGGTGATCAACGGCGCGATCCTCCCCGTGATCCTTGTCTTCATGCTCCTTTTGGTCAACGATCGAAAGATCATGAGGGAGTACACGAACAGTCTCGCGATGAACATCGTCTCCTGGCTGACCGTGGCGATCCTGACACTCCTGTCGCTGACGATGATAGGCTTCGCGCTTTTCTCAAAATAAACTAATGCAGAATCGTGCCGATCCGGCCCCAGCGGACCCAGGTATCCTCCTGGTTCCAGGACCAGTAGATGATCTGGGCCTTGCCCAGGACGTCCTTCATATTCACGAAACCCCAGAACCGGCTGTCGTAGCTTTCATCCCGGTTGTCACCCATAACGAAGATGGAACCTTCGGGAACCTTGACCGGTCCGAAATTGTCCCTGGGCTGAACCGCGCCCGAGACGATGGCATTGTCCGAATGCACCCCGTATCCGTCGCTCCAGGGGAGACCGTTCAGGAGGATCTTCTTGTTCCGGATTTCTATGGTGTCGCCGGGAAGGCCGACGAGCCGCTTGATGAAATCCTTTGACCGGTCTTCGGGGTAGATGAAAACCACGATGTCCCCTCGTTTAGGGGACCCGATGGGGATGAGGGTAGAGCGGATAAAAGGAAGCTTTATCCCGTAGTTGAATTTGCTGACGAGAATATGGTCGCCGATCTGCAGTGTCGGTTTCATGGAGCCGGAGGGTATTTTATAGGCCTGGATGACGAAGGTCCGGATGAAGAAGGCGATCACGATGGCCAGAAGGATCGCTTCGATATACTCGCGCAATTTTGATTTTGGTTTATTCATTGATTATTCCTTAGGAATAGATGCTGGTTAACGTCATAATGACCATGATCAGGGCAAATACACCTCTAACACCGATCCCCGCCACCCTGCCCAGCAACGCCCCGTAAGTCGCACGGAGGGTCGGTTTGGTCTTGTTGCGGGCGAGCAATTCCAAAATCAGCATGGCAATGAATCCTCCAAGGAAGGTCCCGACAATGAGACCGAGTCCGAGGAAAAGGGGAGTCATGAGGAGGGCCCCGATAAACCCCCCAATCGTAAAGGCCCAGAATCCCTTCCGGGAGACTCCGAATTTCGCGGCCCCGGCCATGCTCACCGCGAAATCCGCGATTTCGGCAAGCACCGACAGCACAAGAAGGGTGATGAGGATCTTGAGGCCGATCTTCTCGAAACCCGTGACGGCGCCAAAAATGAACGCATCGACGAGAATGATAATGGTTCCGGGAAAGCCGAAGAGGACGGAGACGGCGCCCAGCAAGAGCACCAGGATAAACAGGGTCAGTCCTCCGACCTCCAGGGGCGTCAACTTATTTTTTCCTCTTCAGGCCCGAAGGCTTAATCTTTTCAAAGACAAGCACGATCGGGCTCGCGATGAACACGGTCGAATAGATGCCTGCCACGGTTCCCACCAGAAGTGCAAAGGTAAAATCGTGGATCACGGACCCGCCGAATATAAACAGGATAATCAGGACCATCAATACCGTGAGCGAGGTGAGTATCGTTCGGCTGAGGGTCTGGTTCACGCTCACGTTGATGACATCGAGCAGGGGCATCCGGGTGTTCTTCCGCGAATTCTCCCTGATCCGGTCGAAGATCACGATGGTGTCGTTGATCGAGTAACCGATGATCGTCAGGAGGGCCGCGACGATGTTCAGATCGAACTCTTTATCGAAAACGGAGAGAAAGGTGATGGTGATCAGGACGTCATGGACGAGCGCCACGATTCCACCGAGGGCATACCGGAATTCGAACCGCACCCCCACATAGATCAGGATGCCGATCCAGGAAAAAACGATGGCAAGCAGCGCCTTTTTTGTCAGATCCTTTCCGACCTTGGGACCGACCATCTCGATTCGCCGCACTTCGTAGCCACCCTTGCCGAAAGCGACGGTGAGCGCTTCGTCTATGCGGGAGGTCAGCCCCTTGGGATCGGCGCCGGATTCGGCGGTTCTGATGATCACCTCTTGCGGCCCGAACTTCTGGATGATGCTTCCCTCGAAGCCCATCGGCTTGAGGGCGCCCCTGATCTTATCGGCGTCGGGTTCTCCCTGGAATTTGACCTGAATCAGCGAGCCACCGGCGAAATCGATGCCGTAATTGGGTCCCCCGTGCCAGATCAGGGAGGCAATGCCGATGACGATGACGGCGAGCGACAGAATGACGGCGGGCTTCATCAACCTGACGAAATTGAAATGGGTGTCCGTTTTTATGATTTCCATTGTATTTTCCTCAAACCTAAATGCTGATCTTCTGAATCTTCCGATTCCAGACGAAGTGGTCAAAGATGATCCGCGTGACGACAATCGCGGTGAACATGCTGACCGCGATGCCGATGGTCAGCGTGACGGCGAAACCCTTGACCGGACCCGTGCCGAAGCCGAAGAGGAACAGCGCCGCGACAAGGGTCGTCACATTGGAGTCGAAAATGGTCAAAAAGGCCTTCGTATAACCGGCCTCGATGGCCGCCCTCGGTGTTTTCCCCAGGCGGAGTTCTTCTCGAATCCGCTCGTTGATCAGGACATTGGCGTCGACGGCCATGCCCATGGTCAGTACGATGCCGGCGATGCCGGGCAGCGTCAGCGTCGCCTTGAAGGCCGCCATGATGCCGAGCAGAAGCAGCATATTCATGGCCAGGGCCACGTCGGCGATCAGGCCGGTCAGCCGGTAGTAGACGACCATGAAGACGAGGATGAGGATGCCCGCGATGATGCTCGCCCAGGTTCCCTTGTCGATCGAATCCTGGCCGAGGGAAGGACCAACCGTCCGTTCCTCGAGAATGATCACCGGCGCCGGCAGCGCGCCTGCCCGAAGGACGATGGCAAGATCGGTCGCCTCCTCCATGGTGAAGGAACCGGTAATCTGGGCCTGCCCTCCGGAGATCCTCTCCTGGATCACCGGAGCGGAGTGGACCATGCCGTCGAGGATGATCGCCAGGCGTTTCTTCACGTTTTCCACGGTGATCCGGTCGAAGTCCTTTGCCCCCTGGGCGTTGAACTTGATCGAGACGTGCGGCTGTCCGAAACGGTCGCCGATCTGGACCTTGGCGGTCTCGAGGGCGTCACCGGCCATGAGCGACTTGCCTTTGAGAAGAATCGGATTTTGCGACCTGCGCCCCGACGTTCGATCCGTGCGCGATTCATAGGCGACGACGGAACCCTCCGGTATGTTCCCCTTGAGGGCCTCATCAAGGCTGTGCTCTTCGTCGACAAGCTTGAATTCGAGAAGGGCCGTCCGGCCGATCAGACTCTTGGCCCGGGCCGTGTCCTTGATCCCGGGAAGCTGGACGATGATCCGGTCTATCCCCTGGGGGATGATCTCCGGTTCGGTGATGCCGAACTGATCCACCCGGTTTCGGATCGTCTCCAGGCTCTGTTCAACGGCCAATTTCTTGATCTCTACGGCGCGTTTGTCGTTGATCTTCAGGGTGACCGACCCCTTGCCTTCCGCTGTCGCGGAGGTCGCGATTTCGAGGTCCGGATAGTCGCTCTTGAGAAGCTTGTCAAAGGCGTCACGCGCGGCGACGTCTGGAAACTCAAAGCTGGTATCCCTCTCTTTGGTGCGTTCTCGGAGCTTGAAACGGATCCGCTTGTCCATCAGGTTTTCCTTCAGATCGCCTACCGTCCGCTCCAAGGTGCTTTCCACAGCCTTGGCGGTTTCCACCTCCAGGACAAGATGCATCCCCCCCTGTAGATCAAGTCCGAGATGGATCTTGTCGGTTGGGAGATATTGCTTCCAGAAGTCAGGAAGATCGAGTGTCAGGGTAGGCGCCAGATAGACGAGTGCGGCCAGGCAGAGGACGATCGTCACGGCGGCCCTGAGTCGGATGCTTTTAAACATGGTTTACCCCTTTCGGCCTTATTCCTTCGAAGCCTTTTGCAGAACGGCGCCGATAAAGTTCCTGGCGACCTTTATTTTGACCTTGTCGGCGATCTCGATTGTCACGACTGTGTCGGTCAGACCCGTGACCTTCCCTTGAATCCCTCCCGAGGTCATGACCAGATCGCCGTGCGCCAGATTGGCGATCATATTTTTTACCTCTTTCTGCTTTTTCTGCTGGGGCCTGATCAGGAGAAAGTAAAAGATGGCAAAAAGGACACCCATCATGATGATAAAACTGAAATCGCCGCCGGCGGCGCCGCCGGCTCCTCCTCCGGGAACTCCCAACGCATAAGCCACATCTGTCATGGTGAAACCCTCCCTTATCTCAAAGTGATTTTTATCTTCATTATACTGTTCGCTCTCGCATGAAACCATCCCTGAAATCCCGAAACCGGTCCCCCCGGATTGCCTCTCTGATCCGCTCCATGAGACGCAGATAATACCGGAGGTTGTGGATCGTATTCAACACCATGGCCAGGATCTCACCGGCCACATACAGGTGCCGCAGATAGGCTCGTGAATAATTTTGACAGGTATAACAATCACATGTACTGTCAATAGGCGAACCGTCCTCCCGGTAACGGGCGTTTTTTATAACAACCTTTTCTCCGTTTGTAAACAACAATCCGTTCCGGGCGCTTCGGGTCGGCATGACGCAGTCGAACATGTCGATCCCGTGGTAGACGCCCTCGACGAGATCTTCCGGCGTTCCCACCCCCATCAGGTAGCGCGGCCGATCTTCGGGAAGCAGCGGGGCCGTCGCGGCGAGGTTCTCAAGCAGAAGTTCCTTGGGTTCACCGACGCTGAGGCCGCCGATGGCGTAACCGTCGAAACCGATCGCCGCGATCTCTTCCACGCCCCGCCGCCGGAGATCCGGGTAGACGCCGCCCTGGATGATCCCGAAAAGGGCCTGTCGTTCGCTCCGGTGGCTGTTTCTACAGCGCAGCGCCCAGCGTGCGGTCCTGCCGAGCGCCTTTTCTGCCTCCTCGCGAGTGGCAGGATACGCGATGCATTCATCGAGGCACATCATGATATCGCTGCCAAAAGCCTCCTGGATCTCCACCGCCGATTCGGGGCAGAGAAAATGGCGGGAACCGTCGATGTGCGATTGAAAGGTCGTCCCCTCCTCCGTAATCTTCCGCAGGGCGCCTAGGCTGTATATCTGAAAGCCGCCGCTGTCGGTGAGGATCGGTCCCTGCCAGTTCATGAACCTGTGCAGTCCGCCGAGGTCGGCGATCAGGCGATGCCCCGGCCGCAGGTAGAGATGGTATGTGTTGCAGAGGATGATTTCCGCACCCAGACCGCGGACCTGTTCCGGCGTCAGCGCCTTGACCGCGGCCTGCGTGCCCACCGGCATGAAGACCGGCGTAGACACCTCGCCGTGCGGTGTCTTTATCTTCCCAAGCCTTGCCTGGCAGCCCGTGTCTTTGGCGACCCTTGTAAATTCCATATCGTTTGCCTAGAAGATCAGCATACAGTCGCCATAGCTGTAAAAGCGGAACCGGTTTTCTATGGCAAGGCGGTACGCCTTCGATATCACGTCCCGGCCTGCAAAGGCGCATACCAGAAGAAAAAGGGACGATTTCGGGAGATGGAAATTGGTGAGGAGTGCATCGACGCACCGGAAACTCGATCCGGGAGTGATATAAAGACGCGTCGATCCGGAAACCGGATGCACTTTCCTTTGTTCGTCGACGACGGATTCGAGGACGCGGGTCGCGGTTGTCCCCACGGCGATGACCCGCACGGCAGCATTGATTTTCCTTGCGGCTTCCCCATCGAGCGAGAAAAGCTCCTCCTCCATGACATGGTCTTCCACCTGGTCCGTTTCGATCGGCAGGAATGTCCCGTAACCGACGTGGAGCGTAACAGGGGCAATCTCAACCCCCCGGCTTTGCAAGCGATCCAGAACCTCCCCGGTAAAGTGGAGACCCGCCGTCGGCGCCGCAACCGAACCCTTCACACGGGCATAGACGGTCTGGTATCTCTCCAGATCCCTTTCCGAACGCGACCGATCGCGTCGGCGCTTGATGTATGGCGGCAGCGGCGCCCTGCCATAGCGGTCGAGAAAATCGTCGAACGGGATCGGGGTCTGGAAATCCAGCAACCACTGTTTTTCCGACAGGCGGGCGAGAATCGTGGCCCGGGATCCGCCTTCAAACGTGATGGCCATTCCCACCTGGACCCGTTTGGCGGGGCGGAGGAGCGCTTCCCAGATCTCGCCCGGTGTTTCTTCGCCGTTCTTCCGGGTAAGCAGGAGGATTTCGATCAACCCGCCGGTCTCCTTCCTGCCGATGAGGCGCGCCGGAAAGACGCGCGAGTCGTTGACGACAATCACATCGCCCCGGCCGAAATACTCCGGAAGATCGCTGAATGTGCGAATATCGCATGATCCCGACTCCCGGTCGACCACCATCATCCGGGATCGGTCCCTGACCCCGATCGGTTCCTGGGCGATCAGTTCTTCCGGGAGAACATAATCGAATTCTGCCAATTTCATATCGAAAACGTGTCACCTCTATCGAGAGCTGCGGCACATAAACAGAAATGAAATGGAAAGTCAATCACCTTTCATGGTTTTACCTTGACAACGTGACTCCCGATGGGGTTTACTCATGAAACGATGGACAGACGACGCGAAAGAGAGATCGAGAGCATTTTTCAGAAGATCCCCTTCTTGGTGGGACTTTCAGAGGCGGAACGGTCCGAACTCCGGAAGCAAATCATTCACCGGGATTTTCGGCGCAATGAGATCATCTTGAATGAAGATGATACATCGAACTACCTCTATCTCATCCTCTCGGGGCAAGTCAAGGTCATCAACATAAGCGCCGACGGCAGGGAGCGTATCATGGCAATCCACAGGGAGGGCGATTTCTTTGGCGAAATGGCTATCCTGGACGGCAAGACGACATCGGCAAGCGTTGTCGCTCTGAGGGATGGCCGGATATGCCTCATCACCAAGGAAAGCTTTAATCATATTGTCATGACGAACCGGCTTGCGGTGCAGGGGATCATCGACCTGCTCTGCATGCGTCTCCGGCAGGCCTGGCTGCAGCTCCGCGTCATGAGCTTCGATGATGCCGAACACAGGATCAGAGAGGTTTTGCAGGGACTCGGAGCGAAATTCGGTGTTCGGGATTCCCGAGGGGTCGTCATCGGCCTCGGCATTACCCATCAGAATATCGCTTACCTTTCCACGACATCGCGAGAAACGGTCACCCGTTTTCTCAATAAGGCGGCAAAAACAGGCGAGATCGAGGTCCTGGCCGACAAAAAACTCCTTCTGAAAGACTCTTTTTCAAAAAACCCTCAATAATTGTGACGCCCGTCACAGAATAATCCTTTTTCCCCCTTTATAAAGAAATCGAAAAAAGAGGTATCGGTGTTCCGGGTCAACCGATCGAGCGGTTTACGCTCGCGGCGGTTGGAATGACAGGGGGATCGAACAAACAAACCGAATGAATGAAGGAGGATGAAAATGGAAAAGATGCGGAAGTTGATCAAACGGCTCGTAAACGAAGAAGAAGGGTTGGAAATGGTTGAGTATGCGGTGGCAGCGGGACTGATAACCGTTGCCGTGATTACCGTCTGGGCACTGTTGGGGGATGCGATCGCAGCCCGGTTGACTCTGCTGCTCAACAACATCAGCTCGTAGCGAAACGGACGGCACCGCCGGCGAAGCCGAGCAATGCCATCGGACCTCATCCGGTCTGAAACGGGGGCGCCCGACAAAATGGCGCGGCGATGCCAAGGCCAATGCAACGGGAATCCAAAAGCTCCCTCCCCCTGCACAGGGGGAGGGAGAATAAACGCTGAAGCGCCTGTCGTTTGCTTTATCAATGTCATTGGGTCGAAAATGGATCATATCACCGTATTCCTGGGAATTGTTCTGATTATTGCATCTATTGAGGATGTGATGATGCTCAGAATCCCTAACTGGATCACGCTGCCCGGTTTGGCGGTCGGACTTTCCTATTTTTGCCTTACCAGGGGATACGAGGGTTTCTTGTTCAGCCTGGCGGGCGGCCTGACAGGATTGGGTCTTTTAATCATCCCTTTCATCGCTTGGGGAACCGGCGCGGGGGATGTAAAACTCATGGGAGCCGTCGGAAGCGTCTTGGGGGCCCATGGGGTCTTCATTGTTTTCATTCTTTCATGCGTTCTCGGAGGGGTTTACGCCCTTTTCCTCTTAGCCTCGAAAGGATTATTGGTCAGCACTTTCAAACGATATGGAAAAATGATGGGCTGCTTCATTAGCACCCAGGAACTTATTTACATCCCACCCACCAATATCGAGAAGGCCCTTCGGATCAGGTTTGGTGTGGTCATTGCCCTGGGAACCGGTTCATACCTGGTTCTTGGGTTTTAATTTCATTTCAGCACTACGGGAGGTAAAAAAATGGGGGGAATAAAGCCCGTTGTTTTGCTCGGGGCAGCGGTTGTCATCGCCATTATGATCACGCTGTTGATATACAGCTCCATACAAAAAAGCATCGGTTCCAAAGCGCCCCCCCTGCAAACCCAGCCCATAGCGGTAGCCACAATCGACCTGAATTGGGGGACCGTCATAGTAAAAGAAATGGTTAAAATGGAACCGTATCTCAAGAGCAGCATTCCTGGCGGGGCTTATACGGAAATGAATTCCTTGATCGGCAGGGTCGTCATCTCCCCGATCAAGTCCAACGAACCTTTCTTTGAATCCCGCCTGGCTGCTCAAAACATCAAAACCGGGGGAGTGGCCGCGATCATTGGCTCCAGGAAGCGCGCAGTGACGGTTAGGGTGGATAAAGTGATCGGGGTGGCGGGTTTCGTGCACCCGGGAAACCGGGTGGATGTCCTGGTAACGATGGCCAAGGGAAAGGATGCAGAGCCCTTTACGAAGACAGTCCTCGAAAATATATTGGTCCTTGCCTCGGGGCCGGAGCGCGAAACCGCCAAGGGGAAGGAGCAGCAGCCGGCAACGGTCGATGTGATCACCCTTGAAGTGACGCCTGAAGAGGCCGAAAGGCTGTCACTTTCCGCAATCCAGGGGAAAATGCAAATGGCTTTGAGAGGGTTGACCGATGCCGAGGATGTCTTGACCAAAGGGGTCTCCATCCCTGCCTTATTGACGTCTTATTCGGAGCCGGGTTCGATGGCCGGAGTCAGGGCGAAAAAAAACAGGGCTGTATCCGCCGGGAAGCCTGTCCAGGCGGGAACAAAGGTTTTTGTTGTCGAACTGATCCAGGGAGGTAAGGTCACTACAAAGAAATTCGAGGAGGCGAAGTAGGCCATGGAAGCCAAACATATTCGAAGGAGGATTTCGGGGAAATCCCGCAGGATCGGTTTGCCGTGCATATTTGTGCTGGCCTTTGTGATCCCCTGTTTTGCACAGTCCAAGGGCCCTCAGCAAATGGCCATAGAGACGGCATCGACCCGGCAATTGACACTGACCGTTGGGAAATCCGTTATCCTCTCAAACCCGCACCGGGTCAAAAGGGTTTCCCTGGGAACCCCGGAGGGCATCCCGGAAATCGCTGTGGCCATGGTGTTGACACCTCATCAGATTTATTTGACCGGTAAAACCCCGGGGGTGACCAATTTAACCATCTGGGGGGTGAACGATAAACTCTCGGCGGTCATAGACCTGGAGGTGTCCCCGGATATCTCCCGTTTGAAAGAAATGATCCGGAAGATCATGCCGGAGGAAATGAACATCCAGGCGAGCGCCACCCACGACAACATCACCCTTTCCGGCGCTGTTTCCAAATCGACCAATCTCCACCAGGTCCTGGCCCTAGCAGAGCCATTTTTCCCTAAAAAAGTGGTCAATTTCTTGAGAGTTGAGGACTCACCGGATGTATCCAAGTTCAAGGAATCGCTTCATCAGGTCCTGCCCGAAGAAAAGGACATCAAGGTCACCGCCAGCGGGGACGATAAGATAGCCCTCTCCGGGACATTGTCCAGCAGAGCCAGCCTTTCCAAGGTTCTTACGCTGTCCGAATCATACTTTCCAAAACGGGTCCTGAATCTGCTCCAGGCCGAAGGGTCCCCTTCCCAGCTCAAGGAGGCTCTCTATAAAATACTGCCCGATGAGAAAGAGATCCGGGTGACCCAGACCGGCGAATCGGTTACCCTTTCAGGGATGGTCTCGAGCACGTCGAACCTCGCCCAGGTCCTGGCAATAGCCGAGTCGTATTACCCCAAGAAATTGATCAACCTTATCGAAGTCGGCGGTGTTCACCAGGTCATGCTGGAGGTCAGGGTGGCTGAAATGTCGCGGTCTCTCCTGCGAAGGCTGGGTGTGAATTTTAATTATATCAGCGAAAACGGTGTCAACTTTGGGCTTTCCCTGCTTGGAAGCCTCGCCAGCCTGGGGAGTGTGACCACCGGATCGGTGGGTAATGTGACCCAGCGGGTCAACGCTATCTTTCGCTTTACCGGCGCGGGGATGACATGGACGCCGTTCATCGATGCCTTGAAGGACGAGGGGCTCCTCAAAGTCATGGCCGAACCCACCTTGATTACCATGAGCGGAAAATCGGCCAATTTCCTGGCCGGCGGGGAGTTTCCAATCCCTGTCCCACAAACGTCGGGGACCGGCACGACCCTTACCGTGCAATATAAGCCCTTCGGTGTAGGGCTGAATTTCAGCCCTGTTGTCTTAAACAGCAAAAAGATCAGCATGCAGGTGGCGCCGGAAGTCTCCGATCTCGATTTCAGCAACGCCATCCAGATGAGCGGGTTCGTGATTCCGGCCCTCACCACACGGCGGGTAGCTACGACGGTCGAACTTGGAGACGGGCAGAGCTTTGCCATCGCGGGTCTGCTCAAGGACAATGTCCGCGAGGTGGTGTCGAAATTCCCGCTCCTCGGCGAGATTCCCATATTGGGGGCTTTGTTCCGAAGCACCTCTTTCCAGAAGAATGAAACCGAGCTGATCATCATCGTAACCCCGCATTTGGTTAAACCAATGAATCTGGCCAAGCAGACCCTGCCCACGGATCGGTACATAGAGCCAAATGATTTTGAGTTCTACCTTCTGGGCGCGATGGAGGGAAACCAGCAAGAGGATCTCTCCACCGGCGCGCCTTCCTCACCGGATGCCCCCAGGGGGATGAAGCTGGAGGGAGAGTTCGGACATGCAATGCTCAGATGAAGATGGAGGCCCGAAAATGACAAAAACGAAAGGGGTGTCGCTTTGCTGTTTCTTCCTGATCGCGAGCCTGGCTGCCTGCGTTCCCAGCCGCCTGGCCATGGATTACGGAACGTCCTTTAGACAGCAGAAACTCAACCAGATTGCCGATCTCGAAGCCGGTAAGAACATCGAGCCGGTAGAGGGTATGAACGGCAAGGCGGCTGAAGGTGCGATGGGGAGATATCAAAAAGGCTTTGAAAAGGAACCGCCGGCGCAGGTGTATCACCTGACGATCGACGGGATCAAATAATTGCCAAAGGGTTAAACCGATGAGGAAATGGGCGATAGGAGGCATAAAAGGGGCAGCGATGGTGGAATTGGCGATGATCCTCCCCATGTTGTTGATTGTCATCTTCGGGATAATCGAGTTCGGGTTCGTCCTTTATAACAAGGCCGTGATCACCAATTCCAGCCGGGAAGGGGCAAGAGCAGGGATTGTTTATCGGGTAAATGTAACCAGCGGGATTTATGAACCATACACCGCAGCCAATATCCAAGAGATCGTAAACACCTATCTTAACAATGGGAATCTTCTCATTCCTCCCGGTGCGCCTTCAATCAGCTTACCGGATGGCATTTGTACCGAGTTTCCCGAGAACCCACGCCCTTCTCTGCGTGTAAGGGTGGAATACATCTATCCTTTTTTTGTACTGCCCGGTTTGGTAGGCTCGATCACCGGCCCGATCGTATTAAGGGGTGAATCGGTCATGCGATGCGAATAGCCCATTGAGGAATCTGCCATGGGAATCAATTCAGGGGTGCATAAGTTGTCCGGGGATCGAAAAGGGGTCGTGATGATTCTGGTCGCCGTTGCCATTTTTGTCATTATCGGCTTTGCAGCCCTTGCGATCGATGTGGGACATCTTTTTATAGTCCGCAATGAGTTGAAAAACGCCGCCGACGCAGGGGCGCTTGCCGGGGCTCGAATCCTCTACATCAACAACGGGACAGCCGTGAATCCAAATGCAAACCAGGCCGCCTTTGATGCCGCCGCGGCCAACCAAAGCGAAAAACACGCGGTGGATGTGGATTGGAGCGGCGGAAACGCCGGCGACGTCGAAAGGGGCCATTGGGGCTTTGCCACGCGGTCCTTTACGCCAAACGATTCTCTTTCGCCCGTTGATCTCTGGGATCTCAAATCTGACGCGCTGGACAGCGACACCAACTTCATTAATGCCGTCCGCGTAAAGGCGAGGCGGGAGGCGACCCCTGCCGCATCCTTTTTTGCGCGGGTCTTCGGCTTTCAAAATTTTGCGCTGTCCGCCGAATCGGTCGCCTACATCGGGTTCGCCGGTTCCATTCGCCCCGAAGACGTGGATCAGCCCATCGCCATCTGTCAGCAGGCTATCCTGAATGCCGGGGGCGAGTATACCTGCGGGGTCGGCCGGATGATCAACAGCGGAACGGGAAATGCCAATCATCAAACCGGTGGCTGGACCAATTTTACCCAACCCTGCCTGACGGCTAGCGCATCGACGGTCAGACCCCTCGTCTGCGGCCAGGGGAATCCCGTCCCGATCGCCTTCGGCCTAGGCATGGGGACCAATGGAGGCGAAATTGCATCCGCCTTCAACGATTTGATCGCCTGCTGGAGAAACAGGCCGGGGTTGGATGCCGATGCGGACGGCTGGCCGGATCGACCATGGATCCTGACCCTCCCCGTCATCGACTGCCCCGGCAACAACACCGGAAACTGCTCGAAAGTAACAGGGGTCGTCACATTGAACATCCTGTGGGTCACGAACAACGACAAGAACCAGTACAATGAGGTTCCGCGGAATATGCAGGTCACGATCGATGGAACCAAAAGGACATTTACCTGCCCGAAACCGACATCGGGACAGCAATGCTGGAGCAATTTTGTAGCCACATTCAATCTGCAGGATGTGCTGAACGGAACGCCGGCCACTTATGAAGACACGACGATCTACTTCTTGCCGGATTGCAATCCGCACAACCCCGTCGGCACGAGCGGGGGCAACAATTACGGGGTCCTGGCCCGCACTCCGAAACTGGTCCAATAGCGGAGGGATTGTTTATGAATCATCAAATGACGGTGGGACTGCGAGTCCGGGATCGAAAAGTGCAGATGGACTTTGAAGAAATCTTGTCGCCTTTGACGGAACTCTCCCTCCAGGAATTTGCTCCCAACAGGCCCTATGAGCTACTTATCCTGGAAATCGGTGAAGACCTGGAGGGTGGCTTTGAGCTGGTGAGTTCCATCCAGGCCTCGGGCCTGGTCCAGGAGATCTTTCTGACCTCCACCCATATGGAACCCGAATTTCTGATTCGGACCCTTAGGGCCGGTGCCCGGGAATTCATCCCCCAACCCATCAAAAAAGAAGAAGTCGCCGCCGCGGTAAAGAAATTTCTCGAGCGAAAACAACCCAAACATGCCATCGATCCCAAATCAGACAGGCACGGTAAAATTATCTATCTCATGGGCAGCAAAGGGGGGGTCGGGACCACCACGATTGCCGTCAATCTCGCCGCCAATCTGGTGAAAAGCTCAATCAACCCTGTCTCGGTCGCCTTGGTGGACATGAATTGCATCCTGGGCGAAATACCCATATTTTTGAACATAAAGCCGAAGTTTAGCTGGGGCGAAATAGCCCGGAATATTTCCCGCCTCGATGCCCAATACCTGATTTCCACATTTTCCAAGCACGCAAACGGTATATACGTTCTTCCTGCCCCGATTGGCTTGGAGGGAATGGGTGTTTCCACCCCTGAGTTAATCGAGCGAATCCTGAGTTTGATGAAGCCGATATTCGATTTTATCGTGATCGACGGCGGGCAATCACTCGACGAAGTTTCCCTCAAGATTCTGGAAATGACCGAGTCCCTTTGCATGATAGCGGTTTTAAGCCTTCCCTGCCTGACCAATGTGAAAAGGCTTCTGCGGACTTTTGAAACACTTGGCTATCCCCGGGATGAGCAGATCAGGATTATTATAAACCGCTTCGAAAAAAAATCGCTAATCTCCCTGAAGGATGTGGAAACGGCCTTGAACCGAAAAATATCCGGGTTGATAGAGAATGACTATCCGAACACCATGTCGGCCATCAATCAGGGAAAAACCCTGGACCTGGTTGCACCGGGGGCGGATGTGACCAAGAATATAAAGGCCCTGGTCTCGGGGTTTATCGGGGCGAATAAGACATAAAGGCGGAGGGGGTGAGGCTATGGTTGACGTGCAATCCCGAATGACCAATGTGATGAACAGGGCCCAGGAGATAGTGCCCACAAAGACAAAATCCCGCGCGGGCAATGTTCTGACCGTGGTCCAGCAGATAGTGTCCGGCCGGGAAAATCCGGGCGCGTTCACCGCGTCGAAGGATTACTACGAATTGAAAACCAGGATTCATGACCGGTTGCTGGACCTGATGGATTTAACAATCATCGGCTCGATGAACGAGGCGATCCTGCGGCAGGAAATCCGAAAACTTGTCGAGAGAATTCTTTTGGAGAACCACTCCAACGTTCCATTGAACATGAGCGAACGGGAGATGCTCTTCCGGGAGATCCACGACGAAGTCATGGGTTTGGGGCCGCTTGAACCCTTCATGCAGGATCCGACCATCGCCGACATCCTGGTGAACACCCACAAGCATGTGTATGTTGAGAGGTTTGGAAAACTGGAGGCAACCGAAGCGGGGTTCAAGGATGAAGCCCATCTGCGCCGGATCATCGACAAGATCGCCTCCGCGGTCGGCCGGAGGATCGACGAATCCACCCCCATGGTCGATGCCCGCCTTAGCGATGGCTCCCGGGTCAATGCCATCATCCCTCCCCTGGCTATCGACGGCTCTATTCTCTCCATTCGCAGGTTTGCCGTCGACCCCTTGGAACTTGAGGACTTGCTTGCCTTGAAAACCTTGACTCCCGAGATTGGGGAACTCATCAAAGGGATCGTGAAAGCGCGATTGAACGTTCTGATTTCCGGCGGAACCGGGACCGGCAAGACAACCATGTTGAATGTCCTCTCCCGGTTCATTCCGAGCAACGAGAGGGTGGTCACTATCGAGGACTCCGCTGAACTGCAGCTCAAACAGGAACACGTCGTCCGTCTGGAAACCAGGCCCCCGAACATCGAGGGAAAAGGGGAGGTCACCCAGCGTGACCTTGTGAAGAACAGCCTCCGGATGCGGCCGGATCGCATCGTCGTGGGGGAAGTCCGCGGGTCGGAAGTTCTGGACATGTTCCAGGCCATGAATACGGGCCACGACGGTTCGCTTACCACGATCCATTCCAACTCCCCGCGGGATGCCCTGATGCGGATGGAAACCCTGGTCGCCCTCAGCGGTTTTACGGTCGCCCCCGGGTTCATCCGCAAGTACATCGCTTCCGCCTTGAACGTGATCATCCAACTGTCTCGTATGGGGGATGGAAGCCGGAAAGTCACGACCCTCCAGGAGATCACCGGGATGGAGGGGGATGTCGTGACCCTCCAGGAGATCTTTTCCTTCGAGCAGACGGGGGTCGACCGCGAGGGGCGAATCAAGGGGAGATTCGTTTCCAGGGGGATCAGGCCCAAGTTCACCGAGAAATTCAAAGCCCTAGGGATCCCGATTACGAATGATTTATTCGACCCGAATAAGGTGTATGAGATCTAATATGGACTATCTTCTTCCGGCCTTGATATTTATCGCGGTTTTGATCCTGGTCGAACTGGGGTACTTTGCCATTCGGGGACTCCGGATTTCGGAGAAGAAGGAGGTCCGGACCAGGCTCAAGGCCCTTTCGGCCCAGGCCGAAAACGATCAGCAATACGATATCGTCAAAAAAAATAGTCTGAGCGAGATCCCTTGGCTGCACTCGCTTCTCAAGAGGTTCTCCATCATGGGGAAGATCACTCTCTTTGTAGATCAGGCCGGATCCAAGCGCAAACCGGGTCTGTATCTGCTGCTCTCGCTTGCGTTGGCGTTGACTGGCTTTCTGGCGGGCAGGCCGCTTCACTCGTCCTATTTCCCTCTTCTCCCGGGCGTTTTCATCCTCATCCCCTGTGCCGTGGTGTCGGCGACTTTCCCTTTCATGTATTTACGTAACAAGCGGTCGAAAAGATTCAGAAAGTTCGAAGAACAACTCCCCGAAGCCCTGGATTTGATCGCACGGTCGTTGAAGGCGGGGCATGCCTTTTCCAGCGGCCTGAGACTCGCATCCGAGGAAATGGGCCCACCGGTGGGCGATGAATTTGAAAAAACCTTGAATGAGATCAATTTTGGATTCACAACCCAGCACGCCCTGGGCAACCTAACCAAGAGGATCCCCCTGGATGACCTGAGGTTTTTTACCATTTCCGTGAATCTCCAGCGGGAAACAGGGGGGAACCTGGCGGAGATCCTGGAAAACTTGTCTCGCCTCATCCGGGAAAGATTCAAATTCAACGGCCATGTGCGGGTTCTTGCCTCCCAAGCCAAGCTTTCAGCCAATATTCTGTTTGCTGTCCCCTTTATCACCGCCTTGGTCATCAAGTTTCTCAACCCAAAATATTTTGATGCCCTTCTCGAAAATCCGTCGGGCAAAATGGTGCTGGTTGCGGGTGTGTGCTGGATGATTATCGGGATTGTCTTCATAAGAAAGATGGTTAAAATCAGGGTCTGAGCGCGTGACCCGAGAGTACGACATATGGAAAATGGGACCTTGATTGTCATCCTGCTTTTTGCGACCGTGTCGCTTGTCCTGTGCGCAATCCATCTATCCCTTCAGCGCTACAGGGGGAAAAGGGACTTTAAGAAGCGACTCGAGGGAATAGGGGGTGACATGGACCAAACCGTCAAAGCCAACACCCCCCCGAAGGGAAACGGCTTTCTTCATTTCCTCGGAGCCTTGGGTACATTCTTATCACCCAGGAAAGAGGGGAATATTTCCGAGATGCGGCGCCTTTTCATCAGGGCCGGGTATCGAAGCCTGAGAGCCATACCGGTTTTCTTCGGCCTGAAGGTCCTACTGGCGCTGTCCTTTTTTGGCGCGAGCATGGCAGGAAAGCTATTCTTCATGCAAAAGATCTCCCCGGCCGGCTTCATTTATATTTTAATTGGCCTGGCCGCTGTTGGGTTTTACCTCCCTAATTTATGGATAAAATTAAGAATATCCCACAGGAAAGAGTATATCCGGCGCGGGCTTCCGGATGCCCTGGATCTGATGGTTGTCTGCGTGGAGGCCGGTACCGGACTGGATACGGCTTTAAACAGGACGGCCGAGGAAATGAAAAAAACCAACGTCATTCTATCCGAGGAACTGGGGCTGGTTATCCTGGAGATAAGAGCCGGAAAGTCAAGGGAGGAGGCCTTGAAAAACTTGGCTTGGAGGACGGACCTGGATGATTTGAGCAACCTGACAACCCTGCTTATCCAAACGGAGCGATTTGGAACCAGCATTGCCCAAGCCCTCCGGGTGCACTCCGATTTCATGCGCAGCAAGAGGTTTCAACGGGCGGAGGAATTGGCCCAGAAGATGCCCATAAAACTGATATTTCCTATCGGCTTGTTCATTTTCCCCGTGTTTTTCCTGGTCACCCTTGGGCCGGCAGTTTCCACCGTCTTAAAATATTTCGTTAAGCAGTAGATGTTCTGAAGCGCCAAATTCTGGGAAACGGAGGGAGTATGAGAGGATCTTTGTATGTCCATGCGTTTATCATTTTTTTGATGATCGTCCCGGTGGGATGCGCCTCGCTGAATACCCACCAAACGGAGCTTATCAAGCAGGCCAGCGAACACCGGCAAATGATCGACCGTCAGAGGGCGTCCGCCGATGAAACGGCCCTCAGCAGGGTGCATCCCCTTACCGCCGAAGGTTATGAAAAACTGGGAGACCAGTACTTCCTGCAGGGAAGGACCGATATTGCCTTTAAAAACTATTATGAAGTCATGCGTCTCGAACCCAAGCACATTCGCGTCCGCTACAAAATCGGGCGTCTTTTCCTCGAAAAAGGGCTATTGCAGGATGCGGAAAAGGAGTTCAGAGGGATCGTCGAAAAGAATCCCGGCTACGCCTTGGCACACGAGGGTCTGGGAAGGGCACTCCTTGGCCTGAACAAGCCGAGCGAAGCCGAAAAGGTTTTGGACAGGGCGATCCGGTTGGATCCGGGTCTCTGGCAGGCCCACAACTTACTTGGAATCATTTATGACCGAAAGAAGGAATTTGCCAAAGCCTTCTTTCATTACCAGAAGGCCATGAGCCTGCAGCCCAATATGGGAATTTTGTATAACAATCTCGGCATGTCGTTTTTCCTGAAAGGGGATTACGATGCCTCACTCCAGGCGCTTGTCGGAGGAGCCAACCTGGACCCGAACAACAAGAAAATCAACAACAACCTGGCGCTGCTCCTTTGTAAGACAGGAAAGTTCCAGGATGCGTTTGAAACATTCAAAAAAGCCGGAGGTGAAGCGTCGGCTTACTATAACATGGGTTCCTTCTACCTGGTCGAAAAAAAGTATAACGAGGCTATTATGTCGTATCAGATGGCCATCGAAGCCAAACCCGAGTTCTATGTCGAAGCGTATGAAGCGATGAACAGGGCCAAAGCCGCCTTGGCGACGTCGCCTCTTTGAGGTAATCTCTCGCCGCCTTTATGCCTTTTCCACCACCTCGAAGCGTGGGTTCCGGGGGATGCGCTTGTCTCAATCCGTTCCGAAATAGACGAGGATCAGACCGACGACGACGGCAATCGAGCCCATGATCCGAAGCGTAGCGTCCGGTGTGTCGGTCAGTTTGCGCAGGTAGGATTTGAGCTTATCGGGGAATGCGAAGTAGGGGAGGCCTTCGAGGATCAGGACCATCCCGATGACGCAGAGAAAATATTTCATTCGAATAAACCTTTCACCCTTCCCACCTTCATTTTTTTGCCTCGTCCCAGAGGCCGTCCATTTCGGCCAGGGTGGATTCGGCAGGCGTCTTCCCCCGCTCGGCAAGGGCCTGTTCGATATAGGCAAAGCGTTTGGTGAATTTCCCGAGGGACGCCCGGAGCGCCGCCTCGGCATCCACGCCGGCAAAACGGCAGAGGTTGACCAGGGTAAACAGGAGGTCGCCGGCCTCTTCTTTCATCGCGTCCGAATTTTCCGTCTCCAGGGCAGCCCGGAATTCGGCGAGCTCCTCCTCCACCTTTTTCAGCACCGCGGCGGTGTTCACCCAGTCGAATCCGACCGCGGAGGCGCGGGCGGTGATCCGCTGAGCCCTGGCCAGCGCGGAGAGGGAGCGGGGGATGTCGTCGCCGATGCGGGGCTCGCCCTCGCCTTTATGTTCCACTTCCTTCTTGATTCGTTCCCAGTTCGAGCGGACGGTTTCGACGTTGGCGACTGGGGCATCGCCGAAGACATGGGGGTGGCGCCGGATCATTTTTTCGGCGATCCCCCCGATGACGGCCTTCATATCGAATTTTCCCTCTTCTTCCGCGATCCGGGCGAGAAAGAGAATCTGAAAGAGGAGGTCGCCCAGTTCTTCCCGAAGTCCGTCCGGCGAGTCGCCGTCCAGGGCCTCGAGGACCTCGTAGGCCTCCTCGATGAGGTAGCGACCCAGATCCTCTCGCTTCTGCGCGCGGTCCCAGGGGCATCCTCCCGGGGAGCGCAGTCGGGCAACGAGATCGAGAAGTTCCCGGAAATTTTCTTCGGCGTGCGGGGCGGACGGCTGCACAGGGCCATTCCTTTCCGGATGCGGATCGTTCATCTGAAAAACCCTTTCACCCTTCTCCACCCCCACCCCTCCCTCCCCCGTCGAGGGGGAGGGATAAAGGAGGGAAGGGATAATTTCATTCCCATTTGTGGCGGCTGCCCATCATGAGAATTTTATGCGGGAAGCGACCGCCCGAGGAGTTCCACGATGTGGAGGACGGGCTGTTCCATCTGCAGCTCACGCAGGCCCGCAGCGAGCTGCAGGTGGCAGCCGGGGTTGGCCGTGACGAGGGCCGCGGCGCCGGTGGCCTTGACGTGGGCGAGCTTCCTTTCGAGCAATTTGCGGCTCGTTTCGAGCTCTTTCAGGGCGTAAGAACCGGCCATGCCGCAGCACCAGTTCGATTCCTTCATCTCCCTAAGTTCGACCCCGGGGATCTTTCCGATGACCTGGCGGGGCGGACCGGAAAGACCCTGGCCGTGGACCAGGTGACAGGGTTCATGGTAGGTGACGCTCAGCGGCACCGGCCTGAGCTCTTCGGTGCGGATCCCCGCCTCGGCGAGGAATTCGGAGATGTCGCGGATCTTCGCCCGAAAACGGCCGAGCCGTTCGCGCTCCGCCCGCCCATCGAGCAGCTCCTCGTATTCCTTGAGGGCGCAACCGCATCCGGCGCAGTCGGTCACGATAACATCGGCGTCCGACCCGAGAAAGAGGTCGAGGTTGATCGAGGCCAGGCGCCGGGCGCTCTCGCGGTCCCCCTCGGCCAGATGCGGCGCCCCGCAGCATTTGACATCCCTCGGGGTGACGACTTCGAAGCCCTGCCGGGAAAGGACGCGGACGGTCTGCCTGGAAACCTCGGGAAATACAAGGCTCATCGCGCAGCCGAGGAAGAAGGCGACACGGCCGCGCTTCTTCCCGAGGGCGGGGGTGAGGGGGGGGATGTCCGGGCGGAGCGGCCGGCTCAGCGGGGGCAGGAGGCCTTCGAGTTTGGCAAGGACATCGGGCAGAAATTTGTTTACCCCGAGATGGCGGACCGCCCATTGGATGCCGAGTCGCTGGTAGAGCCGCAGGGGCAACAGCGAGGTTTCCATAAGCGCCGGCGAGGGGAGCATCCGCTTGAGGATGAAGTCGCGCAGCATCCCTGCGGGGAGGGAAGGAGGGTGGAAGACCTGCTCCTGGCTCCGGCAGAATTCCATGATCGTCCCCACGCGGACGCCCGAGGGACACGCCGTGGAGCAGGCCTTGCAGTCGAGACAGAAAAAGGCCTCTTCACCGACGGCGGGGGTGAATTCCAGCTTTCCTTCCGCGACGGCGCGGGCCAGCGCCGCCCTGCCCCGGGGACTCGACCGCTCCCGGTTTGTCAGTGCGTAGGTGGGGCAGACCGCCAGACAGAAACCGCACCGCATGCACTGCAAAATACTTTCGTAGCCCGGGGCGTCCACCGGATGGAAATTGCCCATAGGTGAAGACTCAGACATCCTGCCCTCCCCGCATCCGGACGGCCGAGGGAGACGC
>Ga0208373_1001809_pt1 | contig 26319 bp, 30 predicted proteins | sample RifOxyC2_FD_184036 | JGI IMG/M metagenome (GOLD analysis project Ga0208373, IMG submission 184036) | Soil microbial communities from Rifle, Colorado - Rifle Oxygen_injection C2 (SPAdes) | ecosystem: Environmental > Terrestrial > Deep subsurface > Rock core/Sediment | place: Rifle, Colorado... | reverse complement strand
CTTTATCAATATCTTTTACTTTTGCCTGTTCTTTTTCAATTATAGCTATTCTTTCTTTTTCTGTTAAAGAATGATTATATAAAGCTTTCATAATTTCATTACTAGCTTCCGTCATTTTTGGAAGATCTTCTTTATAGGTACTTTGAGCAAGTAAAGCTTCTGGAGTTTTATAATAATATTCAGAATAAGGAGCCATTTGTTTAAGTAAAAATGCATTCCAAAGGCCTAATACTGCCCATTTAGCTTGATGAAATAGTTGATATGAAGCACTTTTTTCACCTGCTTGACCTGCATAGCCTTTTGGCAAAGCATCTAAAACATCCTGTTTATTTTGGAAAAATTTAGCAACAATCGCTTCATGCTTCGCAGCTTGATCCAACAAATCTTTAAACTGCTGCGCTACATGCTGATTTTGTAAAACTGTAAGTGCATGTTGACGATTTGCAATCATATTCGTTTGATCTTTAGAGCTAACTAACTTTTCAAAAGCATTTCCTAAAAACCCATGGCCTAGATTTGTTTGGCAAGGAAACTGTAAACAAAGATCCTGCAAATCAAGATCGGATGCAAGATTTTTTGTATCAACAAGCTTCATTTTTTTATAAACAGATGTAAGTCCTTCTGAACCTTTATTCATCACTTCAAACATACGCGCTTGACCTAAATCGGTATTAAACGCTTCTACCTGCTCTTGAGCACCTAGAGAAAGACCTACGCAAGCAAATAATGCTCCACATAACATTAACTTTTTGGACTGTATATTCATACACATACCCTTATTTTAGAGAACTATAAACTTATTAACCTCTATAATTGTAACATTATAGCTAGAAACCACAAACGGTTCAGGGTGTATGAAAATATGAAATATAACCAAATAGAAAGATGCATAATTCAATACCTTTTTCAGGAATCAAACTATGCATCTAAAATCACGATTCAATCAACAAATCCAGTTTGACCGAGTCACCCATTTTTCAAATAAACGAACAACTGACCGCTGAGTCGTTGGCAATTCAGCCGGATCTTTGCCAATCCAGCGAAGTTCTTTGGACTCTTTGTTGGCAATCACTTGCTCATCACTGGTAACTCGCAACAAAAATCGCACATCAAAATGTTCATGTGCAGGCTCTTTGGCGTTTGCCGGAATTGTATGAATATCAATATCAAAAATTTCTGGAATGATCGTCTCAATGCCCATAATACCCGATTCTTCTTGGGCTTCTTTCATCGCCACAGCAAGCAAATTGGTATCACCATCAGCATGCCCGCCAAGTTGCACCCACAAATTAAGCTTTGCATGGTGCATCAACAATGCTTGCGAACCATCAACGCTCAAAAGCCATGCTGATGCAGTAAAATGCCCAATCTGCAATGATCGCTCAAACGCATCTGGATGTTGATCTAAAAATGCCAACATGCGACTTTTATAGATTTGTTCTTCTGGCATGGGTTTATATTGCTGCAATAACTGTCGTAACTGATTTCTATACACCATCTCTCCTTTAAAATTAAAATATAACTCAAAAACCTAGTTACGACCTAAAATTTATTTGATTAAAACCGACACTTTCACATTCGTTCAATCGTCGGAAACTGGGGTGGCGGTGGCCACTAAGCACTAAAAATAGCGAAATAGCAATGCTGTAAGCAGAGCAATTAGTCCCGCCGAACTCAAGGTTCCCGGAGTTTTCTGCTTGTCCGCCGAAGCCTTGGCGTAGGAGGATAGAAAACGTAGGGTAAAAACAATAGGTCATAACTTGAGTTAACCCAAAAAATAATCCCATCGGTTACAATGGGATTATTAAAACTATCTATAAAAAACGATTACTCGCCGTCTTCATCTTCGTCGTCAAAATCATCGACATCATCAAAATCTGAATCATCCGAAATATCTTCGTCTGCAACAGAACCTTCTGGCAAAGATAAATAAATATTAAAATAATAGTCATTTTCTTCGATAAAATGTTGATCATACACTTCAAAATCTGTTGTGTAAGCGCGTTCGATATCAAGATCCCAAATATTTTCCCAAGCTGTTAACAATGAATCTGGATATTCTCCAAAAACTTCTATTTTAGCATAAATCCCTGCTGCAAGCTCTTTACAAACCATGCCTGCAGGAACATCAGTGCAACTTGAAACCACACAACCAATGATGTAGGTGTACGGTTTAGTATAATCTTCGTCATACTCCATGTACGCACAAACAATATCATCATTAACGCAGTTTTTAATCTTTTCTTGCCAGCCTTCTTGAAACTTTGCACAAATTTCAGGAATATTTTTCATTGCTTTTTCGTTATCTGTTCGAACTGCAAGACCAATAATAAACTGCTGTGGTTTACGAACAACTTCGTAATCGATTGAATCCATATCAAATTCCATACAACCCCCTCACTCAAAAAAATACCATAATTTTTATGACACTATCTATTGAATAAGTATGACATGTTGCCATGAAACTTAAAGTGAAAATTTAATTTTAAAAAATAATTTTTATCGTTTTAAACCGCGATAAAAATTTTCATGCGAACCAAGCATGAGTAAATGAAGTTTCAATTGATCTTCAAAATATTCATAAGCAAGCAAAGTTAATTGATTAACCATAGAAAATTTATAAACTTGAACACCATCTAAATCACCTTGTTTCATTTCTCCAATATTGGTATTTTTTAAGATCTCATAAATAGCTTTATCAAGATCTTGTTTTTGATTTTTATGAAGTTTTTTAATATGACGTTCAAATGTCTGTGTTTGAACAATAACAATTTTCATTGGACATCAAATTCATATGGTTTCATAGTTCCTGTTTCAGCTTCTTCTCGTGCAATCAATAATTGTTTAATAAAATCATAGGTTAAGTCTGGATTTTCTTCTGCAATCTTACCAATTTTTGCCCAATATTCAATTTGCCCAGCTACAGAACGATTTAATGCTCGTGACATAGCCTTAGCTTTTGCAACCATGTCATCTGATAATTTAACTGAAACAGCCATATACTATCTCCTTATATTATGAATTAACTATTTAAAATCATTATGGCGCAAAATGGCGCACTTAACAACAAAAAACATTAAAACTACTTACAATTTATTGTATTTCGTGTAAACACCCTTAGATTTTTCAATAGAATATTTAGCTTTCACTTCTTGCAATTTATGCATCATTGCGCAAGATAAATCTATCTTTGCAACGTTACAAAAAGAAAGTAGCAAAATAAAAACATCGGCAACTTCATCCTCGATTTCTTGACGATTTTTTTCTAGTTCTACAAAAGAATCTTCTTCTTTCATCCAAGCAAATTTTTCTAACAATTCACCTGCTTCCACAGAAAGTTTGAGCGCAATATTTTTTGGTGAATGAAATTGTTGCCAATCTCGTTCTGCAATCAATTGTTGTACAACATCTTTTAATTGCTGTAATTGTATTTGAGAATCGTTATATTCCATAACAATACATCCTTGTGATTAAAGATTTTGGCAAAAAATTATTAAAAATCATTATACTCAAAAATATGATTCCATAAAATATATAAATTACTAAGTTTTGCACCTAATTGAGGATATGAATAAAAATATAAAAAATATATAAGTTACACCTTTCACACGTCAATATAGAAAAACTGTAACCAGTAATAACGGAATTTAAAACAGATATAAAAAATGCTAATAATTAAATACATTAAATTCTATAAACAAATTTTAAATTGACACCAAGCTCAAATTGCAAAGCAACGCGAAGTATGGCGTCCCGTAGAGGTCTATTTTAGAACTAATTTTTAGAGTTTACTTTGATAATTTCTCTAATTTCATCGCCAAATAACTCTTCTTTGTCGCACAATACTTCTGCTACAGCATGAATTGCTGTTTGATTTTGTTCAACTAATTTTTTAGTTTTTTTGAGACTTCTTATAAGATTATTTTCAATTTCGATATTATTTTCATGAAGTCTATGCTCTGCTCTATAGGCTAGGGCAAGGTCAGTTGAATACCTAGAATCTTCTTTCATTAATTGTAATTGTTCAGAAGACTTTGTTGAAACGTTGCTTAAAGGAAGTCCTAGTTCTTGTTCCATGAAATTTGTTCTGTCTAATAATTCTTTTTGTTTTAAATCTTGAGCAAATCCTGCAAATGATACAGATGTAAGATGAGTCCAAGTCATCTTAGTATTAGCATGCACCTCGCCTGAATATTTTCCTAAATATTCTCCTGTAATTTTTGCACAATCAATAGAGTTAGGTTCAAGATGTTCAGCTATTACCGCATGCGCGGCTTCATGAAGAGCAGCATGTTCTTTTTTATAATATTTGAATTGTGCAAATGCTACTGTACCTGTGATTGAAGCAATTTTAGTTAGTCCTTTTGCACATTGTTTTACAGCATGAAAAGCAGATTTGAGTTGCAATGAACTAATCAGTATCATGCAAATTGTTAATTTTTTATATTTATCCATTAAAATATTCTTTTATTGAAGGTTATTGATTTATAAAAAGTATACTTTATCATGTTGGCAATGACAAAAGGATGACCTAGTTCTATACATATGAGCCCTTTGGACCTCTAACTTAGGTTTACAATAAAGCATTTCTATTTTGTAATTTTTATTAAATCATGCTAAAAATAATAAAAACTTTTTCTGTATTAAATGAAAGTCACATGAAGAATCGTTGCTTTGGAAATAAACCCGGTCAAGAATTTTATGCTGACTACCATGATCAAGAATGGGGAATTGCTGTCCATGACGATCGATTACTTTTTGAAATGTTGATTCTAGAAGGAGCTCAAGCTGGACTGAGTTGGGAAACTATTTTAAAACGACGCGATGGCTATCGCGCAGCGTTTCATAATTTTGATGTGATCAAAGTTGCAAAGATGTCTGATAACGAACTCGAAGTTCTTTGCAACGATCCAGGAATTATTCGTAATCGATTAAAAATTTATAGCACACGTGGCAACGCACAGATTTTTATACAAATCCAAAAAGAATTTGGCTCATTTGACCACTATTTGTGGAACTTTGTCAATCATGCACCCATCATCAATCAATGGAATAATATGACCGGTTCACCCATCACAAGCGCAGAAAGTGATAAACTGTCCAAAGATTTAAAAAAGCGGGGAATGAAATTCGTCGGTTCCACGATTATGTATGCTTACCTACAAGCTGTCGGCTTGATCAATGATCATTTTGTTACGTGTTGGCGACATGGATTGTAAAGTATCCATCAATTATAGCCATTGATCATAAAAAATAGAGCTAATTTTAACCATTAAGCATAAACTCTATTATTTTTGACCATGAAATTGTATAATTAGACATAATTACAACCATGGCACATCACATTAATTTTCCCTAAAAATAAGTTAGGAATCAAAATATGAAACGAATTATTGATTATTATCTTTTGGAATGGAAGTTTAGCAGACTACGAAAACCATTATTATTACGTGGTGCACGTCAAATCGGTAAAACCTACGCAGCACGACAACTTGGATCAACATACGAAAGTTTTATCGAAATCAATTTAGAATATGAACCAAAATTACATTCGGCTTTTGCAGGCAAACTTGATCCAAAAGAAATCATTGTCACGCTATCTGCGCATATTGATAAAAAAATCATCCCAGGAAAAACACTCCTTTTCATCGATGAAATTCAAGCATGCCCACAAGCAATTATTGCTTTACGATATTTTCACGAAATTATGCCCGAGTTACATGTCATCGCAGCGGGTTCATTACTAGATTTTGCAATCCAACAAATTGGAGTTCCTGTTGGCAGAGTTCAAGCTCTTTACATGCACCCAGTTTCATTCATGGAATATCTTGCAAATTCTCACCCACTCATTGCTCAATTAATTATGCATCATAATCCTGAACAAAATATTAAAGAACCTATTCACACAAAATGTTTACAGCTATTAACGCAATATCTTGCGATAGGCGGCATGCCCGCAGCTATTCAACATTGGATTGATCATCAAGATCCTTTAGAAATTGCTCAAATTCATACAAGTATTCTTGATTTTTATCGACAAGACTTTAATAAATATGCAAAAAAACATGAAATCAAATATGTTGAAAAAATATTTAATCAAATTCCTGCCCAACTTGGACAAAAATTTAAATATAATCTTATTGATGGTGAATATCGCAAACGTGAATTAGCTCCTGCGCTTGATCTTTTAGTCACTGCTGGAATTGCTCATAAAGTTTACTACTCTGCAGGACAAGGAATACCACTTGGCGCACAACACAGTGATGTTGACTACAAAGTTATTTTCTTAGATACAGGACTTGCTCAAACAAATTTAAAACTCAAGATTACTCAATGGTTTGTGCAACCGCTACAAGAATTTATTAATAAAGGTTCACTCATGGAAGGTTTTGTCGGACAAGAATTAGCTGCTTACGATACCCCTCATACAAAAAATGATCTTTTTTATTGGCATAAAGATAGTAGTCCTCAACAAGCAGAAATCGATTATCTTGTACAAATTGATAACAAAATCATTCCTATAGAAGTTAAATCTGGTGATGGCAGAACTCTAAAAAGTCTTCATAGATTTCTTGAAACCCATACACAAAGTCCATATGGCATAAAATTTTCTACTCAAGATTATTCGATTCATGATAAAATTCATTCTTATCCTTTATACGCAATAGCTCAAGCTATGAATAATTTTACTACCGATACAAAAAATGCACTCGTAACACTCATCGAACAAGCAAAAGTTATCAATTATTCTCCACATCAATTATTTGATATAGAACAATTATTACTCAACTCAAGCCCATTTCAAGAGCAACTTTTAATTATCAATTATCGTGATGATGCAGAAGACTCAAATTTGAATCAAACAATCACGACCTTACAAAATATGTTTATTATAACAAATCCTAAAATACAGCAACTACACCTCCAACATACAAATTTGCAAATTGTCCAGCTCATGCACAATGGTAAAATAATCTGGCAAACAAGCGTGATGAGTCGCCTATAAAAACAAGAAAGCCTGTCATGTATAACTTGCATGGCAGGCTTTTTATCTAAGGATGTATATAAAAATTTTACGTTCTTTTCCTACCACACAAAATCGAGGCGTTTTTTTAAATTCCATAAACCTTTAAAAAAACAAAGGACCGAGAAAAATGCAATCGCTGCAAGACACAACCAAAAATTAAGATAATCAGCTTGTCCTAAAATTGCTGCGCGAGTACTTTCCGTAACATAAATCATGGGATTACAAAGATTTATCCATGCAACAACTGGGGTAATATGATGCAATGATGTCCAAGAAAATTGAAAGCCGCCCATAAACCACATCGGAAATATAAATCGCGCCCACACGCTGCCAAGCTTTGCCATGTTTTCGATAACGCTTGATGCCCAAATAACAAAACATGCAAAAAACATACTTTGAAAAATAATCGCAAGCGCTAATTTAACATAATTAATCGTCGTCAAATCTAACTGACTCCACAAACATAATTTACCAACGGGTAATATCGCAATCGTTAAAATAAGATACACACAAAAGTAATAACCAGCCTTGCTTAAAATCGCAAGCCATGATGGTATCGGCAACGTCACCGTATAATCAATCACACGATCGCCTTCGAAGTCGACAATCAGATCAACAGCGCTGACATAGACTTCAAACAAGCCAACTGCTGCAATCACACCGCCTAATTGAAAAACACCAAACGTATCTGACAGCCCAAAATAGGGCATGATGTATCCGGTTACAAAAACCGTCAAAACAATCCAAATCGTGATATCGATAAATTTATCGAGGAATGCTTGCTTAAAAATAAGTAAGTCACTCCAAATAAGATTCTTACAAACATTAAAATATGTATGCATATAATTCTTTCGTTTATTGTTTAATAAATTTCTTTTAAGCCCTACGTTTTCTACCCTCCTACGCTAAAGCTTCGGCGGGCAAAACAAAAACTCCGGGAATCTGGAGTCCGGCGGGACTTATTCGCTCTTTTTATGTATTTTAAAAAGCGATTAGTGGCCGCCGCCACCACTGTTTCCGAAGATGGAACGATAGTGGAATCTGAGGTGTCTTTTTATGTTATAAGCTAAAATAAACTAGCTATATCAAATACTCATGCCCTTCATACAACAATAAAATAAGCTTTTGGTAATTGCAAAGCTTATTTTAATAAAATAGATGCTCAAACAAACAATTCTGCGCAATATTATCACAATTCATAGACAAAGTTCATACCATGATTCTAGTATGCGATAAGAAATTATTATTTTTGATACAACACAAAAAGGATTATCATGATAAAAAATAGATGCTTATGCTTATTTTTTATATGCGCACTATCAAATAGATCAATAACTCCAAGCGATAAACAAGAACAAATATTTAATCATGCTTTTACTTTTGCTGGTCAAAAACAAACGGCCCCACAAAAAACCGTTGGGCAATTAGCCCACGAACTAGAACCTTTTAATACGGTCAAAATCAAAGATTATCAATGGACAACAGATCAAGATCATGTGTACACAGAATCTCACATAAGCAAAGAACAAAGATCTACTGTCGCGGCTATTTTTAAGCAACTCATAAAACATAGAGACAATAAAATTCCTTTATCATTAATCACAACTGACGAGCAAGCCTTATCGATTAAAGAAGGCTTTTTTAATGGTCTATGCAATCCTCCACATACTGGTTACGAAGAAATAAAACTTGGTTATGATTTTATGAATGGAACTGGTAAATTTTTCGAAAGACATGGAAATTATAAAAAATCTGCTCAATTGAGCGCTGCTCATAACTTTGCTATGAAAGTATGGCCACACCTTGATCATAACCACGTAACTATTACAGAACTTGTCACCATGTCACAAGATTCTATCGAAACAACTGATACTGCATGGCTTGCCCTAAAAGCTCAAATAGAATCTGATTCAAGCAAAAGATTTTCAAAGCCAACAGATAAAAAATAATAAAAATTAAAAAACGATCTCCTCAAAATTTTCAAGGAGATCGTTTTTTTAAAATAAGATTGCAACTATTTTTTTATAATTTCAGCTGCAGCTTCATTATAGATACCAAACAAACGCATTACATTAATCTTCATGTAAACTATAGCGATCATCGCACATCTCTAGTCCCAAATCATTAAAAATCTCTTGCCATGCTTGTGCATCACCCTTCCAACTATAGGGCTGCCGCTGCCTTAAATAATAATGAGTTACTGAATCTATCTGCCAATCGCATGCAATTTCTTGCAGCTCGTCGTACAAAGCAACAAGTAAAAATGGTCGTCCTTGTCGCATGACGCATAAAATATCTCGCAGCTGCTGCGCTAACTCTTGAGTTATACCCTTGCGAATAAAAATTGGATACTCACTGATCGTGATAAGATCTATAAATCGGTCGATACGCCGTTGATATTTTATAGCTACAATTTCGTAATCATCTAAAAAATCTGCTTGTAACTTACAATCATGAATTAATCGAGTTCCATATTTTTTATCCAAAATATATTTTTCGCCTTGCTCGTTCACAACGAGTTCAAAATTATCTGGATCCAAAAATCCTTCAAACTTATTTTCTAACATTCCTACAAGTGCTTTATGCGGCGTAATTAACGAATCAAATGGTAATGCACATTTTCGTAAGCCATTGATGTTCAGCTGATAGGCGACCTGACAATCACGACCTAAATTAATAATTGCATCGTAAGTTTGCGCTGCAATAAAAAATGGAAAAAACATTGATAACAACAACACAAACTTCTTCATACTCACCATCCTTTTTTATAACTTTTACAAATAATAGTTGAAACTCAATCCAAACTCACCGCCAAGAGCGTTAATTTTTGGATAATGATACCCAGACAATGGAGTATTAAAAAAGAGAGAAAGACACGGGCCTTGAGGATTATCTTTTGTTAAAAAGTTATAATCTAATTCAAAAAACAAGGCCGAAACATTCCATGATTGCAATGATGCATTGACATGCAAATTAAGATCCGATGCTGAAATAACATGATAAGCCGTTGGATTAATAGGTTTAATTTTTCTTGCCGTGCCATACATAAAACTTAATCCAGTCGTGAAAGTAAAGTTATGTGCAAAATTATCAAACTCCCAGTAAACCGCTCCGTTATACACAGTTCCAGGAGTATACTGCGCTAATGTTTTTTTATTAATTAAGAGTTGATTATTCAGGATATGCTCATTATAGGGCACTTCCATAACTCTGGATTGAAAAGAGTTGACCGTACCAAACACACCAAAATTCATATGTTTCGTCAGATTCATCGTAATGGTTGCAATAAGCTGATATCCAAAAGTTTGATTTCCCGTAAAAGGAAATTGCAATACATTAAGACGATCTCCTTGCACCCATTGCGGTGTTAAAATAGCGCCTCTTAAAAACAGCTGCAGCCAATCCATACTTTGCAATTCTGTAAATTTACGATTATAGCCATATTCAAGATAGGTAGAAAGAATTCCCGAAGTATTGAGCGTATGTGGAATTCTCGATTCAAAATGCTCAAGCAACCGCTCCTGGCGCTCGTCTAAAGTTGCCGTTACATCAACATTTGCTTGCGTAATATACACATTTAAATTTTGAATAACCGTCCCCACACCTAAAAACATATGGTGCATCATATTTTTATAATAAGACAAGTTAGCACATTGAAAATCAACTGCTCCAGCAAAATCCATAGTCCCTATTTTTTCTAACCTATCATGATCTACGATAGGATCTATAAAAGCTAAAAGAAGATCTTCTTTTCCATAATTATGTAAAAAAGGAACAACTTGCCCTGCATCATCATAACTTTTATTCGTTTTTCCTGCGCAAAAAGTTCCTGAAAAATTGCCGATATATTCATCTGCTTCGTATGGCATTTGAAACAAAGTATTCGGCCCATATTCACTTGCCTGCAACAATGATGAAACCGTTATAAACAAAAAACAAAACAGATAAAAAGTTGTATACATTTTCTGCATAATGCCCTTTTTAATAATTATGACAATAGAATCAGAATTCTTTTAATAAAATAATCTTCGTCTAAAATTGCCTGTTTAGGATTGACTGCTACAACATTGCCATTTTTTAACAATTCTGCAATATCTTCTAATCGATTATCTAATCCAATTGGATAAATAATTGGTTTATCAGGATCATTTGCGTTATCATCAAAAAAAATAGATATAACGTTAGAATTATCTATATCTAAAGGAAAAGGTTTTCCACCAATCGCTTGAAAACCTTGCGATTTCCAATATGTATAATCATCACGAATAGCATAATGTTGTGCGTTTTTCCCATTAAAAAAATCATGCAAAGTTTCTTCTTTTCCAAGCAATGAAAGATTTTTCTCTTGAAACTCTCCTTGTCCAGCAAATCTCAGTGATGTAATTTTTTCTATTGCTGGTACAACTTCAGGCAAATCTTGGCCAAATGTTCTCAAGTATATTGCATATTTATTTGGATAATGAATATCTAACCAAGCAATAACTTTAAAAAATGAAGGGAAAATAACCATTTCGCCATCACCTAATATTTTCAACATACAAGATTTATCATCTTGATATTGCATCAACAAAGCAGGATACTGCTTAAGATACAATGAAAAATCTTTTAATAATACAGCTCTTTTAGTTTTAAATTTTTCATCTGATCGAGATAGTTCTGGATTTTGTTCTGCCAGCCGATCCGTTATGTATGCATAATAAGACTGTTCATGGTTACCATCCCATTTTGCAAAAGTAAATTCTGCTAAAATTCCATTGATTGTTTCTTCAAGTCCTTTTCCTTGAACAGTATCCATAGCAATAATTGTTTTATTAATGTCAAAATGTAATCTCAATTCTTTTTCACTATTATCTTGATTTGCAAGGATTAATTGCTGCGCTAAAACAACAATAAAAATAACTTGTTTATACATAAATTTTTCTCATTACATGATATTCTTATTCATACAATTTTATACCTCATATAAGATATACTTATTGAAATAAAATTGTTATAAATTTACGTAAAAAAGAACCTACATTGTGTTGTAAGTTCTTTTAAAGTTTTCAGTAAATTATACTAGACATATATATTTTGCAATAGGAATAAAACAAATTTCCTCGTAGAAAGCTTATTTATATTCAAATTTTCAATATCCATAAAATACCTTTTTTACTATTTATCATCTTTATATAACAAAAACTTATTAACACAAAATAATTGATAAGAAAAGTAAATATAGAATACATCTATCAAAGTTCGAAAGCTAATAAACCCTGTATCAAATGCAAATTCATAAGAATATAGTCCTGAATGAGCTATTGTCTGAAATAGCCAACTAATAGTTCCATAGAATTGAAAAAGAGCAAAAATAAGCCCTCCTATAAACCATATGCAAGATAATAATTTTATCCCACCTGTTTTATATGCAAAAAAATATACTAACCAAGTTACTAAAAAAAATAATAACAACTTAACAATAATTACTTGCTCAAAAGCCCATGCATGAATATCCATAGCTAAAGACAAGTCAAAACAAGGAATTACTCCTATAACCAACTTTGGGTTCATCATTAAAGTTGGCAAATAACCTAAAAATGAATATACCAAAAAAGCAAATAACCACTGTTTTTTTACTAATTCAATATGTTTTTCTGTATACATCAATATTTATCCTTTTATAACTCACTATTATTCACTATTCAGAAATTGTAGATTTATTTTTCCATTGTTTTAATTTTATACAGAAAAAATATATCAAAGCCCCAATAATATTTAAAAATAAAATAAGAGCCAACCATCGACCCCTTCTATTAAAATCTCTATTAACACAATCAATAATCATCCATATCCAAAATATAAAAATAGAAGCTATTCCAAAGATGCACAGATATATTATTTTTAAATCTAATTTTCTATAAAAATCTGTATCAATTAAAACCCAATCTTTATCGTATTTTTGAAAAGTAAAATAATTGGAAAACAACTCTAAACTAAAATTTCCAAAAGCCATTTTTTCTTGTATTTTACACAAACCTGTAAATTTTATAATGTTTTTATCAATAAATTGAATCCCTTTATTTTCAATAGGATATATATCAAGCCCATACAAAAAATTCCGATTCTTTATCATCTCAGAGATTGTTTGTTGCAAATCGAACTTTGAAGATGAAATAATCGACATAGCTTGTTCAGGCTCTTTATTATTAACAGCATCAACAAAAACTACTAAATTATTATAAGCTCGTATTATATTTGATAATTCTTCATCTGAAAAATTTGCTTCCAAATCAGCCTCGGTAAATTTTGTTTCTATCGAAAAAAACATAGATAATACCAAACTCAACAATACAAAATAATACATAAAAACCTCATACCTCAAATAAATTATTATACATCACAATAACATAGATTTTTTTCTAAATACACCTCTCCATTCATCGAACTATAAACCTAATTTTCCAACGTCTTGTAATTGCACAATCCAAACAGTTGCACCACCGCAAAGAGGATCTTCAACCACATGTAATAACAATTGAAAATTCTATCATTCATTAAATGGCATATGCCAACATCGATATTCACCTACATTTGTAGTCACAGCAAGCGACGTCAACAATTGTTGATAACTAGAATCATAACCAAAGTGTAAAGCTAAATTACTCAATGCTCTACCAGCATCATCAGAGTTTTCATAATTCTCATTTATAGAAAATGAATTATTTTCATGATTATGAGTACCAATAAAAAGAATTCGCTATGCATTTGAATCTATGCATACACTTTTCCAAAACCCTAAAGCATCTTATGAATATTATTTTGCGTGCAATCTTTAATTTTTCCTAATCTTGTAATGATCTGCGTACAATTTCATCTGCAATCATCTGAGCTTGAACTTGAGTCAGCGGATGCTTAAAGCTTATAACTCCTGCCTTTGTTAAATTATTAAAATATTGCAAACCACCTTGCAATACATGTATATCTGCTGCTTGACTGCATGCAAATTTATTGGCTTGGATAGCTTGATGTTTTGCATAATAAGCACATACAGCAAAACAAGCACACATAGCAATAGATCCTTCTATAGCTAAAGAATCAGTTGGGAAACTATTTTTATAAACAGCTAAAGCTGCTACTGCTGCAGGAAAAACTGCTCCTTCGCAAATCAAACGCTTTGCATAAGCATTTTGTTGCAAATAACCTACTACATTTAATAATATAAATTCTAATATTCTACTATTATTAATATCATTTTCAGTCAATTCAATATTTCCAGCTTTTTTCTTATAAATATTATTAATTATTTCTAAATCAGCTCTGTCACCACAAATTTGATTATATGTACATTCCAAAGATGTATAACAAGATACATAATTATCAAATACTCCACGTTTCTCAAATAAAAAAGGTACTTCATCTAAATGCGCATCAGGATATTTTATAATCATCTCATCATACCAAATTTGTGCATATGGATACTTACTTTTTACATAAAAACTTTCTGGCGTCATATATGAAGATATAAAATACGAAGCAATGCCTAAAATGGTTACCGCTATAGGAGCTCCTACACCAAAAATCAAAGCTGGTACTTCAAAATTTATTTCATTTCTTTTATTGTGACTAAAATCATAATGAGAAAATAATTCTTGGCTGGAATATATCATTGATGCGCACAAGCTCATGATCATACATATTTTTTTTAACATACAAAACTCCTATATGATTTTCTTTATTGTTCTTGCATGTAAGCATTCGCTAAATCAACAATTTTTTCATCACGCAATAAACGAGTAAAATCTTTGTAACTTAATTTTACTTGCTTATTATCTCCAATATTTGTTGTTATTGTTTGATCGTTCGCGTTAATAGTAGCGACGTGTCCAGCCTCACCTGTCACATATTGAACTACATGATTAGATGCAATATGAGATGCCTCATATGCAAGTTGACCAACACGATTTTCTTGGTGCGCCCATGCAATACGAGTTTGAATAAGCTCTTCTTGCGAATAATCAGGATGAGTAAATACTGCAGGTTCTTCTGCACTAAACATCATACTATTGCTCAACATAAGCAAAGTAAATACGTATACATTTTTCATAATTTCAATTCCTTACAGTTATTTTAATTATCTTCTTGAGCTTTAGCAAAAATTTATCTATCCAGCATTTTTTGAACCAAATTTGTTTATTTTTTCTTATTTTTCATCTGTGAAAACAATTTCTTCATAAACATATTCTAATCTTACAGAAAATAACAAAGTTGACATATTGTAACAACCATAACAAATCCATATATTTCCACAACTGGATGACCTCGTTCATCATATGGCATCTTTGGCCATGCCCATCGCCGTGCCTGCCGTAGCTTTTTTTGCGAAGTCAAAATCTCTATTTTAATTTTGCAATAAACTGATTCAATCAATCATCTTATATGTTTTTTTAAAAAATAAAGAATTTTACGCAAAAAAAAGAACCTACATTGTGTTGTAAGTTCTTTTAAATTTAAGAAAACATCTCATTATTTTTTTGCAGGATAAGAAAAATAATTATATATTTTATATCCGCCGACAATTGTTCCAAAAAAAACAGTTACAAACATCAGCACTTTATATCCTTCATTGCGTTCATAATCAGCAATCCATTGCTCTATTTCTTCTTTTTTATCTGCTGATAGATATCTTGCTGCTTTAATCTTATCTTCTTTTGATAGCAAAGACACATCTTGACAAAGCTCTCCAAAAACAAAATAATCTTTTTCATCATCGCCAATTAGTGGCTCTACTTTACTTAAATATCTTTGTTGTTGAATATATTCTTGTAAATCTTGAATGCCACGTTTTTCAATTTCATGATACAAAACAACTTGACTCAAACCATACGTATCAAGAAGTTTTGAAGGTAATTCAACTTTATCAAGAATTTGATCTGTTAAAATTTCATACGCTTGACGAATATCATATAATTGTTTTTTTAACCTACTAAATTGATCTCTTGTCCAATCAGAGGGAATAAAATCGTATCGATAATGATTACCATATTCTATGTAACCAAAACTTCCATAAATTTCAATTCTATGACCCTGATTATCACGCTTAATATTGTAAGGACGATAATCTTGTAATTTTTTATGACACAAAGCAGTTTGTATAAAGTATGCTTGCTCAATTTCATCCAAAGTTGCATCTGCTGAAACTTTTAATATTTTATAATGTTTATCACATATCTGTTCATTATATCGTTGATCTACACAAATCAAAGAAAGATTAAAACTCAAGAAAAAAGCTAATAATTTTTTTGTAGACACTCTCATAAAATTCCTTTATGCATAATATTTTTCATGATGCAATAATATTATCATACTGTTTAGATATTGTAAAAATCGTTATAAATTTACGAAAAAAAAGAACCTACATTGCGTTGTAAGTTCTTTTTAAATTTAAGTACCCCATCCTTATATTCTATGATTTTTTATCAAAAAGACGAGCATCATAAAAAAGCTGAATTTTTTTAATAGAACCTTTTTCAATATTTAAAAGTGCTACTGCTTCAACTATACCAATCGGCGCTGGATAATCCAAAGTAAATACGACTACGGCTTGATTGTCAGAACTAAATACGACATCTATCGTAAGCGTTGCAGAACATGCAAAAAATTCTTCTACTCTTTCAAGAAATGCTTCTTTACCTATTACCGTTGCAAGGGGTGCTATAAATACAACATGATCATCTAAATATTTTTCCAATGCAACAATATTTTTCTCTGCCATAGCTGTATAATATGCGTGAGCTATTGCTTTATTCTGTTGACCTATCAATAATATTGTATCATCAACAGATTTCATCCCATTACAATCATTACGAGCAAACAATACAACAGCGATCATCAAAAATCTTATTTTCAAAAATCTTCCTAAAAAATATAAAGCTCTGCATATTTTACTTAAAAATAATACCATCTATATAATTGCTATCATCATGAGTCGCTGCATGTAAATCTTCTACAGTTGGTTGCTGTTTTGTGATAATCTTACAACGACCTTTATAAGAACAAAATTTGATAGCATAACTATCTGGTTGAGCTATTAACACTGGTGGCAACTTGGCTTTTTCTTCGTCAGTCAAAGCTGAGAATAACTTAAATCCTGCATCCGACAATTTTAAAATTTGTTCAGGTTCCCCATAAACGTCATCTTTTGTATAAAACACTGTAGCTTTATACTCAGTCAAATCATGAGGCTGACCTTGTTTTGTCGACATATATTGCCGGATAAGATCTCTCATTTTATTATAAGGTTGCGATGCCGTCATGTGCAAAGAAACCATTAAAAATGGTAACACAATAGATTTTTTCATACATTCTTCCTTGAAATTTCAAGCTAAAACATTTTATTTTATACAAAAAAAATGAACAGACTTCGCTCTTCTATAAAATCACAGTCGAGAAAAGTATGTTCATCATTTTAATTTTTCAGCGGATTGGGCATTTTAAAATTTATCCACTATGAGCAGAGTTTAAAAATTCATTTGTTGATCAATTTTCAACCACATAATTAACACCATTTGCAGTAAAATATGATCCATCAATCAATGTGCCACTTTTAATTTTACCACCTTCCATAAGAGCAGGTCCTTCTAATTCATAATTTACATTTTGCAAAGATTGATTCTTATTCATAATCGCAATAGCTTTCTGAGAAGTTATAACAACTTGACCATGTTCATTGAGTCGATCACCAAAAAGCGGCATGATCATATCAGTTAAAGGAGATTGATACCAATAAATAAGACCACTTACAGTCAATACGCCAGCAGCTACTAAAAGATATTTTATCTTATCATTATTATCTTTATTATCATTATATTCTTCGATTTGATCTTGAATATCAGTTTCATCTATTTCATTTTTAGCATCTATAGGCATAAATTGCATAAAAACAGATAAAACAATTAATAGATATTTTTGTAGAGACATAGCAAAACTTCCTTATTTTTATATTTTTTTATTAATCTTTTCTCATCATAACGCGAGCATTTGATATAATTCCACACAATACAGTTTTTTTATCAACCACAAGAATACCAGGGTTATCGTTATCAAAAATAATATCACCGGTTACAATCGTATCATGCAATTCAATAATCACAGGATGATCATTACGCACACAAAGATGATCTAAAAAACAACCTTTGTATGATATAACTGAAAAATCGTTTTTTGCAGAATGATGCTTTTGAATCAATGTTTCTCCATGAAAAGTCGATGATTCAATAATAAAATCTCCTTCAATAACGGTTAACACTCCTGAAAAACTATTTTTTATCAATCCATTCCCAGTAAATATAGCTCTTCTATGTGCCATTAAATTAGCAAAATCCATAGTCCCATTCAACACAACTGTATTAGTATCCATAGTTCCTGTTTGAATCAAATATTTGGGCGAATTCAATAGCATATTTTTCGAACTCGTTAAAACACCTTGCATTTCACTATCAAGAAATGGAAAATCATATCTTTTTGCAATATTATTTTGTAACGCATTTTGACGAGCCATTATTAATTTAGATGCTATGGCATTTCGAATTTCATCACCGGATTTTTGAACTTCACCACTTGCACCTATTACTGCAAATGTAAACAATGAAATACAAAATGCTAAACTATAATTTTTTTTCATTAAAAGCCCTTCAATTAAATTATTTTTCTAAACCAATAAACTCACAAATTTCTTTGAAACAACCTTTTTGAAATTTTATACAAAAAAATGAACAGACTTTTTATATCTGTTCATTTTAATTTTTTAAGAAATAGACCTTTAACTGGCCTGCCATTCATTTCTCAATCGGAGCAACATGAACTGTTCTCTTACTATAATTTTTTAGCACAAGCAATTTGCAAGTGGTAGTGGGAAATGAATGGCGGAGCTGACGGGACTCGAACCCGCGACCTTTCGCGTGACAGGCGAACGCTCTAACCAAACTGAGCTACAGCTCCACTGTATTTTTTGAATTCTAAGAAAGAAACCCATAAAAACATTATAACAAAAACGCACGCTTTTGCACAATATTTTTATGATTCCTGCAAGATTCTAAACGAGTTGAATTTAAATGGCTCCTCGAGCTGGACTCGAACCAGCGACCTAACGATTAACAGTCGTGCGCTCTACCAACTGAGCTATCGAGGAACACAATTTTTAATTCAAAAAAATATCAAAGTCTGAATATATTTACGGCTATCTTTAATGTGGCCCGTCATTCATTTTCCACTACCACTCGAAAGTGGCATGTGCTAAAATATTACAATAAAAGAACAGTTAACGTTGCTCCGATTGAAAAATGAATGGTGGGCGGTACAGGATTCGAACCTGTGACCCCCAGTTTGTAAGACTGATGCTCTACCAGCTGAGCTAACCGCCCCTAACTACTATTCAAAAATCTAAAACTCTCGCTTAGACAGATAAAATCATATCCGATCCACTCAATAATGTCAAAAAATTATTAAAAAATTATTACTTTAAAAAAGTAGCAATTTCTCTATTCTTAATACTGAGTTTTTTTACCATCCAAAAAGGAACAATCAATGTCTAAATTTAATGATTATTTAAAAACAACTATTTTTATCTTAATCATCATTCAGATCGTACCATCCATTATATCAAACCTAAAAAACCAATGGGATAATAGCCTTGAGTCTCGTAATAAAATTGGTTACATTTGCATCAATGGATCGATTGACAACGCCTCAAGTTATCGAAAACATCTTTCTCAATATTTTAAAGATTCTTCTATCAAAGCAATTTTACTCAAAATAGAATCGAGCGGCGGTGCTGCTGGTTCATGCCAAGCTTTAGCTTTTGATATAGAAAGCTTAAAAAAAGAATTTCCTAAACCAATTATTACCTATACCGAAAACATGTGCTGCTCTGGAGCTTACGAAATCGCTGCCGCAACTGATTATATTGTCGCAACCGGCTCTGCAGTCATTGGAAGCATTGGCGCACGAATTACAACAATTTTCAAAGTTCAAGATTTTTTAAAACAACACAATGTCACCTGCGAAGAAATCGCGGCTGGATCATGTAAAAACTCACTCAGTCCATTTACCTCAATTACTGATGAACAACGTGCAATGTTACAATCTTTAGCTGACAACACGTACCAACAATTTTCAAAGGAAATCGCTACCAAACGTCATTTACAATTAAATAAGATTGATCAATGGGGTTGCGGCAAACTCTTCACCGGACAACAAGCATACGATTTAAAATTAGTCGATGCGCTAGGATCAAAAACAACGGCTATTAATTTGATTAAAAAGAATATCATACCATCTGATCGCAAAATCGAATGGGTGACTCCTCCCGCAAAAAGTAATTTTTCTATGTTATGGGGTAATGATGATACTGAAGATGATGATTGTGATATCATAGAAACATCTTTATTCGATTCTTTGATCAACGCTGTTTGCAAAAAAATACAATATTCATAATTTTATAGGATTTTTTCATGAAGAAAGCTCACGCAATTTTAGCCATTATGTTAACCACATGTGCATTTAATCTCAAGGCAAGCAACATTAAAGATACACCCCAATGTCCTTTGAGTGTAAAAACTTTCGAAAAATTATCTGATACTGGAGCTACAAACATACACCAAGGTTGGAACAAAATAGCTCATCCTGAAAAAAGAAATATATCTCAATTATTTTCATCACATCCTTATGAAATAGGCGTACCCAAGATAGCATATGGTGCAGCGCAAGTGATCTATGGAACTGGTCAAGTTATCATTGGCGACACAATCAAAGCAACAATCGAACATCCTGACAAAGCTATCATTACTGCAACCACTCTAGGTTATTTTATGTATGTTACAACACTAGGCAAATAATATATACGAATTAATACACCTACGATTTTGCTATTACAAAATCTCCGGAAACGGTGAGGGCGTGCGCCCTAATGCCATATTAAAAAGGCGTTTTACCCCCGCCCGGGTCCTATTTCAATGTGATTCCTATAGAACAAAAAAGTCCCATGGCAGCATGGGACTTTTTATTAAATGATAAACAAGGCTATATTTTTAGGCGGAAATAAGATAAACAAACTCAATTGTTTGTAAATCAATCAATGGTTGAATAACCGCTTTATAAGCAACATCTTGCACTTCAAAACTTTTAATCGTTCCGACTGAAAAACCTTGAGGGTATACTAAACCCTGCCCGGTTGAAATCAAAAGATCATCAATTTCTAATGTTTTATAATGTGGTACAAATTCTAAAGTAGGCTCAAAACTATTATTACCTTGGTAAATACCTACCGTTTTAGTCTGTGCACAACTGACTGCAATTTTACAACGCTTATCGGTAATCAATGCAATTTTACTGTATAATGGATCAACATGAACCACACGACCAACAATATTATTTTTATACATGGCAATCATATTAAGATTAATACCTTGATTTGCGCCGGCATCAACCCAATAAAAATGACCTGCGTCATCAAAAGACCGCATCAAAACCTGCACAATTTTTTGCTCGGAAAAATCATATTTTTGCGCAAATTCACGAACATCTTGTGACCGAGTTTCAAAATCAATCATCGATTCCAACTCAACAACCTTTGCCTGCAAATCTTCATTTTGTTTTTGTAAGTCGAGAACATCTTGATGTAAAATAGCTAGATCAGTTTTTTTCGATGCATGTGCATGTATAGGATCAGTCAAAACTTTTTGTGCTTTTATCACGGGATGCAAAAGATATGATGTCGTAACTTCTGCCATTCCCGGAGAAAAAAAGAAAAGCCGATTAATCATAAAGGCACATAAAAATAAAAAAAAGAAACGAATCAACCAATCTTTTAACGCAAGCTGCTCCATACCGCCCTCAAATTTTAATTCACCCTACACTTTCTACGAAAATTCCAGGAATCATAGAGGCCGGCGGGCCTAATTCGCTTTTTTTAAGCGTATCGCGGTCGCCACCGCCCGTATTTCCGGAGATTTTTGATAAAAAATCGTAGGCTATTTCATTATTTTTAATTTGGTTCACAAAACCTAACTTAGAAATTCAATTAATCCTGCTATAACTTCTTCTGGTGTTGTTGCAACTACTAATTTTGAACGCATCGCTGATGCTGATGGATGACCTTTAATATAAAAAGGTAAATGTTTACGGAAACAATACAAACCTTTGATACCATAATAATCGAGCATCAATTGTAAATGTTTCAGCGCAACTTGCAATAACAGCTGAGATGAAACATGAAACTCTCTACCTGCAGCATTTTCTGCCATTTCGTGCAATTTCCATGGCTTTGCCCACATACCACGACCAATTAAAAAACCATCAACCCCTGTACGATCATACGTCATTTGAGCTGTTTTAAAATTAACCACATTCCCAGAAAATATGACAGGAATTTGCAAAGCTTTTTTAACATCGGCTGCAATTTGATAATCTGGTAATCCGGTAAATTTTTGCGTTTGTAATCGAGGGTGAATAGCGATTGCATCAGCTCCACAGTCTTGAATCATTTTTGCAATATCAACTGCATTTTTTTCTTTAAAGCCTGCTCGAATTTTTACCGTAAAAGGAATTGTCAGTGAAGATCGAAATGCTTTTAAAATTTTTTCAAGTTGCTCTGGATGAGCCATTAAAGCAGAACCACAACAAGATGATATTACATTTTTTGCAGGACAGCCAACATTCAAATCGATCATATCAACGCCAGCGGCAACAATTTTTTCACAAGCTGCTTGAATGCAATCATCCGAACTAGCCGAAACTTGAAAGTTTAAAGGGCGTTCCATTTGTTCAAAATTCAAAGCCATTTTTCCACCGATTGGTGTTAAAATTGATCTGACATGACGCATTTCAGTGTATAAAAGTTCACGCTGAGAAAACTGCCGTACAAGCTGACGAAATGGAGCATCCGTGATACCATCTAATGGACCACCAATAAACCGAGGGACTGATATGTTACCTATTTTAATATCTTCTTGCCAAAAATTCATAATACAATAGCTTCGTTCTTAAAATCCAGTGAAAATGGTATTTTTAAAGCATACCATACACAAGAAAAACAGCAAAAATTTAAATCTTGCATGCAAAATTTGTAAAGAAATTTTATAAAAAAACAAAAACAATTATAGAAAATTTTATAATAAAATAATTTAAAACACCTTTACTATAAGCAAAATCTATTATTATTAAAAATATTATTGTTTTTTAATTTTTGTTTTTATTACTATTACAAGTGTGGAACATTTTAATTTAAAAAGGAGAATGTCATGGTTGCAAAGAAAAAAGCAGTAGCAAAAAAAGCTGCTGTAAAAAAAGTAGTCAAAAAGGCTGCTGTAAAAAAAGCTGCTCCTAAAAAAGCTGCTGTGAAAAAAGTTGTTAAAAAAGCTGTAGTCAAAAAGGCTGTAGTAAAAAAAGCTGCTCCTAAAAAAGTTGTAGCTAAAAAAGCTGCTCCTAAAAAGGCTGCTGTGAAAAAAGCTGCTCCTAAAAAAGTAGTAAAAAAAGCTGCTCCTAAAAGAAAAGCTGTAGCTAAAAAAGCTGCTCCTAAAAGAGTCGTGAAAAAAGCTGTAGTAAAAAAGGCTTCAGTGAAAAAAGCTGCTCCTAAAAGAAAAGCTGTAGCTAAAAAAGCTGCTCCTAAAAGAGCTTCTGTAAAAAAAGCTGCTGCAAAAACAGTTCCAATGAAAAAAAGACCGATGCGCAAAGCTCCAGTCAAAAAAGCTGCTGTACACAAAGCGCCTGTTCATAAAGCGCCAGTACACCATGCACACCCAGCTCCAAAAGCTTAATGATTTTTATATAACCTATAAAAGTCATTTTTTGTCTTAAAAAAGAGGATCCTTGCGGATCCTCTTTTGCTTATATTACTTTTTTATAATGTTGGATTTTTTGTATGCCAATCAGTTATCTGCTGATACGCATGCCCAACTTGAAAGAGCTTACTTTCAGATAGATGTGGACCAATCAACTGAAATCCTACTGGCAATCCCGTATCACTAAAACCACATGGAATAGAAATTCCTGGAACACCTGCAAGATTCACTGCTGCAGTAAAATAATCCTGCAAATCCATCTGCAATTTATTATCATCGTACGCACCAAATTTAAATGCTGGGCATGCCTGAGTTGGCATTAACAGCATATCAACATCAGCAAACGCTTCATTAAATTGATACCGAATTAAGCGCTGTACATTTTTTGCTTTGTTGTAATATTTACCAGCATGACCTGCTGACAACACATAATTACCCACCATCATGCGAACTCGAACTTCTCTACCAAACCCTTCATGACGAGTTTTGGTATACATTTCTTCTAAATTTGCAATATCTGGTGCACGATATCCATAGCGAACACCATCAAAACGAGCAAAATTAGAAGCTGCTTCTGCACGACTTAAAACAAAATATGTTGCTGCTGCATAATCTAACGCAGGCAATTGCATACGTTTTATGGTCACACCAGCTTTTTCTAATTCTGTAATTGCTTGCTCAATAACTTTTTTTACTTGCCCATCAAGCTCTGTAGCATGTAAAGCATTTTCAACAATGCCAATACGCAATCCTGCAGGAAACTTCCCTGTCAAATCTTGAGTGTAATCTTTTGGCTGTAAATCTAAGGTAGAAGAATCTTTTTCATCACAACCCGCAATAACAGAATAAACTAGAGCGTTATCATAGACCGTTTTTGAAAAAATACCAATTTGATCAAGTGATGATGCATACGCAATTAAACCATAACGAGATACTGAACCATAGGTTGGTTTTAACCCAACAAGATTACAAAACCCTGCTGGCTGACGTACTGATCCACCTGTATCTGTACCTAAAGCCCAAGGAACTAATCCTGCCGCTACTGCTGCTGCAGATCCACCACTTGAACCACCTGGCACACGAGATGTATCCCATGGATTGCATGTTTTAAAATATGATGAAGTTTCTGTCGAACTGCCCATGGCAAATTCATCCATATTTGCTCGACCAACTAACAATGCACCCTGCTCTTTTAATCGAGCAATAACTGTCGCATCATAAGCTGCTGTATAATTTGCTAAAATTTTTGAAGCACACGATGCAATACGACCTTCTTGATTAATATTATCTTTAATCAAACCAGGAATACCTGCAAGCAAGCCATTTCCTGAAGATTTTTTTAGAATAGAATCTTTATCAAAAACTTGCAGAGCTGATTTTATTGTTGGATCAATTTCAGCAAATCTTGCTAAATAAAAATCTAAAACTTCTTCTTTACTCATTTTTTTTGTATCGATCAATGATCGAATTTCTTGAATCGTTGCAAACTTTAAACTGTTCATATTTGTTACCTAAAATTAAATCCTAAAGCCGACTCTTTCGCATTTGCTCATTCGTCGGAATCAGAGGTGGGCAGCAGCCCATTGTGCTTTTTTATAGAGTGGATAAGGCCCACCGGCCTCCACGTTTCCCGAAGTTTTCGTAGAAAACGCAAGGCTAAACTATTATTTTTTAATATCTCAAAACCACAATAACTCTTATAAAATTTTTGGGACTACAAAGTAGTTATCTTGTGCATCAGGAGCTTGATCTAAAATTTTTTGTGAATCAAAAGAAACAACAATATCTTCTCGCTGACGATTAATATTTTTAGTTGTTGGAATATTGAGATCTTTTGCCATATCTTGCACACGTTCTGCGTATGTTAAAACATCTTGCAATTGTTGAACGATCGAATCGATTTCATCATCGCCAATCGTTAACTTCGTAAATGAAGCAATTTTTAAGGCTTCATCTTTTGTAATTTTATTCATGGTCTACCTTTACGTAATTTTTTTAAATTAATATTTTCAAAATTAATAAAACAATTACCGACTTTTTCACTTTCGTTCCTTCGTCGGAAATAGAAATGCTAAAAGCAGATCAATCAGGGTGTGTAGCGACCCATTTCGCTTATAAAAAGCGGATTAGGCCCGCCGGCCTCAAAGTCCCCGGAGTTTTGTAAAAAACGTAGGGCTAAAATATTTTTATTTCATTAATACTCAAACAAATAATTTTTGTATCTCTACTTTTTTGCAAATTTTTTAATATACACAATACTCATCAAGGCATTGCCCATAAAAAATGAGCAATAAATTAAAAAGAATTTTAATATGTCAGATGTCATTGGTAATCGAGACAAAACGTATGATACCGGAACAAAATAGAAGCAAATCACACCCAATCTTGTCAGCATCACCGTTTGCACGTCACTTGCTCCTCGCAGCGCACCAGATAAAATCAATTGTAACAAATCAACAAAAATTAGTACACCAATTG
>Ga0208373_1001807_pt1 | contig 26326 bp, 24 predicted proteins | sample RifOxyC2_FD_184036 | JGI IMG/M metagenome (GOLD analysis project Ga0208373, IMG submission 184036) | Soil microbial communities from Rifle, Colorado - Rifle Oxygen_injection C2 (SPAdes) | ecosystem: Environmental > Terrestrial > Deep subsurface > Rock core/Sediment | place: Rifle, Colorado... | reverse complement strand
ATTTTAACAACACCTATATAATCTTTTCGGCGCTGAAAAATAGATATTCCACGACGAGAATGGGCAGTGTTGTGAAAAAATGACCTTATCTCAGTTCAGAAAGTCAGGTTAATACGTACACAAATACCATATTTTTATAAATCTTGCGTCTCCAGGTCCAGTGGCTAGTGAGTCTCCAGTCCTCCTTTAGCTGCTTCGTCCGCAGGCTATTCTGCGGCGAAAGCCGCACAAAAATTGTTCGGGAAATCTACGCCATCTGCTTCCTTATTGGCTCAAGAATTCCATTCAGATATTTTGCAACTGCCTTCTTGAGGTCAGCTGGGTGTAAGAGCTTATCGGCAAATGCCTGCTCAAGGCATTTGTAATCTTTGAAGAACATATTCCCGCCATATTCGCCTGGGCGCTCAATGGTGAATTGCTCTATCCGCGGGAAGATGATAAGCTGCGCTATCGCCATGACAGGATTGTCCTTCGCATCACCCTCAGGGCAGTAGGCTTTGTTTATCTTCTTGGTGACTATATTTTCTTGGTCCCTGACTGATATCATGGTTTCTGGCTTTGAAGACGACATCTTCTCTCCAGGTCCCTGTAGGGAGGGAATCAGCGGAGTGTGGAGCATGACTGGAGACTTGTAGCCTAAGTCACCCAAAATTTCACGGCCAAGCATATGGATTTTCCTTTGCTCAATCCCTGATGATGCTATGTCCACTCCAAGGTACTTCATGTCCACTATCTGCATGAAAGGGTAGATGACCTGGGAGACTCTGGCGTTCTCGATATCACGGGCTACGGCCTGCATGGAGCGAAGAGCGCGGTTAATTGTCGTCTTGGCCGCTATCTTCATGACGTCATCAATGTAATCAGCATTTCGCTGGATATGTGATCCAATGACGAATTCTGCCTGTCCCAGTCCAAGAGCAATAAAGGCGCCATTCCACATCTTAGTGAGTTTGTTGATTTCGTCCCACTCAGCCTTTCTGTTAAGGTATGTATGCCAGTCTGCAAAGAGGACCTTGACACGGCATCCTGCTTTGAGAAAATCAAGAAGCTTTGTGGTTGTGACCATGTGGCCAAGGTGGACCTCTCCGGACACTTCATAGCCGCAGTAGACTGTTGGCTTCTTGCCTGATTCCAGAAGCGCCTTCAGCTCTTCCTCATTCACAATTTCTACGGTGTTTTGCCTGATAATGCCTAGCTTTTCTTCGGGTGACATGGTGCACTCACTGGTTTTCTGGATGTTATTTAAAGATATTGGCATGGCGTACTGCTTCACTCTCCTGAAAAGCCAGGGGAAGAGGAGGCAGTCTCATGGGGGTTTGGCATTCCCAACAAAATCATTAGAAAAAAAAGCATTAGCACTCCTCCCATCGCTTCCACAGCCAATGCGTAACTTCATCCCCTTCGTTGCATCTGACATAGCGCTTGTCAATTCCGAGGGGGAAAAGAAAAGTGAAGAAAGAAAAGAAGAAAAAAAGTGAAGGAAAAGAAGTGATAACAAAAAAGGCTCGGGCTGCGCTTGCAGCAGAGTATTTGTTGCAGCCAGCGCCTCAGCATTAGAGCGCTGCTACTTGCGTGGTTGAAGGATGAGCGGCAATGCAGTGCACGACGGAATTTTCAAGAGCAATTTCACTGCAAAATAAAGGATGAACAATGACAAAGTGTTCGGAAGCAAAAGAAGCCGTTGGCAATGCCCGTTTTAGGGAATGCATTTTTTCGGGAATGATGCCCTTCACAGTTGCAAAGAGGCAGGCAGCGACAGAGTTGTAGTCTTCATAATAGTGAAGTGTTACGGCATGGCCTGCACTGGACATCTTTTCCTGCCAGCGCAAGGCATATAAGGCAAGCCAAGTTTCCCTTCCGCATGCTTTCTGTCACTATGCTGTCCTCGTATGAGTATTGCAAAAGGAAGCTGTTTCTTGAGAAAGTCATGGGCGTCACGGAGCCTCCAAAGCCTGCGCTGCTCAAGGGAAGTGTTCGGCATCAGGCCTATGAGCAGATGGCAAAGCAGGAAGAGGCAATCGTCACATCCCTTACGGAAGGGATGGAAAAGCAGGAGGTGCTCGCAAGGTTTCGAGAGCAGTACCTGAAGTTCCTTGATGCCTCGATTGCAGCCTATGCGAGCCAGCTTGCGTCATTCTCTATTGACTCAAAAGATATTTTCGGGGTGCTTTTGCCATTGATAGAAACTGAGGCGCAGGCAAGGGCCCTTGTCGTGCATTCGTTCATGCTCAGGAGCGAGGCGTGGGGGAAGAAGCTATGGAGGCTTCTCACCCCTAAGATTGATGCTGAGAGGCGGATTGAGTCAGGCACCCTTGAGCTGATAGGAATCATCGACCAGATTGAGGTGCACGAAGATAGGCAGGTGCCCATTGAACTCAAAACAGGATTGTGCCCGATACAAGGAGTATGGCCAGGCCATAAACTGCAGATTGCGGCATACGCAATGCTACTGGAAGAGGCAAGCGGCAAGCCTATTGATGAGGGAATCGTGCGCTATCTTGACTCGCGGGAGCGAAGGGTTGTTGCCATCAATCCCTACCTGAAAAAGGACATCCGAAAGAAGGTGGGAGAAGTCAAAACTCTTCTTGAGGGTAGAGCTGTCCCTGGCTTTGTTGATAACAGAAGCAAGTGCATCAGCTGCGGAATCAGGGAGTTCTGCTATGCTGAGGATAAGGTTGCTGAGCGCTTTTCCAAGGTGCGGATGCTGCAAGAGCGGCTAGCAAAGAACAGGGTATCCCAGCAAAAGCTGGTGTCACTATTGGAGAAGTAAAAATAAAGCAGGCGATGCAAAACATTTAAATAGAGGTGGAGGGTATGCTTTTCATCATTTCAGTGAGGGTTTGTTGCTATGGCTGACGAGGAGAAGAAGTTCTCAAAACAACTGATAGGAAAGACCGTTGTATCAAAGACAGGGAAGCGATTCGGCGAAGTAGGAGACATCATATTTGAGACACGCTCTGGAGAGCTTATCCACATGGTGCTCAATAATCCCACTTCCTATACCCAGAAGCTTGAATTGGAGAAGAGCAAGGAAGGGAAGATCCTCATCCCATTCTCAGCAGTGATTGCCATTGGCGACTTCATGGTTATTGCTGAAGAGGACATCATCTGATTCTGGCTGCAGAGCCTTTTTTCTAATGATTTGGCTTTAGGGAATGCCATTTCCAAGATTCTGCCCCGTTCTTCCCTGCTTACGCTTTCAGGATGGTTTGCCTCCAATCCGCTACTTATTTATAGAGGGCGGAAGTCTCTGTTCCTTATGGACCATGCCATATGGACCGAAAAATACAGGCCGAAGACGTTCTATGAAGTGAAGGGTCAGAGCGTTATCGTCGAACGGGTGAAGGCATTTGTTGCCATGAAGAACATGCCCCACCTGATGTTTGCAGGGCCTGCTGGGGTAGGTAAGACCACGCTTTCCTTAGTGATTGCAAGGGAGACATTTGGGGAGGACTTCCGGGCGAACTTCCTTGAGTTGAACGCTTCAGATGAGAGGGGGATAGATATCATCCGAAGCAAAGTGAAGGATTTTGCCCGAACCAAGGCAATTGAAGGAGTTCCCTATAAGATAATATATCTTGATGAAAGCGACGCCCTGACTCGCGAAGCGCAGCAGGCGCTGCGCCGCACGATGGAGAATTATACCTCCACGTGCAGGTTCATTTTATCATGCAATTACTCTTCAAAGATTATTGACCCCATCCAGTCACGCTGCGCGGTGTTTCGGTTCAAGCCACTTATTAGGGAGCAGCTTTTGGAGATCATTGCCGCCATCGCAAAGAAAGAGGGACTAACGCTTGACTCAGGTGCGACCGAAGCGCTTATTGAAGTCTCAGGCGGCGACTGCAGGCGTTTAGAGAACATGCTGCAAAGCTGCGCTGCAATTGCTGCGAAAATTAATGAGGATCTTGTTTTTTCTATGGGCTCTGTCGCTAAGCCTAAGGAAGTTAGGGAAATCCTTGAGCTCGCTGTTGCCCAGAAGTTCATTGATGCAAGAAAGAGACTGCTAGACACCATGCTTAATTACAGCCTGTCGGGAATTGACATCATCAAGCAGTTCCAGAAGGAAATCATGGAGCTTCCCATCGACAACAGGAAGAAGATGCTCCTTGTTGATAAGTGCGGGGAAGCGGAATTCAGGATGACGGAAGGAAGCGATGAATTCCTCCAACTGGAGGTGCTTTTGGCTAACGTCGGCCTTGTCAAAGAGCAGTAAACTCAATAATTCTTTTGAGATTCTCTACACAAAAGAGAAAAACAAAACATCCCTAAGGGACGTTGTCATCGCCAATGTTGCTTGTGCCGTCAGTCATATGCTTAACCAGTAGGTTGGTGTCAACATTCTCCTTGTAGTCGTACTGGACAAGGATATTGACCTTCTTCTCATAATCGGTATTGACATTTGCGTCCTGAGTGCACCTGACCATGCGCTTTCCGCCAAAAAGAGTGACTGTTCCAGTCTCCAGACTGTCAGACTGGTCTTCATTGTCCCCTGCTCCAGTTGTAAGACCTGAGCAGCGCAGGCCAGCAACGCCTGAGTCAATCCTAATCTTGACCTTGTTCTTCATAGCTAAATCAGTTGAACAGCGCTCGCTAGCAACATCAGGCATAGAGATTGCTCCTGCTCCCCTGTGGACAATCTCAAAGGAGAAGGTTATCTTATCTGTTCCTGCAATGTTCTGCTCAAAGTTCTCAATCTGGATGGGTGATGAAGACGCCTGAATGGCCTTTTTCTCATTGACCTCGCAGACTTTGTCCTCAAGCTTCGTCAGGTCCTCAAGATAGCAGACGTCAGCCTGGGCCTGAACGCCGTACTTGTAGCATACTTCTGCCCTGATGGTGAATGGGTTGTTGCCTGCAAGGGTAGGCTGATAGCTCAGTTCAGGGAAGGTATTGACAAAGGTGACAACGCCTGGAATAATGTTGCCGTCTGAATCTATATACGCCCCATCCAGATCCTCTTCAGGAATCTGGGAGAGGAGAGTAGTATCCTGGACATTGAAATCGGGTGGGTAGATGCCCTTAAGGGTAATGGCGACATCCTCCTTCAGCACATCATACTCTCCCTTGTTTTCTGTCTTGATGACGACGTCAAAAGGGAATGACCTGCTGTCAAAAACCTCAGGCGGGGGGCTTCCTTCGATGAACTCTATCTCAATGCCATTCGTCCCTCCAACGAATGGCTTGGTATCGATTCTGGCGTCATTACCGTTTGAGCATCCTGCTAGGATTAATGCAAGAGAAATCGCCGCAATAATCATTAGCTTCTTCATGATTAGGCCTCCTTATGACTCTGAGCTTTTTGTGCTATGCAATTATATGGGGGTACACTGCTATTTAAAGTTAACTGTGGCTGCCGAGAGGGCTAGCGGAACTGGAGCTGCTCAAAAATCTCGATGTCTTTTCTTATGGAACTCATGTATCCATAATCGAGAACGATATTAAGGGGCGAAGTAAATGCCCCTGTGCCCATGCGCAATGTTGACATCTTGCAGATAATCCTGCCTTCTCCGTTGATGAGGCGCACGCGCTCACCTATCCTTGGGGTGCAGGCATCAACAGGCAGGTTGCCCACAAAGACGCTGGTAATCCCTACCCTGTTCTCCTCATCATAGCCATATTCAAAAGTATGGGGGTTGAGCGCAGGGCTGATGTCTTCCCAAGGGATAACCTTGCCACCGCCTACATTTCGCACGGTGATCCTGAAGAGGACACCGTCTGAAACCACGTCTTCCTCAATGTAGGTAACAGCAACCGGCGCTCCTTGGCTTCCTCCGCCCTTGATGCTGCCATAGCGAGAGATGTCGCAGACCTTATCCCTGTCGTCGCTGTAAGGATTGGGGTCTATGCAAACATCTTCTGAAGAGATGGTGCGGTAGCGATAGACTCCTGTGAAAATGATGGGCATGCGGATGTTGTAGACTCCCTGTGGCAGGCCGAAAATGCCTACGTCAAAATCAAAGAACTGGATGCCACCCTCTCCGTTGATGGGAGACTTGCCTTCAAGGTCTCCGGACAAATCGCTTGCCCGAAGGGTGATGTATCTGGGCTCAATAGTAAGGATTGAATCATCATATCCCCCTGGCCAGAGGTAGCCTATGAACTCACCGCGCTCATCATCCTGAGGAAAAGCCCCTCTGTTGCGCACCTCGAGGATCATGGGCTGGAAAGGCTCAAGGCTGCTTGTGAAGAACTTATCAGGTGTCCTTGGAGAGAACTGGAAATCCAGCCCCTGCGTTCCTGTCCTGAAAAGAGGGTAACGGTCAGGGTCCGAGCTTCCTCTCGAGCAGCCTGATAGGATGAGTATGGCAATGATTACTCCCATCAACGCTGCCCTGAAATTCATGGGGACATCCCTTTCTCCGTGGTATATAAAAGTTATGAGGCTATACGCCTGATTTTCACTTCGGTTGCAATGGTCTGTGTATAGCCATAGTCAAGCTCGATGCGAAGGGGAGTAACAAATGTTCCTTTTTGGGCAGGAATGCCTGCATGGGGAGTGCAGCGGGCAGTGCCTTTGCCATCGCGGATGGTGATGACATTCTGCTCTCCAGAGCCTAAGCAGTCAAGAGGCTGGTCGTCATTGGAAAGATAGGCAGTAATTCTGATCTTGTTGAAGATTTCCTCCCGCTCTCTGGTGAAGGGAGAGGAGGTGCAGGCATTGCGGATGACCTCAAGGTCGTCTTTGATAGTGATGCCCTTGCCTTTGTTCTCCATAGTGATGATGAAATGGGGGATGACCGTATTGTCGTCCTGAGGAAGCATTGCCGTCTCTATTTTGGTGACTGCAATCGGCGCTCCTTGGCTTTGGAGGGTAATATCCTTTATTTCGCATGCCTTTTCCCTCTCGATGAGGCTAAAGGAATCGGTGTCTATGCAGATGTCGGCATTTGCTTTTGTCTGGTAAGGATAGCAGGTGGTAATCTGGATGAGTGCAGGGTGGATGGTTGCCTGGTCGTCTTTGATGGTTGCAAGAGCATCTATGGAGAGCAAGGTCTCTTCACCGATAGGGTCATCAAGCGACTTCCCCCTAAGGTTGAAGGTAAGGTGCCGGTCAGTGAGCCTTTTCTGGTGGTCGCGATCAAGATTGAATCCGTTTCCTGCAAGAGCCATGTAGCCGTCCTCTATGCCAAGCGCAAGGTAGCCTTCCTGTACGTCAAATGCCCCCTTGTTTTCCATGGTAGCGTGGATGCGCAGGCGCATGGCGTCAAAGGCTTCTGAAGGAGGCGCTCCCTTGACGAATTCCATGGTAATGCCATCGGTTCCCTTGTAGATCTGCTCGTCGCTGATGAGGGATGGGCCTGACGTTCCTCCAGTACAGCCTGCCAAGAGGAAAAGAGTTACACACAGCAGAACACACACTCCTTTCTTATTGACAGATGCCATCCTCTTGTGAAATCCTGAGTGGCGATGTTGTGACTACGCCACCCCGCTCTTCAATACCAGTGTCTCCGCCATATGCCCTTATAGCAACATAAAGCTCACTGCCGCAATCTCCGCTACTTAGCTTCCTGTCAAGTGTAGCGCTTTTTTGCACTTCTTCCCTGCCAAGTTCCTCTTCTGATAACATGAAAACCTGGATTGCCTCAGCTCCACCCCAGTTATTTTCAGTTATAAGCTGAGAGTCAATTGCTATTTGGTACCCCCTGATTTTTCTTCCCTTGAGAAGGCCAGCCACCCAGGAAAGAGTGATATCCTGCCCATCATGCTGAACTGTAAATGATTTGATGCCAGAGTTTGAGGAGAAGGTATCGCTTGCAAGGCTTCCAACCTGCTTCTTGATGCTGACTGAAACCGGCGAGCGCAGGATGTAGTCATAGGCGGCCTCAATGTTGTAGTACCTCGTTGCAATGGGGGTTGAGCCCAAGACTTCAGATGAATCGCGCACCCTGATGAGGCAGTTGACTGACTTGAAGTCATGGATGTTTTTGAAGCGGTCGCTTCCTGCTACGTTGATGCTATAGATGAGGTTGCCATCAAGGTCACGTTCAGGGATGCGCTCAAAGAGGTCTGAGCCGCAGTTGAGCAATTCAGTTCCTGCCGGGACGCTGATGAAAAGCTCTTTGAGTTGCTTGATAGTGCCCTGCCACTGGTTCTCTATGGTCACCCCTAACCGCACCACGGTCTCTTCGCCGTCCACAGCCTGAGCCTGAACACCTATGGGCAGGTTTTTTGTGGTCTCTGCGCCAATCTTCACCGGACCATTGGTATACACCGCAACGGGATCCCTTTCACGTATGCCGAATTCTTCGATAGGGTCTATGTTGTTTCGCACCAGCTGGCGCCTGCGGTCAAGGTCAATGAAGTATGTCCTCAGGTAGGCATCAGTCTCAAAGGAAAAGTCAGCCTGCAGCACTATGGTCTGCTGCCCGCCTTCAAGGCCATTGTCAAACAGGCAGGTGAAATCGTTAAGCTCCAATGTCTCAACCAGGTAGTTGTTGCGCAGGTTGCTTGGGAGGATTGTCCCGAGTATCTTCTTATCAGGGTCAGTGGCATCTCCCGTTGACTGGGTAGTGAATTCATCGCTGGCATAGCAGGAAAGGGAGACATTGATAGGGTCATCAAGAGTCTGCGCTCTCAGTGTTCCCCACACGCTGACAGGCTCCCCCTCAAAGAACTCAGTCTGTGAAGACTTTATATTTTCAAGATAGACTCCGATAGGCTCCTGCTGGTTTTCCTCAACCTTCCCCTGATAATAGCCTCCGGTTGCGTATTCCAGCTGCCTTGCAGTGGATTGTTTGATATTTGTCTGAATGTTAGTAAACGTGGTCTTTATCTTCTCCAATGCTTCAAATTTATGTACCCCTTCCTGCGCAGGTAGAAACATTGTCCCTCGGACTCCAGTCTCACCCACAACCATGAATGCCATGAAACTGAAGAGAACCAAAAGCACCATAAGATTGAAGCCGGTTGGATTGCGGATGGAGGTATAAAATATCATGAAGAAGGGGAGAAATGGTAAGATTGCAAAGAACGTAAATTGTTTGAGCAAACCGTACATGAAAAAGTCAATGATAATCAGCGCCGACATGATAATGTAGGCTTCGGTTTTGTCCCCCTGCCTCCCTAAGTAGGTCAGGCCAAAAATGAGGATGAAAATGATATGGAGAAGCGACCGTGGATCATATGACCATGCATTTGTTCCAAGGATAAAAGAGAGAAGAAAAGCAAAAATGCCAAATGCTATCATCTCCTGAGGATTGTAGTTTCTGTCGCTGATTTTTTTTATTGAGAAAAAGATGACAAACACAAGAAACAGGCCAAAGGAGATGGTATTGAACCATACATCAAATATCCCTCCAGAAGAAAATACCCATGTCCATGAAGGAAATGGAAAGATGAATCCTGAGAAGGTCTGCCCATACCACCAATAGTCAATTACTACGAGCACTATCCCTAAAAATATGATGAAATTTCCAAGAGTTTTCTTCTGCTCTAAATCATAGCGCTCACCTGCTCCTGGCAGGGCCCCTTGCCCACTCCTTCCTTTCCATAGCTTAGAAAATACTCCTTGTTTGATAGCCATTCTTTTCATTACCCTGCCCTCAGAACTAACCCTAGCGAATCACTTTTTTTTTTCAAAGATAAATACCTCAAGATCCAGGATCCGCAGTTCATCTTTTGGAACAATCTCGACGTAGTTGTTGCCGTCCTCTATCCATTCTGTGATGTCACGCGAAAAGTCAGGCTCATCCTGCTCAATCCTGCGGTTATGGCCATTGATTACAAGGTCAGCCTTCTTGTCTTCCCCATCATCGACAAAGCGGATGGAGACGTTGACATGCTTGTCTCCTTTCCTGATGGAGCTGAAGTCCTTGTCGTTCACCTCAAAGAACTGGAGGTAGCTTCGCTGGTCTTTTGCATCAATCAAAAGCTTGACTTGCTCTATGCTGTAGGAGCCGCGCTCAGTCTTGAATACGACAGAATTAGGCCCTTCATCAAGGATATCAAGCACAGGTATCCTGACCACGTCATCGCAGACAGGAACTGCATTGTAGATGGTTCTGGCATTGAGCATCACCTGCAGCCGCCCAACGCTGCCAAGGTGCGAGCAGTAGGGGATAAACTGGAACTGGGCTGCCTTGAGTGACTCATGCTCAAGCGAGGTAAGCTCAAATTGGTTCTGTGCTTCCTGGCGTGACCTATCGGTGATATCCCCAGTTATCCTGATACTGTCCATGGCATACTGGTTTGTAGCCCAAAAAGCAGCGCCTACTCCTGAAACCGAGAACTCAAAGGTGTTGATGCGCTCCAGACGATTCTTGTTCAGCTCGATTGCAACATTAGGGGATGCGGGCTCAAAGGAGTATATCTGCTCACCGTTGAGCAGGACGGTAAGGATACCTCTTGCTTTCTGCACATTGAAACTGAGGATAAGGTTATCGGTGTCTTCAAGGTTAGGAATCGGAAACTGAATGGTCTTTGTGGTCTTGTCAAACCAGCCGTTTCGGACAGTGAAGGGGTTGAATTGCTCAATGACATCGGCATTGACATCCTCGATAAGGTAAACGTTGGGCAGCTCTATATCCTCGACTCGCTCAAAGGGGTTTATCTTGAGGTTGCCTTCCTCCAGAAGGAAGGACTTGTTGACTGCGTCTGACCTTCCCCTGTGGCTTCCGCTGTCCTCAAGGTCAAGCAGCTCCTGACGCTCGGATGCAGGAAGCAGGATGATGTAGAGCATGATGATGCCTGCAATAATCGCAACCAGAAGCGCTGCTGACACCCCTTCCTGGGCTTTTTTCCTGTCGCGTGAGAATAATGAGAACGCCTCTGTTTTCATAACGTCACCCTTTTTGAGTAAAGATTGGGTTCAAATACCGAATACATTTATATATAAACATTCCGCTTTTCATCGTCTATGAAATAAAGGGGATTTCAAATGAACATCATCCATCAGGATATGAAAAAAGGCGAGATGAGAGTGGTTGCCGAAAACACCGATGACCTGTGGTCTCTTTCGCAGGTTATTGATGCGGGCGACAGGGTTAGCGGGAGCACGTTTCGCAAGGTGAAGCTTGGCGGAGAGGATGAGCGCAATGCTAAAGTTACAAAGAAGCGGATGACCTTAGGGATATCTGTTGAGAAGGTGGAATTGCAGGACTCGCAGCTGCGCATCCTTGGCGTGATTGTTGAGGGGCCAGATGACGTGCCAAGGGGGGACCATCACTCGTTCTCGGTCGAGGCCAATGACGCGATACTGATAACAAAAAAGCGGTGGCTGTCATTTCAAATGAAAAAGCTCAAAGAAGCATGCGAGAAGTCTTCCCACAAGACGCTGATGGTGGTGTTTGACAGGGAGGAAGCATATTTCGCTTTGCTTTCACGGGGTGAGGCGCAGATGCTGGCGCACATTGAAGGCAACGTGCAGAAAAAAGGGGATGATAATGCTGGTGATGGAAATTTTTATGCGCACATTATCGAGACTATCGCTGAGTATGACTCCAGGCATCATTTCGGCAGGATTATCGCTGCAAGCCCTGCGTTCTGGACTGAGGAACTGATGAAGGCTGTGGCTGATGACTCGCTGAAAAAGAGGATAGTTACTGCCACCTGCTCTGACGTTGGCAGGAATGGGATTGACGAGGTGCTGAAGAGGCCTGAACTAAAGCAGGCATTGGCATCTGAAAGGATTGCTCAGGAAACAGGGCTTGTTGAGGAATTGCTTGCTGAAGTATCAAAGCAGAAACTTGCTGCGTATGGCTTTGCGCAATGCTCTGGCGCAGTTGAAGCTGGCGCCGTAAGGATATTGATTGTTACGGACTTGCTGATTAAGAAGCGCCGTGAAACTGGCACTTTTGCTGAGCTTGAGGAAGTAATGAAGAAGGCCGAGCAGATGAAAGGTGAGGTGCACCTTATTTCCTCATCCCATGATGCAGGGAAGAGGCTGGATGGGCTTGGGGGTGTTGGGGCACTTCTTCGCTATAGAATCCAATAACAAAAAAGGCGCTCCTTCGCCTGTATGGAGCTTGCCTCACTCTTCCAAGCGAAAGCTTTCTGGTGGAGTGAAGGAGTAAACTCTTTAGTTCTTCCCCTTCTGCAATATTTCAACAACTGCAGGGTCAGACAAGGTTGTCGTGTCGCCTATCTCTGCTCCCGTAGCGATTGCCTTGAGAATCCTTCTCATGATCTTGCCTGACCTCGTTTTTGGCAGGGCATCAGCAAATTGAATCTTTTCAGGTTTTGCTATCGGCCCCATCTCTCTTGCAACAGTCTCGGTTATCTCTTTTTCGAGCTGAACTGAGGGCGCTACCCCTTCCTTGAGGGTGACGTAGGCGTAGATAGCCTCGCCCTTGAGGTCGTGAGGGATGGGAACAACAGCGGCTTCTGCTACTTTGTCATTGGCAACGATCGCTGACTCTACCTCTGCCGTGCCCAGGCGGTGACCAGAGACCTTAATGACGTCATCCAATCTCCCCATTATCCAGAAATAGCCGTCGCTGTCTTTTCTTGCTGAGTCGCCTGCAAAGTAGACGTCAGGGAATTTTGAAAAATAGGTTTTCTTGTATCTTTCAGGATCTCCCCAGATAGTGCGCTCCATGGATGGCCATGGCTTCTTGATGACGAGGTTGCCACCTTCGTTTGCCTTTGCAGGCGTTCCGTCTTCCTTGAATACTTCAGGAAGGATGCCAAAGAAGGGTTTTGTCGCTGAGCCTGGCTTGAGCGGCGTCACCCCTGGGAGCGGGGCTATCATTATGCCTCCTGTCTCAGTCTGCCACCAGGTATCAACAATGGGGCAGCGCTCCTTCCCTATGACCCTGTAATACCACATCCATGCCTCGGGGTTGATGGGCTCACCCACGCTTCCAAGAAGCCTTAATGACGAGAGATCGTGCCTGTTTGGCCAGTCTTGGCTTTCTCTTGCTAATGAGCGAATTGCAGTGGGGGCAGTATAGAATATGGTGACCTTATATTTCTCGACGATCTCCCACCACCTGTCTGCCTTGGGGTAGGTAGGGATTCCTTCGAACATGATAGAGGTTGTTCCATTGAGCAGGGGACCATAGACGATGTAGGAATGGCCTGTAATCCATCCTATGTCTGCAGTGCACCAGTAGGTGTCCTCATCCTTGAGGTCGAAAATGTATTTTGCTGTTGCATAGGCATAGACCATGTAGCCGCCTGTTGTGTGCAGCACGCCTTTTGGCTTCCCCGTTGTGCCAGAAGTATAGAGGATGAAGAAAGAATCTTCGCTATCCATCTCTTCAGCGGGGCAGAATCCATGTATATCTTGTGCTGTCATCTCATCCGTCCAGTAAGAATCTCTGCCTTGCTGCATGGGCACTTCCTGGCCAGTCCTTTTTGCAACAATGACGTGCTGGATTGAGGGACAGCTTTGCAGCACCTCATCGGCATTTGCCTTGAGGGGATAAACCTTGCCTTTCCTGTGGGTCCCATCAGCAGTGATGAGAGCTTTTGCCTCACAGTCCTCTATGCGCTTTTGTAGTGATGCTGAACTGAATCCTCCAAATACTATAGAGTGGATGACGCCAATCCTTGCGCAGGCAAGCATGGCTATGGCAAGCTCAGGTATCATGGGCATGTAGAGGCAGACCCTATCGCCTTTCTTCAGGCCTTTTTTCTTAAGGACATTAGCGAACTTGCAGACTTCCCTGTGCAGCTCCTGATAGGTATAAGTCTCAGATTGCGAGCCATCCTCATTCTCCCATATGAGTGCTGCCTTGTTTTTCCGCCATGTGGTGATGTGCCTGTCAATGCAGTTGTAACAGACGTTGGTCTTTGCTCCCTCGAACCAGTGGACAAATGGCTTTTCGGTATAGGTGAATACCCTGTTCCATTTTGCAAACCAGTGGAGATTGCTTGCGATGCCTGCCCAGAACTCCTCTGGCTGCTCGATAGAATGCTGGTACATGAGATCATACTCATGCATGGACTTGATGTGGGCTCGCTTTTTGAACTCCTCAGGAGGATAAAAAATGCGGTTCTCTTTCATGTAGGAGTCTATCTCTTCAGATGTCGGCATCTATTCACCACCTCTTTGCTTTGCTCTCTTGATGGAATGTATATAAATGTTTGTGATGGGGCGTATTGTTCAACCTGTAGATGGTAAGTAGTGGCTGTTAAGAGTTCGGATGTTTAAACCCTTTTTAAAGGAGAAGCCTATTTATTCAGTCGTTCCTGAACCAAGAACCAACTGTTTTAAACTCTAAACGAGGATAATGAACTGGCCTATAGTTCACTGCATATTCAAAATCCATGTCGTAGATTTTAATCTTCTTTTGCATAGGCTTTCACCCTATCCATAAGTTTATCGGATAAAATATTAAGGCCGTCAATCCCTAAACTGTGACGCTTGAGATATCGTCTAATAAATAGCCTTACCGTCTTTTCAACTTCTTTTTGTGTTGTTGGCTGAGATATCCATCCCGCAAATAGTAATTCATTCAATGAAATTGACAGTTCCCTTATATCCTCAATTAGTTCCGCATCCCCCCAAAACTTATCTTCAAGAACAAGTAGCAGCGAATAATCCAATGTACTTAATTTTAGCTCTTTTTGCCTTTGCGAGAGTTGTATGAATTCTTTGATTACTTTAACTCCTTCTCGGTATATTTTTTCATAGTCCTTTGTTTTTTCTTTCCACAAATAAAGAAGCCTTTGAACTTTCTCGCTAAGACTTTCTGAGACTGGATTTTTGAATTTGTCAACGAGAACGAATCGGTTTAAGGTAAAGACTATGTTTGCTGCTTTTTCTTCTTTGTTCTTAACATGCTGCTCAAGTCTTCTGAAATAGTCTTCATCAAATTCAATTATGGGAAGAGATTTCTGGATTTCTTCAAGCTCGGTTGTTTTGTGAATGTACTTTATGGTTTTCTTGAAGTATTGTTCTAAGTACCTATTGTCTTTTGGTTGACTTCTCAGAACAAGTCGCGTATAGTAGGTATAAATTGCGCTTATCCACTGATATTCTGAGAAGAGTTCTGCTTTTATTGTGTCGGGGCCAAGCAGCTCAAATATTTTTGTCATGTGCTTGTAGTCTTCTATGAATGCTTTGCTTTTTTCTTCATTTGAAGTGAGTATCTCCATGGCTTTCAGCAGAGTTTTACAATCATATTGGTTTTTCGGAACCTCTTTGAAGATGTCTAAGATTTGGTTCATCAATCTTACAAAGTCTTTTCTGATTTCTTCAATGCTAAACAGTGCACCGTTTATCTCCTCTTTGCTATAAATCTCAAACGCTCTCTTGAACTCTTTCAAAATCCCAATATAATCAAGAATCAATCCCGCTTCTTTTACGTCTTTGTATGGCCGGTTTGTTCTTGCTATTGCTTGCAAAAGCTTATGCTCCTTCAATGGTTTGTCTAAGTACATTGTTTGAAGTATTGGAGCGTCAAAACCAGTCAGGAGCATATCAGTGACAATAATGATCTTTGGCGAGTCTTCTTCTTTGAATTTTTCAATAACCTCTTTTCGAATATCTTCATACTCCTTGCCATATTGAGCAGTTTCTTCTTTAACGTACATAGCGATTCTATTAGATTCGTCTCGTGCGCCATAACTGAAAACAACATAAGAATAGTTTTCAGGAAGGTATTTGTCAAGCTCCTTCTTGTAAATTACACAAGATTCTCTGTTTACTGCAACAACCATTGCTTTGAATTTACCATCAACATTTTCTTTGAAATGTTCAGCGATATCTTTTGCTACCTTTGCGATTCTCTGAGGGTTCTCAAGGTATGCCTTTAGCAAACCAATTTTCTTCTTAACGTCCTCTTTAACAACTTCTCTTGCGTCTTCTGGAATTTCTTCATACTCAACTTCCAAAAAGGTATCAAGCATTTCTTTATTCAGATGAACTTCTCTTTCAAGTCGTGGCTGATATGCTATCTTTACGGTAAATCCATCGTTAATCGAATCTGTAATGAAATATTTGTCAAGGTACTTCTCTTCCGGAGGATAACTGAACACATCATATGTGTCAACACATTTTTTAGGCTTTGATATAGGTGTTCCTGTAAATGCAAAAAAGAAAGTGTTCTTGAGTATAGCCCTCATTTGAGCTGCTAACGTGCCATATTGCGTCCTGTGGCCTTCATCTACGAATGCGACAACATTCTTCCTTGTAAGAATTGTTTCTTTATCTGTTGAGATTTTCTCAAGCTCTGCATGAAGAACGTGAAGTTCTTCAGCTCGGAATTTATGAATTAACGTAATGAAAATTCCTCGCTTTCCTCTGCCTTGGTCATGCTGAAGAACTTTCCTCATGCCGCTGACCGAACCAATGAGTTCTGGAAGAGTTATGTCAAGAGCGTTAAACTCATCATAAAGCTGCTCCTCTAAATCCTGCCTGTCAATAATGAGGAATATTGTTGGGTTAGCCATTGCCTCAGAACGGTATAGCTTGTTTGTTGCAAAAATCATTTCTAAAGTCTTTCCAGAGCCTTGCCAGTGCCAGATCAGGCCTTTATTTTTTTCTTCTTTGCCTTTAATGTTATTGATGACTCTCTGGACGACTTTGCCTACAGCTCGATATTGCATATATCTTGGAAGAACTTTTGTGGCTTCTCCAAACTGAACCCTGACATAAACAAAGTTATTGATGATATCGAGCAGTGTTTCTGGAATAAACAACTGAATAACTGAGTCTATAGAGTCAAGTTTTTCTGATTTCCATTCATCTATTTTTACATTCTCATTCCAGGGGACAATCGGGAAATACTTTGCTATTTGCTCTGCAGCAACTCCTATCTGCACGTACTTGTAGAGTTCGGGAATGTCTTGCTCGTAGCTCTTGATTTGTTTGAACGCATCATACCAGTTTTCTGAAAAACTTGCGGGGTTTTTAGACTCAATATCTACTAAAGGAATGCCATTTACATACAGAAGAATATCTGTTCGTATTTGCTTATTTCCTCTTGTATAAACTGCCTGTCTTGTGACAATAAACTCGTTATTTTGGACATTGTCATAATCAAAAAGCCTGATTCTCTTGAGCGTTTTATCCTTCTCAATCTTGATGGAGATGCCTTCTTTCAAGCAAAGAAGCATCTGCTTTATACCCTCCTGAGTGCTTGGCTTAAACCCGAGTTCATTGAGTAAATTCTTAATATCCTCATCGCTCAGATCAATAGGATTGATAGCTTTTACTTGTTTGATTAAGTTTCTGATTAAAAGCGGCTCTTCGAAATTGTCCCTATCTAAGGCATTGCCTGGGACAAAAGCCCATCCCTTACTTTGAAGCTGTTCAACGATGTAATCTTCCACGGCTGACTTTTCATTAAAGCGGGGCATTTTTCACCAATCTTTGCTTTTTTTCTATATAGAGTACGAGACTAGCTTCTCCTGCTTTCCTTCTGCAATGCCCTTTTCAAGAAGGTTTAGACGAGTGCAAATAATGGCCCTAAATCTCGGAATGCCCTCAACAGAAACGCTATTTCCTTTATGTAACTTGTTTGCGAGAGCAAACCTTTCTTTGTGAGATTTAAGAACTGTGAATTTGTAGTCCTCTTTATCTTTTTCAACCGTAAGCGTCAGGTTGTCATTCTTTGTTTTGCCTAAGGCTTTGACTTTGCCTTTTATTCTGAGCCTTCTTTTATATTCCTTTACCTTCTTCTCTTTATTTGCAAGAACTTTCAGCTTGTCAATAAGTGTTGTATCAATCATCTTTTAACTCCTCGTAGATTTCCATTAATGTGTCCTTATGGCCCCATCCCTCACAACCTGGTTCTATAATCAAGTTAAGTCTTGTTTTAAATTGAGGTATCAACTTCTTGTTCTCGTTCAGAATTTTAATAATCTGTTCAAACATGGTGGATAGCTCAAGCAGAAGGGAGTATAACTCTTCTTTTCCGAGTTTTTTGAGTGTTTGATTCATTTTCCTTTCAGCAGTTTTTTTAGTTCAAAGACAAATTCGGATGCGAGCTTCAGCGATGTTTGTGCTTTGGCTTCTTTTGTCTGTTCAAGCATATTGTACTGGAATCTTGAGCGCTTGTCGAGTTCTAACGAGTAAGATTCTATCACTGATTCAGCTTTTGTACTGGCAATTTCCAGGGTATCTCTTTGTATTGCTTCATAGCCTTCCAAAAGCTCTTTCCTTAGTTTGTCAAGAATAAGAAAGATTAATGCATCACTTGTTACTTTATGGGCTATTTTGTCCTGTGTTTTGTAGCCATAACTAAGGAGGACAGCATTTGCCATGTAAAACATAGAATAATATGATGTTACAATAACCCATAAGTAAGGTTTTAATTGACTTTGCATTAGCTCGTTTGCAGTCTTTAATGAGATATCTGCGTTCTCTATATACTTATTCATCGCAAGGTCATTGTGCTCTTTTTTTAGCAGACCTTCCTGCAAATATCTTGAAAAGTTACTCTGCGCTTCCTTTTTTCTTTTTTCGTCAATCATTGTATCATCTCATAGTGTGATTCTATTCCATGAAGGATAATATTGTTCTTTATGGCTTCTGAACCTACAGTAATCTCTTTTGAGTTCCTCATAGCCTTGAAGTCTGATTCCCTGAATATATTGGTATGAATCTTAAGGGGAAGCGTTCCTGTGATGTTTTCGATTTCTTTCACCGCTCTTTCTTCAGCTTCATCCGGAACAATGAACATAAGGTCAATGTCTGATTGTTTGGTTTGTGTCTTTTTTGCGTAACTGCCGAACATGAGCAGGACGTAAAGTTTTGAATGCATGCTTTTGAAGGAGTCATACATTACTGCAAGTTCCTTATTTTTGAGCAGTTCCTGCCTCCTCATGTACTCTGCTTCATAGATTAGCGGATGCGCTTTACTGGTAAGAATTACTTTGTAAGATTTGCCGAAGGCTTCAAGCTTGACTACTTTCATCTTAGAGAGCCTTGTGACTATATTATGGGCATTTTTGTAGTCTTTTTTCAGAAGCTTTGCAATCTGATTGATGCTCAACTCCTTCTCTCTATTCTCAATAAGCAGCTTTATGATTTCTGCCTCTTTGCTTTTCATGTAAATATCACCATAATATTATGTAAATATATACATATATTAAAATTGATGTATTTAGCCTTGAAGTGTACGGCGTTATCGTACAGTTGCATCATTGCGTTACCGTTACTCTTTTCTTGCCTGTCAAAAGGTCGTTCATCAGGCTTTTCTTGATGTTTTCGAGTTTTGATTTTTTGGATTGCTGGAGTGAGACTTTTTTATCTACTACCTTTAAAATTTCTATAATGTGTTGTTGTTCATTAAGGTTTGGAAGAGGAATCTGAATTTGTTGCAATTTTTTTTGACTTAATTTTGTCCTTGTGGATCCGACAATATATGTAGTTAAATCCATAAAATTAAGAATGTAAAATAGAAATTTAGTTGTAGTCTTTTCTTCTATTGCTTTTAATACGTGAGCATGATTATTCACCCAGAATTTACCTCTCATGATATAAGATGAGTCGCCAAATTTGCCATAATCTCCTCCATCTTCTGCAATAAGCAAATATTCGCCATCGTATGCAAATTTGTTAATATAATCAACAATGCCGTTAGCACCACAGTATGGATATTGACCTTTTAGTTTTGACCTTCCCATAGAACTCAGAGGACATCTTTTATTATCAAATATTTCTACAACCTCAGAGAGATTTACTACCTTCCACTTCTTCCCATCGAACAGCTCTTTCATGAGGCCCACCTTGAGCCGTTCGACTCGCTGGCTCTCCCTCTCTACGATGTCAAGGCGATCATCAACTGTGGAGAGAACTTCCGAGATGGATTGTTGCTCAATAATTGACGGAAGAGGTATCTCCAATTTTGCCAAATCTGTACGTAGAACTCCTTTTATAGTGCTTCCTTGTGCAAACGATTTTATTTTTCTCTGATTATAGGTCAGTTGCCAATAAACATACTCATTGAATGCTTTTGATTTGTCAATTATTAAGCCAGTGAGGTCTTGACTAATTGTAACCTCTATTTTATTTATAGCGACTTTACCAATTCCTACTCTGGTAGCAACCAGTAAATTATCTTTTTCCACAAGGTGTGTTGCACTATTTTGTAGACCCCCTTTTGTTATGGACTTTTGACCTGATCTCACGAACCTTCTTAAAATATGGGCGCTTGTCATCCAAGGTATGTTACCATTCCAATAGCTTTCATTTGAAGTCGAAGGGGTCCCACCGCCAATCATATCTACACAAATGTCTCCTAATCTTTTTAAATCCCAATCATCAGGAATCACGACTATCTCAGTTTGTTTCATTTTTTCATCTGATTTAAAAAATGCGAAATAAATGTTAAGTACCCCCTGTTTCCTCCCATTGATCTGTGCAGTTTTGCAGATTTAAGGACTGCAGATATTGATAATGACAAATCGCGCTTATCATAGCTATTCAGGAATAAAACAAGTTTAATTTTTCTGATAATCTCCTCTTCAACCCTGTTAAATGACGCTTTCTCAGTTAAGATGTTGTCTCTGAGGTTTTTTAATAACTCAATCACTTCAGAATCCTTTAATGAATCGTTTTCCAGGTAATAAGACCAAATTGTCTCTTCAATCGCCATAATAATGGGATAAAATGCCTCTCTATTTTTGTCACTAATGGCATCAACCCCCGTACCTGTATCCTTACATAAGCTCGCCACAGTATGCTCATCGGGATTAAAATCTTCTACTTCATCTTCTTCGTTATCACTCAGGATTTCTTTAAACATCTTATAGTGCTTTTTTAGCCTCTCGATGAATATTGTATCATGCATCATCACTTCTTCAAATAGCTTAAGCGCATTTTTCGAGTGCTTTGTTCTTATTCCAGTTAATTCAAGGATAGGCCCCTTTAAGTCAGGCGCCATGCTTTTATCATGCGCCCATTTTTCATAGAACTTAATATCTTCCCATCCAAAACCAATTGTAGCGATAGGATTATCTTCATAAATTACATTAATGAATGCCCTTCTGCAGTCGCATTTCTTGTCATTGCAGAAACTTTCAGCAAAGTAGTAATGGCCCTCAGGCAAATCTTTTCCTGGCGGCATAATGACGCATCTCGTTTCTTTTTCACCCACATCGGGGAATCTATTTACAAACATCTCCATCATCATTTTACGTGCCTCCATGTGTTGGCTATATCTAACATCATCCCCTAGACTAGCAGAAAACACAAATGTTCGATAATTAATGTTTTCTGCTATTACATTATCTCCTTCAAAAACCCTTCAATCTTGTTGTCAACTTCGATTTCTTCTTTCTCGATAGCTTTCAAGTCAGCCCATTCTTCCATGACATCAATTACTTCTGTTTTTTCTTCAGGGTAAACGTAAAGAGAGACGTTCAGGTTGTAGTCGTTCTTGCGTATCTCATCAAGAGGAACCATACGGGAAAAGCCCTCTTCTTCTTTCCAGCCTTTGTACGTATCAACAAGCTTTTTGATGTTGGAAGTAGAAAGCCAGTTAAGCTTGCGCACGTCAGGATGCTGTTCAGATTCAGAAGAAGCATTGATGAATAAAACTCCGTTCCTGTGCTTCTTGTTTTTGTTGAATATGATAATGGCTCCTGGAGCTCCTGTGTTGTAAAACAGTTTCTCAGGTAACAATATCACAGACTCAATTACATCGCCTTTGAGACGAGCATCTCCATCAATAGCAAGCAGTCTGATAGCTCGTTCCTTGCCGCCTCTAAACAAGCAACCATTGTCAATGACAATGCCTACTTTTCCTTTGGAAGAGGCAAGCATGTGCTGTATCCATGCCCAGTCTGCGGATTGCTTTGGCACAAAACCATAATTGAAGCGCTGCTTCCAGAAATCTCCTTTTTTCAAGACAACTTCATCGTAGCCATCCTGATTCCAAGGCGGGTTCGCAATAACATTATCGAACTGCTTAACTCCATCAGATTCCTTAAATTTAGGATACAGGAGAGTATCTCCAAACGAAAGTTTGGCGTTCTTAATATCATGAATGTAGAGATTCATTCGGCCAAATGCCAATGTCTTATGGTTGGCTTCCTGCCCGAATAAAAACAATTTATCAGCTTCTTTCTTTCCTTTCATCTGCTCAACGTGTTTATATGAAATGATGAGCATCCCATTACTAGCGCTTGCAGGATCATACACACTTTGGCCAGGCTGAGGATCTAAAACTTCAACAAGCAACTGGATAACTTCCCGTGGAGTGTAAACCTCGCCTTCCTTAGCTTTATCTGGTGCAAAGTAGCGTAGAACCCATTCGTATGCATCACCTAAAACATCTGCTGAGACATGATGAAGTTTTCTTTCGCTAAAAAGCTCAACAAGCTGCCTAAGCATTTCTGCATTTTCTCTGTTGGTAGTGAATTGAATGAAATCCATGTTATCAAGAACATCTTTGAGTTCCTGATTCTTATCTGCCAAGGCCTTGAGCGCTTCAGAGAATTTTTCAGGTAACTTGCTTACTTCCTTTCTGATGTTTTCCCACAGAAAGTCTTCTGGAATAACAAAGTCATGGTAGGTTGCATTCTTTGCCTCTTGCTTTGCCTCTTTTTCTTTGAAGCCATCCTTCAGTGCTTGCTCGTAAGCGTGCTGGTACTCAAGCTCCCACTTATCACTTATTCTCTTGTAAAATAACAGAACAAGAATAAATTTGTAATCAACACGGGTTCTAATAAGGTCTGCCGCTTTTTTGAGAATGCCTTCAATATCAGAACGTGAGAGAGTTTCGGCGCTAAAAATACTCTTGATGATGTCATCCTTGCTCTTTAGATGGTAAATGCTTTTGCGAGCATCTTTGGGATCAGGCACAACAACAATCCACCCTGCTTTTCTAAGTTCTGATAGGACAACGGCAACTCCCTGAACTTTGTCTACATAGCCTCGCTGAAGTATTTTTTCAGCATCCCCCATCCTAAATGTTGCTCCCTTAAACTTGTCCCAGAGGACAGCGTATTTGTTTTCAAGCCAATTCGGAAGCTTTGACTGCGTCATAGCAATTAGGAGAGTCCATCATGCTTATAAAACTATCGCTTATTAGATAAGTTACAATGTCGATTAGCTTACCAATTATCCCCTACAGTTGACAAAATGGAGCTGTTTCAAACAAGCTGACTTGACTTTGGCTGTTACTACAGCACTGCCTTAAAATTGCTGTTTTGCTCAGGGTTGGGGGAGCAATTATCGTCGGAGTCAGATTTTTTTTGCTTTTTTATGAGCGTCAGGATTTCACCTACTTCATAGGCGCTCAAATAAATGTCATGGACCAGATAATTCGTCATTGCTAAAGCACACGTTAGATAATATCCTTGCCATTTTCCTTTTGGTAATGGGAACACCCGTTGTGGGGACAAACTACTTTAATGCTGCCTCTGGGTTCATTGACTGAGGAGAGGTAAAAAATAGTAACATATATTAAGTAGTAGCAAAGTGTTACCCCTTGCACTCTGTGCAGTGCAAAAAGGGGGATGGCTGAACAATGATAGTAAAAGATGAATTTTTGAGCAAATTGCGGCGCTATTTTTCTTTGAACCTCTATGAGGTGAAGATATGGACATCGCTACTCTCACGCGGTGTATCAACCGCTGGGGAGCTTTCTGACATTGCAAACGTGCCACGCTCAAGGAGCTATGACGTGCTGGAATCCCTTGAGAAAAAAGGGTTCGTGATAATGAAACTGGGGAAGCCCATCAAGTACATAGCCATTTCTCCAAACGAGGTCCTGGAGCGCGTGAAGAAGAACGTGACGACTGATGCCAAGGAACAGATCAAGCGCTTGGAGGAACTGAAGGGGACTGAAGTCATTGGCGAACTGAACACGCTGCATACGGAAGGTATTGAGCTTGTTGAGCCAGCTGACCTGTCTGGGTCGCTTCGTGGCAGGCATAACCTGTACAACCATCTTGAATTGACCATCAGGAACGCTGAGAAGACGGTCTCCATCATGACGACCTCCCAGGGGCTCATCCGCAAGATAGAGGGGCTGAAGCCGACGTTTGAGAAAATCAAGAAGCGGGGCGTGAAGGTGAGAATAGCTGCGCCCATCACCAAGGAGTGCCTCAGTGCGGTGAAGGACCTGGCAGGGGTAGCTGAAATTCGAAACACGGAACACATAGCAAGGTTCTGCGTGGTTGACGGCAAAGAGATTATATTCATGGTGATGAACGATTCAGACGTGCACCCTACCTACGATGTCGGCGTCTGGGTGAACACGCCGTTCTTTGCCTCAGCAATTGATAACCTGTTTGACATGGCATGGAAGTCTATGAAACCTGCGAAGTAGGGCATCTCTCCTTTCTTTGTTTTCTATTTCTTTTTGCCTATTCAGTTAGACATTTACACTTTCTCTTTGAGAAAGAGATTTTACGTTTTTAAGGGGATGATTTTCATAATATTTATTTAATAGAAGAAAAAGAAGTGCTATTTTCATTAAAAGTAAACACAAAGGTTTTTCCTGATATCTTTTTTATTATAAACCCCTTGCTTGCTAACAATAATAAATCAGTTCTTGCCGTTTGATAAACTACTCGAAATGTTTCCGATATCTCTTTTATTGCAAATAATTTACTTGAATGTTTCATAAATTCTTCAATTATCATTCCTTGTCTCAAATTTAATTCGGGAAAATTTTGAACTATCTTTTTAATATCTTCTTGTTCTCTCTGCTTTTTTTTCACATAATCCATCAAATCATTTAAAGATTCATCTATACATTTTATATTATATTTAATAAAATAAGTCAAATCCATTTCATCATATTCTGTGTATAAATATGCTAAATCATATTCTTTTCGTGAACGAACAATTCTTCTTGAAAGAGACATATATTCAAAAAGCCAATAACCTTGAGATAACATATACCAATAATAAATAGATCTTGCGGTTCTGCCATTACCATCATTAAATGGATGAATGTACCCTATTAAAAAATGTAAAATTATCCCTTTAATTATTGGGTGTATAAATTCTACAGATTCATTATTTGCAAAGTTACACAATTCGTGAATTAAATTTGGAATTTCTTTAGAATCTGGAGGGACATGTGCAATAATTTCAGGATACATATGATGTCCAACCACAATATTATTATTATCTCTAAAATTTCCTTCATAACTAGGATTATCAAGCGTATCTTTAGTTACTTTTTTTGAATTTCCAATATCAATTCAGGAGTTATTTTTTTATCTTTGATACTGAGAATATATTGCATAGTCTCAAAATTATTTACAATCATTTTTTCAGATTTAGTCTTTGGTTTCCTTTTTTCCTGCAACATGGACTTAGCAAATTTTCTTGTGGTTGAGGCACCTTCAATAATACTTGATGCAATTGCTTCTTCCATTAAAGAACTAATCAAATACCTTTTTTGTAATCATGAAACTCTCCCGATTCCATTTCATTTCATCGGTAGTTTCTTCTCCGTGTGTTGGATTGCTTTGATGCCTTTGAGGCATAGTCTGCTTCGCAGACGGATTCTGATAACATAAATTCTTCCCGCCTTGCGGTCGGCTAAAATCAAATTTATAGAGATTATTATAGGATTTCTTCACGCCTAAAAATTTATTGTTATTCAGAATCGAGGATAAATCCTCAGGTGGCGGCGAAGCCGCTGGAGGAAAAAATGGCAACAAATACAAATTGGCATGTGGTGGAATTATTCAAAGACAGAGCAGAAAAAATTGACTACAAGGAGCATTTCAGCCCGAAGGAGTTTGACATCACCATTGAGAAGATTTCCAAAGTGAGAAAGACAAGAAATGCTGCCTACAATATAAACTTCCACTTTGTTTGGATACCCAAGACAAGGGCAAAAATACTGGTTGAGCCGTTTAAGTCTGATGTAAATGCTTTTCTGCTGCAAAAATGCCGGGAGAAAGAATGGGATCCGCTTGCGCTGCAGGTAATGCCTGACCACATTCATTTTTTCCTTTCGGCTCCGCCGAAATGGGCGCCTTCAAAGATAGTGCAGGAGCTGAAAACCTATAGCTCAAGGCTGCTGAGGAGAAAATACTCAATTATCAGGCAAATGAGGACATCAGATGACTTTTGGGCGTCTGGATATTATGTTGGGACAGCGGGGCACATCACTGCGGAGAGTGTTGCAAGGTATATTGCCGAGCAGAATAAGAAGCTTGAAGGAAAATGGCATTTGTTTGGATTGGAGCCGTTTGAATATGATGTTTTGGATGGCAAATTGAGAGCGCCAAAAAACCAGTCCAAGTTAAGCAATTTTGTTTGATGCGCTTTGAGCGCATGGTGGGGCATACATCTACCCCACTATCGTGGGAAGGTTTAAGCCCACAGATTTTTCTAAATTTTTGTCCTTCGGAGAATATAACACCGATTAGTTTCAATATTACTCGGGCGAAAACTTTATTAAGGTGCTATTCTGTCTTCTTATTATGGCATTAGGAATAGCAATTATTGTCGGATTAA
>Ga0208373_1001804_pt1 | contig 26374 bp, 25 predicted proteins | sample RifOxyC2_FD_184036 | JGI IMG/M metagenome (GOLD analysis project Ga0208373, IMG submission 184036) | Soil microbial communities from Rifle, Colorado - Rifle Oxygen_injection C2 (SPAdes) | ecosystem: Environmental > Terrestrial > Deep subsurface > Rock core/Sediment | place: Rifle, Colorado... | reverse complement strand
TTTGCCATCAACGCCCTCGTTTTCAAGGAACCGATGCCCTACTTTCCTGTCTGCGTTTTGGCCAAAGACGCCTTTAAAAAAGGGACGCTCGCACCGACCACTTTCGCCACGGCGTTCAGCCCCTGGACGGTCGGGTACATGGCAGGTTCTGCCGCTGTTAAAACCCTCGGTAAGAAGAAGATCTTCTTCCTGGCGCGCGCCGACAGTTGGGGCTGGGACATGCGGGACGGCGTCTATGCCGCCGCCAAGGAATACGGGGCCCAGATCGTCGGGTACGACGAGGTCTCCCTCGGTACGAATGATTTCACGACGATTCTCCAGAAGGTCAGGGCCGCCAAGCCCGACGTCTTCATCTCCGCCCAGTTTGCCGCCGACGCTGTAGCACTCCTCAAGCAGGTCCAACAGATGGGTATCAATAAGGAGATGACCATCTTCAACTCTTTTATCACCAACGTCGTCGCCAAAGGCATTCCCCCCGAGGCGCTCCAGGGTGTCTACGCGATGCATTATTTTTACTATGACCTGTCGGGTTTTGAAGACAAGGACCTGGTAAGTAGCGCCAAGGAGTTCACCGACCTGTATCGTGCGAAGTACAACAAGCCTCCCGATGCCTATGCAACCATCGCCTATGTGGCGTTCACTGAGATGTTCCGCGGGTTCGAATCGGCCAAGAGCCTCGATCCGCTCAAGGTTTCTCAGGCCATGATGGCCAACAAGGGCGAATTCAAATCGGTCAAGGGCTCCGCCCGCTGGCGCGAGGACCATTCGGCCGTTTACAAATACGCCGCCTTCCTGGTCAAGGGAAAAGGTCCCGGGGAACAGAAGAACGAGTGGGATCTCTTCAAAGTGGAAGGCTACCAGGGCGGGGATTCGGTCATGCCGAATCTGAAGTCTCTGGGTTACTAAACCTCTCTCCGCCCCGGTGAAGATCCGATCGATATCCTCACCGGGGTGGAACCTTATTTAAAAGGTCCTGCCGTGAGCACAAATCTGGGCGCAGAAATTATCAAAACCGTAGGGGTTACGAAGCGGTTCGGTGAACTGGTCGCCGTAAATAAGGTGGACTATTTGCTGCATGAAAACGAGGTGGCGGGGATCATCGGGGCCAACGGGTCGGGGAAGACCACTTTCTTCAACCTCGTGACGGGGTATTTCCCACCCGACGAGGGGACCGTCTATTACAAGGGGGAGGATATCACCGGTACGCCCCCCGAGCAAAGGGTCGCCATGGGGATGATGCGGACCTTCCAGTTAACATCCACCTTCGATAATCTCGCTGTCATTGACAACCTGGTGCTTTCTTATTTCAGGGCGTACCAGAAACACTCGCTGTTTCATCTCTTCACGAACACCTGCAAGAAACATCGGAAGAATGAAAAAATTCAGGCCATCGTGGAGACGTTCGAGCTTCAGGATGTCGCCGACAGAGAGGTCAGGCATCTGGGCCTAGGTGAAAAACGACGGCTGGAGATCGCCATGGCGATCCTTGCGGAACCGAAGGTGTTGCTGCTGGACGAACCGCTGGCGGGTCTTGCCGAAAACGAGATCAAGGCCGTCCTGAGTGTCCTGCGCCGGCATATCGGCACGCAGACGATCCTGATCGTGGAACACAAGATTTCCCATGTGGAGGACTTTCTGCAGCGATTGACCGTCATGCATGAAGGCCGGGTCATCGCGGACGGCGGTTACGAGGAGTGTCTCCGGGATCCGGAAGTTCGCAGAAGCTACTGGCAGATTGACGTCTCCGAGGACGGTGTTGAAGAGGCCTGTTCATAGGGAGTTCATGACGATGAATCAAAGCGACATACTGACCGTCGGAAACCTGAACGTTTCTTACGGCGAATCGAAGGTCCTGTTCGATATCGAAATGGGCGTGAAACCGGGCCATGTGGTCGCCTGCGTAGGACGCAACGGCGCCGGCAAGTCCACCTTGCTCAAATCGATTGCCGGATTCCTGAAAAATGTTTCGGGAACGATCGCCTTCGACGGCGCCAGCCTCCTGGGCATGATGGCTTACGATGTCGCCAAGCTGGGCATCAAATATATCCCCCAGGACAAGAAGGTCTTCTCCGATCTGACCGTCCGGGAGAACCTGGAATTGGGCAGCTATGCGACCAAGGATTATAATTGGGAGCAGGTGACCGACTATTTCCCCAAGCTCAAGGCGCTCATGGACCGCAAGGCCGGATTCTTGAGCGGTGGCGAGCGCCAGATGCTGATGATCGGCCGGGCGATCCTGGGCAACCCAAAGATTCTGCTGATCGATGAACCGACCGAAGGCCTCGCCCCCAGCATCGTGGCCCACCTGAGAGACGTCTTTAAGGAACTAAGCAAGAAAACGGCCCTGGTGATCGTCGAACAGAACCTGCCCCTGGTTTGCGCCATCTCCGAAAAGATTTACGCCATCAAGGAGGGACGGATCGTCAAGGAACTGGTGGGCGAAAAGATTTCAGCGAGCATTTGTGAGGGCTACCTCTAAGAAAGAAGGATTCCCATGATGAACACATTCAGGTGGTGGCGGGGCATACTTCTGGCCTTTTTTCTGTTGGCGATCATCAGGGTGTTCCTCCCCCTGCCTTTCTCCAACGAGATCATCATTTTTTCCATCTATGTGATGGGTTGCAGCTTCCTATTGGGGCGTGTCGGGTTCATCTCCTTCGGACAGCCGGCCTATCTGGCGACCGGCGCCTATGCGACCGCTTTCTATCTCTTTTACTTCGGCGCCAACCCTTTCATCGGCATCCTGATCGGGGTCGTGGCGGGACTGGTCATGTCCCTGATCGTCGGCCCGCTCTTCGTCCGGTTGCGCAGCGACTATTTCGCCTTGGTCAACCTGGCGCTGGCGGTGATTTTTTACTACACGATGCAGAAGGTCCTGGCGCCCATCACCCAGGGGGACAACGGGCTTTGGTTCCTGGCGAACATGACCTCGACGCCGATCATCGATATCACCAGGCCAAAGGAGTTCTTCACCTTCGCCTTCCTGGCGGCCCTGGCCATCTGGGCCCTCTTCAAATATCTCAACGACACCCTCTACGGCGCCTGCGCCCTTGCCTCGAAGGTCAACGAAGACAAGGTCCAGTTCCTAGGTTATAGCAACTTCAAGATCCGCTTTTTCGGGTTTATCGTCGCCAATGTGACGACGGCCTTTGCCGGCTCCCTGTATGCGATCTATTTGGGTTTCGTCAGCCCCGAGATAACCAGCGCGCACCGTTGCGCCGATCCGGTCGTGGTCACGATCCTCGGCGGCGTCGGCACGCTGTACGGCCCCCTGGTCGGGGCGATTGCCTTCACCGGCATGAAGGACCTCATCGCCGGCCTTATCGGCAACTGGGAGCTGTTCATCGGCTTCCTGCTTGTCTTCATCATGCTGGCCGGAGAAAAGGGTATCTGGGGATCGTTGGAGCCGCAGCTCAAAAAAGTGTTCTCGGGAAAGCGCGTATAAAAACAGGAATGAACGATTAGGGGTGACAAGAGCAATATGGACACACAACTGCTGGCTTCCGGCGTGATCTTCGGTTTGAGCATCGGTAGCATTTATTTTTTGATGGCGATCGGCTTGTCCCTCTGTTTCGGCTTGATGCGCATCATCAGTCTCGACCAGCTCTTCTACTATGCCGTCGGCGCTTATATCACCTATACGATCAGCGTCTACAGCGGCAGTGTGTGGCTGGGCGCCCTTGGAGGAATGATAGTGGCGGCCGTTTGCGCGTTCGCCGTGGAGCGGTTTATCTTCCTGCGGATCTACGAGCGGGATATCGCCTTTACGATGATCACCTCCTTCGGAATCCTGATCGGCGGTGTCGGTATCATCAAGGCGATCTGGGGACTCGCTCCCCGCCCGGTTCTGATGCCGATTATGACCCAGTGGACCATCCTGGGCACCGAGGTTCCTGTCTACCGACTGATCGTCATCCTTATCGCCGCGCTCGTCTACGGATTGATCTGGGTCTTTTTGAACAAGACGATCATCGGCAAGGCGATCCGGGCGGGCATCGAGAGTGTTGAGCACGTCGAAGGGCTCGGCATCAACGTCTACCGCCTCTTCACGATCACCTTCATCATCGCCGGGACGCTCTCCGGTCTGGCAGGCGGGCTCCATGCCCCCCTGATTATGGTGGACCCCAATATGGGTCTCGAGGTGATGCCGTTTATCTTCATGGTGGTTATTATCGGCGGTTTGGGCAGTATCAAGGGAACGCTGATCTCCGCCCTGATCGTCGGGCAGGTCTTCTCCATCGGGGCCCTCATTTATGCCCCGCTGGCGCAGATGGCGCCGTTTGCCATCATGCTGTTGATTCTTCTGATCAAGCCGACCGGTCTTTACGGCAGCAAGCTGTTGAAGAGGTAAGGACAGGATCGAAGTGGCCGGACCGGGCAGCATCGGGAGTGTCAGATACCGCAACAAGGTTTTCCCGCCTTGCACTTTCTGCGATCGTCGATCCAAAGGTCCAAAATGGAATCCTCTCTAACGCCCATGCCCGAATCGAGCACAACGAAGGATGAAAAGCACCCCCACCCCTCCCTCCCCCGTCGAGGGGAGGGATACAGGGAGGGGGGCATTTTCATATAAACCGGAGGCAGAAAATAATGGGTATTCAAAGCAAAGTGCTTGTGATTGAAAGCAGCTATGATGCGTGTGCCGAGGCAGTGGCGCGTGTTTTTTCTGCATTTCCCCAGGAAATCAAGGGGAAGAATGTGGTTGTCAAGGTCAATGCCTTGCGGGCCTGCAATCCGGATCGCGAGGCTATTGTCACGCACCCCGCGCTGGTGAAGGCGGTCATCGATAAGCTGGTGACTATGGAACCGCGTCGAATCATCGTCGGCGATTCGGTGGGCACCGAATCATACGGCAAGTCACGGACTGTTTTCGATGCCACGGGCCTTGCCGAGGCGGCCGGGCCTTACTATCGCAACCTCTCCCAGAATCTGAAAGTGGTGGACGTGGAAAAGCCGTTTAGACGTAAGGTTGCCGTACTCAAAGATGTTCTGGATGCCGATGTGTATATTTCGCTGGCGAAAATGAAGACCCACGGCATGACGATGCTCAGCGGGGCGGTGAAGAACAACTACGGCCTGCTTGTCGGTGCACAAAAATCCTGGTATCACTTCTATTCGGAAAAACCGGAGCTGTTTGCCGAAATATTGATCGAGATGTACAAGCTCAAGCCCCCGGATCTGGTGATCATGGACGGGATCCTCGCCATGGAGGGATATGGACCGTGTTCACCCCAGGTGCGATGGGTCAACAAAGTCCTGGCCTCCACCGACGCGGTGGCGCTGGATGCGGTGATGGGCCACATGATGGGTTTTGGGACGGATGAGGTGCCCTATCTGCGGCTCGCAGGGGAATCGGGGATCGGACAGACCGACCTGGAGGCGATGGAGATCGAAGGCGATTACTCGCCGATAAAAGGATTCAATCGGCCGGTTGTCATGCCGGAATCGACCTTCAGCTACCTCTCCGGTGTCGGGGGCGGAAAGACCAGCCGGGCCTTTTTTGCCGATCGGGTATGCCTGCGGCCGGTGATCACGGCAGAGAACTGTCCTCCCGGGTGTGCGGCATGCACGGATGCCTGCCCTTCGGGCGCACTCAAGGCGGGCAAACCCCCGGTACTGACATCGTCACAGTGTATGCTTTGCAGCGCCTGCATGGAGGCGTGCGCATGCGGCGCGCTTCAACTGACACCGGACCCATCGCTGCGCGGGGAGATATAAATGAAAGCAGAAATTATCGCCGTGGGAACGGAACTCCTCCTGGGGCAGATCGTGGACACCAACTCGGCCCATATCGCCCAGCAGTTGACCACCATTGGTCTGGATTTGCATTTCAAATCCACTGTCGGGGACAACCTGGAACGTATCAAATCGACGATGCTGGGTGCTTTGAGCCGGTCGGATATTATCATCACCACGGGAGGAATCGGCCCGACGCTCGACGATCTTACGCGCGAAGCGGTGGCCGAAGTTTTGGGAAGACCTCTGGTATTTCAGCAGGCGCTTTTCGACCAGATCAACGATTTTTTCACCCGCCTGGGCAGAACGGCCAGCCCGAATAACCGCAAGCAGGCCTTTATTCCCGAAGGGGCGATCCCGATCGAAAATCCGGTCGGAACGGCCCCGGGCTTCATCGCGGAGAAAGACGGCAAGGCCATTATCGCCGTTCCCGGGGTTCCGCACGAGATGCGCCATTTCATCGAACACGCCGTGCTTCCCTATCTGCGGGGAAAACTGGGTGTTCGTGAGGTGATTGTCTCCCGGGTCCTCAAACTTTTCGGCATCGGCGAGAGCCTGGTGGACGAGCGTCTCGATGACCTGATCGAAGCGGGGAGCAACCCCACGATCGGGCTTTTGGCCCATACCCAGATCGGGGAAATCCACATCCGCCTGACGGCCAAGGCAGCCGAGAGGGCGGAGGCGGAGGCACTGAATGCTTCCCTCGAAGCAAAAATCCGGGAGCGGCTGCAGGAATACATTTTCGGGGTCGACGAGGAGACCTTCGACGGAGTGCTGAGCGCCCTGCTCCGAAAGTCGGGACTGACGGTATCCGCGGCTGAGACCGATTTCGGCAGTTCAATTATCCAGACACTGAAATCGATGGAGGGGAGCGGGCAATTCTTCCGGGTGGGGGTGACGGTCGTCGGGCCGGAGATGGGCCAGAAACTGTTATCCGTATCAACCTCGCTTTGGGCGGGCGATCATGCCAATGACGCCCCGCTTGCCAAAGCCTTGGCCGAGGGGGTGCGTCGCCTTACCGGTTCGGACCTTGGAATAGGCATCGCCGGCAAGGTCGGCATGGGGAAAGGAGAGGACCATGTGGTCCATATTGCCTTGGCCCGTTCGGGTGCGACGGATTGCATCGAGCAGCGCTGGCCTTCGGCCATGCGTTTCATCGAAAATCGCATGACGAAGGGGGCATTGGCACAGGTTAGAAAGCATCTTTAAAGATCGGGGAAGGCAGATGGAAAAGAAGCGAATCGGATTTGTCGGACTCGGATTGATGGGAAGTAAAATGGCGAAGAATCTGCTCTCGGCGGGATTCTCTGTGATCGGGTACGACGTGGATCAGGATAAAGTGGAGGCCCTCGTGCGAGAGGGGTGTCAGAAGGCCGACTCTCCCGAGGGCGTTGCGCCGCTGGTGGAGGTGATTATTCTCTCGCTTCCGAACTCCAACGTTGTGAATGATGTGGTCGAGGGTGCCCTGAAACTATTTGAGAAGGGAAGAAAAGGACTGATCCTGATCGATACGACCACGGCCGACCCGGGGATGTCCGAGGAGCTGTCTGTCCGGTTGAGAAAAATCGGGATCGAGATGCTGGATGCCGCCGTCAGCGGCACGAGTAAAATGTGTGGCGAACGGGATGTGACTTACCTGGTGGGGGGCAGTGAAGAGACATTCGGGAAATGCGGCGCCATATTCTCGGCGCTGGGGAAACGAACCTTTTATATGGGGAAAAACGGCGCCGGAGCGATGGCGAAACTGGTTGTCAATCTGGTGCTCGGGCTCAACCGCATGGCGCTTGCCGAGGGGCTCTGCCTCGCCGAGAAGGCGGGGATGGATCCCCGACGGACTCTGGAGGTGTTGCAGGAGTCGGCGGCCTATTCCAAGGCGATGGACCAGAAGGGTCTGCGGATGGTAAACAGAGACTTTCTTCCGCCGGAAGGGAAATTGGCGTTTCATCTGAAGGATGTACGGCTGATGCTCGAGCTCGGACACAAGGTGAACGCACCGCTGGTTCTGAGCGGTCTTCATGCCCAGGCGTTGGGATCGGAAGTGGCCAAGGGGCATGGGGAATGGGACAACGCCGATATCATCTCATTCTATCGGGATCTGGCGAATATTCAATAAATCAACTTTAAAGCAGGGAGGAAAAAATGGCTGAATATGTAAAGTTGGACAAACTGTCGCAGTTGGTTGTCGTTCCGCCGAAAACGGGGCACTACAGCGATATCGTCACCGATACCGCATATGAAAAAGGGTTGGCGATCAACTTCGGCATCAACGAGCAGGTCTGCGGGTCCAAACGGATCGCGATGGGCAGAACGGTCATTCCGCCCCATACCGCCAATGAAAGGCACGTGCACCTCAGTGCGGAAGCCGCGATGTTTGTTATACAAGGGACGATGGTTCTGCTGCTGGGGTCGGAGGCCAAAATCATCAAATGCCCTCCGGGGACGTTCGTTTTTGCGCCGGAAGGCGTCATTCATGGCGTGGCAAACGCGAGCAGGACGGAAGAGGTGGTGCTGGTTTTCGCCTACGGAGGCGTTCCATCCAAGGAGGCCGCGCGAATCGTGTTCATCGACGATACGGGGAATCCGTATCCCCCCGCGGGCTGGGACGAAGAGTAGCCGGGATTCGTCAGAATATTTTTTTCCTTCGCCACTGCTTCGGGCGTTCGCCGGGAAACTTGAGACCGCTGGCATCGATCCCCAGATCGACAAACAGTTTCGCCAGCGCAATGGCGCAACTGTACCCTTCCAGGACAGGGATTTCCCAGCCCATTTGCTCCAGCCGTTTCTTCAGAAACGACTGGAGCCAGAACACGTCGGAACATCCGAAGGTGATCACCTCCGCCCCGTCTTCTTCTATAGCGGCCACGGCCTCCTTGACGGCCCGTTCGACCGCCTCGGACGGCTCGCCCCGGAGGGCCTTGTCCCGCTCCGCGTCGATGGTGGACTCATCCTTGTACCCGGGTCGGGCATGGTAGAAGTTGATGTTCCGGATCGATGCGCAGCGGTCGGTAAAGCGGTGCCGGACGACAAGGTCGTAATAGAACATATTGTGCGTCTCGGTGAAATCGATGATGCTGAACTTGTTGCCCAGCATGGCGGCGATGTGCATCTGGGAGAAGGCGCAGGAGGTGACGGGTATGCCGTACCTTCGCGCGATCTCGCGGGCCTCCATGAACCCCGGTTCTCCGCCGCCCAGCAGGATGATCGCGTTGTACTTCCCGCTCTCGCAGGCCTCGCGGACAATCGGCAGGCGGGCGGCGGCCACGTGGGCAAACTCCTCGCGGGTCTCAACCGCCCAATCGCCGTAGGGAGGGGTCGGCCCTCCGTGAAAATCCCATTCCACATCCTCCAGCAGGGGCCTGATGTTGAGATATTCCATCCTCAGTCGCTTCTCTTTGGACAGCTCGGCGGAGTGATACTTGTCCGCAAACCTTCCCCCGGTCGACAGCTCAAAAGGCTGGATGAATAAAAACCTGTACTTCTTCTTTTCTTCAGCCACGGCAATTCGTCCTCCTTGCAATATGTGGCGAGTCATACCATTCGATGCAAAAAAAATAAAGCGGGATATCTATAGTCGCCTCAGATTTGTCTTGACACCCCATTGTCGTCTTTATATATTCGACAGCATAAAAGGAATTCCTTCGTGTGCCGGAAAATCCTTGTAAGTCCAGTTTGTTGTGAAACCGGTCCGAACTATTTTTCACTCAAGGAGGAGAAGAAATGAGAAAGAGCTTTTTTTTAACGACGATGTTGGCCGGTCTTTTCATTGGGTTATGTTCTGCCGGGGCGCTGGCGCCCACGGCCATGGCGCAGGAATTTCCGACCAAGCCCGTGACCCTCATCATTCCGGTGGGGGCGGGAGGATCCCACGATCTGACGGCACGTGCCGTGACCAGCGTGGCGAGCAATTACCTGGGTCAGCCGATCATCATTCAGCTCAAGCCCGGAGGCGGCGGGGCGATCGGCTCGGAAATCGTGGCCAAATCCGCCCCGGACGGCGACACCCTGCTCTTCGGCGGCATGGGGTGGAGCACCACCTATCCCGCGGTCGAAGGCCGCTCCAAGGGGCCGGATGATCTGATGGCCGTCTGCCGGATCAACTATAGCCCGACCATCATCGCCGCCCGTCCCAATCTTCCGTTCAAAACCTTCAAGGAGATGCTGGCATACGCCAAGGCCAATCCCGACAAGCTGATCTACGGCAATACCGGGCCCTGGGGGCAGGCTGACCTCCCCTGGAAGATGATCGGCAAACAGACCGGCATCAAGACGAAAAACGTTCCCTATGATGGAGGCGGCCCAGCGCTTCTGGCCGTCCTGGGCGGGCACGCGGATATGACCGGAGGATTGGTTACGGCGCTCCTTCCACATTTCAAATCGGGCAAGCTCCGTGCCCTGGCCGTTCTCGACTACAAGCGGGAAGAGAAACTGCCAGACGTTCCCACCGCCAAGGAAGAAGGGGTAGATGTGGTGAACCTGATGTGGCGGTCCGTTCTGGCGCCCAAGGGCACCCCCCGCCCCGTGATCGACAAATTGGCGCTGGCCTTCAAGAAGATGACCGAAGACAAGTCGGTCGTCAGCATGATCAAGCAGTTTGGTGACGAAATCCAGTACCTCGGTCCCGATGAATTCGGCAAGCTCTGGCGGGAAGAATTCGAAATGCAGAAGGAGCTTGGCAAGGCCTTGAAGAAGTAGATCGTTCCCGAGTCCTTTCCAGCGAGGAGAATATGCGGAAACCCGGAGATATCGTGGTAGGGCTCTGCTTTTTGGCCATCGGGATTGCCTTTACAGTAGGCTCCGTCAAGCTGAAGATCGGGGTGCCCACCGAGCCGCAGGCCGGCTTCTTCCCGTTTATCGACGGGATCATTCTGATCGCGCTGTCCGCCCTTTTCCTTTTCCAGGCCTGGCGCGGCAGGGCCGGCGATAGTCCTGCCTTCGGCAGGGTGGGAGGCCCCGCCATCGTGGTACTGGCGCTAGTCCTCTACGTGGCCACGCTTGAGACCCTGGGGTATGTCATCACCACGGCGATCCTCTCCGCCGTCGTCCTGCGGGTGATGGAAACAAAGCCGGGGATCCTCGTCCTTGTGAGCCTAATCCTGCCTGTCGTCAGCTATTTGTTATTCGATCGCCTGCTGGGTGTGACCTTGCCTCCCGGACTGATGGCGGCTATCTTTTAAAGGTAAGCGATGGGATTATTTGAAAATCTTGCCAACGGGTTTGTCGTGGCCCTGTCCGCGTCGAACCTTTTCTACTGTGCGCTCGGGGCGATCCTGGGCACGGCGATCGGCGTTCTGCCGGGTCTGGGTCCCCCGGCAACGATTGCCCTTCTCCTGCCGGTGACCTTCAGAATGGAGCCGGTCTCCGCGGTGATCATGCTGGCGGGGATATTCTACGGGGCCATGTACGGCGGGTCCACGACCTCGATCCTGCTGAACATCCCCGGGGAAGCGGCCTCGGTGGTGACGTGCCTGGATGGTTACAAGATGGCCCGGAACGGAAGGGCCGGCGCGGCGCTGGGCATCTCGGCGATCGGCTCCTTCATCGCCGGGACGCTTGGTGTTCTCGGCGTATCCTTGATGGCCCCGACCCTGGCCTCCTTCGCCCTGAAGTTCGGGCCCCCGGAATACTGCTGTCTCGTCTTTCTCGGCCTGATGATGGCGATCTATCTCTCGGAAGAATCGGTCCTCAAGGGGCTGATGATGGGCGCCCTGGGTCTTCTTTTGGGGACGGTCGGTCTCGACCCGGTGGACGGAATCCCGCGTTTTACCTTCGGCGTCAACCGGCTGATGGACGGCGTCGACTTCGTGGTGATGGCGATGGGCCTCTTCGGGATTGCCGAGATCCTGTGCAACCTGGAAGCTCCGGAAAACCGCGAAGTGTTCAAAACGTCGCTCAAGGGACTGCTTCCCACACTCGAGGACTGGCGCCAGTGCTGGGCGTCGGTGTTGCGGGGCTCTGTCCTCGGCTTTTTCATCGGGGTTTTGCCCGGCGGCGGGGCGATCATCAGCTCCTTTGCCTCCTACGCGCTGGAAAAACGTCTCTCGAAGCACCCGGAGCGGTTCGGCAAGGGGGCGATCGAGGGGGTGGCCGCTCCCGAAGCGGCCAACAACGCGGCCTCCACCTCGTCGTTCATCCCCCTTCTGACCCTGGGTATACCGGGGAACGCGTCGATCGCCATGATCTTCGTCGCCCTGATGATACACGGCATACGGCCCGGCCCGCTCCTGCTTCAGGAGCACCCGGATCTTTTCTGGGGTGTGATCGCCTCCATGTATATCGGCAATGCCCTGCTCCTGGCGCTGAACCTCCCCCTGATCAACTTCTGGGTGCGGATGCTGAAGGTTCCCTACCAGTACCTGGCGGTTATCGTGGTCGTGGTATGCGTCATCGGGGCTTACAGCGTGAATAACTCCGCCTGGGACATCGGTATGATGGTGTTTTTCGGGATCCTGGGATACCTGCTGCGCAAGTTCGCCTTTCCGGCCTCCCCCTTCATCCTGGCGATGATACTCGGTCCCATGCTCGAGAAGACGCTCCAGCAATCCCTGATCGCTTCCGGGGGTGATTTCATGACGTTCTTGAACCGGCCTATTTCGGCATCCCTTCTTTTGGCCGCGGGCCTGCTCATGCTGACGCCGCTGGCCAAATCGCTATGGAAGAAACAGAAGGGATGAGAACAGACGGACGAAAGACCGCGCTGCGGAGCGTTTGATGACCACGAGCGACAAAATACAAGACCCTATAGTCCTGCTGATTGCGACATTCGATACCAAGGCCCCCGAAGCCCTGTATCTCAAAGAGAAAATGGAGTCCCTGGGATGCACGGTGCTTCTGATGGACACCGGAATTCTCGAGGAAAGCAGGCACGTGACCGATATCACCCGCCATCAGGTGGCGGAGGCGGGCGGGTCGTCGATCGCCGAACTGATCGCCTCGCGGGACAAGGGAAGATGTATCAGTGCGATGCGGGAGGGCGCCCGTGTTCGGGTGAAGGAAGGTTACAGGGCAGGGAAGTTCCAGGGTGTCATCTCCATCGGCGGCGCGCAGGGCACCGATATCGGAACTGCCGCGATGAGGGAACTCCCGTTCGGCGTTCCCAAATTCATGGTCTCCACCGTGGCCTCCGGAAGGGCGACGTTCGGTCCGTTTGTGGGGACGAAGGACATCATCATGATGCACTCCGTCGCGGACATCCAGGGGATCAATTTTGTCACCCGGCGGGTCCTGAACAATGCGGCGGCGGCTGTCTGCGGGATGGTCATCAATGAGGTCCGTGGTGGTGATCGGCCTTCTCCCGCCATTCCGGTGGCACTTTCGATGCTCGGCACCACCACCCAGGGGGCGTTGAGGGCGATAAAGCTCCTTTATGAAAAGGGATACGACGCCGTTGCGTTTCATCAGAATGGGACGGGCGGAATCGCCATGGAGGACATGATCCACGAAGGGGTCTTCAGGGGGGTCCTCGATCTTAACCTCCACGAACTGGGGGATTCCGTGGTGAAGGGGCTTCACGCCTCCATCAGGGATTACAGGCTTGAAGCCGCCGGGGCGCTCGGCCTTCCCCAGGTCGTCGCGCCGGGAAGCATCAATTATGCAGTCATGGGGCCTGTGGAAACCCTTTCCCCGGAAATCCTCCGAAGGAAGTACATCGTACATAATTCCCAACTGACCCTGGTGAGGCTATCGAGGGAAGAGCTGATAAAGACCGCCATTCTCACGGCAGACCGGCTCAACAAGGCCAAGGGGCCGACGCACGTGTTCATCCCGCTCAGGGGTTTTTCCTATCCCGATCATGAAGGAAGGGCGCACTGGGACCCGGAAGTCAATGAGGCGTTCATCCGTACACTAAGGTCGCGTCTCTCTTCCGCTATCCAATACGACGAACTCGACCGGCATATCAATGACGATGCATTCATCGATACCGTGGTGGATGAACTGGTGAGATTACTGAACAAAAGATAATGAGGAGGAATACATGACGGATAAAAAGAAGCAAGTGTCTGGCGTCTTTGCCCCGATGGTTACCCCCTTCAGGGATGACCGGGTGCTGTTTCACGGGCTCGTCGCCAACGTGGAGAAGATGAACGGGACCGCTCTGGCGGGATATTTTGTCCTCGGGACGAATGGGGAATACAAGTCCCTTTCGGTCCCGGAACGCTTGGCAGTGCTAAAGACGGTCGTCCAAACCCGGGCGAAGGACAAGGTGGTGATGGCGGGCATGGGTTTCGAGAGCACGCAGGAAACCATCGCGATGACCCTGCGGGCGGCCGATGAGGGCGCCGATATGGTCAGCCTTCTCATGCCCCATTTCTTCGCCAAGAAAATGACCCCGGAAGTGCTTGCGGGGTATATTATTGCGGTAGCGGACGCTTCACCGCTGCCGGTTCTGCTGTACAACAACCCTTCGGTCGCGGCCGGCGTCACAATCAAGGCCGATCTGGTCAATCTCGTAAAGGATCATCCGAACGTCATCGGCATCAAGGACAGCTCGAGCGAGACATACAAAGCGAATCTCGATGCGGCGAAAGGCAGGCTGTGCGTTCTCGCCGGCACCGCAAATTATTTTCTCGATCTGCTGAAAAACGGCGGGACGGGCGGTGTGCTTTCGCTGGCGAACGTCTTACCCGATGCCTGCGCAAAGCTCTATACGCTCTTCAGGGAGGGGAAGATACAGGATGCGGAAGCGTTGAACGGGTCGCTGATCGAATTGAACCACAAGGTATCCGGTTCGTTCGGCGTGGCCGGGGTCAAGGCGGCGATGGACCTCTTCGGTTTCTGCGGAGGCGTTCCGAGAAAGCCGCTCCTCCCCCTCACCGGAGAGCAGATGGAAACGCTGAAGCAATCACTGAGCAAAAGTCAATTTGCCCGTTAGGAGAAGGAACATGGAGCGACTCAAAGACAAGGTGGCGATCGTCACCGGATCGGGGCAGGGAATGGGCCTTGCGATAGCCCATGCCTGTGCCCGGGAAGGGGCGAAAATCGTCATCACCGACATCAACGAAGAAACGATCGGGGCGGCCGTTGCCGCGGTGAAGCAGGAGGAAGGCGGGGACGCCATCGGGATCAGGATGGATGTGACGAAAAAATCCGAGGTTGTAAAAGGTGTGAAAGAGGCGCTCGACCTCTGGGGACACATCGATCTTCTGGTGAACAACGCCGGCGGCGCCCTGAACACCCCGCACAGGCTTGCCGAGATCGAGGAGAGGCACTGGGACCTTGTGGTGAATGTCAATCTGAAGGGCGCGTTTTTGTGCTGCCAGCAGGTGATCCCGGCGATGGTAAAGCAGGGCAAGGGCGCCGTCGTGAACATGTCCGCTCTGGCCGGGCACTGGCGGGCTTCGCTCGCTGGCGTCCAGTACACGGCGGCCAAAGCCGGGATCGAAGGCCTCACAAGGCAGCTGGCCTATGATTTTGGTCCGAGCGGGATACGGGTGAATGCCGTCGCGCCGACGGTCACCATGACCGGCGAGAGGATAAAGGGCCTCTGGGACGAGAAGGGCCAGGAAGAGAAGGAGCGAATCCTTGGCCAGATTCCTTTGCGACGCCTCAGCACGATGGAGGAGATCGGCGCGGGGGTCGTATTTCTTGCTTCGGACGAATCGAGTTATATCACGGGCATTACCCTGGATATCTGCGGCGGCCGTTATCTGAGATGAGGGAACGATGACAAAAAAGAATATTGTCCTCCTGCCGCAGCCGATCGAAGCGGAGGCGGTTGAGGTTCTGGAAAGGGGCAACGCGCAGTTGGTTATGGCCGGGGAGCCGAAGCCGGAAATCGTCGGTCCGCTGATGAAAGAGGCCCGGGCCGTCGTTCTGCGGACCGGCATCAAGATGACCCGGGAGCTTCTTGCCTATCCGAACGAACTGATGATGATCTCGCGCACGGGCGCCGGCGTCGACAATGTCGATATCCCCGCTGCAACAGAAAAAGGGATCATCGTGACCTCGAGCATCGGCGTCAATACCACGTCGGTCGTCGAACACGCGCTGGCGCTGATCCTGGCGCTTTATAAGCAACTGTTCCTGATGGATAGCGAAGTGCGGAAAGGGAATTTTGCGATACGCTACAAGAATTGCCCGACCGATCTGCGCGACAAGACGATCGGGATCGTCGGCTTCGGGCGGATCGGCTCTTTGATCGCCCAGGCCTGTCACACCGTGTTCGCCATGAAAGTCCTCGCCTACGATGCGCTGCTGACCGATGCGCAGAAGGAAAGCTGCCGGGGATGGGTCGCATTTACCGACCTGCCGGACCTCTGCAGGCGCTCCGACTGCATTTCGATCCATACGCCGCTCAACCGGAGCACGGAAAAGATGTTCGACCGCCGATTTTTTTCCGAAATGAAAAAAACGGCCTTCATCGTCAATACGTCGCGGGGCGGTGTGATCAACGAAGAGGATTTGATCGCGGCTTTAAAGGAAGGCGCCATTGCCGGCGCGGGTCTCGACGTATTCGAAAATGAGCCGTTGAAACCCGGAAACGGGCTGCTTTCGCTGCGAAACGTCATTCTCACCCCCCATACGGCGGCGCTTACCGAGGAATGCGTGACGCGGATGGCGGTTGCAGGGGCCGAGCGGGTGGTCGATCTGTTTAACGGCTTTATCCCCGACAACGTGGCCAATCCGGAAGTGCTTACATTGGAAAGATGGAAATACCTCAGGAAGAGGTAACGAGGCTATACACTCTTATATAACTTCTGAGCTATTTTATGTCGGGATATCAATACCATAAAGAAATTAAATGATTTGACATTTGTTACACCTACGAGTCCTCAGCCCCAGTTAAGGGATCGAAGTGATGACTACCATTTGAACTTTTCTTGAGATTCTGATTCAGGACAAAGCCTGTCTTTTCCTTCTTTTTTAACTTTGATCAATAAAACCGTTGATAAAGCTCGGGGGATGATCATCGCATCAATCCATGCAAGACCGGCATAGAGTCTATTGAGTCCCTTAAAGAGGTTGATCAGGACGTCCGGTGGCTGAGCTTGCGTTTTTTTTAATGTCCCTTTCGGGGATGGTTGAAATCCCTCGCCTTTAGGCGAAGAAAAGTTTATAGATGTCGCTATGCGACGTTATCAACTGGGTGCACATACAAAAACGGACCTCAAAGTTCATCTGATCTGGCTTCCAAAATATCGGAAGCGCGTGTTGACTGGTCCTGTGGCGATACGAACCCGAGACGTCCTGCGTCAGATTGCTCTTGAGCATGAGATTGACATCATAACCGGGAAAGTATCGAGTGATCATGTCCATATGTTTGTTGCCTATCGTCCTACGCAAGAGATCAGTAAGATCATGCAGTGGCTCAAAGGTATAAGTTCTCGGATACTGCTTTCAGAGTTTCCCCACCTGAAGAAACAATTTTGGGGTAGGCATCTCTGGGCGCGAGGATACCTGGCCGTTAGCTCGGGAAATATTACAGACGAGCTGGTGCAACAGTATATTCAAGAGCAAGAAGGGGAGCCGATTGTAGATGATAGTCGATTTGAAATCGACCCCCTGTAAAACCCCTCGACTTATAGTCGAGGGTCGTTTAGTTTTTTCGTTAATAAAATGGAGTTCAAGTTTGCATGTTACGTTTTCTTCGACCTGTTCTGCAATATCGGCGCAACCAATACCTTGAAAACTGTTTTTTTCGGTTTTTAAATTACAGAATGGTATTCCTTCGTGCATTAATATATTTCTTATTATATTCAAGGTATCGTTAAAAAAATCATATTCCGATCTATCTCTATCAAAGTTCTCCACAGAATCTAACTTTATTAAGGTTGACGCATCTTTCATTATGTCCATTATACTATCTAATGAAGATATGTATTTTAAGAAGCATTCGTAAAATGAAAATTGATTATATCCTTGATTTGCGTATATTTTCTGATTTTGGTTTTCTAAATCTTTATGACTATCGTTAGCTATTCTCAAATAGAAACACAAACTGGCAAACCTATGGTGTAGATCTATGTGTTCTTGTTCAGGAAATTTATCAATAATATTATTAGCTATATTTGTCATATTTCTACAAAACAAAACGTCTGCGTTTTGACCGGTTGCTTCTATCAATGAAGTTGTTAATTCCTTTAGCATTATTAATCCTTTCCTTATGTCTGCCTAACAGTTTATATATGTATCCTTATGAAAACCCGAACACAGCACTTTTTGGAGTATAAGATTAAAACCAAAAAATTTTTACCTCGATCATAAACGGGCTCATATTAACACCTTCCAGCGGCGCTAAATGCCACCAGCCGTTCATTCTCCACGGCTACCTTTGAAAATCCAATGAATTGCACCGTTCAGTTGAGCGACGGGTTTTACCGTGTGGCCATTAATACTTCGACTTAATTTATCTCAAATTGTTGCATGAATACCGGTAGATTCTCAGAATTCACTATGAAGACCGTACGTTCGCTTACAGTGTGGAGATCTCCAATGGAACTCACTATTGAAATGAGAGCGCGAGTACCAAGGCTCTTACGAAATCTCATGAATGGAACCGATAAGACAGACGCGGTTGTTGGCAGAGAACCCTCCGTGAGCGAAATGGCAGATGGATCGAAATGTGATACAAAAAGTTGTGCGGTGGTCACTACTACGGGGATATACGCACGATTGAAATTGACTGTTCCATTTTTTTCTTGGATTAGTCTTTCTTGCTCCGCAAATGCCTCAACGGAGTCTATTAGTTCTGAAGCCGTGCGCTCCAAGAGATTTCGTCTACCCTGCTCTTGCCCAGGTATAGCGCAGTATTGCGACTGGTGTGAAGAAGGATCAGCCGGCAAATTTATCCAGTCATATTCAGTCCATTTCGAATCTTTTCGGAAAGAATGCCAGACCGTCGTTTGACTTCGCATTGAAGGAGCTTCCTTCGGAATCAAGAATATCCAAGCAGTCTGTCGGACCCGCTTGCATTCCATAACCATAGCGTAGATACCACGATTTTTGTTCTCTGCCACTATATCAATGAACCCTTCCGATCCGGTCCTATCCGATTGCCAAGGATGCTCTTCAAATAGGACACGCCAGTTATTGGATTGATTCACTGCGTGAGCTGTGGCAATCTGGAGCGGAAAGCCAGATGAATTGGCGGTCACGATTGGCTGTTGAGCGAGTTCAGTTCTCAAGGTTGTCTTATCCCCCGCTCATCTGTAATAAAAATTCTGGTCTTTTCTTCCGACTAAGTCCGCCGGGACGGTGGTTGTGGTGCTGAAACATCAAGGCCTGCGTGCCATATTAGGTGCTTGGAATCGCAGGTGTTATCATTTCATGCTTGGCAGATCCTCTAACGTCCGGTCAGCATTACAAGTATTGCAGCAAGACAGAAATCTGCTGCTATTTGCATGTATGAGGTAACTCTCGTCGTGCGTATTGCAATGTCCTGCGTCAGTGGCCATTTATCGTTCAGTTGGCGATCACTATCTAGATTTCTTGAATGCGGCAAATACGTGATCAAGATCGGGATAGCACGAAGTAGGCTAAAAGCTAAGACACCTAACATGATGCTGAATTCCGGCAGGGAAGGTAATGTCTTACCATTATGCATTGCAAGAAACAGCGTACAAAATAATAGACCCTTGAATACCGCATACGTACTTCTACTAAACTTTGATAATACAAAAATACGTCTCCAACCAGGGAGAAAAATTCCAGTTGCAGAAACCCTATCCATGCTAAATGCTCGTATACGACACCCATCAGTTAGTAGGATTCGGGTGTAGAAGATTAAAACAAACCAGAGCGGCACTAACCCAGCACGAACGAAGTATTGAAGGAAAATAAATTCGACTAGCCTATCGGCGGCAATATCAATAAAACTCCCTAATAACGTTTGACTATTAAAATAACGGGCGATAATTCCATCAACAGCGTCCAGAACGATTACGATTAGCACGCCTAGAAAGGCAACTACTGGCATTCCTGCCGTCCAGTCTCCGACTTTTTCAACGATTGCCAGGGCTAAGATAACTCGAACAACGGAAACAGCTGAGGGAAGGATGTATAGCAACTTACTGGCAGGTTGCAGGCCATCTTTATTTAAGGAATGGGATATCATCTCGGCCACCTCGCGTTTATAATACAAATTATGAAAATAATCCAGGAGCAAGCACAAAAAGCTGCGTAGCAGCGCCATAGAAATTGACGATTTTCCGGTGGAACTAGTAGCCTGTCTGATTCTAATGCGGTGTGGTTAAATTTGCTGTGTGGTAAGATAGAAACCGCTTGCTTTCTGCGGCTCTCCCGCGGACTCCTGACACCTTTAATGAACCTGAGGTAAAATTCTGGATAATAATCTACACCTGTAATACGAACGAGCACGCTAGCCCAGCGTTGAATCTCGTCATTTGTGCAGGTCGTTTTCTTCGCTTCTGTGAGAACCTTTATGTAGTGTTCAATCGTTCCCGTAAACTGGCTACGAATAATTATGATTTGCAGAAAAAGGATAATTACTGCAGGTATGAGGAGTAATAGTATTATGCCTGGCGGATTACCCTCTCTGATTAGCTCTGCAGTCAGAATAGACTGACCAGCAAAAGCAAAGAGCGTGAAGTTTAAGAGAAATGGATCTGGATCAGATTCAGCAACGGAGCGGACGAGCCACGCAACTATTGCTATACCAACCACCGCCAAGACGTACGTCCAACCCGGATTTAGGAATATGTCCATGAGCATCATCCTTTCGCGAGTTAATATAATATTCATTGATATCATATAATAACCGGCATAAGCAATTGCCAAATGCCGAACCGTTTTTCCAAGAAAAACAGGTATGAAGTACTGTAAGAATCTAATTCTCAACGAGCCAGCCAAGGCGGAAGCCGGATCGAAAAAGGGATTCGGAATGGTCGCGAGCACAAACAACGGAATAAAGGAATGTTCGCGTGATATCCTCAGCAACCGCAAGTTGGCTATGCGCTGAATCTTCATCTCGATTGTGGGGGATTGCGCCGCGCGCAAGAAGTATCCAAATGCATAGCCAGCTAACTCGCCAATCGCCCCGCCGAGGCCCGCCGCGATACCAACCATAAGCGGATTTAATTTGCTAGCAACAAAGAATGTTGCAATCTGTGACGGGCCTGCAACAGGAGCTACCCCATTTATCAGGCTTAAAAAGAAGATTCCTGTATAGCCAAGGGATGCCAACCACTCTATTGGAATTACGCCCCGCCACAGCGCAACAGCTATTGCTGCCATTACTACGAAGAGAAGTAGCGTTATGCCATGATAAAGATATCTGTTATGCATCGCACAACTTTCAGTCTCAGATGAGCAGGTAGGTTGTCCGGTTTCAGGTCGTTTTTCTCCAAGAGAAGTAACGGAAGAAGGTGTACAAAACCCTTTCAAGAAATCTAGGTAGTTGTACCCATAGAAGTGGGTCGGTCTTTGGATTAATCGGCTTCACCAAAACGGTGGTGAGTCCAACGCTGTTCGCTCCAAGAACATCAGTAAGCACCCTATCACCGATCATTGCAACACGGTCTGAATGAATACCAAGAAAACTAAGAGCAACTCTGAAAGCGTCTGGATCTGGTTTTTTCCTTGTGGTTTTTAAGATACGGATTGCCGTCTGATTCTCTATGTCCTTTAGGCGGCGAAATTCTGTTTTTGAGTCCCGATAATTCGACAAAAGGCAACACCTGTGCTTGTTCTTTAGGTATTTGAGCATATTTATAAATCTATCATCCACGACTGTCATGTCACTTGGAACAATCGTTTGATCTATATCGATAATCAAACCTTCGATTGAAAGCGGTAGGGTCCCCTCTAGTTCAAGAATTGAAGCTATTTCGAAGTTTGGAATCCAAAGATTTGGCCGAATAGCAATTCGTATATTCCTAAAGAAATCAATATTAAAACGGCTCATAATCCGAGTCGCCCTTTAATTTATTTGATAAGAAATCCCTTCTTGATGAACCTCCCCGCAGCAAGCTGCGGGGTATCTAAGACATCAAGGAACGAAGCAAGCTTCAGGGAATATAACCCGAAGAGATTTAAATCTATGACAAAGGCGAGCTAGTATGTCAAGGAGATTTTGGTATAAAAAAATTGATTGTCCTATCGATGATCATGGAAGTTGTAGATCGAGTTGGCAAATCTGTCTGCTAAAGTAATCCTGATTTCGGTTGTTTCGTATGCTACGAGGAGTTCTTTCGGCAGAATTAAGGCAGGTCTCCTGCACGCCTCAAATTCTCACGTCTTTATACTGGAATGTATTCGTCCTATGGATATTCGGTATCCCGATAAATGTAATCATTACAAATTGAATTATTGCATTAATGCAATAAAGGCAGGTCTGTTGACTCCAGGAAGACACAAATAGCTCCGATCTTCGGAAAAAGCAACCTTCGGGAATGCAACGTTTCATCCTATAAATCACATCCAGGGTCCAATTTTCACCTTACAACTTATATTTCTTATCCGAGACGGCAGAAAAATGACAGGTGCTATCGATGGTATCTATGAGTATTTGGAATCATGGCACGACTAAGTTTATCGATTATCGTCTTGACTACGCTACTTCATCAGCATGATATCGAGGATGGTACGGTCAGTTGCGTCCATCCCTTCGCATACAATCCGTTCAAGGTGATCGATGCTGGCATCTGCATCGACGCCGATAATGCCTCCACCGGCCGAGGCACTCGTACTATCCATGGCCATCACCGAAGAGAGCGCCGCTGCATGGACGGCTGAATCGATCTTTAGTGCACAGGTTCCTTTAGCACCGTCACAGATGATGCCGGTCAAATTGCCTACCATATTGTTAACTGCACGATTGATCTCGTTTTTGCCCCCTCCAAGCAGTTTCACAAAACCGCAGGCAGTTCCGATTGCCGCGGTAAAAGCGCCGCAGAGCGACGACAGTCGTCCCTTGCGCGCGGTAATTGTTATCGCGACGATGTTGCTCAAGGCAAGGGCGCGGGAAAGCGATTCACGGGAAGCGCCGATCTTTTGGGCGAGGACAATTATCGGTACTGTCGTTGTAATACCCTGGTTTCCTGAGCCGGAATTGATGACTACGGGCAATGCGGATCCCGCCATACGGGCGTCGGAGGCAGCAGCGGCCTTCGCGGTTGCGGTATTCATGGCATCCATGACAGCACTACGCTCTCCGACGAAGGTCATGGATTGACGCCCTACCTCGATACCATAGTGCTCGTCCAAGGAATGTTCGGAAAGCCTCAGGTTAACCAAGGCGGCATCAACCAGAAAATCGATGTCCTTCAGTGCGACTGAATCGGCGAAATCGACCATCTGGTCGAAACTGGGATATCCCTTCAGGAAAATATCTGCCCGATCCGCTGGTTCGTCCCTGCCCTCTTCACCCTTTCCGATCAGTTCCTCGCCGTCGACATTAAGGCTTTCTAGTCTGTCGTGGCGATGGGTGATGAGTGAAACGATTTCATGTCCGCCGGTCCAAGTCGTGACCTTGATAAAGACAGGGGGAACCTCATCCCTCATGATGAGTTCAACTCGCCCATCTTCTAGAAATTGTCGGGCAAGATATTCCGTCTCCTGCGTGATGGCCGCCAGGACCGCGAGGCCGTCTTTGGGGTTCCCACCTATGGCGCCGAGGGCGACGGCTGCTTTGAGGCCCTTTAGCGAAGCGTTTGGTAATCCCACTGACATAGAGTTTTTAATCATGTCACGGCTGGCCGCCACGGTGATTCGCTCAGGCATTAGGCCAAAAGAGCTACGCAGAACTGTCGCGGCGGCGGCGGCGGCCAGAGCCGCAGCAGCAGGCTCGGTGCAGCCCATGGCCTCGACCATCTCCTTTTTGAGCACACCCAGGAGTTCTTGATTAATGTCGTCGCTCATGACCTTTCCTGGCAGGGCTTACCGTTGAGAAAAACAAGCCGATTTATGTTTCAATCCAAACCGGTCAATCAACGGCCATTGCTCCGCTTGAGCGGAGTGACACCGAATATCCTTTTATCTAGAAATTTTCGGCTAGCGCCCCGGATAGGGACAACCTAACTACTTCTTCAACCCCAAACTAACAGCAAGGTGCTGGGCAGACTTGTACTGCTCTTCCGTCCATGCCCGGTAGTCACGGGCATTCTGATAATCGGCAATGAGGCCCACCTTTTTCAGCGATGCGGCGAATTCCACGTCCTTGAGGGCGTTGGCGATAGATGTTTCCCACTTCGACACAACCTCTTTCGGCAAATTCGGCGGACCCACATATCCGCTAGCGGCCATGACGCTGTAGGCAGGGAATCCGGCTTCTTTGCTGGTGGGAACATCGGGAAGTTCCTTCAACCGGACCGCGTTGGTGTGCATCAGAGCGCGGAGGCGGCCGGCCCTTACCATCTCCAGAACCTCGGGAAGCTGCTGCGCCACGAAATCAACATGGCCACCGGCCAGATTTGTAATGACCAGAACCCCACCGTTAAAGGAGACCATGTCCACTTTGGCGGGGTCTACACCTGCGGACTGCAGGAGCTGTGCAATGCCAAAGGCACCCGTTCCGGCCAAACCCGAAACGCCCGTTTTGAACTTGGCGGGATCCTTTTTGACCGCTTCCACCAGTTCCTTGACGGTTTTGTATGGAGAATTGGCATTGACGGTTAAAACGGACGGCGTGACCCCGATTCTGGCCAGGTAAGTGAAGCTATCCCAGTTGTACGGGTTGTTTTTCTGGGCCGCAGGGGCAAAGGCCAATGTGTTGACTTGGCCGTTGTTGACCATGTAGCCGTCAGGAGAAGCCTGGGCTACGGCCGCCGTGCCGACGACCCCACCTCCACCTGGTTTGTTAACGACATTGACCGGTTGTCCCCATTTTTTCGACAGGTACGTTGCCAGAAGGCGTGATACCTGATCGGAGGATCCACCGGGAGCAAAGGCCACTACGATCTGAACCGGTTTGGTGGGGTAGTCAGCGGCGGCAACGCATTCGGCAACCGGCGCCCAAAATCCGCTGAGCCCACCCAGGAAAATGGCAAGATAAGCCAATCTAGAGAATAAACACACATGTATCCGCATAATTATCTTCTCCTTTCATCCATCACTCATAATGTGTTTCGGCCATCCGATAGAAACTTCCTCAGCAATGAACCGCTCTATGTGTTGTCTTCTTCAACGAACGCAGCAGTAGCCTTACTCCCCTTCCGTCGCGAGTAGATGGATAAGAAAACGGAAATCGCCGCAAGAATGAGCAAGGTCAATGAGATCGGCCGCGTTATAAAGATATTAATGCTCCCCTTTGAAATCGTCAGTGATTGGCGTAATGCGTCTTCCAGCATCGGCGAGAGAATCAGGGCCAATACGACAGGTGCTGCCGGGTAGTCGAGTTTTCTCATAACATATCCTACTATCCCCATTGCAAAGGCTACGGCCACGTCAAAAAAACTATTCCGGATACCATAGGCACCGAGGAAACAGAGAACCATAATACCCGGTGCAAGGTATGGGTAAGGTACGCGAATCAGCTGTGCCCAAAGGCCTACCAATGGCAAATTCAAGATTAGCAGAATGACGTTTCCGACGTACATGCTGGCAATGAGCGCCCAAACAAATTCCGGATTGTTATTAAACAACATGGGGCCCGGCCTTAGACCGTGGATCATGAAAGCCCCGATCAGAACCGCCATCGGGGGTGAAACGGGAATACCAAGGGACAGCAGAGGTACCATAGCCCCGCTCACGGCCGCATTGTTGGCTCCTTCTGATGCTGCCACTCCCTCTATGGCGCCTGCACCAAATCGCTCAGGGTGTTTGGAGATATTTTTCTCCACATTGTAGGCCATGAAGGCCGCAACTGCACCGCTGGATCCGGGCAATACCCCGATGAAAAAACCGATGAAGGCACTGCGGATCATGGGCGAGCCCGTCCGCCTCAAATCCTCGCAGGAGGGAAAGAGGTTCTTCAACCTCGCTTTGTACACTTCGAGTACAGACCCTTCCATGTTCTCAAGCACTTCGGGTATGGCGAACAGACCGACAACTACGGCTACGAAATCAATACCAGCCATTAGATCGACGCTGTTAAAGGTAAATCGGCTCTGTCCCGTGAGTGGTTCCATCCCGATCGTTGCCAAGATCATACCAAAAATGCCGGCCAGCAGGCCCTTCACCATGGATTTGCCGACAAGACTCACCACAATGGTCAGACCCAAAACCATGAGTGAAAAGTACTCCGGAGGCCCAAATCTCAGCGCATAGGAAGCGAGGGGCACAGCAAGCGTCATGAGAAGAACCAACGACAGGGTTCCGGCAAGGAACGAAGAAATTGCTGATATCCCCAAGGCGGGGCCGGCCTGGCCTTGACGAGCCATTTGATAGCCGTCAAGAGCGGTGGCTACGGAAGCTGCCTCACCCGGAATGTTTACCAGAATGGCTGTTGTCGAGCCGCCGTACATAGCCCCATAGTAAATCCCAGCCAACATGATGATCGCCGCCGTTGGTCCGAGACCGAGAGTGATCGGGGTAAGGATCGCGATGCTGACCGTGGCACCGATCCCAGGCAAAACACCGACCAATGTGCCGATGAAGACGCCAATGAAACAGTAGTATATCATTGCTGTCCAAATTAGCCGGCGTTTATAGAATCGCCGGTTGAAATTATTGTTCTTTTGGACGGGTTTCTGTTCTTTCCTGGATCAGGTTTCAATTTTCTTGACATGATGCTGTCCCAATTACT
>Ga0208373_1001803_pt1 | contig 26386 bp, 21 predicted proteins | sample RifOxyC2_FD_184036 | JGI IMG/M metagenome (GOLD analysis project Ga0208373, IMG submission 184036) | Soil microbial communities from Rifle, Colorado - Rifle Oxygen_injection C2 (SPAdes) | ecosystem: Environmental > Terrestrial > Deep subsurface > Rock core/Sediment | place: Rifle, Colorado... | reverse complement strand
GACCAGCACCTTCCGGCGGGTCTCCGCATCGGGAAGCCACTCGCCGAGCGCATCGGCCAGGTCGCCGGCGTTCGGTATGCGCTCCGCATTCGGATGCGGCCAGTCGGTGCCCCACACACAGCGGTCCGGGGCCGCGGCGACCAGCGCTCGCGCCAGCGGCGCGACATCCGGATAGAGGGGGTGTTGCCGGGAAATCCGATACGGACCGATCAATTTGAACCAGACATGGTCGAGCCGGGCAAGCCGGAGCAGGATCTTGAACTCCGGGGAGTCCACGCCGCCGGCTGCGGGCGCGTGTCCGAAGTGGTCGATGATGCAGGCGACCGGCATTCGGGCGATGACCTGCTCGAGCGACGGGACCTGGCCGATCCGGACAAAAAACTGCAGGTGCCAGCCGAGCGGCTTGATCCGCGCCGCGAGTCTCGGCGCCTGATCCAGAGGAAGCCCCGGCGTCTTCGATGCGATATTGATCCGGATGCCGCGGACGCCGGCCCGGTGGAGCGCCTCGAGTTCCCGGTCGCTGATGCTCTCGTCCACGACCGCGACGCCCCTGAAGTCGAAGACCCCCGACGTCAGCGCCGCCATCAGGCATCGGTTGTCGGTTCCGTAGATGCTGGGTTGCACGATGACCGCCCGCCGGCAACCGACCGTGCGCAGCATCCGAGTGTAGTCCTGGGGCGATGCATCCGGCGGAATGAACGCGGCGTTCGACAGGTAGGGGAACGCTGCTTGCGGTCCGAAAACGTGCGAATGGCAATCGCACGCTCCGGCGGGAAAGGGTATCCGGGGAGGCCGCGGATTGGGGTCCGGACCTCGAATGGTGGCGGGACGAACCGTCCGGCTTTCGGCAGTGCTCATCATTTTTTCTCCTATCGATCCATTTTAACGATCCGATCCACCAACATCAGAACATCGTCGATCGCATCGAGTCCCATGGCCGGGTCTATGAGACGGCCGCCGGTCATCAGAATGTCATTGGCCGGTGCGGTTTTTCCCGGGAATCCGCCCTGTCCTACTCCTGGAAAGCTTCCTCCCGCTTGCTGCGGATTGTCGGGATCAGGGCCGCAACCAGAGCGGCAACGGCGACGATCAGGATCACGCAACTGATTGGCCGCGTCACGAAGACCGTGGGATCGCCCCGCGACATGAGCAGGGCGCGGCGGAGGTACTCCTCCATCATCGGGCCGAGGATCAGCGCCAGGAGCATGGGCGCCGGTTCGCACTCAAGCTTGGCAAAGACATACCCGACGAAGCCGAACAGCGCCAGAAAATAGACGTCGAACTCGCTGTTGCTCAGGCTGAACACCCCGATCGAGCAAAAGACAAGAATCGACGGGTAGAGATGGTGATAGGGAACCATGCAAAGCCGAACCCAAAGCCCGATCATGGGCAGGTTCAGCACCAGAAGGAAGAGGTTTCCGATCCACATCGACACGATCACGCCCCAGAAGAGCGCCGGCTGCTCGGTCATCACGGCCGGTCCCGGCTGCACGCCCTGGATGATCATCGCGCCGATCATCAGCGCCATGACCGGACTCGTCGGAATGCCGAGGGTCAGCATCGGAATGAAGGAGGCCTGGGAACCGGCGTTGTTCGCGGCCTCGGGCGCCGCGACGCCCTCGATCGCGCCATTTCCGATTTTGAGGGATAGTTCCGTTCCGCCGCCTGCAATGTGGCGCCGATGTGAGAGAGCACGCAGGCAATAACCAACATGACCGCGAATCGCTTCTTCATATACACCTCCCTTGATTACGGAAAACAGGGGTTCTGCCTCGAACCAAAAAGGATTTGCGCAAAGCCTTTCGTCCCGTCATCTCCGGTATGCGGTGCACTGCATGCCGGGACCCGCCTTGTTGGATTGTTCGATAGAATCGTGTATTTGCACTCTGCCTATTTGTCAAGCAGTTTTTGGGCTCCGGGCTCAAGATACCGCTTGAAATTTCTCCTCCGCCGTGCGATTGACCTCCGTGCAGGAGGTGGAAAAATGAAAGCGGTCGTCATAGAAAAACCCGGTTCCTTCCAAATCAGAGAATTACCCTATCCCCATCCCGGCGAGGGAGAGGTGACCCTCGACGTGAAGGCCTGTTGCGTCTGCGGCACGGATCGCCATCTTCTCGACGGTGAATTCAAGGGGGCCGTTTATCCCCTGGTTCCGGGTCACGAATTTTCAGGCGTCGTCGCCAGGGTTGGGGCGAAGGTGACCCATATCAAACCGGGCGACCGGGTCGCGGTTGAACCTTTCATTGCGTGCGGCTACTGTTATTTCTGCAAAGCGGGAAAGACCAACCATTGTCTCAACGGGATGGTGATCGGCCATACCAAATCCACGGAAATGAAGCTCGACGGCGGATTCGCGGAGCAGGTGGCGGTTTCCGTGAGAAATCTCATCCCGCTTGCCGATCATGTCTCCTTCGAAGCGGGATCGTTCATCGCCAACCTGGGAACGATCGTTTACGCGCTCAGGAGGACGCAGCTTCAACACGGGATGAAGGTGCTGGTTTTCGGGACAGGGGCGAACGGCTTGATCCTGGCGGAACTTGTGAAGAAATCGGGGGCCGCAACGGTGGTTGTCACCGGCAGAACGAAAAGCCGTCTCAACGTGGCGCTGCGGATGGGGATCGATGAAACGGTTCTGGCCGATGACTCCCAGGAAAAGAACCTCCGCCGGATTGCGCCGCGGGGCTTTGACGCGATCTTCGAGACGACGGGGGTTGCTTCGATTGTCGAGCGGGCATTCCGATACGTCGCCCCGGGAGGAAAAATCGTCATCTACGGGATAGTCCCGCCCGACCAGGACGCCCGAATAAACCCGTTCGATATCTGCCGGAAGGATATCGAGGTCATCGGAAGCTTCTCTTCGGTCAATTCCTGCATCATCGCCCAGGAGTTGCTTGCCGGCGGGGTGATCGCGGTCGAGCACCTCATCTCTCACCGGTTTCCATTGACGGAATGGGAAAAGGCTATCGAAACGTCAAAGGATCCGGCTCATTGCATGCGGGCCGTTATTGCCATACCCTGAGCCGATCATTACCCCCGGAGGGGTTCCCTGCCGTCGAGCATCTCCATGAACGCCTCCAGCCGGGTGCGCATCTGTCCCTCCGCGAACTTCCGCGAATCGACGCAATCCACCTCGAGGTTCAGAACCGGGACGCCGATCTCCCTGAGTCCGTTTTCCATGAGCCCCCTCGCGCCCGTGCCCTGGCGGCATCCCCAGTTGCACGGATTGATCGCCCCGTCGATCCTGTACTGCCAGGCAAGCTTTTTCAGATGCCCGATCCGCCGCTCGATGGTTCCGTTGAAGGGGATGGAGATCGCCCGCCGAGCGAATCCCTCGAAAGGGTTTTCGGGATCGATCGGATCCCATGTGATGTCGTTGAGCTCATCGCTGATGATGGAGGCGCCGTACTCCTCCTCCAGCATCTTTTCCAGCCCGTGCCTGAACTGGATCCGGTTCTGGATCCAGAGCAGCCGGAATTTCCTCCCCGGTTTGCCGTCAGCGCCGGCATCGATCCTTTTCGTGAACTCGTCCCGGTATGCCTCCGCGATGGCGATGGCCTGCCCGCTGCCGAAAAAAAGGGGCATGACAATGCCGAAATTGCTCAAATCCCTGCTCGCGACCGGCGACGGCACACGGCCGGCGAGCTCGAAGATCTCCTTGATGACCCCGCAGGCCCGGTTCGAGTTTTCCACGCTTTTCCGGAGCGCCGTGTCGTCGAGTGCCCTGCCGGTGATGCGCGATACGAAGGCCGCCATCTCCCTCATCTGGTCGGCGAGGAATCGCACGTTGCCCGCCGAATCGTCCTGCGGTATGTGCAGCACGAAGAGCTCGCGCTCGAAGCGGCGGGCGAGGTTTTCCAGGACGGCCAGTCCGCCGCTGCACGGATTGGTCGTGCCGATCAGAAAATTCGGCGCCGGCATCATCCCCCTGATGGCCGCGCCGCTCACCGAGCGGTGATAACTGCACGCGTCGGCGGAATATCCTATATGGTCGGTCTCTTCGATAAAAGGGCCGACGGAACCTGTCAGCGCGAGCATGGCCCCGATGAATTCCACGAAGCAGGAGGTCACCCCCATGGCGTTGAGCAGGTCGAAAGGGGCCGTGATGCCGCACCACGCGATGGAATCGGCGCCCGAATAGAGCCGCTTCCCGAGGCGGGCCAGTTCAAGGGTATAGAGTTTTCTGTGGCTCGAATTTCCTTCGCTGATCGCCTTGACGATACCCGCTTCCATGTCGGTGAAATACGCTTTCATCATTGCCGTCACCTCAGCATCTCTATGAAGGCCTCGATCCTCGTTCGCTGCTGGCCGATCGACCGGAGCGTGCAGTCGCCCTCCAACAAGAGAAAAGGGATACCCTCCTTTTTCAGCGCATCCCAGACGCCCGGCATACGGGCGATATAGGGATCGCAGAACTTCGCCGTGTAGCCGATAACGCCCCGTGCCCCCGCGTTGATCGCCCCTTCGGCAACGTCGTCGCCCAGGCCGCCGGGCCGCTCCGCGCTGAATGTCCGCGCGCAGGAGGGGCGTCCCAGGATACCGCGCGCCAGAGCGAGGAGGATGTCGCCTCCTCCGGTTTCCATTGCCGCAAACAGTCGCGAGCCGGTGCAGAGATCGTCCGACACGATATGCGCGCCGCACGATTCGAAGAGGGCGAAGGCCTCCGGCTCGGGAAGCACATTCCCGAAAAGATAGACCGGGACGCCGGGTTCGCCCTCTTTTATATCGGCGCCCTCATCGAGGATCGCTTCCAGAGATGCGATACCTTCTTCGGGGGGGGAAGTGGATGCCCTGTTGTAGGCTTCCTGAAGCGCGGTGGAACCCCCCATTAGCTCCGATCGCCCCGCTTTTCCCCGCAATGCCGTGAAGAGCGAGGAAACACGGTTGTACAGGCCGATGCTCCGGGCAAGCGAGGCATCGTCGATCGCTTTGCCGCCCCACTGCTCGATGGTCCGTGACAGGCGCTCCAACTCATCGCGGAAAAATCCGATCGATGCATGCGTGGCCACGGGGGGAAGATCGACCAGGACGCTGTTCATGTCGGGTTTGACCGCCTTCCAGGCATCATACAGTCGGCGCATGGAATCACAACTGTTCATGAAGACCATCCCCTTCAGTTCGGGGATCGTGCCGCTCATGGCCCGATCGAGCACGCGCTTGACATGGGGGCAGAGGTTGTCGTGCATCAGGCGGCCCGCCTGGTCGGGGCAGTCGACATTGGGCAGTATTCGGTACGGTGCAAACCCGGCGGCGTGGATGAGCGGCAGAGGCGTGTAGGCGCAGGCAAATCCGATGATATCCTTCTCCCGGTTCATGATTCTCTCCACCCTTTCCGGCCGGACCTTTCGTCGTTATGATGCGGATGAGCGGACCGCCTTGTAGGCTGCGGCGATCCTTTCGATTCCCTGTTCGATCTCTTCCGACTTGATCGAAGGGAATGTGAGCCGGAAAAAGGGTCCCTTGTGCTCCTCCTGGAGCACTTTCTTCCATCCCGGGCAAAAGACGTTGGCGGTGGCGATGTTGACGCCCTTGGCCTTCGCTTCCTTTACAAACCCCTCTTCGTCGCCGACCCCCGGCAGCCAGATGCCCATGAAAAAGCCCCCCGTCACCTGGGGAACCTCGATACCGTCCAGATATCTCAGGAGGGATCTGTTGAGCGTGTCCATCCTCGGTTTGTACAGTCTCCACAGATACGTGAGATATTCGTCGTATTCCCCTGAGGCGATCATGTTGTGAATCATCGCCTGGGTGGGGTAGTTGGGATTGAGCCGGGTATTGGCGATGACCGGCGTGAGCCGATCTACTATTTTCTCAGGGAAAATCCCGAAGCCGCACTTTGTCCCTGCCGTGAGGGTCTTCGTAAACGAACCGATAAGGCATAAGTCGGGGTATGCCGTCATGTCCGGCAGTCGATTCATCCTGCCGTCATAGCGCAATTCGTAATAGGCGATATCGCAGACATAGAGCGTATCGTAGCGGGCGCAAAGCTTTGCCGCCGCTTCGATGTTCTCCATGGTGGAATCGAGTCCCGTCGGGTTCTGATGGTAGATGATCCGATAGAACAACTTGACCGTGCCGCAGGAAAGTGTTTTTTCCAAGGCGTCCAGATCGACCCCCTCCCTCGTCAGCGGGATGCCCAGTATCTCGTGCTCGTAGCGGAGGGCGTCGGCCAGGGTGCGGTCATAGGTCATGGCCTCCATGGCGATTCGGCTTCCCCTCGGAAATGCCTTCAGAAGGATCGACACGGCTTCCATCCCTCCGTTGAAACAGATCACGCGCCTGTTCGGATCGCCGCCGATCCCGTAGCGATCGGCCAGACTCTTTTTCAGGGGGATGAACCCGTTGAAGTCGCTCAGGCCCGGGATCTGGTATTGCAGCAGCTTCGCGCCATGTTCGCGCAAGGCCTTGACATAGTTATTTTCCACAATGCCGGCAACGGCTTCCAGCGCCTCTTGTGCAGGCACACCCCGAAGGAAACTGATCTCTCCCATAGCTTCTCCCTTTCTACAATGCGAACGACACTCTTTTTTTAAATACCGACAAAGCGACACCGATCAAACGAAACGGCACAGATGATATACGTGAAGCGCTTCTTTTTCAACCTTTCTTGTCATATCTCTGCGGCGTCTGCACCCCGTCTGCCATGGCCCCGTTCGCTCAAGACCTCCGCCGGACGGCGCTTGGTGCATTCACGGCAGTTTCTCTGGGAAAAGCGAAGGCGGCCATCGTACCGGGAGTGAACAGTCTGCCCAACCGGGGCAGGCGCGGCGCGTGCCTCCCGCGGCAAAGGGCTCTAAATGGAAACCCGGTTCCGGCCTTCCCCCTTTGCGCGGTAGAGGGCCTGGTCCGCCGCGGCGAGCATTTCCGCAGCGGCGCTGTCCGTGGCCGGGACGACGGAGGCGACGCCAAGGCTGATCGTGACAACGGGGGCGGCGGACGAAGAGGCGTGGGGAATTGCAAGCGCCTCGATGCTGCTGCGAATCGACCCCGCCACGGCCAGCGCCCCTTCCCGATCCGTTCCGGGAAGGACGACGACGAACTCCTCCCCGCCGTAGCGTGCCGCAACGTCCAACGGTCGACGGAGCGCCGCTTCGAGGACGCGCGCGACGGCCAGGAGGCAGTCATCGCCGCTCTGGTGGCCGTAGAGGTCGTTGAAGGCCTTGAAAAAATCGATGTCGCACATGATGATCGACAGCGGATCTTTTTCGCGCAGCGCCCTTTTCCATTCCTTATCCAGACTTTCATCGAAATGACGCCGGTTGGCCAGGCCCGTGAGTCCGTCCCGTCTCGACAGATCCTGCAAAATCATCTCCACCCGCTTGTGGTCGGAGATGTCGTGGGCGATGATCAAAAGCGCCTCTTTCCCGTGGAATGGAATCGGCGTCCGGGTCTCTTCGACGTCCACAAAAGAGCCGTCCTTCTTCCGGTACATTCTCCCGCCATCCCCGCCGTCGGCGACCTGGAGATCCTCCAGCGTCATTCCCAGCAGCTCCTCCTCTTGGTATCCGAGCCAATGTTTCAGAAACGGGTTCAGTTGGAGGATCCGGTGCGTCTGGCTGTCCACAGTCATGATCGCCCCGGGGGCGTTTTCGAAGATCGCCCGGAAACGGCCCTCGGAAATGGCGATCTGTGCGGTGGATTCGAGCGAGCTCTTGAAGAAGATCGACATGCCGATGGTCAGGATGCAAAGGACAAAGGTGATGACGATGCCAATGAAACGATAGAGCCGGACCATCTCCATCGTTTCAAAATTGACGAGCGACCACCCCTCCCTGTTTATCGTTTTGCGCATCACGAGGAAGGATCTGCCGGCAAAGGCGACCTTCTCGCCGTCCTTCGGCTCCCGGGAAAGGAGGGCGGGAAAAGGGCCGGGACCGAATTGACGGCCGGCAACGAGCTTCTTCCGCTCTTCGGCCGTCAGCGGCCAGAGGCCCATGAACCGCGTCTTTGGACTTTTGGAGAGGAAGATGACCCCCTCGGGGCTGACGAAAAAGATAGGGTTATGCATCGGGAACGCCTCCTCGGTCCGGTCGAGGCGCTGTTTGATGACGGCGACGCCGGCGATCTTTCCATTCGCGGCGAAAACGGGGTGGCTGGTGTAGTACCCGCGTTCGCCGCTGGTCACCCCCAGGGCGAACTGGACAGCGGGGGCGCCGGCGGCGGCCGAAAGGTAATAGCGGCGGAACGCATAGGAGTGACCGACGAAGCTGTCAGGCATGAAGCGGTTTGAGGAGGCAATCGCCGTGCCGCTGTTATCGAGCAAATAGCAGACCAGAACGTCCATGACCTCCCGGTACTGGTCCAGGGTGGTGTTGGCAAGGTCGATGGCCGCGGGGCCGCCGGTGACCAAGGCGTTTACGATCCGGGGGGAGAGGGCAAGCGTGTGGACGGTCCGCTCCGGTCCGTCAAGAACCAGGGACATGTGGTTTTCCAGCGCCCCCATGTGGCTTTCCCCATCACGGATCACCTCATCGCGGGCGAAGCGCCCCAGATAGAAGGTCACGATCCATCCCGCGACCAGGATGAGGGTGATAGCCAGCGCGAAGGTCCGGTGGAGATTCCGGTAATTCCTGCGGACGGGCTGCCGGTCGGCGGATTTCAGCAGCGGAAATTCGGAGTAGGCGTATATCAGAAAGGCGATGCCGCCGGCCAGTAGCGCGCTGATCAACTGAATCGGCAGGCCGGTGGCGAGAAAAAAGGCGTCCGTATTGATCAGGGATGCGGGAAAGAAAGGTGCGACGGGGACGATCAGGCCGCTGGCGACCGCGTAAAGCCCGGCGAGTGCGGCAGCGGCGATCAGAAGAAGGCGGGCCTGCGCCGCCTGTGTCCCGGCGTAGCGGTACAGTGTGTTTGCCAACCAGAGCCCCGCCGGGAGAGCCAGCGCGTACCGCGTGGCGGCGTTGACGCCGCTCCAGCCGGCGGCCGCTCCTCCCGCCGCGGTGAAGGCCAAAGGCAGGAGGAGAATCCATCGTCCGGGGCCCCTGCCCCTCAGCAGGACGTACGCGTCCCGTCCGAATTCCATCAGGAAGAGGAACGAGATCGTCATCAGGATGCTGTGGGCGGCCAGAAAAGTAACGGAATCGCCGGTCTGGAGCGCGATCAGCTCGACCCATTCCGCGATTCCGTGCGTGAGACCGAAGAGCCCGAGGGTCCTCCACGGGAGTCGTTCCCGTTCCGCCTTCTGCAGCGAGACGCAGACGGCCGCCAGGATGATGAAGGCAAGACCGTAACAGAAGAAGGCATAATCCAGGTTTTCCTTGAAAAAATCAGCCACCGCTTTTACCCGATGATTGGTGAAAAAAGCAAGACGTTAACGCATTTGTCTGACTGAAGCAGGCCGGTTTGTTTTACCCGCGCATGGTTCTCAACATCTTTCAATTGATCGTTCTTACCAGAGTCTTGAATATCCAACCGGTCAACCCCGAAGCCGACTTGACCTGAAACCAATCCCCGGACCGACCTAAGATATCAAGCTTCTCTCCCTTCTTTAATCTGCCGATCACCTTGCTCTTTATGCTTGCCTTGCCCCTCAGATTGGCTTTTCTTGTGACAACCAGACTCTTGGGCGACGGCGATTTCAGCGTCTGCACTATGAGCGGCTCCGGCTTTTCGACCACGACAGGCTTTTCAACAACGACCGGTTTTTCGCCGACTATCGGCGCTTCGCTGACCCGAGGTTCGGCCGGTTTGATGATTTCTTTCTCGGGCACACCCTCGAGGATAGAGCAGAACTCCTTTTGAACCTCGTCGATACTGAAGGTTGCCATGCCGTCTGTCCTGAAGGTCAGATCCACGCGAACCCCGGTTTGGCTGCGCGACACCACTGCATTGAGCGAGGTGGTCCCCCCTTTTCCGAAGGTCAACGGATACGATGCACGGATCAGCCCGGCTTCTCTGTCGGACGAGTCGATCAGGTAGCCGATCGACGAGATTTTCGAGAGCAGATAGGCGAGCGTTTCGCTCTGTGAGCTGTTCGGGTGCTCCCCGAAGCTCTTTACGGTATGTCCGGCCCAGTAGCTGCCCTCCACGGATAAATTGGCGACACACGCCCGCCGCTCGGCTGCACCGGCGCTTTTCATGCTTTCACCGGGAGAGGCCTGATGCTGTGCCAAACATCCGCTGCAAAGAAGAGCCGCCAGGGGAAATAACAGGGCCATCCTTATTTCTGACCACATAACAGAACCTCTTTCTTGATGCGGGTGCTTGTTCAGAACAAGTGGATCGCCAGGGGTGCGAAATAACCTATAAGGCTGAACACCAGGCCGACGACGCCAAGACCCCCCGAGATCCAGGCCAGCGCCGCGACCCCTGTGATAATCTGGGCGGAGGCAAGGACAATGGCGATCTGAAGCGCCGCCGACGCCAGCTCGTAGTGATGGTATGCGGCCATCGACCGGTCGCGCTTTTTCTCAGCGCTCTTTGCCCGCGCCATCAGCTCTTTGCGCCCTTCCTGGGTCTCCGGCTCCGAATCGTAGCGCGCGGCGTTCTTCTTCCAGTTCTCGATCTGCTTGTCGAGGATCTCCCTGCTTGCCGGGTTCTTGGCCTGTTTCATATCCATTTCGGCGGCTTCCATCGAGGTCCTGACCATCGTCATACGAATGGTTTTGGCCTGGAAAAACGACCAGAGGTTCGACGCTTCGATATTATAACTCAGGGCAGTCGTCTGGGAGCCCTTTGCCAGCGTCTCGCTGAAAGCAAGGATGAGGGCCAGTATCGAGATGAGCAGTGCGATCTTTTTATTCGACGGATCGATATGTCCATGGCCTGACATAATGATGACCTCGCGTCAATTGAGTTTTTACGAGCTCGTCCTGTCGGTTCGGTATAGGAATTTGTGATTGAATGAAGTATATCGAGGAGGCGGCTGCGAGTCAAGATAATTTGAGATGGGCGGGCGACGGGTTTATACTATACATCCACGTCATTTGTGGTATATTCACCCTAACGGTTGCCGGCCATGCCGGTTTTTTCTATTCTTTAAGGAGGCAGATCATGAAAGTCGTCGCATTCAACGGCAGCGCCCGGGCGAAGGGCAACACCGCCAGCCTGCTGAACCTGGTTCTCGCTGAACTCGCTGCCGAGGGGATCGAGACCGAGCTCGTCCCGCTGGCGGGGCAGGCCATTCCCGGCTGCTGCGCCTGTTACAGATGCTTCAAAAATGCCGACGGCCACTGTGCGGTGGCCGGCGATATCGTCAACGATTGCATCGATAAAATGCGTGCCGCCGACGGCATCCTCCTGGGTTCCCCGACCTATTTCTCCGATATCACCGCCGGGATGAAGGCGCTGATCGAGCGCGCGGGCATGACCGCCCGAGCCAACCCGGGAATTCTAAGACGGAAGGCCGGCGCGGGGGTGGTGGCCGTCAGAAGGGCCGGCGCCATGCATGCCTTCACCTCCCTCAACCTCTTTTTCCTGATCGGCGAAATGATCGTCGCAGGATCGAGCTATTGGAACATCGGCATCGGTCGCGAGCCGGGCGAGGTGGAGAAGGACACCGAGGGTATTCAGATCATGAAAACCCTTGGGCAGAACATGGCCTGGCTGATGAAAAAGATCGGCTAAGTGCATCATTTCATAAACATCTGCACGTTATTGTCATTTCGAACGCAGTGAGAAATCTTTATGATGAATAAACGTTACAAGATATCTCCCTTCGGTCGATATGACACCGTAATTATGAAATGATGTACTAAGGCTCCCTGATGAGCCCGTAGAGAAGGGCGATCTCCTCCGCCCATAGCTCGCTCTCCGGGGTCTCGAGGATGAGCGGGATCGCTTCGAAACGGGGGTCGTTCATGATCAGACGGAAGGTTTCCAGGCCGATCTTTCCCCTGCCGATGGAAGCGTGGCGGTCCACGCGGCTTCCCAACTCCGTTTTGGAGTCGTTCAGATGGACCCCCCCGAGATAGCAAAAACCCACGATCCGGTCGAATTCTGCGAGGGTCGCGGCAAAGGCATCCGGCGTCCGGAGGTCGTAGCCGGCAGCGAAGGCGTGGGCGGTGTCGAGGCAGACCCCCACGCGGTTTTTTTCGGAGACTTTTTCGATGATATGCGCGATCTGCTCGAAGCGGAAACCGAGGTTGCTCCCCTGGCCGGCGGTGTTCTCGATGACGGCGGTGACCCCTTCGGTTTCGGCAAGGGCGATACCGATCGATTCGGCGATCCGGTCGAGGCACTCCTTTTCCGGGGAGATCCGGAGGCGGCTCCCCGGGTGGAGGTTGAGAAGGGAAATGCCAAGCGCCGAGCAGCGGCGCATCTCTGCTACAAACGCCGCTCGGGATTTCGCAAGGGCGTCCTTCTCCGGATGGCCGAGGTTGATCAGATAGCTGTCGTGGGCGAGGATCTGCCCTGAGGAGTATCCCGCCTCCCGGCAGTTGGTCCGGAAGGCCGCGACCTCGATCTCCGACAGGGGTTTCGCCTGCCACTGCCGCTGGTTCCGCGTGAAGAGCGCGAAACCCCGTGCGCCGATCGCCGAGGCGTTTCCCGGCGCCTTGTCGACGCCGCCCGCCGCGCTCACATGGGCGCCCACGTATTTCATCGATTTCCTCCTATGACGCATCCATTAAGCCATTGTTCTGCCGTCGTCAAGAACGATGTTGTTCAAATATCTTTTGCTTGTCAGAGGGTATCTTGTGTATAATGACGCCAGGAAACATACACATCTTTATGAAGGAGGAAGACGGATAATGGGAAAAGCATTCAAGGGATCCAAGACGGAGAAGAATCTGCTGACCGCCTTTGCCGGGGAGTCCCAGGCGCGAAACCGCTACACCTATTTCGCCGGCGCGGCCCGGAAGGAAGGGTACGAGCAGATCGCGAACATCTTTGCCGAGACGGCGGAAAACGAGAAGGAACATGCCAAGGTGTTCTTCAAGCACCTCCAGGGGGGCGAAGTGGAGATCACCGCGGCTTATCCCGCCGGCGTGATCGGGAAGACAAAGAAGAACCTCGAGGCCGCGGCGGCCGGCGAGAAGATGGAATGGACGACCATCTATGCAAACTTTGCCAAGGAAGCCAAGGAGGAGGGGTTCGCCGAGGCGGCCCGTTCCTTCGAGCAGATTTCCAAGGTGGAGAAGTTCCATGAAGCCCGTTACCGGAGACTGATCAAGAACGTGGAGAAGAAAACGGTCTTCAATAAGGCAAAGACGGCGAAGTGGCATTGTATCAACTGCGGCTACATTTTCGAAGGGACGAAGCCCCCGAAGCTCTGCCCTGCCTGCCAGCATCCCCAGTCCTACTACGAGATCCTGGCCGAGAATTATTAAAGCCCATGCGGGGTCAGGTCGTCGTTACGAGGCGATGAGTATAGCCGAGGAGATCGAACCATGAAACCCCAGGCGAAACCGGAACGCCGGCAGAAAAAACAGACCAGGGGGGAGGGGACGGATTTCAAATCTGTCCCCTCAGCGAAATCTGTCCGTAAAGATGCTTCGTTGCCACAGGCCGTCGATCGGCAGGGTGGGGACCGCCCCTTTCCCATCGTCGGCATCGGCGCCTCAGCCGGCGGCCTGGAGGCGCTGGAACTGTTCCTGGGAAACGTGCCGGTAAAGAGCGGCATGGCCTTTGTCGTCGTCCAGCACCTGGACCCGACCCGCAAGGGGATCATGGTGGAATTGCTCCAGCGCGCCACCTCCATGCCGGTCGTCCAGATCAAGGATCGGATGAAGGTCGAGCCCGAACGTGTCTATGTGATCCCCCCGAACCGGGACCTCTCGCTCCTGCACGGTGTGCTCCACCTCCTCGAGCCGACGGCGCCCCGGGGACTCCGGCTGCCCATCGATTTTTTCTTCCGTTCCCTGGCGGACGACCTGCAGGACAAGAGCATCGGCGTCATCCTCTCCGGCATGGGCTCCGACGGCACGCTGGGACTTCGGGCGATGAAGGAAAAAGCCGGGGTGGTCTTCGTCCAGTTGCCCTCCTCGGCAAAGTTCGACGGGATGCCGCGAAGCGCGATAGATGCTGGGCTGGCCGATGTCGTCGCCCCGGTGGAGGAACTGCCCGGCCGGATCATCGCCTATCTCCAACACACCCCCCTTATCGACCGGAAAGACCTGCCCCTGGAGGGCAAGGCGCAGAGCGCCCTGGAGAAGATCTTCATCCTGCTTCGGACGCAGACGGGCCATGATTTCTCGCTGTACAAGAAAAGCACCGTCTACCGCCGGATCGAGCGGCGCATGGGCCTCCATCAGATCGACCGGATCGCGGCCTACGTCCGGTTCATGCAGGAGAACCCCCAGGAGACGGAGCTTCTGTTCAAGGAGCTTCTGATCGGCGTGACCAGTTTTTTCCGCGATCCGGCGCTCTGGGAACAACTGAAAGAAAAGATCCTCCCGGCGCTGCTGGCAACCCGCCCAATGGGCGGAACGATCCGGGCCTGGACGCCCGGCTGCTCCACGGGGGAGGAGGCCTATTCGCTGGCCATCGTTTTCAAAGAGGTCCTGGGTATTGTGAAGCCGGCGGGAAACTTTTTACTCCAGGTATTTGCCACCGACCTGGATAAGGACGCCGTCGACAAGGCTCGTACGGGCGTCTATCCGGCCAACATCGCCGCCGACATCTCGCCCGAGCGGCTGCACCGCTTCTTTGTTCAGGAAGAGCGCGGCTACCGGGTGGGCAAGGAGATCCGCGAGTCGGTGGTCTTTGCCCCGCAGAACCTCATCATGGACCCGCCCTTTACGAAGCTCGACATCCTGATCTGCCGGAACCTGCTCATTTACCTGGATCCGTCCATCCAGAAAAAGCTTCTGCCGATCTTCCATTACAGCCTGAACCCCGGCGGCATACTGTTTCTCGGGAGTGCGGAGACCATCGGCGCCTTTACCGATCTTTTTGCCCCGCTGGACGGCAAAACGAGGATCTTCCGCCGGCTTGACACCGTGCTCGGGAGCGAACCGATCGAGTTTCCCGTCACCTTCTTCGCCGCCAAGCCGGAGGCGCTGCCGCGGGCCACAGCCGAGCAGCCCGCCCCCAACCTCCAGGCCCTGGCGGATAAACTGCTTCTGACGCAATATGCCCCGGCAGCCGCGCTGACGAACGACAAGGGGGACATCCTCTACATCAGCGGGCGGACGGGCAAGTACCTGGAGCCGGCGGCCGGAAAGGCGAACTGGAACATCTTCGCAATGGCCCGCGAGGGGCTGCGCTACGAGATCGGCGCCGCCTTCCCTAAGGCGATCCGTCAAGCAGGCGCGATCACCATCCGAAACGTGAAGGTGAGGATCGACGGCGAGATGCAGGCGGTGGACGTCACGATCCAGCCCGTCACCGAGCCGGAGCCTCTGCGGGGGATGGTGCTGACCGTGTTTAAGGATGCGGCAACGCCCTTGGAAGTCAAAGCGCCGGGGAAAGGACGGAAAACTTCCGTCCCGGGCGCCCGGGCGGCGGAACTTGAACAGGAGCTTACACAGGCCCGCCATGAGCTGCAGACCACACGCGAAGAGATGCAGACCTCGCAGGAGGAACTCAAGTCGATGAACGAGGAGTTGCAGTCCACAAACGAAGAGCTCCAGAGCACCAACGAGGAGCTGACCACCTCCAGGGAGGAGATGCAGTCGATGAACGAAGAGCTGCAGACCGTCAACCAGGAGCTGCAGGCCAAGGTGGATGATCTCTCCCGGATGAACAACGACATGAAGAATCTCCTCGACAGCACGGACATCGCCACGCTGTTTCTGGACGATGCGCTCAACGTCCGGCGCTTCACCAGCCGGATGGGCAAAATCATCAACCTGATCCCCGGCGACGCCGGCAGGCCCTTTACCGACATCGCCTCGGAGTTGCTCTACCCCGAGCTTGCCGCCGATGCGCGGGAGGTGCTGCGGACCCTGGCCTTTGTCGAGAAGCAGATCGCCACAAAAAAGGGGCAGTGGTTTCATGTGCGCACCATGCCCTACCGCACGATGGAGAACCGGATCGACGGCGTGGTGATCACCTTCACGGACATCACCGTATCCAAGACGCTGGAGGCGGAGCTCCGCAAGAGGCAGGCCGGTCTGGAAAAACGGATCGAGAGGCAAAAGATCGGGCCGGAAAAATGACGGCTTGGTAAAAAGTCAGGTTTCCCCTCCCCTGGCGGGAGGGGATTGAGGGGAGGGGGAGGGTTTTGGGGACTTTTGCGAGAGTACATTCCCGCGAAGAACGAAAATATTTATACAGTTTGTAAAAACGTTTAACACATTGCATAAATTTCTGTAGCATCGCATTGTGATTGTTCGACATGCTGAACAAACTATCCGGTCCCTGTTGCGCAGTTTCCCGATCGTTACTTTGACAGACCCGCGATAGTCGGGCAAGACGACTCTCACCAAGATCATTTTCAACGATCGCCCCTACCCCTCGCTGGAAGGCCCTCGCTCCTTTCTGGGGCGCTTCCCTGATGGCGATATGCTCGACGAAGTGCAGCGCTGTCCGGATCTCATCTCGTACCTTCAAACGATTCTTGATTCCGAATTTCTCTGAATGCATGGGCGAGAGGGGTTCCCTGGAGAAGCTTTTGGCAAGGAGCGACGATGCTTTGTATCGGGCAAAAAACACGGGGCGAAATCGGGTGGTTATCTGGAGCCGCAAAATTCACGTTTTATAGAAGGAGGGATAGTTCCCGCTTGTCAATTTGGAGATTATTGTATATGATGCCGTCAGATTACGACGAAAAGTGACGACATGGCGACCATATGATGCTCAGCAGAATATTCAAAGCCCCCGAACAAAGCTTCTTTCTTTTGGGGCCGCGCGGCACCGGCAAGAGTACGTGGCTCCGAGCCCATTTCCCGGATGCCTATGTCATCGACCTGTTATCCGAGGAGATTTACCAGAGGCTGCTGGCGAATCCAGGTCACTTTGCAAGCGAATTGCGTTCCATTGCCGCCGGCCGGTGGGTGATTGTGGATGAGGTGCAACGGCTGCCGAACCTGCTGAATGAAGTGCATCGTTCTATCGAAGAAAAACGGTTGCGCTTTGTCCTGTGCGGATCGAGCGCCCGCAAGCTCAAACACGCCGGCGTCAACCTGCTCGCAGGTCGTGCATTGCACCGATCCATGCATCCCTTTGTCCCGGAAGAGCTTGGCGGCCAATTTGATCTGGAAGAGGTTCTTCGCTTTGGGTTGCTGCCAATCGTCTGGGACTCGACCGCTAAAAGAGAGACCCTTTCCTCTTATGCACAGCTCTACCTAAAAGAGGAGATCCAGGCAGAGGCGCTTGTCAGGAATTTACCCGGATTTGCCCGTTTTCTTCCCCTGGCGGCCCTTTATCACGGCCAAGCCATCAACGTGAGCAACATGGCGCGCGAAGCAGGGGTGGCCAGGACGACAGCAGCGGGGTATCTCGACATCCTTGAAGAGACGCTTCTATGTTTTCGGCTGCCCGCTTATGAGGCCAGGCTGCGTGTGCGGGAACGGAAACTGCCCAAATGGTACTGGTGCGATCCCGGCCTTGCGCGCGTGATGAAGCGAACGACCGCCCCTCCGGCGCCGGAGGAAAGGGGGGCATTGTTCGAAGGGATGGTGGCGCAGTTGATACGTGCATACAAGGACTACCGTTTTATCTGTGACGACATGTATTACTGGGCGCCGTCGGGCCGGTCTGAGATCGAAGTGGATTTCCTGCTTATTCGGGGGGCAAACCTTATCGCAGTCGAGGCAAAGTCCGGCAGCACATTCAGGGATGACTGGTGCAAGGGACTGCGCTCTGTCGCGCGGCTCGAAGGGCTTAAGCGCCGTATTGTCGTTTACCCTGACGGACCGGTGATGAAAACTCAAGACGGTATTGACGCCTTGCCTTTCCGTCGCTTTGCCGAAGAACTGGCCTTGGATGCTTTATGGAAGTAAGGAGAGAAGGGGAAACCATGACAAGGCAAACGAAGCCGGAGCGCCGGCAGAAAAAACAGACCGGCGCCACACCCATGAAAAGATCCTTCTTGCTGTGGACTTCGTTCATCGTGGTTCTCACTGCCCTTTTCCTGCACGCCGCTGAGGCGGTAAACCCGTCAGAGCAGGCCCAGGCCACGGCCAATATCCTGCAGGAAATCCTCATTCTGAACTCATACGATCCCGGTTATGCATGGTCCGACGACGAACAGGCCGGCATCATCGACGTGTTTCGAGCGAAAGATAAAAATTGGTTCCCTGTCATTGAATACCTGGATATGAAACACCTGCCCGACGGGAGGCATCTTGCAGAGCTGAAAAAACTTTTCCGCCTCAAGTATCATAGCAAGAAATTCTCGGTAGTCATCGCGATGGACAACCCCGCCCTCGAATTCGCTATCGACAACCAGGCGGAACTTTTCGGTAACGCGCCCATCGTCTTCTGCGGAATAAACAATTACACCCCCTCCCTGTTAAAGGGACGCACCAATGTGACGGGAATCGTGGAGGCCATCGACATTGCCGGAACGATCGCGGTGATGCTCCGCCTTCACCCCGCCACTCGTGAGATTTTCAGCCCCCACGACTACACGGCGACCGGGTTGGCGGTGCGCAAGGAACTTGAGGCTTTGGTTCCCCGATTCGGCGCCAAGGTTCGGTTCCGCTTTACCGATCCTCTGACGATGGAAGAACTGTTGAAGGAGCTGGAGCGATTGCCCAAGGATAGTCTCGTCCTGGAAATAGGTTTCATCACCGATAAATCCGGCCGCACCTTCGGCATATCGGAAACCACCAAACTCTTTTATGAACACAGCCCTGTTCCGATCTATTCCACCTACGAGCAAAGACTCGGCTTTGGCATCGTCGGGGGCAAGCTCCTCGGCGCCCGGCATCACGGGGCTCATGCCGCCAGCATCGCCCTGAAGGTATTGGCCGGTGAAAAGGCGTCCGCCATCCCGGTTGTTTTCGAGAGCCATTCGCGATTCATGTTTGACTACAAGGTCATGAACCGTTTCGGGATTCCTTTGTCGGCCTTGCCCGAAGGCAGCACGGTGATCAATCAACCGGTATCGTTTTATGCCACCCATCGGGTGGTTATCCAAACGGCTTTGGGTGTCATCGTTTTTATGGCGGCAGTGATCGCCCTGCTCACGATCAACATCATCCAGCGGAGGCGATCCGCCGTCGCGCTGCGTGCATCGAAGGAGGCACTGAGTTTAGAGCACGCTAAGTTGCAGACCATTCTTGATTATTCGCCTGCCCTTATTTCCATAAAAGATTTAAATGGCAATGTCATTTTAGCCAACCGTAATTTTGCGGTGTTGGATGCACCCCCTCTGAATGAATTCGTGGGAAAGAACGTATTTGACCTATTTCCGAAAGAAGTAGCTGAAAATCTGTGGAATAATGATCAAACGGCCCTTAAAGCCGGCGGTCCGATGGAGTCCGAAGAAATCGTTAAACATAAGGATGGAAGATGGCACACCTATTTGACGGTGAAATTTCCGGTTTATAAAGAAACCCTGCACCCTTTCGGAACTTGCGCCATTTCGACTGACATCACCGACCGTAAGAAGGCGGAAATCCGTCTGGCCCGGCTTAAAGATTGCTTCCTCCAGTTCGGCGTCTCCCCCGAGGACAACATCAATCGCCTGGTCGCCGTCTGCGGGGAACTGATGAACGCCACCTGCGCCCTGTATAACCGCCTTGGAAAAAGCATGCTCTGTTCTGTCGGACAGTGGCAGGCGCCCGCCGGCTTCAAGTCGGAGGATAAACCGAATGGGCATATCTGTTATGATGTGATCCAACGTGGAGAGGAACATCCCTTGCTCGTGAGGAACCTTCAGGAGAGTCCCTACGCCAGGACCGATCCCAACATCCTCCCCTACGGCCTGCAAACCTACCTCGGCATAGTTGTCAAATGGAAGCAGGTCGCCGTTGGCTCTCTATGCGTGGTCTATCAGACCGACATAATCCCTTCAAACGACGAGCTGCAGTTGATGACGATCATCGCCTCCGCCATAGCCATTGAAGAGGACCGGTTACGGGCGGAGGAGGCGCTGAAGGAAAGTGAAACCCGCTACAGACAACTGGTCGAATATGCGCCGGCCGCCATCTATGAAGCGGACCTGAGCACCGGCCGACTCCTCTCGGTCAATGAGGTGCTGTGTGAATACTCCGGCTATACCCGGGACGAGCTACTGGCCTTAAACCCGCTGGATCTTATGACCGAGGAGAGCCAAAAACTTATCCTGCAAAGGATGGCCGATTACGCTGCCGGAAAACCGGTGCCCCCCGCCGTTGAATACAAGATCCGGAGCAAGAGCGGCCGTGAATTCTGGATATCCACCAATGCCAAATATTTCTACCAGGCAGGTCTCGCGGTTCGGGCCACTGTCGTTGCCTACGACATCACCGAGCGCAAGCAAGCGGAGGAGGCGTTGCGCCGGGCTGAAGAGAACTTTCGCCTTTCTCTGGACGACTCCCCGTTGGGTGTGCGCATCGTGACCATAGAAGGTGAGACAATTTATGCCAACCGGGCTACGCTAAATATTTTTGGATACGACAGCATTGAGGAACTGAGAACAACGCCTTTAAAGAAACGCTATACTCCGGAGAGCTATGCAGAGTTCCAGATAAGAAAGGAAAAAAGAAAACGAGGTGATTATATCCCGTCCGAATACGACATAAGCATCGTAAGGAAAGATGGTGAAGTCCGTCATCTCCAAGTCTTCCGCAAAGAAGTACTTTGGGACGGTGAAAAACAGTTTCAAGTAATTTATCAAGACATCACCGAGCGTAAGCAGGCGGAGCTTAAACTACTCCAATGGCAAAATCTCATGCATTTCATCATTAAGCACGATCCCAATGCCATAGCGGTATATGATGACAGCCTCCGGTATGTTTTTGTAAGCGAACGATATTTAACCGATTACAATGTCAAGGATGAAAACATTATAGGAAAGCATCATTATGAAGTCTTTCCCGAGATGCCGGAGCGATGGAAGATGGTGCATCGTCGTGTACTCGGAGGTGCAATCGAACGTGCGGAAGAAGACTATTTTGAGCGATTGGATGGTTCCATCGATTATAACCGGTGGGAATGTCGGCCCTGGTACAATCCCGATGGCGCCGTCGGCGGAATGATTACCTACACCGAAGTCATCACCGACCGTAAGCGGGCGGAGGAGGCGTTACGGGCTTCCCGTGAACAGATGCGTGCCCTCGCGGGGCGCTTGCAAACGGTGCGTGAAGAGGAGCAGACACGGATCGCCCGTGAAATTCATGACGAACTGGGCGGGGCCCTGACCGGCCTGAAGATCGATTTTTCGCTGCTGACAAGAGCCGCTTTGAAAATAAAAAATGAGACCGTCAAAACATCTTTGCTCGCCGGCATGGACTCGATGATTGAATCCATTGATGCAACCATCCATACCGTGCGCAGGATCGCGATGGAACTCAGACCCGGCGTTCTGGATGATCTCGGTCTCGCTGCGGCTCTCGAATGGCAGCTCAAAGATTTCGAGAAACGCACCGGTATCCGATGCGAATTTTTTCCGCCTGTGGAAGACATAAGCCTTGACGCCGATCTTTCTACGGCATTGTTTCGCATCTTTCAGGAGGCGATGACGAATGTGGCCCGCCACTCCGGAGCAACGGAGGTATGTGTCCGCTTGCACGCGGATGCAGACTCCACCACTCTGGAGGTGGCGGACAACGGCAAAGGCATCGGAAAAAAGAAAACCCTGAGCAAAGAGTCACTCGGGCTCCTGGGGATGAGAGAACGGGCTCAGATGTTCGGGGGACGCGTCACCGTGACGGGGACCCCGGGAAGAGGGACAACAGTGACGGTTGAGATCTCGCCCGTAAAGAAGAGACAAAGAGATCGGGATCAGGAAGGAGACGCCGGATGATCAGAGTGATTATTGTCGATGACCATCCCGTCGTGCGGCGCGGCCTGAAGCAGATTATTACCGCAGAACAGGACATGCAGGTCGTCAACGAAGCGGAAACTGCCAGGGAGGCGATCCGCGTCATCCGCCAGACCGCCTGCGATGCGGTTGTCCTGGATATTACCCTGCCGGACGCCAGTGGGCTTGATGTGCTCAGCCGGCTTAAATCCGAACATCCAACCCTGCCGGTCCTGATCATGAGCATGCATCAGGAGGAACTATACGCACTGCGGGTTCTCAAAGCCGGCGCTTCTGGCTACCTGATGAAGGACAGCATCCCGCAGGAACTGATCAAAGCAATACGGAAGATCACCTCCGGCGGGAAATACATCAGCCCCTCGCTTGCGGAAAGGCTGGCGTCGGAGCTTAATTCCTCGGAAACCCTGCTCCACGAGAAGCTCTCCAACCGCGAATTCCAGATCATGTGCCTGATAGCCGCCGGGAAGCCGCTCAAGGAAATCGGTGCGGCTCTGTGCGTCAGCGACAAGACCGTCAGCAGCTACCGCAGTCGCATCCTGGAAAAGATGAAAATGAGCACCAACGCGGATCTGACCCGCTATGCCCTGGAACATCACCTCGACTGAAAAACGTCAATAGGCATCCCCCCTTTTCCTTTGATACCTTTCGATACCTCGCGCCTGATCTCCTCCGGATCCGCCGCGATGCAAAACTGGAACAGGTCTTCGTCAACATGATCGCCAACAGCCGGGACGCTGTCAGGGAGGCGTGGGAAAAGGCGGCGGCGGTAGGCTGGGAAATCCCGCCGGGGAGGACGACCGTGTGGCTCCTACTGCTGGCGACGTAATGAATTCGGAGTTTATTTGCGATAATGCTTTGTAATGGCAATAATTTCCACGTCGTTCTCTGACAGGCACAAAAACAGTGCACGGTATCTTTTATCGAGTCGGAAGGAGTAAATGCCACGCTGATGCGGTTCAAGTAGTTCTGTATTCAGGGAAGGATGGTGCGGATTGCTTTCGAATAGGAATTTTGCCTTATACCATTTTTTCAAAAGGCCATGTTTTTTGAGGTATTCTGCGATGTCTTTGCGAAGTTCAGAAATGGCCGGCATTTATTTGTATGGGGAAGATTTTTTCAAACCTTCTTCAAGGTCAGCTAAGAAATCTTCTTCGTATGAGTTCGTTTCGGCAAAATCCCTTAATATATTATCAACGGAATCCTTATTAAATGCCTTGAAAGAAAGATTTCGTGTTTGCAGCCGTCTCATGACTTCCATTCGCTCTTCTTCATTCAGGCTTTCCACCATCTCAATGACAGATTCTATAGGGATTTCGATTTTCTTTGTAATCGTTTCTTTAAGAGTGATGCATGGCATGGTTATCAAATCTCCTTGCTTAGGACGGCGTTATGATACGGGGAGATTAAAGTGGAGTCAAGAAATTTTTATGTCTAGTTGTAACGTCGCACATTAAACTGATTCGATATTTTCACAATTGTTTGAAGTCCTTTCCTTGTAAGGATATCCCTACAAAAAAATCAGGATTCCCCTACAGACAAGTCATAACTGGATACGTTAGCATAAACCTGTGGGAGACTTTCATCCCGGAATTCAGCCGTTAACAGATCATTACATAACGGTCATCACCAATTTTGACGCCCTCGTAAAAGTAAATTTCCCCTCCCCTGGCGGGAGGGAATTAGTCACGTTTCCCCTCTCCTGGCGGTAGGGGATGATGGGGAGGGGGAAAGTATCGGTTGTGCAGGCAGAGTTTACGAGTCAATTTCCATAACCGCTCAATCGGATTAAGATCAGGGCTGTATGGAGGTAGAAAATCCAGCATGAAGTTAGGCGTTTGTTGGTTTCTCCAGTCAGCATGGAGTTTGGCATGATGGTATCTGGCATTGTCTATAATGACAACGACACGCCGCCCGCTTCGAGAACTGGCCTGTCGGAGACGTTTGAGAAACACGTGGAACGTCAAAGCGTTAAACATCTCCTCCTCTCTCTGGAAAACCAGTTTTCCATCGCGCATACGGACAGCTCCGAAATAGCCCACGCTCTTACGAGTGGGATGGTGCAACAATACAGGGTCCTTTTCCTCCGGAGGGACCCACATCAGACAACGCGACCCATATTGCTGAAAATGGACTTCATCGGTCGACCACAGATCGATTTCGGGATCGGCTGCGACCCTCCGGAGTTTTTTTATATGCCTCCTGAAGTTCAGGGTCGGCCCGGGCGATCAGAGGGCGTGGTTTGCGCCGACGAAAGCCAAAGGATTTAAACATGTATTGGCACTGGCGAACCCTTAAAGTCACCCCATACTGCTGCTTAATGAAGGCGGCCAGCCCTTTGCCATCCCAGAGACCGCTCGCGATTCCTACAGACTCTGGCGGCTGCCGCAGCACCGACTTGATTTCCTCCAACTGCTTATCATTCAGACGCCGGGGGCGGCCGGAACGCTCTCCTTCCACCAAGCCGGCTAAACCCCTTTCTTCGAAGCGGCGAACCCAGTACTCCACCGTTCGCGGCGAGTCCCCCAAGAGACGGCTGACCTCCGGGCAGCTCATCCCTTGGGCCACCAATAATACGCCATGGAGGCGATGGTCGTACCGGGCTTCTTCTGAGCGACGAATTTCATCCTGCAATCCAAGAACAATCGTTGACGCATCGGCTATGGTTAATGGTTTCATGAATACAGTGTATCATATCGCTTATTAATGCGCAATTATTTATTGCGCTGTGTATAACAGCAACCGGAGAAGATTCCCTTCGATCAGACAACGAGACCATTCATATACAACCGATAGCCAACTGGCTGTTAACTTAATTTGGGGACATCCATATCTTTGAGATATTTCAACGCCTACACGCGGCGGAAGACTACCCGGGACGGGCATCGGCATGGCCATCGTGCAGAAGGCGATGCAGCGCATGGGCGGCCAGGTCTGGGCGGAAAGCGTTCCCGGCAAAGGAGCTGTTTTTTTCTGGAGGCGCCAAAGTGAAAGGGGCTGCTATGGCTGAGAGGGAAATACCAAGGATTCTTATTGTTGACGATAACGAACAAAATCTGATTGCCACGGAGGCCATCCTTGCAGATCCCGGGATAGAGATCGTCAAGGCAGACTCAGGCCGAGCGGCGTTAAGATGCATACTTCGGGAAGATTTTGCCCTCATCCTGCTTGACGTGAAGATGCCCGAGATGGATGGGATCCAGACCGCTGCCATGATAAGACTAAACGCCAGGACAAAAAATACCCCCCTCATTTTCCTGACGGCCTTTGAAAAGGACGATCAGCAGGTGCTGACGGCATACAATCTTGGCGGTGTGGTAGACTTTATGTTTAAGCCCGTTATGCCGGAGATTCTCAAGACAAAAGTGTCGGTGTTTATAGAGATTTACCAGAAAACCATTGAACTGAAGCTTATCGCCGAACAACTGAAGGCTGACATCGCCAGGCGCGAGAGGATGGAGGCGGATCTTCGGGAAAGCCATGCCAAGCTGGAAAGAAACCTGCGGGGGGCCATCGATGTCATTTCGGAAATGGCAGAGAGGAAGGGTCCCTATGCCCCCGGCCACCACCAGCGTGTAGCGGCCTTGGCCTCTGCGATCGCCCGGGAGATGGGATTGACCGATTTTCAGGTCCAGGGGATCGAGCTGGCGGCCGCCGTTTACGATATCGGCCTTATGGATATCCCCATCGAATTGCTTCAGGATATCGACAACTTGGTTGGGGTCAAGCTGGTCATGTATCAAGGCTATCCCCAAGCCGGACATGACATTCTGAAGAAGATCGAATTCCCCTGGCCGATTGCCGACATCGTGCTTCAGCATCGCGAGCGTTACGACGGCTCCGGATTCCCGCGAGGGATCAAGGGGGCGGACATTCTTATCAAAGCCAGGATTCTGGCCGTTGCCGATGCCGTCGAAGATTTGACGGTCCACCGGAGCTACAGAAATGCCCTGCCCATGGACGAGGCGTTGGCGGTCATAGCAAATCGCAGCGGGTCTCTGTACGACCCGGATGTTGTCAGCGCCTGTCAGAAACTCATTAAAAGGAAAACTTAAAGATGAATAAAATAGCGTGCTTTTCGCGTACCTCCGGCAAGAGAGTGTTGTTGCTGCTTCTCGCGACGTTTGCGCTTTCCGCCTGCACGTCGTCGGAGAAGCCACCACGCGCACTCACATCCGTCACCGTTCAACTACGCTGGACGCACGACGCCCAGTTCGCCGGATTTTACGCCGCCGATCAGAACGGCTATTACGCTGCCGAGGGACTGGCTGCCACTCTCATTCCTGGCGGTCCGGAGGTTGACTCGCCGACATTGGTGCTCAAGGGTGCGGCGCAAATCGGCGTCGCCGGCGCAGACGAGTTGATCCTGGCGCGGGCCGAAGGAAAGCCGCTGCGCGCCATTGCTGCCATCTACCGCCGCAGCCCGCTTGTCTTTATCGCCCTGGCGGATTCAGGCATCGCCCGTCCTCAAGATTTCGTTGGGAAGACCGTCCGTGTGGTCCCCGCTCATGTCCCGACCTTGCACGCCGTTACGTCGCGTATCGGCATCCGCCCTGACCAGTACAATGAAGTGGCCCTGCCCTCCGATTTGAAGCT
>Ga0208373_1001802_pt1 | contig 26400 bp, 27 predicted proteins | sample RifOxyC2_FD_184036 | JGI IMG/M metagenome (GOLD analysis project Ga0208373, IMG submission 184036) | Soil microbial communities from Rifle, Colorado - Rifle Oxygen_injection C2 (SPAdes) | ecosystem: Environmental > Terrestrial > Deep subsurface > Rock core/Sediment | place: Rifle, Colorado... | reverse complement strand
CACCCCTAGCCCCCGTAAAGGGGCGTGGCCCCCACGGGGCTTTACGCCCTCCTTAAAAAGGAGGGGGACCGGATAATACATCTCCACAGGATTTACGACTGATCCCTTTTTGTTTGGTTCCGACAACACGGATCCTTGACGCAACAAAGTTGTGATGGTAGTCTGCGCTGTCGCTTCTGTGGTGGGAGCGATGTGTGAGGACGGTCGCCACGCGGCCAAAAAATTCGGAGTACGAGATGAGCCACGAATCGATGGAAATGCTGCATGCGTTCGAAACCGACCGGGCCCTCCGGTTGGCAACAGGTCGAGTCCATACGGTGGACGAAGACCCCCGACGCATCTGCCCCTGCTACATCTGCCCCGGCGGAAGTTAGCAACCAACCATCGTTCTCGTCTCCTCCAAATCAAAAACGCGCCCTCGCAGGCGCGCCTCACACAACAACACCACCACGACTTCTTTCCTACGCGGGGACCACAAGGTCCTTCTTCTATTTACCCCATCTGTCATTTCGACGAGTGTCTTTAGTCGAGGAGAAATCTCGAATTCGAGATCCCTCGACTTCACACAGACCCACGCTCGGGATGACAAGTGGACTAACACCCTTTCGACGGATACCCTTGCGCCCCGTCCCATGCGAGCTCGAAGAGTGCGCGAACCGCGTCGGCAATCTCTTGGCTTCTCAGCACAACCGAGAGAATGCCCGACTTATATGAGAACAAAAAGACGTAATCTTTTCGCACGACGATACTGCCGTGGATCGGAAACTTCTCTGGTGGAAGCATCTTCCACGCTCCCTCGCCCATATCTGGTAGGCACAGGGGATCTGTATTCTTTGTGATTGCAAGCACGCGATACTTCGTCCCTCTCTGTCGCAGAACAGCATGATGTGCCTCGCGCTCACTCCCCATGAGTTCTCCTGTTTCGTGCACATCGTCTAGGGGGGCAATCTCAATAAAATCTCCGCTCAATTTTTCAAACAACGCCCGCACAGTCTTCACCCCTTCCCCGCCTTCCAGATATCTCACTTGCGGCTTTGCGCCTTCCGCGTTGTAAAGCGCCTCAAGCATGGGCATGGCCTTCATCAGCTCGGCTTGTTTTTCCTCTAGGACTTTTTGTTCACGATCGACAAAACTCATCAGTCGATCCGGGCTCTCTGCCGCGTAAAATCGTTTCTTTCCTTTTTGGAAAGTAGACATGAGTCCGCGCGCAGACAAAGATTCGATCATAACGTACGTGGTCGCACGATTGACCTTGGCCTTGTGCGAGATGTCCTGCACGGGTGAAGGTCCCATTTCAAGCGCCGCCAAGTACACCCGCGACTCCTTGTCCGTCATGCCTAGGTGCTCGAGTTCTTTTTTGAGTTCATCCATAGTGAAGTGTCTGAGTCGTTGAGTGGTTGAGTCGTTGAGGTAGGAATAGCTTACATTGAATATTTTTGTAATTGTGCAACGTGAGCGTTTATTCCAGCAGCCAAACCGTTGTACCGAGACGATAAAATCTCGTAAGACTCTACTGAGAGGTAGTTTAGGTCTCTGGCGAGGATTAGTTGGTAGAGTACCTCTTGAACTGAGCCTCTGGCTGTTATCAAAAACCGAGTGAAATCCTTCGAGCTTTTACGTCCCATCCCTTCAGCAATATTCGACGGTACAGAAGCTGCGGCTCTTCGAATCTGGGAGGTTAGCCCATATTGCTCTTCTTTTGGCCAACTCTTTGTGAGTTTGTAAACCTCCAAGGTCAACTTATGACTCTCCTGCCATGTTCTTAAATCTGTAAATGATCTGACCTCTCCCATAACTCAACGACTAAACGACTCAATCACTCAACCACTCTAATTATACCAAAGCTCGAAGGACTTCCCAGGTTTGCTCGGCGGTTTTCTGCCAGGAGAATTGTTTGACGCGCTCTGCACCCTTGGCGATCAACTCCGTGCGCAATGTGCCATCTTTGACGATTCTCTCCAGCGCATGCGCCCAGGCCTCTGGTTCTCCAGGAGGAACAAGGAGTCCTGCATCCCCCACCACCTCTCGGTATGCTGGAATGTCCGACGAAATGAGACACGTTCCCGCCGCCATGGCTTCAAGGTTTGGAATCCCGAATCCCTCGTACCAACTCGGGAACAGATACGCAATCGCCTGACTCATGAGAGGCGCAACTTCTTCGTCGGGGAGATAGCCTAGCTGACGAATCTGAGCCTTGTGCGGGGAGAGATCAAAATACTTCTTCATTTCGTTATAGCCATACCCAGGCTCCCCAACGAACACGAGTTCAAATGGATCGCCTAACCCTCGACGAGCTTTAAAGAGTTCGAACGCCCGAATGAGATTCGTGACGTTTTTCTTTTTCTCCAACCGGCCAACCACGAGAAAAAAGTTCGTCCCAAGACGATGCTTCTGAAGAACGGGACGTGCTTCCTCCTGGGTGTATCGTCGAAAACGGTTGGTGTCTGCTGCTTCTGGAACGACTACGATACGAGCCGCGTCAACTCGATACAGTTCCACAAGATCCTGCTTTGTCGCTTGCGTTGGAACGATGATTTGTGTGGCTTTCTTTACCGCGCGTTTAGTGACCCGTTTGAGACGTTTGCGAGTGGCACTCTCGTACAGTTCAGGATGGCGAGCAAAGGCGAGGTCATGAATGGTGGTGACGGTTGCTCGTGGGCATAAAATCGGCAGCGCCTGGCCAGGAACGAACAAAACCGTTGGAGGACGGCGCAGCATCTCCCAACTCACGCGCAGACTCATCCATCCTCGCCCAGGCGGCCAGTTCAATACGGCCGAGTTCCAGCCCTGTGGAAACGTTCCCAGTGTTTGATCAAGTTTTGTGTTCGAATATAAAACCACGCGCTCTCCCTCCTTGAGTGCGTGGGTCTTCATGGCTTCAATCAGTGATCGACTGTAATTCTCCACCCCCGTCCGCTTTTCTTTATTCGCCGACAACGCGTCAATGCCATAGACAATCTGACCATCGGCTTTGAGAGTGAGGAGATTAAGATTAGTGTCCATAATGTTCTCCGGTCCCCCTCCTTTTTAAGGAGGGGTTAGGGGTGGTTACTCGTCCATAGTCGACGAACTCGTAACCCCCTGTAGTCCCCCTTAAAAAGGGGGACGTAATTCTGGAACTAAGAAGTGAAGATAGATCGTTTGTACGCCTCCAAGTTCTCAAGTGCGATGCCCGTTCCTTTGGCCACACACTGTTGTGGATCTTCTGCGAGAAACGTCGGCACCCCTGTTGCCTCGGCAATAAGCATATCAAGATTGCGCAACTGAGACGATCCTCCCGAAAGGACGATCCCCTTGTCCATGACGTCAGCTGAGAGTTCTGGCGGAGTCTTGTGGAGCACTTCTTTGACCGTATTGATGATCCCTTCGAGCTCGGATTGAATGGCCGCTGTGACGTCATCGCTGGTAACTTCGATAATCTTTGGCAGGCCCGTAACCATGTCTCGTCCCTTCACTTCCATCGCGAGCTTATCAGGGAGATACATGGCCGCACCGATCTGAATCTTGATGTCTTCACTTGTTCGCTCCCCGATCGCCAGACCATATTTTCTTCGAATATACTCCGAAATAGCCACATCAAACTTTACTCCCCCAATACGAACGGACTCGGAGGCAACAATCCCTCCCAAAGAAATCACCGCCATCTCAGAGGTCCCTCCGCCAATGTCGATAATCATGTGTCCGGACGGACTGCCGATTGGAATGTTCGCCCCGATCGCTGCGACGATTGGCTCCTTGATGATGTAAGCCGCCTTCGCACCAGCCGCAAGCGTGGCGTCGATAACCGCGCGACGTTCTGTTGACGTAATGCCACCAGGCACAGCCACCATGACTTCCGGACGAAACAATCGAACGCCACCAAGAGCCTTATTGATAAAGTAACGTAGCATTGCCTCCGTGGTGCGGTAGTCAGCGATCACACCGTCCTTGAGCGGTCGACGTGCCACGATCGAATCGGGAGTACGACCAATCATGTCCTTGGCTTCTTTTCCCACCGCAAGAACCTTCTTGTCGGTATAGGACACGGCCACCACAGAAGGCTCATGAATAATAATGCCTCGTTTAGGGACGTAAACGAGGACGGTAGTTGTACCCAGATCAATGCCGATTTTTTTCTGAAACATAGGAGAAAAGGTGGCAGAGGTGGAAAAGGTAGAAAAGGTGGAGCCGGATTCCGAAATCCGAATACCTTATCTACCTAATCCACCTTGTCCACCTATAACTGTATTTCTACCTGCAAGTCCTGACTCAAAATCGTGTTCAAGCGATACACATCATCCCCCCACTCGTCTGAATTCTCTCCGGGAGTCGCGTGTGTCACATTCTTACCAAAATCAAGGTCGAGCGTCAACGCGTTATTTTGCGCTCCGGCTTGTTTAATGACGGTGAGTGTGTAGTCATCTGATTCAATCGCCTTCCCAACCTCCGGAGCAAGAACAAACTCAAAAGTCAGCGTGCTCTCTTCTCCAGGCTCCACGGAGGTAAACGCCCCAAATGAGGTAAGCCCAAGCTCTTCAACCACATCAACAGGTCCTTTAGCCCGTGTTGGATTCTGTGTCTTGTCATTCAACCAGCTTCCGTCAACACTCAGCAGCTCCGTACCAATCGGGAGGTACACACGTGTATAGGTCCGATACCGCGTCGTCTTCCAATCAAATGTTCCCCCATGCGTGTATCTGATCGCCACACGAGCCACCCACTGGTCTGAGGCATTCTGGTACACCTCATAGGTCACCTCACGTTCCACAGCCGGATCTGACTTAAGACTCGCCAGGTTCGCATCAACTACCATGAGCGTATCTACACTCGTTGAATCAACCGACCCAGCCCATCCTACCTGTTGTAACACATTCTGAATCGCTCCATCTGCGCTGTATAAAAGAAGTTGTTTCTGCACGAGCGCCTGCATCGTTACTTCCAAAACAGAAGACCAATTCGCGCTGGGGAGCGCATACAGCCGAGTCTTCATCTCGTTTACGAGATCCGCCAAAATTTCTTTGCGCTGGGCTTCTGGGACTCCCGAGGACGCGTATCCATACTGAACCTGGTACTCGAGCAGATCTGCCACATTTTCTGAGGTGAACGTCTGTCCGCCCACAGTGATAGGTCCTGTGATGGCGAGTAGGTCCGAGGCATACGTTGGGGTGAAACCGATCAGATGATCAACCTGATTCGTTGATGGGACCTCTGATCCTTCCTCTAAAAATCCTACTTCCTCAAGAAAAATTTCAATCGCTTGTGCAGACGAAACAGCAAAATCGGGCGACCAGTTACTGTCGCGGAAAAACCATTTGGTTGCGGCGTTGTAACGCTGCAGGGGCAAGGGGGCAATAAGGGGCGTGATTTTTTCTGCGGCCGCATCGTCCAGGGCGTACACGTCCGCTGTCTCTAGATGAGTAATATCGCCGCCCGACATTTCCAAAACACCATACGAACCGATAAACCCTCCGCCAGGACGCAACTCGTTATTGTTCATGAAGAGCAGAAGAATCGAGGAGGGCTCGTCAAGACCGGCAAAGCCAGGCAGAAGTCGAGCGGCAGTAGAGAGCAACTGGAGAGGCTCTTGGGCAGCTTGCAAATCCTCCATGAGCGGATCTAAAACCGAGAGCAACGGACCAAGCTGAACCGACGCGGAAAGAAGCGTCATCTCTTCTGCTAAAATTGTAAGCTCGACGAGAAAGAGATCCAGTTCGTCTGCGCTGGCAGAAAGACGTTGCAACACCGCCCGTTTTGTTTCTGTCGAAAGGTCATCAAACGTCACTTCTGGAGAAACACCTTCCTCTACCTCGCGAAGATATTCCTCGCTGAGCCCAGCAAGCCGCATGAGATCGCTTCCTAATCCAATAACGGGATCAAATGCCTCAAGCAAAGCCTCGCTTGAAGCAATGACATCGGCAAAGGTATCGACGTGGGTGCCCACAAATGGGAGCCAAGAAGCCGAGCGGATAAGGGGAAGAACAGACCGAGCAGAATCAAGCGATGTTTGTGCCGCTTGCGCCTCTCCTCTGGCCTCGTCAAATGAGAAGCGCTCCACTGCCTCTCTGGCTTGCTCCATGGAATCTCGTGCATCAAAAAGTTGAGTCGTAACATAGACACTTGCGGCAACGAAGCCCACCACCCAGAGCGCGAGCAGAACAAAAAAGAACACAAAAAGTGTTCGAACGATCCGCGTCCGCGATCTGCGAGCCCGCTCCTGTGGGGACTCAGCCTCCTGAAGAAACTCTTGGCGATGTGTCATGTCCTCCTCCTTATGCCGTTGCTTATGTACGTAGTATATCCCAGAAAACCTATCCTCCAAACCATGTGCGTATTTCTTTAGCTGGTCGCTTGGCACGTTTCATCGTTGCCCGACGCTTCCGCCACATACGCGGTGCCAGAGCGATGGCCTCGCGAGTGGCTCTCCAACCAGAACGCTCAAACACAAGGATGTATCCAAGCCTTCCTACTTCATACGTCACGATCCAAGGAAAACTCAAGAGAAAATTCACGAACTTTAAATTTTTAATGAGCATCAACCAATGATTGCGCGTGGAGAAAAAATTCCGTAACGAGGACTTCTCACGACGGTTACGCATGCGTTTCCAAAGTCCGCTCTTTTCAGGGCCGTACATGCCGCGATAGTGGTAGGCCACAGCCCGAGGAACATAGAGCGAATCCCAACCAGCGTGCTGGAGTCGCCAGGCAAGATCAACATCCTCTTTATAGGCAAAGAAGTCATGGTCAAGAACTTCCTCTCCAAAGCGAACATCTTCTAGAGCCGAGGCTCGGAACAGGGCTAACGCGCCGGAAATCCCAAAGACCTTTTCTTGTTCTTCGTACTGACCTTCATCGAGTTCCCCTGCCCCGCGATCCGTGACTGTTCGGTTACGATGCGGATTCAGACCAACGGAATCAATGCGGTCTGAACGGACAATCTCTTTAAACACTTCATCGCTCAAATTCTCTCCAAACGCTCGCAAGAGTTTCCCTCCAAAACTTCCAACTTCCGGATGCGATGCACTGGCGTGAACCAACTCCTCAAGAAACGTCGGTGTGAGAAGAACATCGGGGTTCGTCAGTAAAATAAAATGCTCTTGAAGTTCCGTTTGTGGCCAATGTTCAATCGCGTACCTCAATCCCTGATTATGCGCCACGGAAAATCCTAAGTTTCGCGCATTGCGAATAAAGCTCATCTCGGGATACTGTTCCTTAAGAAATTGTTCGACTCCATCGGTTGAGGCATTATCAATAATAAGGACGTTGAAATCCCGATAGCTCTGATCCATAATGGACTTCAGCAGATCCGGCAAAAATCGCATCGAATTCCAGGTAACAATGTGCACGCTTAATTTCGGATACGCCATATGTGCCCCCTATGGTAGACAAAGACCTCCAACAAAACAACTCTCGCATTCGGGCTGTGTTATTTGACTGGTCTGGAACCATCAGCGATGATCGCCTCCCTGTGTATGAAGCGAACAAAAAGATGTGTGACTACTGGAGCGTTCCCTGTGAATCTTTTGAAGAATGGGCACACACGGCCAGCATGACCCCAATCGATGGGTTTCGAAAAAAGGGGGTTGAGGCAAGCGGCGACGAGATCTATGCCCTCTATCGAACCTACTTTCAAGAATCACTGGAAGCGGGAATTCGACCAGCCATTTTTCCCGATGCTCACGAGACACTGCTTCGGCTTCGAAATAACGGTATCCCGCTTGGCATTGTCAGCTCACACCCGCAGGTGTACCTGGTCCAAGAGGCTCGTGACTATCTGATTGGGCCCCTTGTCGAAATCCTCCACGGAGATGCCCGAAATAAAGTTGATTCGCTCAAGGAGGTGTGCCTGATCCTTGGCCTCGAACGCTCGACCACGATGTACGTCGGTGACACCATCTTTGACATTCGCTCTGCCCGTGAGGCCGGTCTTGTGACGGCGGGAGTTTCGACCGGATACCACACGCACGAGTCACTCGCATCGGAACATCCCGATTACTTGTTTACGAGCCTTGGTCAAATTACGAACGTCGTCGGACTATGAACACCCAAAGGCCAAAAGTCGGAGTTGGCGTAATAATCGTGAAGGATAAGAAGGTCTTAATGGGTCTTCGCAAGCAAAAACAAGGGACGCAGACATGGCATCCACCAGGTGGCCACCTCGAGTATGGAGAATCCTGGGAGGAATGTGCTCGTCGAGAGACGCGGGAGGAAGCGGGCATCGAAATCACAAACGTAAGATTCATCACGGCCGTGAATGACATCTATCCTCAAGAGTCTCTCCATTACGTGACGATCTGGATGCGAGCCGACTACTTGATTGGAGAACCTCGAGCCTGTGAACCCGAAAAGTGTTCAGGATGGGACTGGTACACATGGGAGACCGTCCCCGTTCCTCGCTTCACGCCGGTCGATCTGCTTTTTCAGCAAGGCTATCATCCCCTTTCTACCCCCTACGACAAACTTATTCGTGATCGCATGGCGGACATTATTGAGTCCCATGGGGACGTGGCTATCACCTATACCGCGGACGTCATCGACTATAGAAAACGTCTGCGAGCAAAACTTATAGAGGAAGTCCTCGAATATCTGGAGAGTGGTGAAACAGAGGAGCTCGCAGACATCCTTGAAGTCATTCACTCCCTCACGGCTCTGGACGGAACTCCTCGTGAGCAACTCCAGTTGATTCAAACAAAAAAGCGCGAAGAGCGCGGCGGATTCGAGGGAAGAACCATTTTGAAAGAGACAAGGTAATTACCTTGTCTTTTTCGTAACGTGAAACCCGAGATACTTTCCCACCATAAGTCTTGTTTGCGCATCAATCGCCGGGAAAGACCCAAAAAGGATAAACGTCACTGGAAGGAGAATCCACTGAAGACCCATGACGATCCAGGTGTGTTTGCGGACTTCTTGCGGGCGGGCGGGTAACAATGTGAGCGACATCACGGCCGAGATCAAGATACCGACCATGGCAAACTGCATGAGCTGCTCAAGCGTAAACGGTGCAGCTTGGATAAGCGCATTGGTCTGCCCCTTAGCCACCCATAGCGGCAACCAACCCAGCACAAACATGATAATCGGCGCGGTTGCCCAAGTGAACATCCCCTCAATATGATTGAACACATATTGTGCCTTTTTGCGCCAAGGGATCTGTGGATCGTGCTTGAATCCATCAATGATAAACGGAAGATGCTCCACCCCCCATGCCCATCGACGCATCTGCACATACAGGGCCTTCATCGAATCGAGGTAGTTCGCCCCTGTTACCGCATCCATAGAAACCGGCAAAAACATCGGGGTCACTCGATAGTCCCCATGGTAGTGAAGAAACGCCTGCATGAAGATACGCGAATCCTCACTGACGATATCTTTCTGCCAGAACCCTACGTCTTTGAGCATTTTCCACGGCATGGAGTGTGACGAGAATGTCCAAAGCCGCTCTGAACGTGCAAGCTCACCAAACAGCCAGAACGTCGTCCCAAATGCCCCGATGCGCACAGGAGCGTTTGCCGACCAAATATTGTTCGAGAACATGGCAATCGGCTGGTAGGAAGAACGCGTTGGATCTTCAACGGTGCAGTACAGATAGGTGAGATACGAAAAATATTGAGGATGCGCCACCGTATCAATATCAAAGGCAGAGACCACAATGTCTTCGTCTTTCACCTCTGGGAATCGCTCATGTAAGTCGACCTGAAGCTGATGGCCCATCCAACTCAGATTTGATCCCTTCCCGGGGATCTCATTAGGCAATCCCTTGGGGTGGATCGTCGACCCAAAATAGCCAAACACGGAACCAAACTCTTGACGCGCACGGTGGACAATCTTTTCAAAGGCCTCTTTGTCTGCTTCCTCCCCTCCGAGTACAACAAAGAACCGGGCATTGGGGGTCGCGTTTTCTTTCAGCGAGCGCAAGGTTGAGCGAATGATTTCATACCCCTCCCTGTAGGTAGGAAGGAGCACTAAGTGACGAATACGATCCGAGCCAGGCACAGAAACAAGCATCTTCTGCCAGTCTGTCTGTCTCGCACGGCGGTAACGGATCCAGGAAATGACAACAAAGATGTTGAAGTACAGGACACGAAACAGCCACAAGAGATCAAAGACGATGATGAAAATAATGACCCACAACGGTTGAAAAAAGCTCAAGACAAGCGCAAGTGAAAAAGTTCCCCAAACCAGCAGGCCGGGGAACATTTCCCAAAATCTTGACTGACCGTAATGATAGGACATTATCGTTCGGAGGAAATATCTTTCTTTAGTCGGTTGAGGAGTCGATGTGCATGTTCTTGTCCTCCAAGTCCAAATGCAAGACCTCCGGAAAGCGCAAGCATGGCCACGAGGCCCGTAAACAACACGCGAATGAGTTCAGGGGCAATTTGGAGTTGAACAAGAGCCGCCATGAACGTAAAGATAAGAATCGCCCACTTCGCGATTCCTGAAAGAAAATCTGCGGAGGCAAGCTGTGCAGCCTCAACGGCTGTCTTCACAACGTTCTGGACAAAGTTTCCTAGGAGGATTCCCGCTAGAAGAATAATGACAGAAATGATCACGTTGGGAACAAACAGAACAACCTGTCCAAGATAGTCCGTCACTTGATCCCAGCCTAGAATGTCTGTGGCCGCAATGAGGGCGATAATGATAAAGAACCACTTCACGATCCAGCCCAAGAGTGCTCCGATGTGCAGACGGAGTCCCACGCGCTCAAATTGAGCCGTGATGTCCAGTCGGCGAGCCAACTCATCAATGCGTAGCAGACCGATAACTCTCACAACGACGGTGCGCAGAACGAGGGCGATAATGACCCCGATGAGGAAAACCAGAGCGGCTCCCAGGAGGCTTGGGAGGAAGGCCACAATGGTCTCCCAGAGCTCCAAGAGCGGGCCTTGGAGAACTTCTTGTGTGAAAGACATAAGAAATAAAATTAAGAGGAATGATGTATCTAGAGTAACATGTTCTTTTTCTCTTTGGTAATCTCTGGTGGGCGATCATAGGAAGGAAGCACGTGTGTCTGCTGTTCCGTTGAGACCTGTAGGAGAAGATCTCGCCATGGAAGATGCTCTACGTTTTCGATTCCCCGAATCGGGATCCCTTGGACAAACGCCAGGCCGTTGCCGATCGTTGTACTCATGCGGCTCGCCGTAAAAGATCCTGGACCGGTCACAACAAGGATCTCCGATAGATCAGTGAGTGCGATCTTCCATTCCTTGAGGGTCTGGTCTAACGCTTGGAGATATCCTTCTGGTTGGGTCTCAATCATTGCCTCGTATGCTTCCCCTGCGTCCGTAACAAGCCCAAAGGTAATTGATTGAATATCCTGGGCACAAATGACGAGCTTCATACTTAGTGATGGATATGATCAATCATCACCACCTTCTCCCCGTTAAGAATGGAGAGAAGGAATCGGTCGGCAACCTGGCGTCGGTCAAGAAACTCTTCCCGAGGCATTAACGTATAATTGATCTCATACGGAATCTCGTCCTCAAATTTTGCGATCATCTTTTCCAGATCGACTTGCTTGATCGCTCCAACAATAAGAATGTCCGTTGGGATATCTATTGCGTCAACAAACCGTCCGGTAAAAGCGAAGTAGTCGATCTTCCCCTTTTCCTGAATCTCTTGGACAAGATTTTGTTTCAAGAGAATCTGTACCTTCTGAAATAGCCCACGAAGATCGTCAAAGAGGATGAAATCCTGCTTCACAGAATAATACTTCTTCTTGTCCGACAATCGTTTTGAATCCTTCAATGCTCCTTCTTTTTCCTCAAGAAGACCCAGTTGAACTAAATTTTTAAGCTCTCGTCTCACTGAGTTCAGTTGTGCATCGATCCGTCGGGTCAGCTCTCGAACAAAAAAGGTATCATCTGGTTGAGAAAGAAAGAGCGCCATAAGCCTTGCTCGTGTCTTTGAACCAAACATCTGTTCGAGTTTAAAAAGTTTTTTCATCATAATGGCTTGATTTGCGCCTCCCGAACATCTAGGTATAATGTACACAAATGCCAAACACCGGGCAAATGGCTATGCATGTCGAGATCAAAGGAGCCACCTACGAACCACAGATGCCTGACGAACACATTCGCGGCATCTCTCTCCTTCTTCCTGTACAGGAGAGGGGAGGTTTTGTCTTCCTTATTGCCTATACAAAAAAAGAAACGGCTGATTCGGAGATCCTTCTTCAAACACTCATGGATCAGGCACGACGGTTGGCAGACTCATTTGGAAAAGAAGCAAACCCCCAACATCGCTTTGAGCAATTTCTTGGCGCATTGAATGAAACCCTTGCGGAACATGTTCGCGAAGGTCGCTGGCATATCCCGATCGAACAGCTTCATGCACTCGTAGGGATTGCCTCCTCAACAGAAATGTATCTCTCTGGAACAGGAGAACTCGTTGCGCTCTTCCTTCATAAAAAACCATCCCAGCGCTACCAGATCTTCAACCTCTTCCGAGGATTACAAACAGAGCAATCCCTCCCTACCTGGGAGAAGCCGTTTGCGGTGGTTCTCGACGGAGACCTTCATCCTGGGGATGTCTTTTGTATCACCGACAAAGATCTCCAACGAACCATCCCTCCAGATGAACTCAATCACATCCTTACTTCCCTCCCCCCTATTGGAGCCGTCGAGAAAATAAGGCAGTACTTTGCTCACAAGGACAGTCTGTTGCTCAGCGTCCTTAAAATCACCGATGAGGGATCCTCGTATCAGGCGACTCAAGGTCGCTCTGCGGTTCCTCAATCAAACCTGTCTGTTGAGGCCCTCAATACGACCGAGGAAACCACTGACCGACTCTTGGATGACCAGCGACCAAGCATCTCGATCTTCTTCAAGCGCGTGCTGGCCTATGTGCGATCCAAGTCAGGAAACCAGTCATCTCGCCTATTAAGCGAACTCCACTCACAGGGGGGCCTCAAGGAACTCCTCAGACGCATATTCAGAACCGTGTGGCGCCTCCTGGGAGTCGGGATAACGCACACAACAAGACAGGCAACTCGGGCCCTTCATGTGTTAAAGAACAAAGAAGAACGCACGCGCGTAAAGACACATCTTCAGTTGAAACAACGCCGACTTCAAGGAACCGTTCAGTCTCTCCTGGATCGTGTCCGTAGAACACCCACCTCAACGAAATACCTTGTGGGGGGAATCGGCGTTGCGATCATCGTTCTGATGATCGGAATCTCTGTCATCTCAAAGTCGCAAGCACGTGCTCAGGAGGAGGAAACTTACCAGGAACAATTGGCGGCGATTGAGGATCTGATGGAACGCGCGGGAGGAGCCGTCATCTATAAAGATGAAAACCAGGCACGCAGCCTCTACGTCAATGCCCAGACGCTCATCGAATCCATCCCAGCGGACACGCCTGAGCGTGCAGAAAAAGCCCAAGAACTTGATCGAGATCTCCAGGCTGCCCTGAATGAAATTCGTCACTTAGTCACGATTCCAAACCCCCCATTGCTCGCAGACCTTGAAACACTCACCGATGGAGTATTCGGCAACAGCCTCACGCCTGCCTCAGGAACGGTGTTCGTCGCTGGATCCGACGGTCGACTCTACCAATTCAACAAAACAGAAAAGCGGTTTGATGTCGCCGCAAGTGTAGGGGAAGGTTCCCTCACGCCCATCGCCATGAGTCAGGAAGACGGCCGAACCTATCTCCTCGGACAAGACGGTGTGGCCTACGGAGTTTCCTTTGAAAGTCAGACCCTCAATTCCCTCTCGATCGCTGATGACCGATGGGTGGACCTTGAAGCCTACGCAAACCGCTTGTATTTCCTGCGACCGACGAGCGATTCGACAGAAGGTCAAGTGATCCGATTTACCAGGAATGGATCCTCATTTGATGGGGAGACTGAGTGGATCACCTCTCGAACGGTTTCCTTTGACTCAGCTATTTCGCTTACCATTGATGGAAGCGTCTACGTCCTGATGACAGATGGGAAAGTCTCGCGCTTTGGCAATGGAAGTGAAGAAGGATGGGGGGTGGGTGTCGTCGATCCACGTATCACACAGGCAACAAAAATCTGGACCAGTCCTGAAAGTTCCTACCTCTATGTTCTTGAACCTTCGACCCAGCGTCTCATCGTCTTTCAAAAAGAGACGGGAGCATTCGTCGTCCAGTATCGGTCCGATGCGTTCCAAGGCCTCTCCGATTTCGTCGTCGACGAAGCAGGATACACGATCTATCTCTTAGCCGGATCAAAATTGTATTCAATCGCTCCAAGTCACCTCGAATAATACCTGTAGTGAGCAACCTCGAACTATGAAAGCACATCACATCGTCCTTCTTGTCCTCGCCGTCATTATTGTCGGTGGGTTCTTCCTCTGGCCACAAACAAACATCCAAGTTCCAGATGAACTTGCTGGAACCTGGCGCGGGGAAGCCAGTCCCGAAGCGGATTATCAATGGTGGATGCAGTACGAGTTTGAAGGCGGCCTCTACACGCTTACCACAGACTCAAGCTACCAGGAGGAAGGAACCTATCAGATCACGGAACGCTTCCTGGACGGTTCAATTCTCGTAAAGAAGATCTACGCCGACGGGACAAAAGAATACGAAATGAACGTCCTGACGACCGATGAGGATCCGGATGTCATCTCGATCGAGGGAACAAAACTCTACCGTCAGTAAAACAAAAATCCCTCCCTGAGTGTATCGAAGGGGAGGGATTTTTTGATACGTTACTTGATGGTGACCTTGGCACCCGCTTCCTCGAGTTGCTTCTTGATCTCCTCAGAGGTGGCCTTGTCGACTCCCTGCTTGACCATGCTTGGAGCACCGTCAACGAGATCCTTTGCTTCCTTGAGTCCAAGACCGGTGATGGTTCGAACCGCCTTGATAGCGTTGATTTTGTTCTCACCAGCAGCGGTGAGCTCGACGTCGAAAGACGTCTTCTCCTCCTCAACGGCGGCTCCGGCGGCTGGGCCAGCGGCCATCATCATGGCTGGAGCGGCGGCGCTCACACCGAACTTATCTTCGAGCACTTTCACGAGATCCGCGAGGTCGAGGACCGACATCGATTCGATCGACGTGACGAGGCTCTTAAACTTCTCTGGAACCTCCACGGTTGCTTTTGTTTCGTCTGACATAGAAATTTACTTAGTGGCTTTAATAGCATTGAGAACGTAGACGAGGCTACGCAGGTTTCCTGCAAGGACATTGACGAACCCAGAGATGGGCGCGTTGAGAGAGCGAACGAGCATGGCAAGAAGTTGCTCGCGGCTTGGGAGCGTGGCGAGCTGTTTGATGGCATCTGAGCCGACAAACTTCCCTTCCAGGATACCGCCGACGATTTGGATCGTCTCGCGATCTTTCGCAAACTCCGCGATGAGCTTGGCGGCTGCGACCTCATCATCGAAACCGATGGTGGTGAGGATACTGCCTTCAAGGTCATCTGGAGCGATGGTGAAGCCATTGCTCTGAAGAGCTCGGTTGAGGAGCGTCTTCTTGGCGATCATGACTTCCACACCGAGATCACGTCCCTTCTGACGGAGACTGTTGGCGTCATCCATGGTGTATCCCGAGATTCTCGTGAACACGACGGATTTCATCTTCCCAATCTTTTGGGCAAGCTCGTCAACGATCTCTCCTTTTTGTGCACGTGTTTTTGGCATAGGTGAGAGTGTAGTGAATGGTTCGACCTTTAAATAAAAACTGCTGACTCGCGCCGCAGTAGAAAATAAGGCCAAAGCCTTTTTACCTCGACGAGACTTACGCTTGCGCAACTCGTTTTCTACGGTCTATCCCGACCGCCATAAGACGCGTCGGGGCAAATCTTCAGTTCGATGAAAAGAATACTAAACCGCTGGTTTTCTGTCAATGAGAGCAAATTGGGGTCAGGTCGGGATACGGGAATTTTTGGATGCCGACATTTTTTCGTACCTACGAACTTTTGTCACCTTTTTAGTAGAGCACATCTCCTCCCTAAAAAAACCCGCCGTCGCCCTGTGGGTTCTGGCGGGCAGGCAGCCGCTTTGGGGAGACGGCTGGGCGCTACTTGTCCGTAGACTGACGTCGTGTGCGGACTTCGAAATAGATCATGACGGCGAGGGTGATGGTGATAGACACCAGCCCACGGATGACGTAGGTGGCGGAAAGGATATTGCCGTTCACCAACGACGAAACGAGCCCGACCGCATGAGCCGTCCAGACGAGTCCCCAGGCTGTGAACGACTCCGTGTTGCGCCGCTCCGCGATCATCGTGTTGATTGTCGGGATGGCGCCGATGGCGATCAGAACCTGCGCAAACAGGTTGGACTTGAAGAGGTCGCCCGTGATCACTGCGTAGAGTACGATCGCCCCGGCCGTGAGCAGGTAGTACTTCTCCCAGGGTCGGAAGCGGACAGTCTTGTTGCCCCACCGGAGGATAGACGCAATCATGGCGATCACGACCAAGATGTCCACGGTGTTGTTGATGCCGCTGATGACGTCAAAGTCCTCAGAGAGCAGGTAGGTCACCAAGCTCAGCCCAACCCCCACGAAGAAGAGAATCCATGTCGAGAGCGTGGGTGAGATATCCTTCTTGTAGATCTGGTAGCTGTAGCGCACGGCAAACAGTACCATCAGGGCAATCACGATCAGGGCGCAGATGTCTCTGAATTCCACGCTCACCTCCTTCTGGGCAGATATGCAAGCCGTGACGAAAAACAATAATGAAAAAAGCCAGAATCGTCAACCAGTGGCCTCCAAAAGAAAACAGCCGCTCGGGGAGACGGCTGTTCGAAACATGAAATTCATTCTTTGTTTGTCGGAAGCTCTTCCATAATACGAGCAATCGCCATGCGAAGATCTTTATCTCCACTAAAGAATCCACTCTTAGAGCCTAATGCAGTTTGAAGCTTTTCTCTAAGACGTTCCATCAACTCTCTCTGTTTCTTTTCTATCCTCCTGATTTCATTCTGATTAGAGGTTTTAGTTGCATCCATATTTCTTTTAGCATCGCCTTCTTGCTCCTGTAGTTGTCCTTCCAATTGTTGTTGTCTGGCGGCAGCTTTTTTCTCTTTTTCTTCCAGGCTTTTAATTTGCGCCTGCATACTATTCCGTTCCGAGGCAATACCAGCTTGACCTTCCTCAAGCGTTCGGTCGACGTTCAAGACGATGTCCCGAGCATCTCTTCTCGCTCGGCGGAGTAAACCCACAGCCTGATCTGTGGTATACACATGAAACTCACCTTGTTCTCCCCGCACGTCAAACAACGCTTCGGCTTCCACTTGAGGCCTGGAGAAGCGCTCAATAAACAACGCATACTCCCGATCCGCATCACGGACGCTTTGTTCAGGATCAACTAACGCACCCAATCTTGACTCCTTCCATCCGACGGTTTTCAGTGCTTCGGCTCCCAACGATTCCTCCGGTAGTCTGGTTCGCCCCTTCACGAGCAACCCCCTTGCCACTTTTCTATACGCAAGCAACATGTTGAAAAATCTGGCTTCACCACCAAACATTGCCTGTAGATATGCTTCTTTGGTGGGATAGGCTCGCCTTAAATCCTTATCTCGTTCATTTTCTCCAAGACGATCGTAGTAAACACTGGCGCTATCAGGCGTTGAACCATGGCCCATTCCAAGATATTCACCGGTTGCACCGGTTAGTTTGGCGCGCGTAAAGCCATGACTTGCATAGCCATTCAGATGATCGGCTGCTTCCCATTTCGCAGATTCTTGAGTACTAATCTGGTGGCCAATAATCTGTTGGTTAACAGGAATGGTTTCGTATGGATTCGTACCATAATAGAAGCCATCGATCCTTGGCATCTCAGCGCCATATTGGTGCAAACGACCCAAAATCAGACTCGCAAGCTGGTTATCGAAAGGAAACTTTTGACCTATATCCCTTGAATTCCTTTCTTGAACTCTTTCACGTGCATGCACCAAAAAAGCTCTGATGGCAACGAATGCTTCACGAAGTGTAGTCTCGTCATGCTCTTCCGCCAGCGTTTCATCAATAATCATTCGGTTCATTTCAAACGCCAATCTGTCTCTGGGAATAGCTTGCTCAATCGCATTAATTTCTTTTTGTTGGCCTTCAAAAAATTGAACTATTTTGTACTCGATCTCTCCATGTGTTTCATTACGGTTTCTCTGAGATGAGCCATCGGGTTTAATTTTATTGAAAAAATCTTGCAAGCCCCATAAGGGTTTTTCCTGATTACTCAATTTGTCATACTCGGCTTTCCAAGTAATCAGGTTACTTTTTTTGTTCTTAAGATCGGTTTCCATTCCTTTCAACCGCGATTCAGCAATCGGACCCAAAACAACTTGCACGATGTCCTGTTTCAAAGCCTTCTCACGAGCCTCAGGTGAATCATGATCATACTCGATTCCTTTCACCAGCGGACTGTCTGAAAGCGTCTTATATCGACGTTCAAATTCCGTTTCTTCACCCTTAAATTTATTTTTGACTGCCTCTAGTGCATTGACCGTTGCCTCCTGTACCTCATCAAACAACTTGTCATGGAGCGTTTGTAACGCCTGCATCTTTTGTTCTAGATCGAGAGAAATTTGATCCATCGCTCCTAATTTTCTGAGTGTATTCCCGGTCTTTTTTAAGGCTTCGATCGAGGCTTGAATCTTTGGAGGACGTGCGATATTCATTTGCTTCTCGTACGCATAAAAGACCGATTCATAAGAATAATCCTCAACAAAAGCATCCTGGGCTCTTAACGAGGCAAAAAAATGCTGGAACTCCTCGGCGTGCCGAGCTGCTTCTCCTGAAACTTTTTTCTTAGAGGCAGTCGTTTCTAGTTCTTCCTTATTTGCCGCTAACCCAGCAGCCCGTGCTAGCTCTTCGGCATCGGCAATTAACTGGTCGACGTAGGATAACTCCTGACGTCCACCTTCACCCTCTATCGAACCCCCCTCACCTTTTATTCTTATCATAGATACAAACACCTCTTGAATGAGGCTTAAAAAAATTCGCGAATATTACCTCTTTAATTTTAACAGATTGACATTCTCATTTCCAATAACCGTTCCGACGAATCGTTCCCCCTTAAGCAGGCCGTCGAGATTCTTCAGATTCTTTCCATTGAGAACCGCCACCCGAATTCCACTATGATGAGCAAGTCTCGACGCAACAGGATCAAATGGGGCATTCATGCCAGGATCCCACTCATTCCCCACCATCTTGCGAAACTCCTTCCAGGTGATGTCGCAAATCGCCTCGGCATCGGCGTGCTTACGGGGATCTTTGTTGTAAACGTAATCGATGTTGGAGAGATTGACGACGACATGGCTCTTGAGGCGCTTGGCCAGACGCGTTGCCACGTAGTCTGTCGACCACCCCGGCTTCCACCCTGCGGCAACGAGCACAGGCTTTGTCCAACGATGCAGGGGCCCGGTTGGATCCTTAAGCATGATCGGGTGCGCGAAGTCACGCAATACTGTGCGCATGAGGTGACCGTTAAGACGAGTCGAGTGAATGCCCAGCCAGTCAAGGTCGTCCCGTGTGAGCTTTCCCACTTTGCGTGCCGCCTCCTGATACTGTCGCGCCGTTCCTCCCCCACCCACCACGATCACGAAACGCCAACCATGCTTAAGGTGTCTCGTAATAAGTGCTTTAAAGTCTTTGAGAAACTGATAGTCAATTCCTCCATTTGGCACCACGAGCGAGCCGCCAACAGAAATAATGAGTGTCGTGGGCGTGAGCGAGTTGGAGTGATCCATAAGGAGAGGTGGGAAGGTGGTGAGATGGATAAGGTGGCTAAGAAAAACAGCGCCTATGCGCTGCTTATGACTGCTTCGCTTCTTTAATGACCCAGTTGGTTCCAAGCGAGATGACCCATAACAAGAGAGCGGCTAAGAGGGCAGGAACAAATCCTTCAACCGTGAAGCCTTTCACGATGGTGGAGACCAGAAGGATCATGAGCGCGTTGATGACGAACGTAAAGAGACCGAGGGTCAGAATCGTGACGGGGAGGGTCAGAATGAAGAGAAGCGGACGAATGAGCGCGTTCACAAGTCCTAAGACGAGAGCCGCGATGAGCGCAGAGTAGAACGTATCGACACCAAAGCCTGGAACGATGTTGGCGACGATGAGGAGCGCCACAGCGTTGATGACCCAACGGAACAAAATATATGCCATAGGGAAGGTGGAAAGGTGGTTAGGTGGAAAGGTGACTAGGCGAACTTTGATTTGATTTCTTCAACTTTATTCTCCACCTCGGCGAGTTTCTTCTTGAGCTCTGAGGCAAGTTCTAGGCCGCGCTCAAATTTCTTGAGACCAGCGTCGAGATCAAGTTGCTCCTGCGAATCAAACCAACGGGTGATCTCTTCAAGCTCCTGAAAGCTCTCGGTAAAATTGGTGGTCTTTTTCTTTGCGGTCATATTCCGGTCCCCCTCCTTTTTAAGGAGGGGCTAGGGGTGGTTACGGATCAGGGGACGTCTTCAAATGCTAGACGAGTTTCTGCTGGCCTTTGTTGTTGACGCGAGATACTCGCGCATCGGCGCAACCCGCGGCGAATTGTACCGTGATTTCGCCCCCCACTTCAAGGGTAGATGCATCGCGAACGACATGGCCCCCAACCGTCACAAGGCTATATCCGCGCGCGAGCACGCGCTTGGGGTCGACTTGGCGTAACACTCGAGTTGAGGATTCGAGTCCCTCGCGCAGGCGAGGCAGCCAGCTGTTTACCAGAAGCAGAAGTCCTTCCTTGGCTCGTGATAAGCGTTCCTTCTGGCGCTCAAGGATGAAGCCAATAAGATTCGTTGCGCGCTCAAGCACAAACGCCCGGTCCTGAATCGTGTGACTGAGCCGCGACTCCATGTGACCGGTCAAGGTCTCAAGCTCGTAGGAAATATCGCTTCGAGATGGGACGACGCGCTCGGCCGCGTTTGAAGGGGTGGATGCTCGCACATCGGCGACAAAGTCTGCGAGCGATTCGTCTCGCTCATGCCCCACCGCCACCACGACAGGAATCTTTGAGGCGTAAATCGCACGAGCGACTTGCTCATCGTTAAACGCATGCAGATCCTCAAGTCCCCCGCCACCACGTGTGAGCACCAGGACGTCCGCACCGCCCTGAAGGGCGTTTGAATTGTTATTTTGATTATTCTTAGCCGCTTTAGCGGCGTCATGATTGAAGTATTCCAGCGCCGCAACGATCTCCCCAACGGCCTCTCTCCCCTGCACATGCACATGCGCGTGAAGGATCTTCACGCCCCCCCAACGGTTATTCAGAATTCGCAAAAAATCGCCGTACGCGGCTGCATCGCGCGAGGTGATGAGCCCGATCCGTTCTGGAAAGCGTGGCAACTCTCGCTTTCGACTTACATCAAACAAACCCTCGGTCTCCAGCTTTCGTTTCAATAATTCATACGCTCGCCGCAATGCCCCTTCCCCGACCGGCTCGAGTGCTTCCACATTGAGTTTGAACGTCCCGAATCGCTCGTACACGTTTGGATGCCCCTTCACCTGCACGCGCATTCCGTCCTCGATGGCGACCTTAAGTTGCCACGTGGTCATAAAACATTTGAGCACCGCCTGCGCCTGCTCATCTTTTAAATCAAAACTGACCCACTTGCCCTGGGCCACACGAAAATCCGAAACCTCCCCTTCTATCACCACCTGATCGGATGGAATAAGTCGTAATGTGTCATTGACGAGCTTGAGATACTCGGCAACGGAGAGGGCTTGTGTTGGCATACTCTAAATGTGTCATTGCGAGGAGGGAGTCGATTGCCGACCGACGAAGCAATCCTCCGACGTGTCGAGGGATTGCTTCGGCCTTCGGCCTCGCAATGACACAAACAATAAACGCAATTCGTCGCCGACGACACGCCAGCCTGTAAAGAATTACATCGGCGGGTTAAAGAATTGCGGCTGGAAGTACTGGACGAGGAGCCAGAGTGAGATACCCAGAATCACGTGCGATACAATCGTCTCCATCCAAACATTCTTCCCCTCTTTGAGACCAAACCATCCAAACCCAAGCGCTGGGTACACGACGATATTCGCGACCACCCAGCTCAGAACGGCATACACGATCAGAGAAAGCAGTGTGTAGGGAGCCCTCGTCACAAACAGCCACCCGCGTTCAACAAAAACAACATAGATAAGCCCAAACAAGAATCCGACCACGATATAAAGAAGTAACCCAATGAAAAATACTTCGTGCTTATGACGAATCTTGAGACCGAAGATGGATTTGACGTCGATCAACAAGGGCGCCTCCTGTACTCGTCCTCGTTCACTAATTTCGAGCATGATCGCAGGGATCGCAAACGCAAACGCGACCAACCCTCCGAGCGCTCCTCCGAGTACGTAATCCATAGATATAACGCCGCTAAAGCGGCTATGAAATATTCTAAGGGGCTTTAGCCCCGTCACGGACTTAACACCAACACAACTTTTCCCCCGTCTGTGATCTCTCCTCCTTCATTCCAATCGTGCATCGCGTTCATGATCGTGTCAAAATCGTACAAAAATGCCTCTCCTCGATACGTCCCCGGATCATTGACGATGAACTGACCATCTTCCGTGTACCCACGAATCACGAGCATATGGTAGAGCGGACCTGGAGCCGTAAAGTATGGATTCCCAAGGAGTCGTCCCGCAGCTGGGACGATGACTGGATGGCCTTGAACAAGTTTGCTCTGGATGTCCTCGACCGTAGGGTTGGCAACGAGTTGATAGGTATGACCGTACATGAGCTCCGCTAACACGCCAGTCTGTTCGGTCGTCGTATCTTTGTAGAACCCAAACAGTTCCATTTCAAACTCCACAATCTGTAAGAGTGCCTCATCCGCCGTCGACGCTGGAATTCGTCCTTCATCCATTCCCGAAAAATAGGCATGGACCATGTAGACACTCGCCTCCTCGCATCCTTCTTGGTACGGCTCATCCCAATTTCCGTTCGGCGCCTGTGAGGTGAATGGAACCGCGAGATTCTTCGAGACAGGAAGCGCTGGTTCTTCTTCAACGACTGACTCGTCTATAGACTCCTCGATGGATAAACTATCGGCTGATTCTTCCGATGCTTCTATTATATCGTTGTCATCCTGAAGAAGTGATTCGTCGACTGAAGGATCTACAAGTTGTTCAGACTCCTCGCTTGGAGATCCCTCGACTCCGCCATCGACTTCGCTCGGGATGACATCGATTTGAGAGATCTCTTCGTACCCAACGGCCTCCGGTAATTCTGGTGCGGTCACCCCACGGTACCACTCCAATACCTCCACACGTTGTGTGTAGATCCCAGCAGCAAGCGCAATCAGGAAAATCGTGAAGGTAAAAAATTTGCGCATAGATTTAGAGACAAACGCCGACGCCTTCGATTACATCACTACAGGCAAACCCTGACGGACATTGCAGATCGGTTTCACACTCACAATACTCGACGCACAACTCGATACAGATCGCATCGGGATCTGTACGGCACGCCGAGCCACAAGGGTTCCAGGTGCCACCAGATTCGGTGCACGATGTTTCGGTTAATGGTGTGTCATCCCGACCGAGGCCGTCCGACGGCTGAGCGGAGGGATCTCGTATCTCCTCGAGATCTCTCGACTCGCGTTGCTCGCTCGAGATGACAAAGGCAAACACCCCTACAAGAGCTACCAAAACTACGACAACCGAAATGACAATTCCTTTTTTCATAAAATCGCGTGTTCACGAATCCAGCGCTGAAGCTTGTGTGTTGCTCGTACATCGTCTTCGTTGTACTCGAGAATCTTTTGCAACAGCTTAGGCGACTTCTTCTGCAGCCATTCTTCAAACCAGAGGACCGAGTTCGCGCCAGAGGCATCTTCCGCCCGCCACTCAAATCCAATATAGCCAGCAATATCTTTGAGCGAATAAAACGAGAGCGGAAAAATAACCGTTGGACGGATAACGTTGAGAATATCGATCATGTTACGCTCCAGCGCCTCACGCGCGATCTCGCCAATGCCATACTTCGCGCTGAATCGTCGTACGACCTCTTCTTCAAACCATCCGTAATGATAGATCGGCGCGTCGATGTGACGTTCAATAAAATGGACGAACTCCGCCCACATCGCCCCCTCCTGTTCTGGCGAACTCGCAAAAAATGAAATGTATTCTTCCCCCGCAGACGTGACCTTCAGGACACCAAACAAATAATCAAAGTCTCGTAGCGGGTCGCTCTCAATGTCAAAAAACAACTCGACATTCGCCTCCGGAAGGTCCGCCGTACCGCGAATCATGTGGCGGTGATCTTTAATGGCGATCGCCTGGTCGCGCATGGTCTCGAGGCGATTTGAACTCACCGTCGGAACAAGATGCTCGAGCTCTGGAACAGATTTCAGCGCGAGCTCGCTCAGGGTTTGCACCCCCGCTTCCTCAAGCGCTCGCACTTCTTCGCGCCACACGCGATTAAGGAGCGACAAATCATCACAACTCTCTGACTCGCTCCTGCACTCCTTGTACCATGGTGACTGTTTACAACCGCTCGTCACAAAGTGTGCGGGATGCTTCCCCGCGATGATCTTTTCGATCTCAGTGAGCGTGAGTTCGTACTCGGCTTCAAACACTTCAATAAGATACGACAACACTTCCTTATCGGGTGTCACAATATACCCCTGCACCGGTTTCACCCCCTGCACTCGTTCAAGAAGCTCTCCGTAAAAACATCCCTGAAATTTGTGATCGTCACGAATAAACCGTGAACGCTTCATGTCAGAAGCCACATAATAATAATCACCCAGACGCGAACGTCCCTCAACCTTCTCAAGGATATCTGGATGTCCGACCCAGTGCTTATCCACGAGCACGCCGTGGTAAATCGTCTGGCGCCCCTCACGCATGAACGCGAGCGTTTGCTTGAACGCTTCATCAGGATCCTCCGCCGTCACTTCAACGAGGTCTTGGCGATCAGAAAGAAGTTCACGCTCTTTTTCCTCAATCAACCCATCGTCTTGAAGCCTGGCCATGAGCAGCTCATGCGGCCGCGTTTCGCTGGCGTGCGTATCAAAATAGATCCAGTTTGGACACTTGAGGTACTGGTAAAACGTCTTTTCTGTAATCATGCCTTGCATGCTAGTATTATAGCAGACTCTCCCTTCAACGCAGGAATGAGATGAATACTCAACATTTTCCCAAACTCTTTCCCATCACCATCCGTCTGGATGAAGATGGCATCGACTGGGTCCATTTCGTCGGAGGTATTGGTCACGTGCTCACCTTGCGCGAGCTACCAGAACCGTTTCAACCGCCTGTAATCGAACTCATCGACTTTCTCCAGCGTCAGGGGGTGAAAACCCTAAAAATTCTTCCTTCTTCCCTGATCTGTCAGATCAATGGAGTCCATCGTAATCTTCTCCAAGATACTCCGAACATCCAAGAAACCCTGTGTCTGCTCGCCTGGTGGTTGGAATGGAGTCACCGTCGCGTCGTTTCACATGGATGGTGGCAATGCCCTGAGTGCGCCGATCACGTGACAGCCAGACGCGGTCACTGCAAAAATCCAGAGTGTCCATCCTGGAATATTCTCTTTCAGATCACCGGAGAATCCATCCTTGAGCTGGTTCCAAAAACTGGTACCAACGCATCCTGATCCAACGAGGTCAGGATTTTTTTATCATCCATTCCAGACGATTCCAAACAGAGACCGTTGAAATACTCGATGAGATTGGCTTGAACGGGCCGGCGATCGCTGAAAACCTACTGAAACGTAGGTTGAAGCGATGCCTGGGTGCCCGTGAAAGCCAAGATCGCGAGTATTTCAATGGTCTAAGCAATTCCTTGACAAAACCAACAAAATCCTCTATACAGACAGCAATTCACATGCTTGGCGTCATGTGGATTTCAATCCAGATCTGCTGGATTGGCCTTCCTGAACGCCATCTGGAGACACTCATGTCTGCTTATCCCGCTGGCTCCGGCGTCAAGACTCTTCCTCGCTTGCTTGGCCAAGTGGTCACGGTCCACGAGACAAGCTTCGGCTTCATCGGTCAGATCACCACGCTCACAGGAGCCCACTTCGACACCAACGGCGACGTATTCGTCCACCAAGACGAATGTAGTGCACCACTGGCGACGGGACTCGCCATCGAGTTCACACTCATCGACGACCCCCGTCGTAAAGGCAAGTTCCGCGCGGTCAACGCATGCACCATCGTGTCCTTGCCTGTGCTCGCTGGTGAGACGGCACAGCTTCCTGTGCTCGCCTCCCCTCAGGTCTACCACCAACGCGCCAAGCCCATAGACCCCGTCGAGGTTCGCAAGGCGTTCGCCAATGCTCCCTTCGGTGGCATCATCGGAGCAGAAATCGGCGAAACCGTCGAGCTGAGAACCGACACGGATGTCTCACTGCTCATCGCCACGTTCCTGGACGAGGTGTTCCCCGGCCTGCAGGGTCAGGGAGGATCACACGTAAATTGGTGGGGGTAGACAGATTTAGGCATAAAGCTTGGCCACACGAAACAGAAAGAACTTCTTGTCTGTGACTCCTCGCACCAGAGCACGAAAACCTTT
>Ga0208373_1001801_pt1 | contig 26430 bp, 20 predicted proteins | sample RifOxyC2_FD_184036 | JGI IMG/M metagenome (GOLD analysis project Ga0208373, IMG submission 184036) | Soil microbial communities from Rifle, Colorado - Rifle Oxygen_injection C2 (SPAdes) | ecosystem: Environmental > Terrestrial > Deep subsurface > Rock core/Sediment | place: Rifle, Colorado... | reverse complement strand
GCCCACCGGTTTTCAGATAGATTTACTTCATCGGGCAATGCATCGCATGTATATACATAATCAAAATTATTACCACCCTGTGTTTTTGCTAATATCAAATTTCCAGGATTTGTTTCCTTGTCTATATTCTCCTACCCCTTCATTTTACACGTTTACAGTTAGGGTGTTTTCAGTCTGATATATTTCTCATCTGTGTTCGTAGGCATATTTACTGTTCTTTATAACCCGATTACCCTTTTACATATTCCGTCCGGCTTAATGATAATAAGAGTTCTTTCAGTAGACATGTTACGCTCCTAATTTTTTTATTATTTCATCTGCCATCTCGCTGGTTTTTGCAGTTCCCCCCAAATCGTAAGTAACGTTTTTTTTCTCTTTTATAACTTCTGAAACTGCCTTTTCCAGCTTTTTTGCAGCTTCTGTTTCCCCGAGATATTCAAGCATAAGTACGCCAGACAGAATCATTGCAGTCGGATTTACTTTATTCATACCTTTATATTTAGGAGCAGAACCGTGAACCGGTTCAAAAAGAGCGATTTCAGTACCGATATTTGCACCGGGCGCTATTCCTAAACCGCCAATCAATCCGGCGCACAAATCCGATATGATATCTCCGTATAAATTCGGTAAAACAAGGACATCATAAAGTTCGGGTTTTTGAACAAGTTGCATACACATATTATCAATGAGTCGCTCTTCATACTCAATTTCCGGATATTTTTTTGCCACTTCCCTTGCTACACTTAAGAATAAACCGTCCGTAAATTTCATTATGTTTGCTTTGGTTACTGAAGTAACTTTTTTTCTTTTGTGTTTTATTGCATATTCAAAAGCAAACCTGACGATTCTTTCAGTTGCAAATTCGGATATCGGTTTTATGCTGATTGCGGAGTTGTTTCTTATTTTGCCTTTTGATAATTCAATAATTTTTTTTGATTCTTCAGTCCCTACCTCAAATTCCACGCCGGCGTATAAATCTTCCGTATTTTCCCTGACAACTACAAGATCTATATTTTTATATTTTGATTTGACGCCTTGATAAGACTTGCACGGTCTAAGGCAGGCATATAAATCCAGTTCTTTCCTTAATGCCACATTTACCGAACGGAATCCGCTTCCGATAGGCGTAGTAATCGGTCCTTTAATTGCAATTTTATTTTTGCGTACGGAGTTGAGAACATTTTCAGGAAGAGGCGTTCCGTATTTTTGCAAAACATCAATTCCTGCTTCGGTAGTTTCCCAATCAATCTTAACTCCGGTTGAATCCAAGACTCGCCTTGTTGATTCTGCGATTTCAGGTCCTGTTCCATCGCCCGGTATAATAGTAATTTTATAACGCATAGAGGGTAATTATACAAAATTCAACAACTTTAATCAAGTAAAATTAGTGACAAGTATAGTTCTTCCTGTTGTTTAACCATCAGGTCAATATCAAATTCCGAAATTCTTTTTTTTGCTTCAGAGGTAAGTTTTTCGCACAAGTTAGGATTATTTAATAGCCGTAAAACTCTCTCCGCCATTTTTTCTATTTCGTGAGGTTGAGTAACAAATCCTGTAAGTCCTTCATGAACAATTTCTCTTGTCCCGTCTATATAGGTAGCAACCACTGGTATACCCGATGCCATTGCTTCTATTACTACGCGAGGCAGTCCTTCAAATAACGAAGTTAAAACAAAAACATCGAATATTTTTATTATTTCATTGACATCCTTTCTCCAGCCGGTTAAAATAATTTTATCCTTAAGATTGAGTTTGCTAATCAAAGATTCTATTTTATTTCTTAAAATGCCGTCACCGACAAGTAAAAATTTTGTATTAGCATTTTCTTTACATATAGATTCAGCTACGCTAACAAAATCAAGAGGCGATTTTTGCGGTTTAAAACACGCTATCATTCCGACTACTTTTTCGTTTGTTATTCCAAATTCCTGTCTTTTCATTTTTATATCAATTTGCGTTTGATAATTCTGAAGCTTTATTCCACTTCTAATCATGGAATAAATTCCTTTAGTCCCTATTTTATTTTGTAATCCTTTTGTTATATTTTCGTGTGAAACTGCTATAAATCGGTCGGTTATTGTTGCGGTCAAACGTTCAGTAGCAATATAAATATATTTTATTAAAAAATTTTGATAGTCGTGAAAACCAAAACCATGAAAAGTATGGACGATTTTGCAAACTTTTGCAAGATAAGCCGCCCATCTTCCTATTATGCCGGCTTTGGAAGAATGCGTATGTACAATATCCGGTTTTTCCTTTTTTAATATTTTATAAATTTTAACTAATGCTATTAAATCCTTGATAGGATTAATTTCCCGTATCAGTTCTTTAACAAAATATGTTTTAATATTTTTTGTTTTTTCATCTAAGATTCCGCCTTTTCCGCTTATCAGCAAAACATCAAACTTGTTTTTATCAAGATTTTCACAAGTATAAAGCGTATTTTCCTGGGCACCGCCAAGTTCAAGGAGCGTTATAATATGTGCAATCTTTATCCTCCTTCGCTGAACTTCAGCTTCGCCCGTCCTACGCAGTGGCAGCTCTACTGCTACGGAGGATGGAGAAGGATTACTATCAGATATTTTATAAGGATTTATCTTAGGCATTTTACGATATCCCTGCCTTCCAGTATGGCATCTTCCATTGTAGAATAATTCCATTTACTGTATCTGCCGATATTAAATATGTTAAGTTTTCTAAAATAATTTTGAATTGTATTTAATAACGGTGTTCTCTCTTTATCATAAATCACGTATCCGTACGGAATATCTAAAATCAATTTTGAAATAACTTTGTCGGACGATTTGATTATTTTCGCCGTTTTTAAATCCGATAAGGTTTTTTTGTATATTTTTTCTTTATTAATATTTTTTCCTTTATATGAAACCTCTATATACATTGAAGATGTTTTATTAGGGCATAACGATTTTGAGAAATTGTTGTAAAATCCGACTCTGTAAAAAGAAAACTTTTTTTCTGGAAAATATATCCAATGTTTATCGGATATGTTTTCCCTGTCAATGCCGATATTAATGTTCAGCACCGATGTCCATTTGAGTTTTTTTGATCCGTTTGAAACGTTTATTGCCGGATTCTTTATTAATTTGATAAATACGGGAAGCGGTATTGTTGTGACTATGTTTTCATATATAATTTCCCCGATATTAGTTTTGATAATTTTTTTTAAGGTATCGATTGATATAATTTTGACATTGGTTTTAATGTTTTTATGAGCAATATTTTCTTTTAGTGCGTCAATAAGCGATTGTATTCCCCCTTTATTGGGATAATAGAAGGTGGCGTTGTATCCGATATTTTTCTTATTATCCGTAACAGCTCCGTAAACAACTTCGCTTAAAGCAGGTTTTGGGATATAGTTTCCCATCCATTCGGTTGTAAGATTATTAAGATTTGTTTGCCAGAGTTTTTCGTTATAGGGAATCATGAAATACTTTGATATCCCTTTGCCGAAAGTTTTTAAACACCAATCATAAAACGATAAGTGTGAATCTGCGGATATATTCTTGAAATCGGATAGTTTTCTTTCAATAAGTTCGGTAATACATTCTTCAATTATTTTTACGGGCAGTCCATAGAGATTTGCCTGAAAAGGATATTTGGTAAGGGTGTTGTTGGAATAAATACAGGAATTACGGGCTATTAGTCTAAGATTGTTTTTAAGCAGTTTGATTAAAAGGTTTTTTACATAATCGGTTTTTAAATGAAGTAGATGACCCGTGAAATCATAATAAAAACCGTTATCTGTTTTTATTGTTCTGCAAATTCCTCCGACATCGGATTCTTTTTCCAATAATAAAAAATCATCATGTCTTAGATGATAAGCAGTTGATAAACCCGCTATACCCCCGCCGAGTATTACTGTGTTATATTTCATTTTAAAAGAAAAGCAATTTCTTAAAGGATTGTTTACCCCGTTAGAAAATATTGTAAAATATTTTTTAAAAACGTTTTATTTTTCTATGTATTATATATCTACATTCTCTAATGGGATAAGTAGATTTTCATTAAATTAATATATTGCTGGTATTATGTGACTCCATTTTCATACGGGGTTTATTCCATTTTTATTTTGGATAGTTTCCAACCGCCAAAAATGGATAAGAAAAAAATTAAAGCATAAATTAAGATTGCATATATTAAAGTAACCCGTGTAATAATAAAAGCGGAAAAACTCAAAAAAGCCGAAATAACCCAGATTAAAATTACTATATTGGTTCTTGATAATCCGAATGCTTCCAGTCTGAGTGCAAAATGATCTTTACTTCCTAAAAACGGTGACTTGCCGTTACGTATCCTGAGATACATAACGTATATAGTATCAAATATTGGAATACCAAGTATAAGTATCGGCGAGTAAATCGCCGCGTTATTGATTTGTGTATAGGAAGTTCCCAAGGATAATGCAGCCAGGGTAAAACCTATGAACATACTGCCGGTATCACCCATGAATATTTTTGCCTTAGGAAAATTATACTTCAAAAAACCTAAAATGCCGCCCGCAAGGGCTGCAGCAGCGAAATTAACATAAATCTCTTCCGTGGGAAATGCGATAAAAAGAAAAGCTAATGCCGCAATAATGGATATTCCCGATGCAAGCCCGTCCATTATATCAACAATATTAATTGCATTTATAACACCGACAATCCATATTATTGATAATAAATCAGCCAAATACTGAGGCTGAATGAATTTTATCTTAATGTCAAAATTAACCAATATGATTGCAACAACTATTTGCCATAAGAATTTTGCCTTGAAACCGATTGTCGTAATATCATCTATAAATCCTATAACTACGATAAAAGTGGCTCCCAATAGAATTCCTCTTAACGAACTAAGTGTTCCTGTCGGGAAATTAGTAGTATATCTGATAATTAATAATGATATAAGAAAACCTATCCAGATCGCAAATCCGCCCAGGTATGGTGTTGCGGTTTTATGCGTCTTAATTGGTGTGTGCGGTTTATCGAAAATATTGTACTTATGTGCAATATTTATCAGTAAAGGAGTTACGATAAGAGAAATAATAAAGGATATTAAGAATGAATAAAAATATCGTATCATTTTACTAATTTTTCTAAATTTTTAACTTTGCTGATTGATATACCTGTCCAGATGCTATCGGAATAGTTTGCTATAAGCATTTTATATGTTCTCAACGCCAGATGCCAGTCTTTTTGCTCTTCATAGCATTGCGCGATGTAATATTGGGCATAATCTGTATATTGAAAATCATTATAGTTTTCAAGGAATTTTTTATAGGCGATTATGGATTCATTGATTTTATTAAGTTTTCTGTAAGTCTCGCCTATTTTAAATTGTGCATTTCCTGCATATGGATGAGTGGGTATTTTTTCCACAATTTGCGAATAGTAATTTAGAGCGGTTGCATAATCACCTTTTTTAAAAAAGAAAATATCACCTAAAAAATAACATGATGTTCCGGCTAGTTTAGTAATCGGATGTATTAAAATAACCGATTTCAAATATTCTATCGCTTTATCATAATCCTGGATTTCAAAATATTTTTCAGCGAGTGCATATTTTTTAAGGGCAGGTTCTTCATTCGGATATGCAGATTTTATAAGTTTCAGCCTTGCTGACGCCACTTTCAGCCATTTACTGTTTGTGAATTCTTTTACCAGTCTTTCATAATATTTAATTGATTCAATAAAATTAAAATATTCAAAAAAAAGTATATTGCCGTATTTGAACAGAACATCGTCAAGTTTTTCAAAATTTGGATGTTTTTTAATAATTTCAGTATATATATCTTTCAGTTTATTAAGTTCAGAATCGGTTTTATCATTCTTAAGGAAATAGAACTCTGAAATAAGAAAAAGTCCGGTAATTTTTTTTGAAATATTTGTCAATACAGCCGTAGTAGATTCATATTCATTTATGTTATTTTTATTAGGAACTTTCCAATTATCTATTAATTTTTCTATATTCTGGTATCTTCTTATAGTTTTTCTTTTCAAATTTAATTTGAAAAGTATAAAACAGACGCTTATAAGTAAAGCAAAGGCAATTATTAAAATAATCATTCTTTTAATCCGTATACACAAATATTTTCATTATTGAATAAAAGATTCAAATATTTATTTTTAAACTTATCTATAATATTTGACGATTTATTCGTGAAATCGTTGGGTCTGAAACCGTTTTTTAAACGTTCATATTCAGGGTAGTTCCATAATATATTTGTAAACCCTTCTTTTTTTAAAGATAAAAATAATTCCTCGGCATTCTCAGATTTATTTGCTGCATCGGTTAAAATATCAGGATCAAAAGGGCTGGGAGCGACAGTATTAAGTTTTGTAAAATAGTTTCTGGCTTCGCCGACAAAAAGAACCTTTGAATCCGAAGTTAATCTTTCGTTCATATATTCTATTGCTGGATAAGGATTATTGGGTCTTAAAAATCTTGTAAAATATTCGTCTCTGGACAAGTTACCAAAAACATACAAAACCGGCGAAACAATATTTTGGATAAAAATCAATATAAAAAAGTTAGAAGTTATTATAACAATTAAAATAATTTTTGCAATACTTTTAATTACACTTCCGTAATTTAAAAGCCTAAGGATACAACTTGAAAAAACGATAGCGGCAATCGGGAATACCGGAATTAGGAATCTAAGCACTTTCGCCGATAGCGACCAAATAACGAAATATGCTATCAAATAGAATACGCCGATTTTAATGCTATTTCCAGTTCCTTTAATAAAAAGCAAAGTAGGCAGAAAAACAAGATATAAAGGTCCTATCATGTCAAAACCACCGCCAAAGTTAAACCCAGCCATAGTTAAGTCCCATGGCAAACCTACAAAAGAAACAAAGCCGTATGAACCGTGGTTAGCAACATGATTCAGATATTTTTTAATGTATAAAGGCGCCTCGCTAAAAATAAAAAACGGAAACAAAGGATTTTTTGTGAATATATAGTTTTTTATTAGCCATGGCGAGATAATTATAAGATTTGCAAAAACAAACAGACAAACTAATATGAAAATATTTTGTTTTGTTTTTATTGAGTTATAAATAATAATGAATATAAAAATAAAAATAGATATTATTGCAATGTATTTTATTCCTGCCGAAAATCCTGAAAAAAGTCCGGCAAGAATGAGCAATCTTTTGTCATTATTCTTAACCCATTCCATAAGGCAAATAAAGCTAAGAAACAAATAAAATGTTAATCCCATGTCTATATAAGTCCCGGAAGAGATTAATATTATCACCGGTGTTGTAACAAATATTAAAATTGCAAGTAATGGAACGCTATTGTTTTCTTTGCATGATGAAGAACATTTTGATTCGCCCTGTTCTTGCAAAAGAAAACCATATAATAGTAATAACGTTAGCGGAAGAAACAAAAAATGCAATAAATTTGCCAAAATATCATTATATAAAACCAATGCCATTGTGTATAACATTTCAATATTCTGAGGGAAATTAGCGAAAAGATTTGATTCTATAAAAAATATTTTATTATTCTTAATATATTGAGAAGGTACCGAAAGATGATATACTAAAGAATCATAGAATGACGGAGGCGCCAAAGCACCTACAAATGCGGGTATAATGAACATTAATATTGAATCTAAAATTAACCAAAGAAATAACAAATAAAATTAAGAATATCACATAAAAAACAGGTTTATATAATGCACCAAATACGCCGGTAAAAAAAGTGATAAGCGATAAAGATGCAAGTCCTGTTCCAATGAATAAAGGTATTCTGATTGGTGCATTGAAAGTAAAATTTCTTAATAAAAAATATCCTATATTATAGGATATAAAAATTATCAGACAAAACAGGGATAATTCAATTGCTCGTTCAAGGAAATATGGGATTGGATATTTTATTAAATAAAATATAACAACTGACAGAGTCCAAAGAGAAATGAAAATCGTCAATATTTTTTTCATTTTTTCAGTCCTGTCCCGATTATAATCGGGGTTATTTTTGCCGGGACGGGGTAAATATATCTTGGCGGACTAATCCGTATCTGTGCAACAAGAACCTGAATAAAAAAAACAAAGCAGATAATCCGTATTTGCAGCTCCTAAAAAAGTTTATTGATGATGCCTCAGCAAAATACTTTGCAGGAACCGGGATATCGCCTATTTTCAAATGGCAGGCAACCGCTTCTATCAGGAACTGCTGGTCAAATACGAAATCATCCGAATTTTTTTCCCATTTTATTCTTTCCAAAGCGTTTCTCGAATATGCCCTGAAACCGGAATGAAATTCGCCAAGATTTTGCCCAAGCAAGAAATTTTCAAAAATTGTTAATATTCTGTTCGCGATATATTTATATAACGGCATTCCGCCGGATATCGCTTCCCATCTCGTCCTGATTCTATTTCCTAATACTATATCACATATCCCGTCTGCGACGATTCCGGCGATATAAGGGGTTAAACGCGCGTCATATTGATAGTCCGGATGAATCATAACAACCACATCCGCATTGCTTTTTAATGCTTCTTTGTAACATGTTTTTTGATTTGCACCATATCCCCTGTTTTTTTCGTGAACAATAGTTTTAATCTTGAGTGAATTTGCAATTTCAACGGTTTGGTCCCTGGAAGCATCATCAACGACGATTATTTCATCAACGATGTTTTTAGGTATATCGTGAAATGTTTTTTCAAGCGTTTTTTCCGCATTATAAGCTGGCAAAACAGCGATAATCTTTTTATTGTTTATCATATTAAATTTCAGGGATTAGCGTATAGCGTATAGGGGATAGGGTATATTTCAAATTGTTCCCTTCCGCCACTGATTCTATGGCGGACCCGCCAACGACTTAGTGGCGGGAACCTCTAACCTTCCCTATAGTTTATATATTTTTATAGTGGGATTCTGAAATTCGCCCATTGAATCCTTTGATATTTCATCCTGCATCCAGAAGACCATGCCTGTAAGGGCGTGGATGAATGGTCTTCGGGCAGGATTCCGCTCCGTGGAATCCTGAAACAAAAGATACCACGGGTTTTCAACCCGTGGAGCTTCATATACGATTTCACCATTTTTTTCTAAAGTATCCGAAAAAAGTTTGGAATCGCTATATAAAGAACTTGTAATAATATAATCATATTCTTTCTGCAATTCGCTGAAGTCTTTTAATTTTACTTCATTGTGCCAATCAATCGTCACATTATATTTATCATTAGGAAATTCGGGGCAAAACGGACCTCGTAAAATCCTTGAAGCTGCCGGAATATTCTTTAGTACCCATTCACGTGCAATTACCCGTGTATCTTTCTGTGACAGCAAAACATCCGTTTTAACGATTTTGGGTAAAACAGTAATTAAAAAAACAACTAAAACAGCTGTTAAAGAAAGTTTCTTTTTGATTTTTACTATTGTTACCCCTGATATTATAGCAAAAAAAGGATAAAGTGCAAGATAATATCTCCCTGCCGGGTTTCTCCAAGTTGCAAAAAAAATGAGAAGAATCAATGTAATAGTTAATAAAAATATATTTTGTTTATTTCTGTTAACTATCAAGAATATTATTCCAATAAGAGTTGTAATTGTTAAAAAGAATCCTAAACCATACATAAATGTCTTAATATAAAGAACATTTGTTGACATTATATTAATATTTTTCCCCCATCCAATAATCAAATCGAACCTGTCCAAAAACCTTGATATAAAACCGGTATAATCAATAAAAGCATACGGACATCCAATAAAAAAGCCGAGAATCATTGATGCCAATGAAATACCGAGATATTTTAGATTTCCACGACCGAATATAATTACAGCTAAAAAAATAATTCCGCCGTAGTATTTTGTTGCGATAGAAAGCCCGCAAAAAAGTCCTGCGAAAATATATGATTTTATCCCGCTCCATTGTCCAATGACTATATTTTTATTATTATTATAACGAATAACATTATTATTTTTCGGAGTGCTCACTTCTGAAGTTTTTAATGGGGCGGGGTTAGTATACAATTCCCAAACGAAATATACAGATAACAATGTAAAAAAAGCGGCTGCAATATCGGTTGTAGCGTAATGCGAATTAAGTATATGCTGCCAACTTAAGGACAGGAATAGTGCGGATAAAAGCCCTGTTTTTTTATCAAACAGCTTTTTAGCGAATAAGTAAACTAAATAAATTGTTGCTAATGAAAATAATACGGTTAATATCCTGCCTATCAATATGAATGGTACGGGATTTGAGATATTATAGGCAATAAAATTTTCCATAGAACCGAATTTACCAAAAGCAAAACCTGTTATAAAAAAAATGAGATAGCAAATAAGGAGTAAATATAGAAATAATGTGGGATAATCGAAAAAAGGATTAGGATTTAAATCGCCGGTTAGAAATCTTGTTGTATAAAAAATAATAACGGATTCGTCTATATGGCCGTATCTTAATGGGAAAGCAAAATTTATACCCCATAATCTTACAATTGCTGAAATCAAGAGAATAAACCATATCATATTTTAACAATGGTACTTAAACAATCTTTATATATTTTATCTATTGAACTTACCATTTTTTCAACAGAAAATTCGGATGATTTTGCTTTTGAATTTTCAGAAAAACAGTTATAATCATATTGATTATCGATAATTGACATTATCGCATCGGCGAACTCACCGGCTGTTCTATCCTTAACTAAAATACCGGTTTTCTTGTCTTCTACAAGTTCTGAAACACCTCCCACATCGGATGCGATAACCGGAATACCGAAAGACATTGCCTCTAATGCTGCTTGTGGGAATGACTCCTCTTCGGACGGTAATAATAAGATATTGATTTTATAATAAATATCTTTTAAGTTTCTCTCCCAGCCAAGAAATTCAACCGAATCTTTTAATTTATATTTATAAACATTTAGTTTCATATTATACATTTCGGGACCGTTGCCTATTATCAGGAATTTTATATTCGGGTTTTTCTCAATGACAATCTTTACAATCTCTGGAATTAGATACACTCCCTTTTCGCTATGAAGGCGGCCGACATAACCGATAACAGGTTTATTTTTATTAAAAGGCGGAAATTTAGCTCCTGAAATATTATATGTGGATATACCATTATAAATAACTTTAATTATTCTTTCAGGTATATGTTCTCGTGTTATTAAAATATTTTTTGCGTATTCTGAATTGGCAATTACCAAATTGCAATACCTTGAGGTCATCTTATCAAGAAAAACATGATAAAATTTTTTCCAACCATCTATACTTCGCTGGCTTGAGATAATAATAGGTGTTCCAGCAGATTTTCCTGCGATGCGCCCTAAAATATTGGCACGGAAAAGGTGAGTATGAATAATATCGTATTTTTTTTCTTTAAGATACTTTTTAAGCAAAAAATAATCAAACTTATATATTGGGATACCGGCATCTATTTCTTTTGCTATTTCACCTATTTTCTTAAGATATCCTACGGTAAAATCATATTTACTTTTTAAGTTATTTACAATATTCAGCAAAAACTGTTCGGTTCCTCCGATATTTAGACTTGTTATTAGATGCAATATTTTAGGTTTCTTCATAGGTGTATAATTGTTTTTTAATCCTCGCAATCTGTGCAATCAGTGATTTTTAGATTTTCTAAAAATAACATTTATATAATTATCTATAATATTTCTAAAAAGATTATATCCTGCGACCATATTTCTCTTTAAGTGTATTATATTTTTCATACGCCAGATTTTTCTAAACAAATAACCGGGATTCATATATGTCCATAAAAAAGCATAATAATATAAAGATTTTAATTCTTTATTTGTCAAATATCTTGTTCGTATTACCGGCAATGTCCCTGTCACTGAATGAGTAACGTAATCATTCCAATCGTTACTGATTATAAGGTTTTCTTCCTTCATTGTTTTATAAACTTCCGTTCCTGGGTAGGGTATTAACGTCTGGAAATAGAAAATATCAGCATATGGAACAAGCGTTTTAGCAAATTTAATTGTTTTTAAAATTTCCTTTTTATTTTCCCATGGAAATCCTATCATAAAGTTGGCGCTTGTAAATATTCTATATTTACGACAAAGTTTAAAAGCATTCTTGACTTGCTCCAATGATATGTTTTTTTTGATAAGCGTTAATCCCTCCGGATAACCGACCTCAATTCCCAACGATATGGCGTTACAACCGGCTTTTGCAATTATCCTTGCAAATTCCTCGTCAATATCATTTACCCGTCCCAGACAGCTCCATTTTAAATCAAACTTGCTTGCAATCAGCAATGCACAAAGTTTTTTTATCCTATCTTTATTTATCGTGAATTCATCATCATGAAAATATAAATGCCTGATTTTGAATTTTTCGTAAAGAATTTTAATATCGCTAAAAATTCTTTCCGGACTCATTGTTCGCCAGCGGTGGCCGAATATCGCCGAACTACTACAAAAAATACATTTAAACGGACATCCTCGGCTTGAAACAATAGTTGCAAATTTTCTGCCGTCATCAAGAGTTGCATAATTTCTATATTTATCTATTTGCAAAAGATGATATGCAGGAAACGGAAGCGAATCAAGATTTTCGATAAGCGGTCTTGGGGTGGTTAAAATAATGTTCCCATCTTTTTTATAACCGATACCTTTTATTTCTTCTAATTTTCCTTTTTTCTGAAGGATATATTTCACCAACTCAACGGCTGTTATCTCCCCTTCACCGGCTACGATATAATCTATTGATTCGGTATTTGCCGTTTCAGGCATAATTGAAACATGAGGACCGCCGACAATTGTAACGGTACTAACGTTTATTTCTTTTACTAATTTTAATATTTGTAAAGCGGAAGGGAATTCTGCTGTAACAGCTGTAAGTCCCACAATGGATGCCGAGGTATTTACAATTTCCTCTTTTAATTCAGCCCAGCTTAAATTTAAAGCCGGCAAATCAATTACTTTAACGGAAAAACCTTCTTTTTCCAAAACTGCTGCAATGGAAATCACTCCGATACGCGGACAAATCGGTGCTGATGCATCCAGTTTTTTATATTTGAAATGAGGAATTATTAATAAAACATCAGTCATTTTGTTTTCCTTTTTATGGTCCTATCGGGAATCCGTTATTTTTTATATCTCTCCCAAAAATTAATTATTGTAAATGCAGCAAAAAAGTACATATACGGCATAATAGGAATACTATACCTCAACATAGAACAAAAAACCATATGAAATACAGTGAAATATGTTAATACGACCAGCGGTATTGTATAATTCGCTAAATACTTTTTTAATAAAAACATTCCGATAATTGCAAGTGAAATTATAGAGCCGTGGCTAGCTATACTAATCAGTTTTATTGGTAGTGGCCATGGAAATAACGGCCATGGCGTCCAAAACTTGATAAATTTTGCAATAGATAACATAAAAAACTTGAATGGATTTTCTATAATAAAATTCAATGCTAATTTCGTATAGAACTTATTTAGGCCCACTTCATCCAAATCAGGTGGCGGATTAAAATAATCTGTTTTTTTACTTAATTCCGGCATTGTAGGCCAATTCCCTAACTCGGAAAATTTCAGAAACGGATTATTAGCATCTATAAGATTGTATCCCCCGAGCGTTGATAAAGGCACAAAACTATTCAATTTTTTGAAGTTCCTGATAGTCCACGGCACAAACATCAGAAAATATGTCAAAATAAAAACAGTTATATTCTTAGGTTTTCTTATAAAATAAATAATGGCAAAAATAACCGGTAAAAGAAACGGTGTTGAGCGGGTATGTGTTGCCAAACCGGCGAAAAACCCCGAAAGTATAAATAATAAAACAGAATCTTTCTTTTTCAGCCCTAACTCCAGCAATAAAAGAAAAACAAGAAAAAACAAAGTAAACAGAATCTCGGTTAAAACCAATTCTGTGAAATATATAAAAAACGGGTCAATAGCAAAAAAAAGCGAAGACAGGATACCGACTTTTTCAGAAAACAAACTTTTACCTAACAAATAGATAATAAAACAAATTAGAATTGAAACAATTATTTGTACCAATTTGATATAAAAAACATCATTACCGGTAATCAAAAAAACGGATGCTATGAATATGGGATAAGCAGGCGGTCTGGTCGCCCAAGTAGTACCGTCTGTTATACCTTTTCCATTTAAAATGTTTTCAGCAATAGAAATATAACTCTGGGCGTCATTTACAACCGGTGTGTTAAATTTTTTTATATAAATAAATCTTGTAAAAAAACAAATAGCAAAAATAGTGAATAATATATAAAATTTTAATTTCATTTTTTATGTTGAATTACTATCAAATCTGCAAGCAAGCCCATCATAACAATCAAAATGGCTGCAATGATAGATAAAACATCAAATTCCCCCAGACTATTAAACATTATGAAATCATAAGTGCCTTTTGTTAAACCAATCAAAAATACTAATAAGCTTGCAGGTAAGAATATTCGCAATGGATTAAAATACATAATTGTACGTATCGTCAGGAAAATATAATTATATGTATCATTTATAGGATGAAAGGTTGACTTTCCTTTTCTTTTGTAATAGTCAATGGGCACAAATTTCACCTGTTGTCCGTTGCATAAAAATGCAAGTGTAATAGTGCTTTCCCATGAATGGGAATCCGGTAGAAGATAAAAATACTTCAGTGCAACATCTTTTCTAATAACGCGTAAGCCAGAATTCAAATCAGGAATATTTGTACGGCTCATATAACTTGCCAGTTTTCTAATTAAAAATTTAGGTATTCGTCGGACAATAGATTCTTTAATTGCGTTTTTACCTATTCGCGCACCTATCACCATATCATACTCATTGATAAACTCAAGAAGCTTAGGTATATCCTGATTCGGATATGTAGCATCAGCATCCGTTGTAACTACAATATTGCTTTTTGCATTAAGAATACCGGTTTTTCTTGCGGCACCTACACCTTTATTTACTTTGTGTTGAACAAGAATTGCCTCTTTTTGTTTTGCAATTTCTGCTGTTTTATCAGTTGAACCGTCGTCGATTACGATAAGCTCATAATCGATATTCGCTTCTTTCATGGTTTTTCTGATTAAATCAATATCAGAGCCCAGTGCGGCCTCTTCATTATGAGCCGGTATAATAATGCTTACAAATTCTTTCATCCTACCTCCATAGGGAACGGAGTCAAGTAATAAGGTTATAAAAAGTCGCTGTCCCCTTTTAGTTAAAAAAATTATTGTGCCACAATGCCAGAGAAACTAGAGCTTGTATTTGTCTGCCGTTATCTTTTATGTTATTTTCATGTGCGTCAAATATTTTATAAATAAACTTATTATTGAACATACCGCAACTCATCAATTTACTATCCATCACCGTTTCCCGTGAAAATTTATAAAGTTCTTTTTTTAACCATCTTGAGATTGGTGCAGAAAAACCCATCTTCTTCTTTTTTATAATTCTCTCAGGCAAATATTTTTTAACAGCTTTTCTAAATAAATATTTTGTAGTAAAATTTTTGTGTTTAAGTTGTACCGGAATCGTTTCTGCAAATTCCACCAAATCTTTATCTAAAAACGGGACCCTAAGTTCAAGTGACGTTGCCATTGATGAAGCATCGGTATGTGGCAGCAAACAATCACCTAAAAACGTTCTGGTATCAATATATAGTAAAAGATTTAATACATCAACTTTACCAGGCAGCTCATCACGATAACGTTCAAAAACGGAAAACGGTTTATGTTTATTAAGATTTAATTTAAAATCTACTGAATATAGATTTTCCTTTTCTTCTTCGCTAAATATTTCTTTCCAGTGCATATGGGCACGCAAAAACTCCAGTTCCGCCCCTGAAACAAAACGCTTTGCTTTAAAATCAAAACTTAGGTTCGACATTGAAACCGGAAGATTATTTACTGTTTTATTTGTAATCAAACGCAATAATTTCGGAAATTTTTTGTAAAACCTGGCAATTTTATAAGCTGTAATAGTAGGATAACCTGCCAAAATTTCATCTCCACCAGTACCGCTGAGAATTACTGTTACTTCCTTTCTGGCAAATTCGGAAAGACACAATTCCAACGCCGAAGTCCAATCACCATTTGGTTCTCCTAAATTTTTGATAACACTCGGAAGATATTTGATGTAAATATCAGGATTAACTTTAATCTCCCTATGTGTTGTTTTATACATTTCGGAAATAGCTCTGGCGTCTTCTGATTCGTCAAACGACTTATCATCAAAACTCATTGAAAATGTCTTAATCACAGGAACATTTAATTTATTCATCATTGCCACGATAGTAGTTGAATCTATGCCACCGCTTAGAAAAACTCCGAGCGGTACATCGCTGATTAAATGTCTTCTCGTTGCAGCAAGAAGTGTATCCTGTAATTTTTCAATATAATATTTTTCATTGTGGTTGTAATTTATATTATAACCGGGTTGCCAGTATTTTATTAGTTTATCATTTTTTCCTTCAAAAACCAATAGGTGAGCTGCCGGAACTTTTTTAATTGACTTAAATATTGTATTTGGCGAACATGTAAAGTAAAACGAAAGATAATCGTCCATTGCTTCAGAATCAATATCATTTCTGACCATATTTGATTTAAACAATGAATTTATTTCAGATGAAAAAACAACAGCTTCGTTATTAACAGAATATAATAATGGTTTTATACCGAAAATATCTCTTGTAAGGACAAGTCTTTTGCTTTTTTCATCCCAAAGAGCGATAGCAAACATCCCGTTAAATTTCTTAACAAAATCCAGACCGTACTCTTCGTATGAATGTACAATAACCTCAGTATCCGTTTTTGTATAAAACTTATGTCCTTTTGATTCCAGTTCGTTTCTAATCTCCTGAAAGTTATAAATTTCACCGTTACATATAGCCCATACAGTTCTATTTTCATTACAAATCGGTTGATGCCCTGTCTGTAAATCAATAATTGACAATCTGCGCATTCCCAATCCAATGTTATTGGGTTTTATTGAATTTTGAATATAAATTCCTTCGTCATCAGGTCCACGATGATACATCGCATCACACATTTTTTTTAAAATGTTGCTGTCAATGCTTTTTTGTTCATTAAAATATAATATACCGCAAATTCCGCACATTAGAAGAATCTCTCCAAAAGACAAAGACTATAAAACATTATTATAGCATTTTTTATTTTTTTTTAAAGTAGGGTCTGCTGAAAAACTCCATGCCTACGTTCCCAAGGAACTTCGACAGGCAGGCAGCATCCCCTGATTTTACAGATTGAAAAGTAGATTACACAGATTAAGTCCCGACGGTAATATCAGTGTAATCTTTCAAAAATCTGCCCGTCCTCCGCAGTAGCAGACTACTGCTACGGAGGATGGATGTAATCAAGGCTTACTGAAAAATTCATGTGTATCAAAAAGTACAAGGTTTTTTGATGATTTTGTGTAAAATTCGTGCATTTTTAATCATATTTTTGCAGATATTTGTATATAATTACCGTCACTATTTCGTTTTTATTAGTATTTTTCAGTAAGCCCTAAAGTAGTTTCTACCAGAGCCCAATACCGTTGTCTCGCCGTAGTTACTCCGTAACGTAGGCGGATGATTAGGACTTGGTGGATTTTGTTGGTTACTATTTGATGATAGCGAGTATTAGATATCTATTATATTAGAAGAAACTATCTAATAGAGATTTGACACTATTTTTTATAAGGTCGTCTTGAAATAAACGAGTATAGTAATTTATAAAATTAGTAAATATCCAAATTATGATTAAATACCATTTCCAGTTTTTCATTTTATTTCGTATACTTCAATACCGTTTTTTTCGTAAAGTAAATTAAATTTTTTTATATTTCTTTTGTTAAACCATGATATTAACATTCCAGGAGGCTGATATAAATAAGTATAATAAAAATTATCATCAGTATCCTTTTTTAGATCCTTTCGCAGAAGTACAAAGTAATGTATGTTATCCCGACGTAAACGGTTAGTAACTTCACGGATGTCCCATCCGAAAAATTCCGGCGGATACCCCCCCATGCCGATGGTTTTATTATGTTTATAATAATATTGCGGTGCCCAAACCGTCCCAAGAAATAAAATATTTTTATTTCTTGGGATATTTTCATTTATATATTTTGCTATGTGATAAGTTTCTAAAACTGTGTGTTCACGGAATAAGTAAGAATCAACAGATTCTTTACCAATAAACAGCGGAATTCTTTTGGAACCCCAGTAGAAACTAAAAATAAAATTAGGAAACAAAAGAGCAAGAATAATTACTACGTATATTATTTTTTTCCAAAGTAAAGATGCTTTATTTATAATTAAAGTAATTGAAGATGCCGCGCAGATAGACAATAAAGGGAACGAAAGCAAGTAGTATCTTTGTTCCGGTACAAACATTATAAATACAACTAACAAGATAAAAGTGGAAAGAACAAATATCTGCTTAGAAAAAGAATTATTTCTAAAAAACAGGTTAATAGGTGCAAAAGCGGTAATAATCACACCACAGCTCCATATAATGGGTTTTGTGGAAAATTCATATAAAAAGGTTAATAAGTTTTTATCAGTTACACGGAATTTCATCATCATTGAAAAAAAGACATCCCCAGCCTTACCGATTAGTTTTAAAGGGTATACTGGATTACCTGTTAGTATAAGATTACGTATTAACCAAGGTGAAAAGCATGCGAATACAATCAAACAATAAAGTATTATTTTTGAAAAACAGGCTTTAATTTCTAGTTTTTTATAAAATATAAGGAATATAAAAATAAATAGAATTAAGGCACCTACTGTTGAATAACTGTGCGGTCGGGTGCCTAATGAGATTCCTGAAAAAAATGCACTGAGGTAAAACCATTTTTGTTCCTGTATTGCCTCTGTCCAATTAAAGAAAGCATATACCGACAAAAGCAGAAAAAATATATTTATTATGTCAGCCGATGTTATACCGGTTAATGAAGTGATTATGGGCATGGTATAAAAGATTGTGGTGGTTAACAGTGCGGTTTCTTTGGATGTATATCTTTTTGAAAAATTATATAAGATTAATAACAAAAAAAGTCCGATAAAATATACCATAAGTTTAGCAGATAAAGGGCTGCCGACAACCATCGCAAGCGTAAGAAGTAATTGTCCATATTGCGGATAATAACTGCTGAAGTTATCGGGCCGTGCGATTATTTTATGATTATCATGATAATATTTTGGCAGGCTTATTTGGTAAATCAGTTCATCATCCGCGGTCGGCGGAGCGTAGTTGTATAAAAAATTGAATGTTAAGTTAGAGAAAAGAATAACAATTAAAATTGAATTGATTAGTGGATAGTTTTTAATCTGGCGAATTAAGGAGTAGAATTTGCCTGCAGAATAATCGATAACGTTTTTGGTAACTTTATAATTTAATAAAATTATTAAGGCAAAAAAAATTAAAAATAATTTTTTATGTAATAAACCCAAATGCCCTAATGTAAAAGTTAAAAATATCATAAGAGATATTCCTACACCGAACGAGAATAGATAGCTTCCGCTAAGTATAGCATCGAATTTAAACCAACTTAGCAATTTCTTCCCAATAATTACCGATATTAGACAAATGATGAGTATGCTTAATAAATCAAAAGGCAAAGTTTTAATCATAATATTTTTTTCTTTTGAACATATCTTTAAGGCGGTGTTCAAAGACAGTTGATGCGGTACCATGGGAGAATAAGTTTTTTAAGGTACGAAATATTCGTTTTGGATATAGAATATAACCTGTTATATAATTTAATAGCGTAAATATTATACGACTAAATACGATTAATTTTGTTCCTACATTGGAATTATAAGATAGCAAACTGGTAGAAAGATAAGAACCGTTCAAAGAAGTAAGGTTAAAGAAATAATCATCATTTAGAGTGATTTTGTTCTCGTTCATTAGTTTGTTGAAAATTTCAGTACCGGGATATGCGGAGAAAATAAAAATTGGTACTTCATCCACGCCTTTTAACGACATTTTAATCCCATAAGCCAATGTCTTAAGAATATCGCTAAATGTTTCTTCAGGGAATCCGATTATTAGATTGATTCTGACAGTTAAACCTTGCCTTCTTGCTTCCATAACCGATTTTGACAATCTGTCAAGATTAAGCCGTTTTTTTATTTTTTCCAAAATTCTCAGTGACCCGCTTTCCGGCGCATATGCAAGATAATTACAGCCGGTTTTTTTTAACAAGCTTATGGTTTCTGAATCAAGTGCCTCGCTCCTGGTTCCACTTGGTAAAGACCAGAACAGGTTTATTTTTTCTGAAATTAACCTATTACAAAACTCTATAATCCAGCTTTTTTTAGTAATTGCAGTTAAATCATAAAGCTGCAAGCTTGTAATATTATAGTGTTTAATATAATGCTTAATTTCTTTTATAACATCTTCAATATTCCGCAATATATAGCGGTTTGTCCACATCTGTGCACTGGAGCAGAAAGTGCATTGATACGGACAGCCTCTTGAAATAATAAAAGGCATATCACGTTGTGTAGCGATACCATATGATTTGCCTTCTTTCCAAAAAGTTTCAAGATAATTTTCCGGCCAATTGGGCCATGGTATATCATTTATGTTGCTGATTCGCGGAGTTTTAGTTCCATTTTGGCAATATTTGCCTTTATCGTCTAAATATCCTATTCCCGCAACGTCTGAAAAATTGCCTGTTTTAGAATAGGTTTCCAGAAGATTATAAAAAGTATGTTCCCCTTCGCCGCGAACACAGACATTTATTGCAGGGCAATCCCTTAAACTGTATTCCGTAAGAGCTGTTATGTGCTCTCCACCAGCTACGAACAATGTATTTGGGAAAAATTTACGTACTTCTATAATCAGTGTTCTTAGAACCGGCCATTCTCCGGAAAACATTGCCGAAAACCCGATGACATCCGTATTTTTTGGTATTTTGGATATTATTTCTTCAAACGGCAATCCCTGACAACTAAATCCTGGTTTATCTTTAAACGGCCAAGTTAGATTAAGTCCCTCCTTGATGGCATCCACAATAACGGTTTTGTATCCATTTTTGGTAAGATAACTTGAAATATATGCATATGCTATAGCCGGGGTCGCTTCGTTATTGATTGAACCATTTTTAAATACAATAGGACCACGTACCAGTGTAACGGATTTATTTTTATCTGTGTTCATCATTGTTTCATCTGTCTTAATCGGTTTTCATTTAAAGATATGCGATATGATTCTTCTTAAAATAAAAGAAACATCGCTGATTCTCGCTCTTTTGATTAAATTTATTATTTGACGAGGCCTAAGATAAAATGTTAAAAATGCCTTTTTCTGGATTTTTTTTAATTCTTTTCTTGATATACCTTCCGGTGCAAAAGGCACATCTGTATTAAAAACATCTGACCAGCTCATTTCTGCAACGGTTTTTTTTACATATTCGTTTTTCAGGATATCGCTGCCTGGTATCGGCATAAATGCACCGAATTGCGCCCAGTCAATGTTTAAAGTTTTTGAGAACGCTATAGTTTTTTCCATATCATCCACAGTTTCATCAGGGAATCCTAAAATAAAATATCCAGATACTTCCAGACCAACTTCTTTGATTAGTTTTATTTTTTCAGAAATCTCTTCAATTTTTAAATTCTTTTTTATGCTTTCAAGAATTCGCTGGGAACCGGATTCAATTCCAACAAATATATTGTAAAAACCGGCTTTTTTCATTAATAGTAAAAGTTCTTTGTCAATTCTATCCAGTCTTATACCGTTGGGACAGGAATAAGTAAGCGGTAAATTTAAACCAATCAACGTATTACAAAACTTCTTAGCAAATTCAACGTTAAAAGTAAAATTATCGTCTTCTATATGTATTTCTCTTATACCGTATTTACAGTATAGAAGTTTTATTTCTTCCATAACGTTTTCTATTGAACGGTATCTGAGTTTTCTTCCTACGATATTATGTGCTGAGCAGAAAGTGCAGAGGTAAGGACATCCGCGAGTAACTATAATCGGAGCAGTCGGAGATTGTTTTGTAAATATACCGTGCGCTCCTCCTTTGTATGTTTCCAACTTAACCAAATCCCAGCTGGGAAATTCAATACTATCCAGATTTTCCAAAAATATCTTTGGATTAATATTTATTTTTTCATTTTCTTTCCATACAAGACCGGGAATATTTTTATAGTCTCTATTTGTTGGGTTTTTGGATAATTGTTCGAGCAACAGAGGAAAGCCCTTCTCAGATTCTCCGGCAAAAGCAAAATCCAAAGAATCTAAATATAATATAGTCCCCTCCGGATCACCTGACGGATGAGGTCCGCCCACAACTGTTTTTATTTTAGGATTTATTTCATTGACTATCTTTATGCTCTTTTTTACATTTTCAACATCACAGGAATAAACGGTAAAACCTATAATATTCGGAGGATTTTTAAGTACATAAGCCCTAAAGTTATCAAAATTAAAACCTTCCTTAACGCAATCTAATATTTTTACATAATGATACTTTCTTATAGAAGAAGCCAAATATCCTAATCCCAAGGGAGGTGTAAGGTTCAGTGTATGGCTTTTATTTTTTACAGGTTGAACTAATAGAACATTCATAAGTATCTTGTTTGGGTCCCCAGTTGTATTAAATGGATTCCTTCTTCTGGTCAGTTAAATTTGATGACGAGTTTTTATACTCGTTAATAATTTATAAATCATTACCGGAATACATCTTTTGGATAGTATATAAAGGAATATTGATACTTTCCTTTAATATTTTTGAAATATATTCGCTTAATATTCCCAATATAAAAAACAATCCCGCAAAAGAGATTGAAAGAAAAATTATCATACTTGCCCAACCACTGACAATCCCCGCCTTAAAATATCTGATATATACTGCAAAGAGAGAAGCGCAAATAGAAAAAAGGATAAATATAATGGAAAGAAAAATCGGAAGCTTTGTACCTATACTGGAGTATGAAACCAAAATTTCAACCGCCATTTGAATTTTTTCAAAAAACTTTCTTGTATCCCTGTAATTGTTGTTTATGGGTCTGAATCTGATATTTGTTTTCATAAACCCTGTTAAAAATAAAAGTGCTTTTCTGTTCCTAATCTTTTCATTTATATTCAAAATGGAATTCATTGCACGCCTGCTGTAAAGAATAATTCTTTCCGTATATACATTATAATCAATATATGAAAATTTATTGAACAAAAAATAAAAAACTTTTGTAAAAAACGCTCTTTTCGTAGGTTCAAGAGTAACAACATCATAACCCTTCTTCGTTCTATTATACATCTCATTAATCAGTTCTGTCGGATAATCTATTATCGGGGTCTCAAATTCAAATATGTAATCGCCCACGGATTTGTCGGCACCTGCAAGTAGAGCAAGTTCTTTATTGTGCTTGCGTGCAAGACGAATAATGGATACCTTAATCTTCATTGTTTTTGTAACTTCAATTAACTTTTCATACGTTCCATCCTGTGAGAAATCATCAACAAAAATATATTCATAATTCTCAAATTTTGATGAAATGATATTACTAATGTTTTTTAAAAAAGCCTCAATCTCTTTGGATGAATTATATAAATAGACCACAATCGACACAAAAGGTTTTTCTTTAAATTCCATTGATTATATCCTCCAATTCATAAATAGTATTAATCTTGCCTGATAAAACAGAAATAAATAGCGGACTCTTATTATATATTTTAATCAAAGTGGGACGAGAATCATCTATCTCGGATGAAAGCATGATGGGTTTAATTGAAAACAGAGATTCTTTAAATTCAAACTCATATGATGGTTTCATATATTTTTTTGCTAATTGGCGCATATAAACATATGACTCTTTTGGTCTGCTTTTGCAGGTGTTGCAGTTTTGTAAAACTATTGGTGTGCAAGATTTATTGGCTTTTTGGCATTTGAAAGTAGGTAATTTATTATATGATGTATCATGTGGAGTAAACTCTACGGCAGTAAGCGAATGAAGACCACACTTGCCGTATGGCATAGTAGAAAAAAACGGTCCGTCCATAACTGTAATACCTACATTTTTTAGATTTTGATTTACGCTGCACAAAATAACCTCGCAAATTTCATATTTTAAATCAAATAACTCAAATCCGAACAAACTTAAGACCTGGTTTACACTTGCATAAGTACAATTAAAAACACCTTTTGTTTTAATATGTGTACCGTCTTCAAAAGTTAAATAATAGAATTTATCATCTTTTTCAGATTTTATGATTCGCTTATTCATAAATAATTTAAAATTATTAAAATTGTTAACTTTTTGTAAAAGGATTTCTTTTATAATATCCGAATCAAAAGCAAATTCTTCCGTCTCATAAGCACCTTCAATTGTACCGTCATTGAAATAGATAGATGGATTGATTTCTAAGACAGGAATTTGACAAAATTCGCAAAACTTTAGAAATTGTCTGTGTGATGTATATGAATTTCTATTTGACACTGCATAGATTTTTTTAAACGAGGAATGAATAGCGGGTTTAAAATCATCGCAGAAACGATTAAAATACTTCGCCGATGACTTAGCGGTGCTAACGCTTCTTAAATAATGATATCCTTTATGAACACGCCTTTGGTTGATATCGGATGCTCTTTTGAAAACCTCATTGTCACATTCGATTAAGGCAATATTCAGGTTTTTTTTAGCAAGCAAAAAAGAGGCATAAAAACCATATATGCCTGCCCCTAAAATCACGAAATCGAAGTAGTTTTCTTTATCCATAATTTTTTGCCGAACCTCAATTTAATTATTTCTTTTACATATTTATAAATAGTTTTTGAAATATCGACTCTGGAATCACCGTCATCATTCCATCTCACAGGAATTTCAAATATTTTAAGTCCAAGCCATTCCGCTTTAATCAACATTTCAGAACAGAAAAACCAATCATTATTATCAAGCCCGGCTTTCATTAACCTGTTATACGCATCTCTTTTAATAAACTTAAAACCGCACATACCGTCACTAAAATTAACATTAAGAATAATCTTTAAAATAAAGTTGAATCCACGAGAGGTTACCTCTCTTAATGCTGACCTGTTTTTAACGTTAGAATCTCGCAATATTCTTGAACCGTTTACTACATTAATTTCACTATTTTGCATCGCATTCAGCATATCTATAAGATGATTCAAATCCGTAGCCAAATCTACATCCATATATCCTATAATATCGGCATTTGAATTATTCCATGATTTTTTAAGCGCTAGTCCGACACCTTTTTGGCCAACTTTAATGAAATGAACCTGAGGATACTTTTTTTCCAGCAACCCTGCGATAGTTTCAGTTTTATCTGTAGAACCATTATCGGCTATAACAATTCTATAATCAGAAATATTATTTTTATTAAGGAATTCAATTGTTTTTGAAAGTCCTGTTTCTAATCTTTTTTCTTCATTAAGAACAGGAATTGTTATTTCTAAGCTTAAGTTTTTCATATAGGATTAATCGCTATTTAGTGCGGACTCGGTATTTTCAATCAACTTAATAACCTGATAAGCGGAATTTTCGTCATTCATAGGCACTGTATTTTCGTGTATGCAATCTGCAAAATAATCAATTTCTGTCTTAAGAGCTTCTATCTGAGGAATCGGAACCTTTTCAGATTCTTTTTTAATCCCATATTTAAAAGTATCGCTTTCCTTATCAAAAAAAGCGGATTTATTATAAATCTTAAGTTTATCTTCCATAGTATCGTCCCAATAAAGTATTTTTTTATCGCCTGTAACTATTACTTTTCTCTCTTTCTCTGGGAAAAGCATATTAACCAAAACTTCAACGGTTAATCCGGATTCATATTTTATTGACGCATACGCTGTATCCGCAACCTTATCTAAAATATGCGAAGATCCGCTTGCCTTAATAGTTTTAATCTTTTCTTTTCCGAATAAATCCAATAAAATATATGCATCATGATAAAAAAGATGCCACAAAATATTAGCATCTTTTTGAAACAAACCGAAATCAGCTCTGGTTGAATGATAATGTAAAATATTACCCAATTCCTTATTTTCAATAATTTTTTTTAGCTTTTTATACTGCTGAGTAAACAAATATGTATGGTCAACCATAATTTTCAGTTTCTTTTTATGGTTAATCTTAATAATATCAATTGCATTCTCCGAACTCAAAGTAAGCGGTTTCTCTACAAAAACATTCTTATTATGTTCTAAGGATTCCTTGACAATATCATAATGCGTACTTGCCTGGGTAGTAATTACTACGGTATCTATATTGCTATCTTTAAGGATATCGTTATGATTGTTACAAATTTTAATATTAGGTGAAATATTAGATATAGCAGCCAATTTATCTGGATTATGGTCGCATACTTTCAGCACTTCAAAATCATTGCTGTTATGGAAATTACGCAATAAAACAGGTCCCCAATATCCATATCCAATCAATCCGACTTTATTTTTTTTCATTCTCATATTTTCAAACT
>Ga0208373_1001799_pt1 | contig 26487 bp, 27 predicted proteins | sample RifOxyC2_FD_184036 | JGI IMG/M metagenome (GOLD analysis project Ga0208373, IMG submission 184036) | Soil microbial communities from Rifle, Colorado - Rifle Oxygen_injection C2 (SPAdes) | ecosystem: Environmental > Terrestrial > Deep subsurface > Rock core/Sediment | place: Rifle, Colorado... | reverse complement strand
GGAAGAATAAACTTTCTTTTTTACCTTCCTGTCATCAATCTTTTTGCCGTTACCTTCCTTTATTTGCGCCCGTTGGTTTCCAGAAAAAAAATAGAGGACATTTACCCTTTTAAAGGTCTTTTTATAATGGCGGACTTCCCCAAAAAGCTCCGCGGACAAACACTCGTATTCCCCGATATATTGGAAAAAAAGATAGGATTTTTGGCGCAATCCATACAATCTTTAAATCGCAAAGGAGAGCTTGCATATATGGAAAGTCCTGAGTTTGAAAATGAATTTGTAGTATATACAACGGATCAGATTGAGGCAAGATATGTGCTAACGCCAAATATAATGTACAAAATTCTTGACTTAAAAAGAAAGGCAAACAGGGCGTTGATGTTGTCTTTCACAAAAAACAAAGTTTATATCGCTATGCCGGGGCAAACATGGCTTTTTGATCTTCTTCGTGAAAAAAGCGCGCTGGATCGTGATTTTTTAAAAACTATTTATGACGATATTCTCCTGACTCTGGGCATTGTAAACGATTTGGGTTTAAATATAAACATCTGGTCAGCTCCGCCCAATAAAGAGAAACTTCCAGCAAAAGAAGAGGAAGAAACAGGGAAAGAGGAAAACAAAAAACCATTTGACGAAATACTCCCTACCTGATAGATTGTGTCTTATGCAGATTAATAAATTTGCTTCGTTTTTTTTGGCTGTTCCGTTTTTTTTATTTATGGGAGTTGCTCCGATTGACAAAAACATTGAAATCCCTGATCCCGAAATAACCCCTCCAATAATAACATTAGCAAGGGGGAGCGGGCGCGGAACCCCCAGCTACAGCTTGGCTATTTATGAGGATGGGCTTGTAATTTACGAAGGTAAGTTATTTGTCAAAACAACAGGTATTAGAAAATCAAAAATAGATAAGGCAAAGCTCGACGCGCTATTGTTGGCACTTGAAAATGGAGGTTATTTTTCATTTAAAGACGAATATTTAAACCGCGATGCAACGGATATGCCAAACATTACAACTTCTGTAAAAATTGGAAATAAGAATAAAAAAATAAGCCATTATCGCGGAGATTTTTCTGCCCCCAAGAAGCTTATCGACCTAGAAGATAAAATAGACGAAGCTGTTAACTCAAAACAGTGGATTAAATAAAAAGCAGTTTTTTATAGTCTAGCGTCAATGCTATAGCAAATCAGGCTGTGGTATAATAATTTATTATGAAAAACTTAATAGTTTGTTTTTTATTTTTTCTTGTCTTTTCTTCTTTTTCGTTTGGCTTGTACAAAGTTCCAAGTCCAAATCCCCTGCCGACCAAAGAAGTTCGCTTTGACTCCTATCTTAAAGACAGTGGTTCGCTTGTAGCAGAGGAGACATTAACCTTCCAAAAACAAGAGACAAAAAAAGGTAGTTTTTTAGTTTTAAATTCTAAAATAAAAACCAAAGACAAAGACGGAAAATATTTTTATTCCACAAACCAAGCAAATTACCTTATAGAAGACGGGGCACTCTCCTCTGCTTCACAAACGACAAAAATAGACAAAGAGAGTGCCTCTTACCAAGATTTATCGCTTAAGTTTGATTGGGCAAAAAATAAGGCCGTTTTTTCTAAAAAAGACTACGTTGCAAACGAAAATAGCTCAAAAACAATAAAGTTGACACCAAAAACCATGACAGCAAGAGGTTCAACTTTTTATTTGCAGCATATGATCGCAAACAAAATCAAAAAAGATCAAATTAAGATGATTGTCCCAAATGGCGCCACTTATGACATGAATGTCAGCATTAACTTTTCTCCCAAAGTATTAAAGGTCAGCGGCAAAATGATATCTTGTTATAAAGTATCCATGAAACCGAATATAGGCTTTTTGTCCATGGCTCTCCCCGAAATGACTTTTTGGTTTGCAGAAGAAGCCCCTTACAGCTTTATAAGATATGAAGGGTTAGAGAGAGGCCCGGGCTCTCCTGAAATTATTCAGGAAATCGTGAATTTATAATTATTTTATGGATCTCTTTGATTATCAAGACAAAAAAGAAAATCAGCCTCTCCCCTACCGCATGGCGCCGCGTACAATCGATGAAATTGTCGGTCAAAAAAATATTTTAGGAAAAGACAAACTCCTGCGCAGGCTTATTGAAGCAGATAAAATAACTTCGATTATCTTGTATGGCCCTCCGGGAATTGGAAAAACTGTAATAGCACGAGTTATTGCGAATACGACAAAAGGATATTTTGAATGGTTAAATGCCGCAACAGCAAGTGTTGACGACATCCGAAAGGCAAGTAAACAGGCAAAAGAAAGAAGGAAATTAAATAGAATAAAAACAATTTTGTTTTTAGATGAAATACACAGGTTTAATAAGCTTCAGCAGGATTCTTTGTTGCCGGATGTTGAAGAAGGGAATTTAATCCTTATTGGAGCAACAACAGAAAATCCTTTCTTTTATGTAAATTCGGCTCTTGTTTCGCGTTCGCAAATATTTGAATTAAAACCTCTCGCAATAGAAGATTTAAAAAAAATCCTCACCAATGCCTTAATAGACAAGGAAAGAGGCTTTGGAAATTTAAAAGTCAAAATAGACGATGACGCTCTTTCTCATCTTGCAAAAGTTTCTGACGGTGACGCACGACGCACGCTTTCGGCTTTAGAACTGGCAGTTTTATCGACACCAAAAGACAGGAAAGAGGCAATAAACATAACACTACAAGTTGCCGAAGAGTCCATCCAAAAGAAAAAAGTAGTTTATGACAAAAAAGGGACACAGCACTACGATACGATTTCAGCTTTTATAAAATCGATGCGAGGCTCCGATCCCGATGCGGCGCTTTATTACCTCGCAAAGATGATTTACGCTGGGGAAGACCCAAGGTTTATCGCAAGAAGGATAGTAATATGCGCGGCGGAGGATGTTGGAAATGCCGATCCACTGGCGCTTGTAGTTGCTAATTCGGCGATGCAGGTAGCTGAGTTTGTCGGGATGCCTGAAGCGAGAATCCCACTAGCCCAGGCAACGGTTTATGTCGCAACAGCGCCAAAGAGCAATGCCTCTTATGTTGGAATAAATGAGGCAATGAAAGAGGTTGAAAACGAGGTTACACAGGAAGTTCCGGAACATTTGAAAAATGCTGTTTATAAACAGGAGAAAGAGCGAGGCAAGGGAAAGGGCTATAAGTATGCGCATGATTATGAAGGCGGGTTTGTAGAACAGGAATATATGAAAACCAAGAAGAACTTTTATACACCAAAAGATATCGGGTTTGAGAAGAAGATTAGGGCAAGGATGGAGGAGCTTAAAAAATCATAGACGCAAATCTTCCTGCATGGTATAATTATCCAAACAGAATAATTCTATAAGGATAATTTGAAACGCTATGAAAAATCCGTTCTTTTTCGGCAAAGAGGTCTCGGGAGATGCTTTTACGGATAGAAAATCCGAACTAAAAGAGCTTATTTCTGATATTGAGCAGGGGATCAATGTCATTCTCTATTCCCCAAGGCGATACGGCAAAACATCTCTCATAAAAAAAACAATTGGAACGATTAAAAATCGCGGAATTTTGACTTTTTATATTGATCTTTTTCCAATGACAACTTTTAACGATTTTGTAAAGATTTTCGCAGAAGCCATATCAAATTTGGAGCCCTCTTCGCGCTTAAAAATATTTATAAAAACATTAGGCAAAATTCTTCCCAAACTTATTCCTAAAATAATTTTAAAACCCCATGGGGATGCAGAAATTTCTTTTGATTTGGAAAGGCTTTTTAAAGAAAAAGAAGAGGTTTTGGATGATTTATTGGAAGCAATTCCCAAATTGGCAAAAAGCAGGAAGAAACTCGCATTGGTTGTTTTTGATGAGTTTCAGGAAATTTCAAAGCTTGAAGAAGCTGATAAATTAGAGAGAATAATACGCTCCCACATTCAAAAGCATCAAAGCGTTTCATATGTTTTTTTGGGTAGTAAGCGACACCTGATGCAGGGAATGTTTAAAGATAAAAATCGACCTCTTTATAATTGCGGCAGACATTTCCCATTGCTTAAAATTCCATCGCAAGACTTTTTGAGTTTCATAAAAAATAACTTTTTTAAAACCGGAATAAAAGTTAAAGAAGAAGAAATTGGAAAAATATTAAACATTACGGAGTGCCACCCCTACTATACGCAATTGTTTTGCCATATTTTGTGGGATAATTGCCATGAACGGGGGGATGTAAATTTAAAAGACATTGATAATACGCTTGAACAACTTATCATGGAAGAGGACTCTTCTTATTCTGCCATTTGGGAAGATTTATCTTCCGTTCAAAGAACTTTGGTAAAAGCTTTGGCCTATGATGAAATTTTATCTCTTTTCTCGCAAGCATTTTTGCAAAAATACGCGTTAAAATCCGTGTCTGCCCTACAAAAAGCAATTAAAACTTTAGAGAAAAAAGAGATTATTGAGCGAGCCAACGGTCATTACACTCTAAGCGATTTATTTTTCAAAAAGTGGATTAACCGAAGAATAGGACGGTAAAAATTTTTAATTGAACATTCCACGGACGCCTGTTGAAATTGCAATCGCTGTTGCTTCTTCTGCCCTAACATTAACATTAATTTCTATTTTACCAATCAATCTTCACATTTTTCTATTTTCGGCAATACATAATCATTAAATTTATCGGGATAATACCTATTTTGTATTGCTCCTACATTTTCTGGCGCACGGCGGTTAGCTGGCACCTACTCCCACGAAGCCGATGCTTCCCCCTTCTTTGTCATAAATTATGCGAAAAGGAGTAATAAAGACAACTTCTTTCTGCCCATTTTCTTCTTTAGTGTAAGCATCATAAATCCGCAAGTTGGCATCACGGGATGTTGTCATCCCATCTTTTTTCCAATTCCCATCTTTTTTATCTACCCCCCCCAATAGACGAAGGATGGGATGCACTCTTCACGGCAAGCAAACAAAGTCACAGAAGCTCTCTTGTAAATTTTTCAAGCAACTCATAATTAGAGTTATCCGCAGCTCTCAAGGCTTCGATATATTTTTCTCTGATATTCGTTTCATTAATTAGTTCCGCGTTTGGCCAGTTTGGTAATTTATGGCCATTATTAAATAAAAAAACATCAGAAACCAATCTTGCGTGTCTTCCGTTTCCATTTACAAATGGATGTATTTTTACCAAGCGATGATGAATTCGCAAGCTCTGTTCAAAAATTGTCATTCCCTTTGCATTGTGCCAATATTTAATATCATCGACCAATAATTTCGTTTGTTCTAAAATCAAATCCCAAGCAACACCAATGTTATAATTTCTTGTTCTAAAAATTCCTGCCCATTTCCAAGTTTTATTAAACATCTCTTTATGTATTTTTTTCAACCAATCAACCGTAATAATTATTTTTTTCCTTTTAATAAGATTTTTTTCTACGGCCTGCAAAATATTGGTAGCTTCCCATGTATTTAATTCATCTTTATTTAAAATATGCGAAGGAACGAGCTCGGAAAGAGCCTCAATCGGAGTTGCCCCTTTTATTGTTTCAAAGAAATTCATTCTTCATCCTCCCAAAGCTCAGCGCCGGGCTTACTTAACAAGTCATTAATTATTTTCACCAATTGATCGTCATAGGCTTTCTGTCCCGGATCTTGTTTTTCCATTGCCATATTTGAATATGTTCTGCTTAAAATGTTTTTAGCGACAATTGCCGCCCTAGCCTTAATCTGCTCTTTCAGGCTAACGTCCGCAACAATAGAACACATTAAACGACAGCCTAAAGCCCTTACAACTTTTTCAATTGTTTTTAGGCTACATGTTTCTAAGTTTTTTTCAATTCTAGACACGACAGATTGCCTAACTTTCAATCTTTTCGCAAGTTGAGTTTGTGTCATTCCTAAAACAGCTCTTACATCCTTCAATCTTTCAGATAATTTATCAATAGGAATTAAAGCCTTCTTCTCAATAGAGCTAGAGACTTGTTCTAACTTAAGATCATAAAAATATGACTTATGCATAATAATAACCCCCAACAATATATCGCCTTAAAGTCATCAAAGCTTGCATTAAATATAGCATATAAATCATACATTGTCAATTTAAGCAATGGAACGATTGCGAAATACCATAGGAGAATTAGCTTTGCCTTTATCTGTCTGTTGGGGTGCATGGGAACATCGTGCGCAAAGATATGAATGGATTAATCGAAGAATAGGACTGGTAAAACATTTTAATTGAGCATTTCATAGCGCAAATGCTAAACTTCTATCTTCTCAATTTTTAATATTTTACAAATTTTAAACAATGTTTTAAGCGTAATATTCTTGTAACCTTCTTCAATTAAAGAGATATCCGATTGAGTTATCCCTGTGGCAAAAGCTAAATCTTTTTGGCTTAAACTCTTAGCAATGCGTGATTTTTTAACTGCTTTGCCGAATTTGACAAACAAAGATGGAAATTCCCCCTTTGGCGTTGTTATTTCCCCTTTTATTCTTTGTACAAGTTCCTCATATATTGTCTGCCACCAATCCCAAAAATCAGGGGATGTATCAAATTTTTTCCAATAAGCTTTAACTCTTGGCCAATTATTTATGAAACTCTCTTTTGATATTAAAGAAAACAACTCTTTGGGCTCTTGGCAACGGGAAAGAATAGTAATCAGTTTAGCCATAAATTGCGGATGGTTTGGATTGTTTAAGATTTTCCCTGCTTCATTAATGGCCTTTTTGTTTAAATCCCAAAAATATTTCGCGTAAATAGCAGTTTTTGCGCTCATGGCACCACCTCTTTAATAAAAGTTTTTATTTCGGATTCTAAATATGCAATCATTTGCCTGGAATCAAATGTGGGGTCATAAATTTCTAGGTCAAGCAACGCAAGCTTCATTTCTTCCCTGGGAAAAGCGCGATACCAATGGATTAGCCCTCTTTGCAATTGGCTGGATACACTTTTCAAAAAAATATGGAGCGGCTCTATTTTTTTAGAGAGCATGTAAAGATCAAAGACATCCCTAGCCTGCATTCTTCCATGCATAAGCTCTTTTCCAACTTCATCAATTTCTGGCTCTAAGCCCGAAATGGCTATTATTTTTTGCATGTAAATGTTTTCTGCACTATAAACTCTAACTCCTTTAAATTTTTCTATTTTAGGCTTTTTAAAAAATACATCCTGGACAAAATCAAGCTTTAAAGGTCTTTCCAAATTGTCAAACATGGCAGTATAAAATCGGATCTTCGCCTTTTGTGGAAGGCTCAGCTCATTTTCAAGCTTCAAAGGCGCGTCTAAAGCTTTTTGAAGCTCAACCACCAGCGAATCAATTTCTTCCAGCTCATAACTCGTTGAAAAAAAATCCAAATCAAAAGAAAATCTATGATGCAAATAGTACAACTCTAAAGCAGTTCCGCCAGCAAGTGCGAAATTTTTTGCTTTACCAGAAAAAGCCTTTAAACATTTTAATTGAACCTTTCTAAGGTTGTTATCCATAGTAACGACCTCCTGTTCTTATATATTTTAATATATATTTAATATATTATATAATATATATCGATATATTGCAAACAAAACTTGCAAAATGGTTATACGATATTATGCTATACTTATTTCATGCCTAAACAGTTAAAAATCTCCCCTGTGCAAGGGCTACAAGGTGAAATATCTCTTCCGGGTGACAAGTCGATTTCCCACCGCGCGATTATGTTAAGCTCGTTGGCAAAAGGGGAAAACATTATCCATAATTTTTTGCAGTCAGAAGATTGCATCGCAACTGCCAATTGCTTCCGTGAAATGGGTATACAAATAAAGTTTGACGGAGACAAAGCTTTTGTTGTCGGCAAGGGGCTCCGGGGGCTTTCCCGTCCAAGCAAAATGCTTGAGGTTGGCAACTCCGGCACAACGATACGGCTCCTTTCCGGAATACTTGCAGGGCAAAAATTTGAATCACAAATTACTGGCGACTCTTCAATACAAAAAAGACCAATGAAAAGAATTATAGAACCTCTTACTCTTATGGGGGCAAAAATAACAGGGAAAAAAGGGACAAAAGACGAAACATTCCCCCCGCTTATAATAAATACAGCCAACCTTAAAGGTCTTGAGTACAACTTAAAGGTTGCTTCCGCACAGGTCAAGTCAGCAATACTTCTTGCAGGCCTTTACGCAAACGGTCAGACAACTGTCATTGAGCCCGTCCAAACAAGAGACCATACCGAGAGGATGTTCGGTTTTTTCGGCATCAATTTAACGCGGTTTAATAGAGAACTTTCTATAGAAGCCCCAAATGATTTTGCGGGTCGAGAAATTTTTGTCCCTGGAGACATTTCTTCCGCGGCTTATTTTATTGTGGCCGCGCTTATCGTCCAAAATTCTAACATTACAATTAAAAATATCGGAACAAATCCGACAAGGACAGGGCTTCTCCAGGCTTTGAAAAAAATGGGCGCACAAATTGAGCTTGCAGACGAAGAGGTTTTATCAGGAGAACCAAGAGCCACAATTAAGGTTGGAAAGCAGATTGTAGCGGCACAAAATCTTGCGCCGTCTGCAAGCCTGATAGGAATTGATATCAGCGGAGAGATAATTCCAAATATACTTGATGAGATTCCTATTCTTGCTGTTTTGGCGACACAGGCTGAAGGGCCTACAGTTATAAAAGATGCGGGGGAGCTTCGGGTGAAAGAGAGCGACAGAATAAAAACAACCGTTTCAGAACTTAAAAAGATGGGGGCTGATATTGAAGAAAGAGAGGATGGGATGGTAATTCACGGACCAACAAAATTAAAAGGGGCAAAAATCCAAAGCTATGGAGATCACAGGATAGCAATGTCAACGGCCATTGCGGGACTTATTGCAGAGGGAGAAACCATAATAGAAGATACGGCTTGCATTGAAACATCTTTCCCCGGATTTGAAGCACAGATTCAACAATTGATTACAAACAAAACATCCTTTAATTCTTAAACATGGCAACAGCATTCTATCATGCCGCAAAACCCTAAAAATCATTCACATAAAGATACGACAAAAGGTCAACCAGTAATTTTATGCCTATAAAAACAATGAGGACAAAAATAGAATGTGCGGCGGAGGGGAATGTCCATAAAGCAAAAACAGAAAGAAGAAGGGCTCCCAGGTCAGGATAAGATGCCTTTATAAGTTCCAAAGAGGCGGAAAGTCTTTGCCCGTCGGTTGTCTTTTGAAAGCCTCTATCCTTTATATAATCGGCAACAAACCTTATAAGATAAGAAAAGAAGGCAGCAATGCCCGCAATTCCAACCTGCTTTATATAAGAAACAAAAGCAACCGCAAAATTATTAAAATTATAAACTCCCGAATAAGCAAAATAAAGATTCATGATTAAAGATAAAAACAATGCCTGAAAGCCTAGAAAATAAGAGATTAAAAGATAGAGTTGTGTGTTTTTATCCTGCATCAAAGAAAATTTTGCGCTCTGGAACAAGGCGATAATGCAAGCTTCAAACCAAAAGAAAAATATTACAGAAAAAAGATCCCATTTTTGGAACAAAACTCCGTATAACGGGAAAAGATACGCAAATAATATGCTACCAATCGAAAAAATATGTTTTAAGTTTTTTATGAATCTTTCCTCCCGCAAAAAAATCAATCCTTGACGCATTTTACCATTTAAGGTTAAATTATCCTAGGTGGAGCTTAAATTTTTTAGGAGGAATAACAAATGGGCACAATAAAAGATTTGCTGGATAAAGCGTTTAAAATGTACTGCAAAATGTTTGGTGGAGGAGAAGGTTATTGGGAAAAGACTATGGGGCTTGAAAAGGGTGAATCCCCAACAAATTATTGGGGCGGACACTATGACATTGATGTTTCAACAGTAAAACAAGCTGGGGCGATGTTGGTTGGAATGGGCTTTAGAGGAAAAGGGCTTTTGCTTGGGATAACAAATAAAGACCGGTTAGCAATAGCTGAAGTTGAAGAAGTTGAAAAGGAACCGCTTCTTTTTGACAAATCAAATAAACCAAAGGTTGAAGAAACAAAAAATAGAGAAATTAAAGAGAAAATCGGCGGTAGTAAAGGAATGGAAAAAGCAAAATCGCTGACAGTTTCATGGGATGGGGAAGAAATAAGGATAGCCGTCCCCGAATCAGCCGCCCAACAGATTTTGGCGTGGGTTAATTCTTAGTTTAAGGGATGGAATATTTCAAAAACAAAGTTATCATCATAACCGGCGCCTCTTCCGGTATTGGAAAAGAGCTTGCGCTTCAGCTTGCCTCCCAAGGAGCTTTATTGGTCCTTGCTTCTCGCAAGGAAGAGCTTTTATCTCCAATAACTAACCAGTGCCATGAATTAGGTGGCAAAGCAATCGCGATCAAAACAGATGTCGCCTGCGAAGATCAATGCAAAAATCTGATTGATAAAACAATAGAAGCCTTCGGCAAAATTGATATTCTTATAAATAATGCAGGGTTTGGCATAAGGGGAAACCTTGAAGAACAAAAAGACTTAAAATTGTTTAAATATTTGATGGATGTAAATTATTACGGCGCTGTGTATTGCACCAGGTTTTCCCTCCCCTACTTAAAAAAAACAAAAGGTCAAATAATCGGGGTTTCAAGCATTCTTGGTAAAATCGCAACAAAAGGAAATACGGCCTACTCCAGTAGTAAATTTGCAATGGTCGGTTTTTTTGACGCGCTAAGACTGGAATTGAAGGAGTTTGGAATAGATGTCACCATGATATATCCTGGAATGGTTATAACCGGTTTTGTAAACAGGATGTTACAGCCTGATGGCTCTCTTATTGGAAAAGATGGCGATAAATTCTATTCGAAAGATATGATGTCGACACAAAAATGCGCGCAAATTATAATAAACGCGATCAGGAAGAGAAAAAGACAGGTTATAATGACTTGGTATGGTGTATTAGGTGTATGGTTAAATTTAATAGCCCCTTCCCTATTAGATTTTATTCTGCAAAAAGTCAATGCAAACCACAGAAAAAAACTAGGTAAAAATATTTAGATTTAATTACTACTATACGGAGCTTTGCCCTAACTTTTTTGTCTTCTTAAATAAGAATATAATTAAAACTAGTAGTAGTAATAGCTGTGGAAATGTGGAGAAGTTGAATTTTTATTGTTGATAGTAAAAAAGTTGTTAGATAGTTTTCATAGATACTTTTGTAAATGTTTACAACCTTTTAGTTGTCAACATTTATCAACATATTACAAAGACCTTATTAACATTTTTTGTTGATAACTAATTTATGAGTAAGATTATGCAACTGTCGATTTTTATAATTGACGTAAACTTTTATAATGCGTATTTTTTTAAGTTTTGTTTAATATTTTTTACGGCTTCAGATATGTCTTTATCAAATTTTAAAGCATTCTTAATTTTTTCATTGGCATGTATTACTGTTGTATGATCTCTTCCACCAAACTCCTCCCCTATCTTAGGCAAAGAACTTGGAGTTAATTCGCGGCATAAGAACATAGCAACCTGTCTTGCTGTTGCAATTTCTTTTGTTCTGATTTTTGCTGACATATCATCAATTTTTACGCTGTAATATTCTGCCGTCGCCTTTTTTATGAGATCAACAGAAACGGATGTTCTGGTATTGGCCGGAGAAGTAATATCTTTTAAGACTTGCTCTACCAAAGAAATTGACACCTCCGCATTCGAAAGAGATGCAAATGCTATGACCCTAATTAAGGCTCCTTCAAGTTCCCTGATATTTGTGTCGATTCTTGAAGCAATAAATTGTGTTACTTCATCAGGAACGATAAGATCTACAAATTCCGCCTTTTTTCTTAAAATAGCAATACGCGTTTCAAAATCTGGAGATTGGATATCCGCTATTAATCCCCATTCAAATCTTGAGCGCAATCTTTCTTCCAGTGTAGGAATCTCTTTAGGAGGACGATCTGAGCTGACAATAATTTGTTTATTTGCGTCATGCAAAGTATTGAATGTATGAAAAAATTCTTCTTGGGTCCTCTCCTTTCCCGCTAAAAATTGTATGTCATCAACCATTAAAAGATCAATAGTTCGATATTTATTTCTAAATTCCTGCATTTTACCTTCTTTTATCGAAGTAATTAATTCATTTGTGAACATTTCACAGGTAATATATAAAACTCGCGCCTTTGAGTTTGTTTTTAAAACGCTGTACCCGATAGCCTGCATGAGATGTGTTTTTCCAAGCCCTACCCCGCCGTAAAGAAACAAAGGATTATATGCGGTTGCAGGTGCTTCTGCAACGGCAAGCGCAGCTGCATGTGCGAATCTATTTCCGTTTCCTACAACAAAGGAGTCAAAGGTGTATCTTGGATTAAGGTAAGCAAATTGGACGCTTCTGGCAACATTATCTTTGATTTCAGAAATTCTTCCGGGATCGTTTAAATTTGGAGTCTGGAAAAGATCCGAATGTCCAGAAGTAAAAACAATTTTTTCAATTTTGGGAGAAATGGTTTTTATTTCTTCTTCTAAAATTGTATGGCAATGTTTTGAAAGCCACTCCTTGATAACATTATGCGGTATTCCTATTTCTAAAATACCTTCTTTAAAGCTTATTGGTTTTGTTGAAGATATAAGCGTTTCATAAATTGGCTTAGTCAGGCTTTTTTCGACAGCCGGCAACAAAGCTGACCAGATTTTATGAATATCTACAGATTCATTCATGATTTCCACAAGTTGTCCACAAAAATAATGGCATTATCAACATAGTTATCCACAACTTAATCACTTTTTATCAAAATTTTGAAAAATTTAAGCAATTGTTAAAAGTACTTTCAGGCTAAAAGACCTTATAAGCCTAGCATTAAAAGACTTTTATATCAAGTAAAAATTTACTTGTTGACAGATAAAACAATTATTCGCTATAATGAGCAATATGAAGAAAGGAACATATCAGCCCCATACAACGCGAAGAAAACGTACACATGGGTTTCTTGTAAGAAAACAAACTCGAGGTGGCCGAGCGGTATTAGCCGCAAGGCGTAGAAAAGGCAGAAAAAAACTCTCTGTTTAAATCCATTGAAAAACAAGGAATTTGAAGAGGTCTATAATCAAGGCCAAAGGTTTTATTCGACATTTTTTACTTTTGTGGTGTTGAGGTCAGATTGTTTTGCTTGGGGTTTTGTGATTAGCAAAAAACATGGCTCAGCTGTTTGTCGCAATAAAATAAAGCGACGGCTGAGGAGCATTGTAGATAAAATAAAAGGCAGTTTATCTAATCCCTTTCGAGTTATAGTGATTCCAAAGCCGGGGATTAATAAATTTAAGTTTGGTGAATTAGTTGAAAAATTTATTGAAGCAACAAGAAAAGCTAAGCTTATTAGCTAGGTCATTGTTGTTTTTTGTTGTTCTTTATAGAAAAACACAACCTTTTAGGCCTCGGGCTTGTAGGTTTTATCCTTCTTGCTCTCATTATGCTCAGAATGCAATAGAAAAACATGGCGCAATTGGAATTTTTATTGCTTTTATGCGAATTTTAAGATGTAATCCGTTTTTTAAAGGAGGCTATGATCCAGTAAGATGAGTTGGCTAATAGATATGATGTTGGCAGGCTTAAATTTTTTCTACTTTTACACTGGAAATTATGGAGTTTCCATAATCGTGCTTACTATTTTAGTAAATATAGCGCTTTATCCTCTTACTTTATCATCCATTGTTCAGATGGCTGTATTGCAAAAGGTTCAACCTAAAATTCAGGAACTTCAAAAAAAACATAAAGATAAGCCCGCAGAAATGCAAAAGGAACTAGCGGAATTGTATAAAAAAGAAAAAATAAATCCTTTTGGTGGTTGTTTGCCGATGTTATTAAAAATCCCATTTTTTATAGGCTTTTTTATGGCGCTCCAAAGCAAAGAATTTCTTGCTATCATATCCAATCCTGATGTTAATTCTTCTTTTCTTTGGATAGGTAATTTAGCAAAGCCAGACGTGACGTATGTTATGGTAGGCTTAATTGGGCTTTCTACTTATTGGGCTCAAAAATCTATGCCGGCAAGTAATGCCGGAAATAATCCCATGGCGGGAATGACAATGATTATGCCATTTTTTATTGCTTTTATAAGCATAAATTTCCCTGCAGGCGTGCAGCTTTATTGGGTAGTTTCAAGTGTTGTTGGTGCTTTGCAGCAAATGTTTATTATTAAATATGCTATGCCGGCAAAAGAAAGCTTTTGATAAATATTTTTGTGGATGCGTAAATGTTTCACGTGAAACATTTTAAAGTATAAGGGGTGTGTTTTGAATGAAAAAAATAAAAATAAAAGGTAAATCTGTGGAAGAAGCAAAAGGGCATGGGCTGAAAATTTTAGGATTAAAAGAAGAAGATGTGGATTTGGCAATTATAACGGAAGGGAAGCCAGGGGTTTTAGGGATGTTTGGCGGAGAAGAATGCGAGGTTGAGATAAGGCAAAAAATTTCTGCAGCTGCAGATGCAAAGGAAATATTGCAGGAAATATTAAACAGGCTGGCTCTTGTCGCTGTTGCTGAAATTGTTTCTGAAGAAGAAAATTCTGTCGCCCTTGATGTTAAGGGTGAGGATCTTGGAAAAATTATCGGGAAAGATGGCGCAATGCTCTCGTCATTGCAGCTTATTGTTTCCTCAATAATAAGCAGGGACTTTTCTAGAAAAATTTATGTCAATATTGATGCCGGGGGGTATAGAAGTAATCATGAACAGGCTCTTTGCAGGCTTGCAAAAGAGGCGGCAAAAGACGTTGCCAGCTCTGGTATTGAAAAAGCGCTTCCTCCTATGTCTGCTGCTGATAGAAGAATTATTCATATGGCGCTAAAAGAAGAAGAGGGCGTGACAACTTACAGTGAAGGAGAGCGAGAGGGTCGTCGCTTAATCATTACACCTAAAAAATAAGAATTAATGGTTTTTAATGCTGATGATACGATTGCTGCTATATCGACCCCTTTGGGAATGGGTGGAATAGGGGTTGTTAGGCTTAGTGGAAAAACAGCTTTTTTAATTGCAAAGCATCTTTCAAAAATAGAAAATCCTCAAACTCATTCGGCTTACCATGTTTGGTTGCCGGACGATATAGATGAAATAGTCATGACTTTTTTTAAAGGACCAAAAAGTTATACTGGGGAGGATGTTGTTGAAATTTCTTGTCATGGAAGTCCTTTTGTTGTTCAAAAGATTTTGGCCTTGGCGTTGTCAAGCGGCGCTAGGCAGGCTGGAAAAGGGGAGTTTACAAAGAGAGCATTTTTAAATGGTAAAGTCGATTTAATTCAAGCAGAGTCTGTTTTATCGTTGATTTCTTCACAAACAGAGGCGGCGGCTAAAATTTCTACTTTTCAACTTCATGGCAAATTTTCTAGGCTTATTGATGCCCTTAAGCTTAAGATGCTCTCTATCCTTTCAGAAATTCAGGGGGCAATAGATTTTCCAGAGGATATTGGTCATGAGCTTAAATTAATTCCTAGAGTAACTATTATTTTTGATCAGATAGATAGCCTTTTATCTACATATCCCTATGGGAAACTTCTTAGAAATGGTGTAAATGTTGTTATTGTTGGGAAGCCTAATGTTGGCAAATCAAGCTTGTTAAATGCATTATTAAGAGAGAGTAGGGCAATAGTAACCAATATTCCGGGAACTACTAGGGATGCAATAATTGAGAGTTTAAACATAGGAGGGGTTCAATTTAATCTTATTGATACTGCCGGCATACATGAAACGACCGGCACAATTGAAAAAGAGGGGATTGCTATTGCTAAAAGGCAAATTGATCGAGCAGACCTAATCCTTTTGGTTTTTGATGCTTCTGCAGAATTAGACGTTATTGATGAGGAAGTAAAGGCGCTTGTTGCCCATAAACCATGTATGGCAATTCTTAACAAGGTTGACCTGGGTGTCTATAATAAAACGGAAGGGCTTTTTCTTTCGGCTCAAACTGGACATGGAATTGCTGAGCTCGAAACGGCGATGCTTGAGTTTGTTGTCAATAAAAAAGGGAAAAGTCCTGATATCGTTTTAATGTCTGAAAGGCAGGCCGATTGTTTGCGAAAAGCTAAAAAGCTCTTGCAAGAAGTTATTTCAGGGATTAAGATAGGGGCGTCTCTGGATATAATCTCTACCCAACTTCAGGAAGGCGTTGAGGCATTAAGTGAAATGTTAGGGGCAAGGGTGGGGGACGAAGTTCTTGATAAACTATTTTCTGAATTTTGTGTCGGCAAATAAAATGTTTCACGTGAAACATTTTTAGCCTGTGGATAAAGGATGTGGATAACTTATGGGGAAAATTATTGATGGAAAAGCTCTTGGGTTGAGTATTCGAGAAGAAATTAAACAATCTGTAAAAGAATTAAAACTAAAAGGAATTATTCCAAAGCTAGTGGTGGTTTTAGTTGGAAACGATTCGGCTTCACAGGTTTACGTTAGAAATAAAGAAAAAGGATGTCTTGATGTTGGAATAGAATCTCAGACTTATAATTTTCCTTCTAATATCAAGGAAAAAGAGCTTATTGTTCTTATTGAGAAGCTAAATTCAGACAAAGCGGTGCATGGCGTTTTAGTACAACTTCCTTTGCCGAAGGAAATAGACGAAAAAAAGGTGTTATCAAAAATTTTGCCAGAGAAAGATGTTGATGGGTTTCATATTGAAAACATAGGAAAATTGTTTAGAGGAGAAACTCCTTTATTTTTACCTTGTACTCCTAGGGGAATAATGGAATTGATTTTATCCACAGGCATTAGCCTTGAAGGGAAGGAGGCGGTTGTTGTTGGAAGGAGTAATATTGTAGGAAAACCTATGGCAATGCTTTTGTTAGATGCCAATTGTACGGTAACAGTCTGTCATTCCAGAACCAAAGACTTAGGGATGGTTGTTCGTCGTGGGGACGTTGTCGTAGCAGCCGTTGGTCAGGCAAGGTTGATTTCTGGAGATATGATAAAACAGGGAGCTATTGTCATTGATGTTGGAATGAATCGGATTGATGGGAAGCTTTGCGGCGACGTCGATTTTGATTCTGCCAAAGAAAAGGCCGCTTATATCACCCCAGTCCCTGGCGGCGTAGGGCCAATGACCATTGCAATGCTTTTAAAGAGTGTGCTAGAGAGTGCCAATCGCGGAATGATAGCCGGATAGTCTTTTAAATCCTTCTATTATTGTCGTATTAAACAGAGGGATGTTTATATCTGTAATTAACGTGATATTTGATTCTGGAGCTTCTTTGGCCGTCACTCGGTAGCCTTTTTCATTTACATCTGTTTCGTCAAGAGAAATGGCAACGTTTGTCGTTCCACTAACTATTTCAGAGTTAATCGCCATGGCGACCAATAGAGGATCTGCTGCCAAGAAGTACCTATCTGGAAGATTGCAGCTATTCCTTGCCAGTTGGGATGGAGCCATGCTAATGAAATGTTCATTCCAATTTTTACAGGCAATAAATAGCTCTCTTACGCTGGCCATTTTTTTAGCTGCCTCTTCCATAGCTGTTATGACTGCAGGATAATTGTGTGGGCATATTATCCCGTGGCCTAAAAATTTTCTTACAATATGAGAAGAGAGGAGAATGATAGGAATGTTTTGTATTTGAAGGATGGTTTTTATAGAAAAAGGATCCATATTCCAATTATAAGTAGTTCTATCATCTACCCAGCCGCCCATTACATAGATAGTCCCAATTCTTTCCTTTAAGTCAGGGGTTTCTTTTAAGACAGTTGCGAGATCTGTTGGTGGCGCCAACAAAAAGAAGTCTATTGTGCTTTCTTCTGCTCCCTCAAGTAATTTTCTTATATTGACTTGAAGCTCTTCTTTTGAATGAGGAGAACGGCTAATGGTTTTTAGCTGTTCTTTCAATAAAATCCCTTTTCCTTCATTTTGATTTGTGCGAGCAGGACGAGAGGATGCCGTATCGTAGTAAGCCTTTTTATCTCCACCGGAGCCTTGATATACAGGCACAGAGTTAAAGCCTAACTGATTCATGAACCTGCGGGCAAGAACTTTTTTTCTTCCTGCATGCATTATGGTTGTTCCTAACAATGCAATTTGGCTTGGGTTATAATGCGAGGCCATCAAATGAAGAGCGACAATATCGTCTGGTTCTGAATCTGTGATTATTGCTATTTTTCTGTTTAGATTTTTTGGGATAGATAAAATATTCATAAATATTCTAATTATTAATCGTTAATCTATGAAAAGGATTTCAATCTATCTTGAAATATTAAATAAAAATCTAATTCCTAAGCCATCTTAAAATGTCATTGAGGGTTACTATTGCCATTAGGGTTAAAAGAGCAATTAATCCCCATTGGTGGATCCTCTTTTGAATCGTTTCTTTAACCCGTCTTCTGGTTATCATCTCAATTGTTGCAAAAACAATATGTCCTCCATCTAACGCGGGAAGAGGGAGAAGATTTAAAAAGCCGATATTTACATTTAAAAACGCGAAGAATTGTAAGAAGGATAAATATCCTGAGCTTGCGTATCTTCCTGTTATTTGAGCAATTCCGACCGGGCCCGCGAGATCTCGGACAGATACGGCGCCAGTTAAGAGTTTTTCTAAAATTATAAACATTAGCATAATCATTGCTATTGTTTGTTGTGCGCCGTAATAAATTGCCTGTAATGGATTAACTTTTTCATAAATAGAAAGAGGAGTAAACCCTAACACCGCTGCTTTTATTTGTTGATTATATTTTGGAGTTGCTTTAATTGTAATAAATTCGTTGCCTCTTTGTATTTTTAATTCCAGCTCTTTATTGTTGTTGTTATGAATTGTTGTTATGGCTTCTTCCATCTTAATTATTTCTTTGCCATTGATAGAAATAATTTTGTCCATGTGTTTTAATCCCGCTTTTTCTGCAATAGAATTTGGCTGCACTTGGTCAATATAAGAGGAAAGCCCTCTTGGAACACCGATAAACCCAAAAACAAGAGAGAGAGTGATAAAGGCAAGAAGAATATTCATGGCAGGCCCCATGAATGCCATCTTAAATCTTTGAAATGGCGGTTTCGCAAAATATTTTTGGTCTTCAGGGATCAACGCATCATCAATGCCTTTGACCTCATCCATTCCGGCGACGCTAACATAGGCAAGTATGGGAATTAGGCTTATTGAATAAGTCGTTCCATTAATTTCTTTTGACCATATCTTGGGACCAAATCCTATGCCAAATTCATTAACCTTTATACCGGCTCTTTTTGCTGCAACGAAATGTCCGCCTTCATGTGCTAGTGCAATTAACGTAAAGATAAAAAGGAATAAAATTATTGACAAGAACATTTATTTTCTACCTCCTCAGCAATTTTTATTGTTTTTAGAAATTCTTCTCCAGAACAGCGGGACGGCCTATTTTTGTTTATAGATAGATAAAAATCTCGTTGTTCTAAGGCCAATTGATTGGCAGGAATTACTTCAATCTCAGTTTTTTCTATAAGAGTTTCAAAATTTCGTTTGTATAACTTTTTATTTAATAAATCAATGTCATAAATAGCTTTATCTGTTGTTATTTGTACTTGTCGAAATTTTTCTTCTTCTACGCGGCTTGCGCTTATTTTTGCTATCATTCCATCTTTAAAATATAAAATTGCCTCGGCCTTGTCAAGTGTTTTGGTTTTTACTCTTTTTCCGGAGGCTTTTATTGTACCTACTTCAGTCTTGCCTAGCACCAAGGCTAGATCTAAGTCGTGAATCATGACATCCCAAATAACGTTTGCATCTGAAATTCTTTCAGGAAAAGGACTAAATCTTTTTATCTCAACGCCAAGAATTTTTTCTTTTCTTATTATTGAAAGAGCTTTTGAAAATGCGGGATTAAATCGTTCAATCATGCCCACAGAGAGTATTTTTTTGTGCTCTTTTGCAAGAAAAGCAAGTTCTTGGCTTGAACGGAAGTCTTGGGTTAAGGGTTTTTCTATAAGAAGATGTATTCCTTGGTTTAATGCGGCCTTTGCAATTTCATAATGCGTTGAAGTTGGAGAGGCAATAATCAATGCCTCAACTTTTTTCAGAAGTTCTTCGAGAAAGGGCAGGGGGATTGTTGAAAATGCTTCTGCTGCTGCCTGGGCGCGGGCATGATCTGAATCATATACGCCGATTAATTTTGCCTCTTTTAGTTCTGCTGCGATTTTTGTATGAAAGGATCCCATTACTCCGGAACCTACGATCCCGACCTTAACTTTGGCCATAAAATTCCTTTACTGCAGAGGCAACCTCTTCAAGCTCTTTTTCGGGAAGCTCTGGATATATAGGGAGGGAAAGCACTTCTTTTTGGGCTTTTTCTGATTCAGGAAAATCTCCTTCTTTAAAATTCAGGCATTTGAAAGCTTTTTGGAGATGAAGAGAAAGGGGATAATAAACCATGCTGCCGATTCCTTTCTTTTTTAAAAATTCCAAAAGATTATCTCTTGATTCGGCCAAAAGGGTGAACTGATTATAAACATGAAAATTATTTTTTTCTTCTTCTGGTAAAGATATTTGTCGGATTCCCTCCAATAATTTTTTGTAAATAGAAGCATTTTTACGCCGGCTTTCTGTCCATTTTGCAAGGTATTTAAAGCGAACAAGCAATATTGCGGCTTGTATAGAATCCAACCGGCTGTTGTACCCTATATAGTCATAGTGATAAGTTTTTCTGCTTCCATGACCCCTTAATACTTTTAACATGTCAGCTATTTCGTCGGAATTGGTAGTTACCAGTCCTCCGTCTCCAAAGCAACCCAGATTTTTTGTGGGAAAGAAGGAAAAGCAGCCTGCATTTCCAAATCCCCCAACAAATTTTTCTTTGTATTTTGCTCCAATTGCCTGCGCGCAATCTTCTATAATTTTTAAATTATGTTTTTGGGCGATGGACATTATTTGATCCATATCAGATGATTGCCCATACAGATGGACAGGAAGGATTGCTGTTGTCTTGCTCGATATTGTTTTTTCTAGCTTTAGAGGGTCAATATTAAAGGTTTTTGTTGTAATATCGCAAAAAACAGGATTTGCTCCACAATGAGCAATTGCATCTGCGGTTGCGACAAAGGTAAGGGGAGTAGTAATTACTTCGTCATTTTTTTTTATTCCACATGCCTTTAATGCCAACATCAGTGCATCTGTTCCGGAAGCGACGCCGATCGCATGTTTTACTTCAAGGTATTCTGCGGCAACTTTTTCGAGTTCTGAGACTTTTGGTCCGAGTATAAATGCTCCGCTATCTATAACTTCCGCAATGGCAGCGTCAATTTCTTGTCGTATAGAAGCTATTTGTTTTTTTATATCAAAAAATGGAACTGACATTTATATATTTACTTCTTCCCCTGATTTTAGAAGGGTTTTTATGCATTGGAAGTTCTTTAATTAGTTAATTATATCATTGATTTAATAAGGGGTAAAGAAATGGAATGAAACCTGTTTTGATTACGTGTTTTTGACAAAAACCGTTATACGATAACCGATTCGAGCCGCGCAATCGATCGACGAGAAATACCTGAAAACTCCTCATTTGTCTAAACCCTGCATTTTGCAACAGACCCGAGAGGCAAATTGCTATTGTAATTATTGCAAATAAGTGTACAATATTTCTAAAATTTATAAAAAAGGAGAGTTTTTATGGCAGACGAAAAAAAAGATATGAAAGAAGAAATTAAGGTTAAAGGGGAATTGTTGCTGCAGAAGGTAAAGGAACTTATTAAAGAAGGAAATGTCAGAAAAATAACAATTAAGGATAAAGAAGGAAATGTTATTATCGGATTTCCCATGACAATTGGCCTTGTCGGTGCGGTTCTTTCTCCCGTGCTGGCAGCAGTAGGCGCCGTTGCCGCCCTTTTAACTGAATGTACGATTTCTGTTGAAAGAAAATAAACTGTCTTAATTTATTATTAAACAATAAGGGAAAATTTTTATAACATTTAGAAACATTAGCTATCTAGTCATTTTTGTTTTTGCCTGCTATATAATTTTTATGCTTCCCTTTTTTGTTCCACTAAAAACGCCAATCGATTCATTGTCATATCTCTTTGGTTTTAATAATAAAATTGCTGTGGCTGGCGCCATTTTTTCCGTTTTTTTGTTTGTGCTGGTAAATAAAATTCAAAAAACTAGGGAATATTCGACTAACAAGGATAATAAAGAGCCGATTTTTGTAAAGTCAGGCGCAACGATTTTTCGAAGACAAGCGTTGACTCTTTGGATCTTTATAATTTTATATGTTTTTTTAACAATCTTCTGCTTTTTTGTTTTTGATAATCCGAATTTCCATGGAGAAGAAGAACAATTTATAAAAAGAATAGATCTTATTGGTATGGGCAAAATCGTGTATAGGGATTTTTGGTTTCCATTTGGCACCGCATTAATATATAGTCCATTTTTTTTACAAAAAGCATTTCACGTTTTTGGGGTTACCTCAAGAATGAGCTATTATATTTTATATGCCTTACTGAATGCTTTCAATTTATACATTCTTTATTATTTAACAAACAGGTTGAATATAGATCAGAAGCATCGATCCTTTATTTTTTTTGCGATGGCTTTTTTGCAAATTAATTTTAGCGTTGCAGTGCAATATACTTTTACTCGTATTTTGCCGGCCTACTTTTTTCTTTTTTTAACTCACGATTATTATTTTGAAAATTACAATACCAAATCAATCTTGAAAAACTTAGGCTTGTTTTTTTGCCCTTTTTTCTTTCTTTTTATTGAATTTTTGCTTTTCATGGAAATCGGCATGGCATTTTTTTTGACAGTTATGATTTATCTGTTGACTTTTGCCTTTCTAAACAAAAGCAGAAAAGTTTTTCTGATTTTTTGCTCATATCTTTTTTGTGTTTTGCTTTTCCTTTTATTTCTCCCTAGCGGATTTTTTCAAGATATGAAAGATTATCTGGGAGGCGGAAATAACTTCCCCATATTCCCTTCTCCTCCGGTTCTTATTTATGTTTTGAGCCTGTTTTATTGCGTTCCATTTTTGTTCCAGTTTAATTCAGCTAAAAACAAAAACACGCTACTCATTAACTTGAGTTACGCTTTTTTATGCGTCTTTCTTTTGCCTGGAGCATTTGGTCGAAGCGATACAGGTCATATCTTTTATTATGGGGCCGGAATTTTTCTTGCAACCGCGGCAATTTTTTCGAGACGTTCACATAAATTATTTAAGGTTTGCATATGGATATTTATTTTTGTCTACGCGTGCGCGCTTTTTGCTTCTTCCTTTGCCGTTTCTGCGGGCAAAATTTCGGCGTCGCTTTATTCAAAAGTCGGTAAGCACTTTTTTTCGGAAAAAGAAATTACAAAATATTCTTCCATATTTGGCTTGGATAAAAATAAAGTTTTCCGTGTAATTAATTTTGAAAAGACAAGCGGCGCAATTGATTATCACCGGTTAGATAAATATCTTCCGCTTGCGGCGCCGCTTGCAATTGACCACCAGCTTTATTCTTATATTAAAAATTCAGGGAAATTTATTCCGGAATATTTTCTTTATTTAATAAATGTAGACAACGAAAAGGAATTAGAAAGAAAGATATCAGATTTGACCCCTGGCAATTATATGATTATTGGAAAAGAGGAGATAGATAACTCAGTCCGCCAATCGGAGTTTTTATCAATTGATAAAAACTTAAGCATGCTTTTTTTCTTCCCGGTTAAAAATAGACCCAAAAATCCTCCTTTGGAAATTGGCAAGAAATTTATTAAGTATGTAAAATTAAAATATAACAAGATTGAAGAGTTTGGTCAATATTACATACTAGAAAGAAAGCAGACAAAAAGATAGCGCCAAAAACCATATCTTCCTATCAGTGCAAAAGTATTATATAATTGTCATACTTTTAGAATTATGAAAAAATCCTTGGTTTTTGTCGGAAGCTAGGAAATTCCTTTTTATTGAAGGAGATGATTTTTAATGGAATTTATAATAAGCAAAGAATCTTTAAGTTACGGAGTCAGCCTTGTTGAAAGAATTGTCGCGTCAAGAACAACCTTGCCCGTTACTGCGAATGTTTTATTTGAAGCTAAAAAGGGGGGACTAAAACTTTCTGCCAACAATTTGGAAATGGGGATAGAAATTGCCCTAGAAGCTAAAGTTTCAAAAGAAGGCTCAATTTTAATTCCCGCTAAAACTTTAGGAGGGGTTGTTTCCAAGCTTCCTTCTGATGATATATCTTTTAAACTCAAAGACCGCGGGATTATAAATATAAGCTATAAAAAATCAAACTTTAATATCCACGGATTACCTCCGGATGAATTTCCACAACTATCAAAAGTTAAAGAGGTAAAAGCTTTTGACGTGGACGGGAAAACCTTTGTTGAGATGATTGAGCAAGTTGTTTTTTCGGCATCAACAACCGAAGAAAAGCATGTGCTTAACGGAGTTTTTATGGAAACGGGAAAAACTCCTGCGGATGCTTCTACCTTACGGATGGTTGCAACCGACGGCTATCGGCTTGCAAAAGTCGGCGCGAAAATTGATGATATTGCAAGTGCAAGTTCTGTTATAGTTCCGTCAAAAACAATGATGGAGGCACTGAGGATTTTTTCTCAAAACTTATCGTTGGCAAAAATAACCATAGGGACGGATCAGATTTCATTTAAATGTGACAATGTTTATTTGGTATCTAGACTAATTCAGGGGCAGTTCCCTGATTATAAACAGGTTATTCCTAAAACCCTGGAAACAAAAATAAGTATCGATTTGGCTTCTTTTTTGCAGGCAATTGAGAGGGCTTCTGTTATTGCCTCTCAAAGCGCCAATATAGTTAAGGTTGAGTTGAGGGGAAAACAACTGCACATAATGGCATCAGCTCCGGATGTTGGGAGCGTGGACGAGGAACTTGATGTTGATGTAAAAGGAAAAGAAAAAAGCCTTGTCGCATTTAATGTCAGGCTAATAGCGGACGTCTTAAAAATCATAGATGCCGAAAAAGTGCTTTTAGAGCTTGGCGATCCGATGAGTCCCGGGCTTATTAAGCCGATCGATTCTAAAAGTTCCGGAGATTTTGTTTATGTTGTAATGCCGATCAGGACGCAAGAAATTTCGGCGTAGAAACAGGAGAACTTTTGTTTGACGGAGCTTTTAAAAAATATTTTTTGTGACAGCAAACTTTTGAAATGCTTAAACGGCGTTTTGCTTTGGGAAAAAGTTGTAAACAAAAAAATTGCCAAACATACGCAGGCCGTTAAAATCTTAAACAAAGTTCTTTATGTTGTTGCCGACAGCTCGGTTTGGGCGCAAGAACTTAACTTTTTAAAAAGAGAAATTATTGATAAAATAAACAAAGAAGCCAATGAGATTTTAGTAAAAGACATAAGATTTAAAGTTGGAGGGCTGGATTAATGGAAGAAAAAGAACAGGTTGGACATACTTATGACGCGTCAAAAATCAAGATTCTGGGCGGGATAGAAGCTGTCCGCAAACGCCCCGCGATGTACATCGGTTCCACAGGAAAAACAGGCCTTCACCATTTAATTTACGAAGTTGTTGATAACAGTGTCGACGAAGCTCTGGCAGGATATTGCAAAACAATAGGAGTTACGCTCCACAAAGATAATAGTGTTAGCGTTGAGGACGATGGAAGAGGCATCCCGATTGACATGCATAAAGAAGCCAAAAAGCCTGCGGCAGAAGTTGTGCTTACAACCCTGCATGCCGGCGGTAAATTTGGCGACGGCGGATACAAAGTCTCTGGCGGGTTGCATGGAGTTGGAGTTTCTTGCGTCAACGCCCTTTCAGAATGGCTTGAAATTGAAATAAAACGAGACGGGGAAATTTACAACCAGAGATTTGAAAGAGGAGAACCTTCAAAACCTAAAACCGAAAGCTATAAAGGTAAAGAGACGGGGACGATTGTTACTTTTATGGCCGATCCGGAAATATTTACCGAAACGACCGTTTATACATACGATACCGTAAAACACAGGCTTCAGGAATTGGCCTTTTTAAATAAGGGGCTTAAGATTGTTTTAATTGATGAAAGAGAAAAAGAGAAAAAGGCGGAAACCTTTGAATATGAAGGTGGAGTTGTTGAGTTTATCGACCAGCTCGGCAAAGGAAAGACAGCGCTTTATAAGCCGATTGTCGCCTTTTCTACAGAAAAAGATGATGTTTTTGTCGAAGTGGGCCTACAGCACTTTAAAGATTACTACGATGAAAATGTTTATTCTTATGTAAATTGTATCCGAACAAAAGAAGGCGGAACGCATGTTGTCGGATTTAAGTCAGCATTGACACGGGTCGTCAACACTTATGGTCACAAAAACGGAATTCTAAAAGAAAACGAAAATATCCAGGGAGAAGATATTCGCGAAGGGTTGACCGCTGTCATAAATACCCGTATTCCAAACCCGCAATTTGAAGGGCAGACAAAAACAAAACTAGGAAACGGCGAAGTCAAAGGGATTGTAGATTCGGTCGTTGTGGAGGGGCTATCGACATACCTTGACAAAAATCCCGCCGCCGCAAAGCTGATGATAGAAAAGTCGCTGATTGCTTATCGTGTAAGAATGGCGGCAAGAAAAGCGCAGGAGCTTGAACGTAAAAAATCAGCGCTTGATACCGCGATGCTCCCCGGAAAACTTGCCGACTGCACGGCA
>Ga0208373_1001796_pt1 | contig 26517 bp, 24 predicted proteins | sample RifOxyC2_FD_184036 | JGI IMG/M metagenome (GOLD analysis project Ga0208373, IMG submission 184036) | Soil microbial communities from Rifle, Colorado - Rifle Oxygen_injection C2 (SPAdes) | ecosystem: Environmental > Terrestrial > Deep subsurface > Rock core/Sediment | place: Rifle, Colorado... | reverse complement strand
TTGCTTTTCAATTTATCCCCATGGCTTTCGCGGCGGCAATGTTTCCGGCCATGAGCGCTTATTTCGTTTCGGATAAAGAAATGCTTAGAAAAACTTTTGAGCGAGTATTGTTTTATCTGGCAATAATCGCCGTTCCTCTTGCCGCGGGAATTTTTTCTTTAGCCGGTCCGATTATTTTAAAAATTTATGGCTCGGATTACGCGCCATCGATTGTCCCGCTCCAGATTTTGGTTTTTGCCATAGTTTTTATTTTTTTAAATTTTCCGGTTGGTTCGCTCCTCAATGCCACCGACAGACAGATGACCAATACGATGACGATGGGCGCAGCCATGTTTGTTAATATAATTTTGAATATACTTTTAATTCCGCTATACAGTTTTAACGGAGCGGCAATTTCCGCGCTTGCCTCATACGCCATTTTGTTTTTTTTGGGGTTGTATTTTGCCAATAAGGTAATCAAATACAATAAAATGTTTTTATTAAAATCATTGGGAAAAATATTTTTTTCCGCCTTGGTTATGAGCGTAGTGGTGATTTTTTTAAGACAAGATGTCAATTTTCTCATTTTGATTCCCTTGGGCGCTTTTATTTATTTTACCATGATGTTTTTGACGAAAGGCATAGAGAAGCGAGATGTTATTAATATCATAAAAATTTTTAAAAAGGAGAAAGTTATTGAAAATCAAGAAGAAGTTTTATGAAGAAAGTTTTAATCGCGACAATTGATTTTCCTCCGATTTGCGGAGGAGTGGCGAACTATTTGGCTGGTCTTGCGGAAAATCTGCCAAAAGATAAGGTGGTTGTCTTGGCGCCGTCGGCGGATAATACAGAAGAAAAACAATATAAAATTTATCGAAAAAAATTAATAACTGAAATTTTTTTCTTATGGCCGAAATGGTTGCCTCTCGTTTATCATCTTTTTAAAATAATAAAAAAAGAAAAAATAGAGACCATCTTGGTTGGGCAAGTTTTACCGGTCGGCACCGCCGTATTTTTTTTAAATAAAATTTTGGGCATTCCTTATTATGTTTCCTGCCACGGAATGGATATTTTAACCGCCAAAGAGACTTTTCGCAAAAGAAAATTGCTGAACAAAATTTTAGAACAGGCCAAGGGCGTAATTGCCAACAGTGAATTTACAAAAAATGAGTTGATTAAGTTGGGTGTTTTGTCAGAAAAAATAACAATAATATATCCTTGCGTTAAAAGCGTGGAATCGGCGAGCGAAGAGTCGTTGAAAAATATTTCAGAAAATTATAGTTTGGAAAATAAAAAAATCGTCCTGACGGTTGGACGACTTGTGGAAAGAAAGGGGCATAGTAAAGTTATAGAGGCTTTGCCGATAGTTCTAGAAAAAATTCCGGAGACTAGATATGTAATCGTCGGAGACGGTCCGGAGAGAAAAAGACTGGAAGAAAAAGCTAGAGATTTAAATTTGGAAAATAAGGTAATTTTTACGGGTAGGGTGGGGGATAGTGAATTGCCGGCATTTTATCAATTGTCAGATATTTTCGTTACCGTCTCGCGTCAAATCGGAGGAGATGTGGAGGGCTTTGGTATTGTTTATCTTGAGGCTAACCAATATGGCAAGCCGGTTGTGGCCGGAAGGAGCGGTGGGGCATCCGAAGCGGTTGTAGAAGGTTTTAATGGCCTTCTCGTCGATCCTGGAAGCCCAGAAGATATTGCTGGGGCAATGATTAAACTCTTAACCGACAATGAGCTCGCTCTAAGGCTGGGAAAGCAAGGGAAAGAAAGAGTGGAGAGGGAATTTTTGTGGGAAACGGGCGCGAAAAAGTTGGAAGAATTATTAGATTAGAAAAAAATTGAAATAAATAATCCAATTGTCCCTAAGGAAAAGCCGATAATTGCTCCGGGGGTTGGAGTTTGTCCGAAGATCGTCCAAGCCAAGATTGGCTCAATTATCAAGATTGAAGTTATTGAAATTACGCTAACTATCCAAATATTTTTGAAGGAATTAAATCCGAGCATATATCCGGCGATCAAGAACGCTCCTGCTACGGCAATTACTAAAAACATTTTCAGAAAAATATTTAAAAAAGATTGAGTGGCGATATTATTGTCTCTAGCTCCAATCATCTCTGCGTAAATTGCCAAGCCTTCCCCGGCAAAGATTAAAAGTAAAACAAGGATTTTTAGTAAGATTTCTTTCATAATTCTATTTTTTGCATAAATTAAATAACCTTATTTTTTCTCAAAAAAATCAAAGCAAAAGAGCCGATAACCAAAGTTGTTATGCCGAGCACCGTCATCGCCTGCAGTAATGTATAAACATCGGCGATCCAGCCGGCAAAGGGGATAATAACAGCATAAATCAATTGGCCGATCATGTTTTTTGCCGAAAGGATAGTTGCTCTCATTTCCGAAGTTGATAGTTTATGGACATAATCGTCTATTACAACCTTATGAAATCCTCGGACAAATTGTTGCAAAAAGGCAAAGGAAAAACTGAACAAAAAGACAAAATTGCTCATTAGGAGATAACTTCCGCCGGTTAAGATAATCAACATAATTAGGGAATATTTTGATCCAAACTTTTCCTCCAGGGCGTGGGAATATTTTGAGGAAATAGCGGCAACGATTTGGAACGAAGCAAAAATAAATCCAAAATAAAAAATATTTAGTCCGCTTAAAGAAAAATAAGGCTGATAAAACCATAGCACAGCCTGGTTAAAAGCATAGACAACTCCGGCGTAAATTATGAGCCAGCGCAATTTTTTATTTTCCGCCAATGAATATTTTATTATTTTAAATAATTCCCACAAATAACCTTTTTCAAAAATCAATTTATGCCTTTCCGGCTCTTTCATTGACAAGGCAAGGGGAACGGTCAACGCTAAAAAGGGAAGAGTAAAGAGATAGGTAAGGCGGAAATCAATTTTCCCGATAAATCCGCCCAAGATGTTGGCAAAAGCGATTGATAAAAGAGAAATAAAAACAGTGTTGCCCCATATTTTCTTATAGTCTTTCTCTCTATCTAATTCTTTCAATGTATCATAGGTGAGAGCGGAATCACTGCCGGACGCGAAAGAGATACCAAACGCCCACATTATTTCGGCTATTAAAAAATGAAAGAAATTACCACCCATGCTGTAAGCGGTCATAGCTAAAAATAAAAAAATACCCGAGAGCATTAATGACTTTTTTCGGCCGAAAATGTCGGCAAAATATCCCGTCGGAACTTCAAGAAGAACAACAGCAATGGAAAAAAGAGACTGCAAAAACATTATTTGCGTCATACTCAATCCATTTTTTTGCCAAAAAAGGACAACGATCGGAAGAAAAAAAGCCAAATTAGTAAAAATTTGGAAAATATAAAATTTCCAGATATTGCCTTCTAGTCGTTTTGTTTCTAGATGATCCATAGCTATTTAATAATTTCTACTGTAGTGGGAAGTTTTTTGATAATAATTTCCAGGTCAGCTGTTGAATAGTCGTTTCCCGAAAGATTGAGCGTTTTAAGATTCTTTAAATTGCCGAGTTCATAGGGAAGTCCGGTTAATTGATTGTTGGAAAGATTAAGTATTTCCAGATTTTGCAGTTGACCAATCTCCGCGGGAACGCCGGTCATGAGGTTGTTGCTTGTGTTAAGCACTCTAAGACTTTGCAGATGTCTAATTTCAGCTTGGATCGCCCCGGCAAGCTGATTGCTCGAAAGATCTAATTCTTTTAAACCAGTTTGGCCAAAGACATTTTCCGGAACTTTTTTCAATTTTTGATTGCTTAAATCCAATTTTTCACTACCCAGCAATAGAGGTGTATTATTATTCGGAGTGAGGGTATTAATATTATTTTGTTCTTGCTGTCCGGAAAGCGCGCAACCACTCAAGAAGATGGTGGAAAGAATAAGAATAATAGTGTATTTCATAGTTATTTTGGGTTTAGTTTAATAAAATTTTGCGACGGTACAATGTTTGGGTGGAGCCCAATACCGCTACAAAATACGGGAGAGCGAGCGTTAAAATTATTTTTTATTTAGTTCTTTTAAGAATTCTTCATAATCATATCCTCCAGGACAATATTCTGTAATAGTAAGTTTCTTTTTTATATTTTTGACATCTTTGTAATCACAAAAATTCAGAGTTAATAAAGCACATTTATGTTGTTCGTCTAATAAACATCTGTTTAAAATCATTTTGTTTATACCCTTTTGTGAATTTTTTTGTCTGAAATCGTTCCAAATTTTCTGTTCACTTAAATCGAAAACCATGCCTCCTTCTAGCTCTGGTGTTTTATATAGGTATTGTTGAGCTTTCCAGATGTCATTGAAAATTAGTGCGTATTGTTGACTTTGGGCTTTTACTCTACCTGTTTGTTTGTATTCTTTGATATCTTCTTCTCGAACAAAATTTTGATCGTTCCAAATGATGTAAGCGTTAAATTCTTGATTTTTGATTGTGAATATCCCACGTTGTAAGATCTTGTCTCTAACTGCCATATGATTTGATGTAAAAAATAATTTTATTTAGCGAACGAACCAGCTAGCCCGTGTTGTGCGATGTATGCTTTTCTTTTTTTCTCGCCTCAGCGAGACCACTTTTCCGTAATGAACAAATTTTATTTTTGTTTTGGCGTAGGGGCAGGGGGGTTGGGGGTGAATGCCTCAAGGCCAAGACTCCTTATTAATTTCCTTTAATTTGACTACTTTTTTCGTGTAATTTTTCAGCTAAATTTACTATATAATCATGTTTTATTATGGGTAGTTTATATTCAGCTGGAATTAAGTCATAACCCCAATAACATCCTGTTATGGCACCAGTGACAGCGCCAAAAGTATCTGCGTCGTCTCCAAGTAAAATTACTTTTTTAATGCTCTCTAAATAATTTTCTGATGTCAACCACGACCAAAGAGCTATTTTAAGTGTATCTACAGAATATCCGCTTATATTATGATTAAATTCTTTCATTGAATTATAATCAATTTCAAATATTTTTATAATTTCGTTAGGTGCAGTGTCTTTATAAAGATCTTTTATCTCTGAAAATATTTGTTTTTTATCATAGCCGTCGATAATAAAAGATAAAATCGTATTTAAAATAATGCAAGTCCACCCCGATATGTGGTAGTCGTGTGTTATATAGCTTGCGAGCAAGCTATTATCCTTAATTTCTTGAGTGTAGCCGTGATAATACAATCCGATTGGCGCACATCGCATTAAACTGCCATTGCCACCGGCTCGCTCATCCATTCCATTCATTTTTTTAAAATCAATTTTTCTTGATAACGCTTTTAATGTTTGTTGCCCAATTCCGTAACTACGATCATCAAATGGAGTTGCGTATCCAAATAAATACCATTTTTGGTATCGCTCAAATTGGTCGTCAAGATTAAATCCTTTTTCAATAAGACTTTTAGCTAAACAAATGGTCATCGCAGTATCATCGCTGTAAAAACCAGCTGGAAAGTTTATGTCTCCATAAGAAAAATATTTTGTTTCAAGCTCGTGGCTATCAAGATATTTAGCCACATTTTCCTTTTTCCAAAATTCGAAAGGGACACCCAAAACATCACCTAAAGCAAGACCGATTAGGCAACCCTTGTATTTGTTAAGTATGTCGTCTTTATTTTTTTGCATGTTTTGTAGCACTACCATATAGCCAAATAATGAAATCTAGTAATTTTGTGTCGTTAATTACATCCGCACTATTAAGCATGGAACGAATTCCACCTAAATATTTCTTTGTCTCATCCAGAGATAACAGATTATTGAATTTAGTAATTAATTCATCATAAATTTTTTGTCTAGTGGCAATTCTGTTTTGCATGGGTAGTTTTGTATCATTCGGGTTTTTAAGCTGAAAAAAGTTACCAACATGAACATCATAAATTGGTAAATCGTTATTTATTGTATGTAGTGCTTTTGTTGCAAAGGAAAGCTGTATGCTGTTATGTTTCTGACGGGTTAGCATGCCATCCATCTTTGTTAAAAAATCGGTCAATTTATTTTGATTACCAAAATTTCTCGTATTTAATAATTTGAAATATTTCTTAAAGTATTCATCTGTTAAACCAGCTGTTCTCATTACATAGAAAGCCTTGTATGTATTTTCAAATTCAATATTATTTTCTATATTACAACCTTCGCTAAATTTTATTTTTAGAAAAATATATTTATTAACATCATTCTTTCTTCTTTTGAGTTCAATCAAAATTTGCTCTGAATTATTTTTTAGTTTTTGAATCAGCTGTTCGGATTCCGAGTTTAATGTGGTCATGTTATTTATAAAATATAACGTTTTTGTAGCGGAGCGGAGAATCCCCCCCCCTCAAATAATTGAAAATAAAATTTGTTCGTTATAGAAAAGTGTTGCCCGCTCGTAGCGGGCGAAAAGGAAAAGCATATTTTAGTTAACGTTTTGGTAGTGAACACTAGTGCACAAATTGTACCACCGCCAAATTTAGGTGAGCGAGCGTTAAAAATTATTCATTTCTTTTTAAGCCCATGATTACAACTAAGCCCGACGCCAAAATTAGGAATTCTTGTAACGCAAATAATGTTATTTTTCTATTTTCCAGGTGCTTGAAATACTCTGGGGCTTTTTGGAATTGATATCCATCAATATTATTTGAACGCCAATCATCATAACGGATTTCATCGATTCGCATGAAGTTGCCCCAGAGTATTGCTACTGTAAGGAGGGCGATGATTAATTGAGGTGTTATGAATTTTTTCATAGAGAATTGATTAGTGAATAATTTTAGCGAGCAAACCAGTTAAAATATACGGAGTATTTTTATATATCACGTAAAAAGGTGTATAATATACAAACAAAATTTCATCAAACCTTGTGAAAATTATAGCATAATGAGCGGAGCTTTACAATTTCAATTAAGATCATGGAAAATCTCTTAGAAAAACTGAATAAAGACCAAAAAGAAGCGGTAGTCCACGAAAATGGTCCGCTTTTGATTGTGGCGGGCGCGGGAACGGGGAAAACAACGGTTATCACCCAGAGAATAGCCTGGCTTATTTTAGAGAAAAAAATAAAACCGGATGAGATTTTAGCCCTCACTTTTACCGAAAAAGCGGCCGGGGAGATGGAAGAAAGGGTGGATCAACTTTTACCTTATGGTTATGTGGATCTATGGATTTCCACTTTTCATGCTTTTTGCGAGAGAGTGTTGCAAGATCACGCCATTGAAATCGGCCTGCCCGGAGATTTTAAGCTTTTAAACCAAACCGCCCAATGGCTTCTTGTTCGGCAAAACTTAGAGAGATTTGATCTGGATTATTATCGGCCACTCGGCAATCCGACGAAGTTTATTCATACGCTTTTGAAACATTTCAGTCGGGCGAAAGACGAGGAAATTTGGCCGGAAGATTATATTAATTATGTTGAAAATTTAGAATTAAATAAAGACAGTGTTTTTGCCGAAGAGCGCGACAGACTAAAAGAGGTCGCGAAGGCTTATGGCGTATATCAGCAATTGCTTTTGGAAAATAATTTTTTGGACTTTGGCGATTTGATAAATTATACTCTAAAACTTTTCAGAACCCGCCTTCAAGTCCTAGAAGAATACAGAAAAAAATTCAAATATATTTTAGTGGACGAATTTCAAGATACCAATTGGGCGCAATACGCCTTGATTAAAATGCTTTCCGCGCCCAATAATAATTTGACGGTCGTCGGAGACGATAATCAGAGCGTCTACAAGTTCCGTGGAGCCTCGGTTAGTAATATTTTACAATTTAAAAATGATTTTCCAGAAGCTAAACAAGCCATTATTATAGATAATTACCGTAGCAAGCAAAATATTTTAGATTTAGCCTATAGGTTCATTAAACAAAACGATCCGAATACTCTTGAAGCAAAACTAAACATTTCAAAAAAATTAGAGGCGAAAAGAGAGGGAGAGGGGATAATAGAACATTTTCATGTCGAGTCAGCCGAGCTTGAAGCTAAAACCGTTGCCGATAAAATTTTAGAGCTAAAAAAAGACGATGAAACCTTGAAATGGAATGATTTTGCTGTTTTAGTCAGAGCAAACAGCCAAGCCGAACTTTTTATGCAAGCCTTTGACAGAGGCGGAATACCTTATCAATTTTTAGCTTCAGCCGGGCTTTATTCTAAACCGATTATTTTGGATGTCATTGCTTATTTAAAAATTTTAGACGATTATCATGAATCTTCCGCCGTTTACAGAATTTTGAATATGCCTCTAGTCCAATTGGATTACGAGGATATTGTAAAGTTGAATTATTTTTCAAGACGGAAGAATTGGTCTTTGTATGAAACTTTGAAAAACGCGCCAGTAGCGGGAGTTTCCCAAGAAAGTTTGAGAAAGATAAATAAAATTTTAGGATTTATTGAAAAGCACGCCGGCATTGCGAGAGAAAAAGGGGTTGGCAAAGCAGTCTATAGCTTTTTGGAAGATTTTAATATTTTGAAAGATCTTAGCCATAAAGCGGAAGTGGGGGATTTAAGGGCTGTTGAAAATATCGGATATATAAATCAGTTCTTAAAAAAGATTGAAGATTTTGAAAGAACAAATCCGGATAAATCAGCAAAAAAATTTCTCGCGGAATTAAATATGGCCGTGGAATCCGGAGAAGAGGGAGCGCTCTCTCCCGGCTTTGAAGAAGGGCCGGAAACGGTTAAAATTTTAACAGTGCATGGAGCGAAAGGACTGGAATTCAAATATGTTTTTATAGTTAATTTGGTTGATTTGCGTTTTCCTTCAACCAATAGAAAAGATCCGATTGAACTTCCCGGAGAGTTGGTCAAGGAGACTATCCCCGAAGGAGATATTCATCTTGAAGAAGAAAGGCGTTTATTTTATGTTGCCTTGACGCGCGGTCGCGACGGAGTATTTTTAACTTCCGCTTCGGATTACGGTGGGCAAAGAAAGAAAAAAATATCCAGATTTTTGGTAGAGCTTGGTTTTGTTGAGCCAAAGACGGCTTTAATGCCCAAAGAAGAATATTTTAAAGGAGGAGAGATCCATAATGATACGCGAGAGTTCAAGATTTCACTGCCAAGTAAGTTCAGTTTTACTCAACTTAAAGCTTTTGAAACTTGTCCGTTGCAGTATAAGTTTGCTCATATTTTGGCTATTCCCGTTCGCGGGAAATTCGTTTTCAGTTTTGGAAAGACAATGCACAGCGCTCTTCAAAAATTTTTTGAACAAATGTTAAAAGTAGACGCGCATTGCCAAAAGAATTTGTTCGGCAATGATACGACCGACACTTCGGCGTGTTTATCTCTTGATGATTTGCTAAAAATTTATGAAGAAACGTGGATAAACGATTGGTATGACAATAAAGCCCACGAAGAAGAGTACAAAAAACAAGGCAGACAAAGCTTGCGAGAATTTTATAAAATAAATAAAGATAATTGGCCGAAAGTTAAATATCTGGAGCTGGGTTTTAATCTCAAAATAGGGGATTATACCGTGCGAGGAGCGATTGATAGAATAGACAAAAATGTTGACGGAAGCGTTGAATTGGTGGACTATAAAACAGGCAGTTTTCCGCAGGATGAAAAATGTTTAGACAGGGATCAGCTTTTGATTTATCAATTGGCCGCCAGTGAAATTTTTAACGAAAACGTTACCAAGCTAAGCTATTATTATCTAAGTGAAAACAAAACCATATCTTTTTTGGGGACGCTGGAAGACTTGTCAAAAACAAAAGAAAAAATCATAGCAACGATAGAAGAAATAAAACAAAGCGGTTTTTTGCCGAAGCCGAGCTTATTTACCTGTAAAAATTGCGACTTCAAAGATATTTGCGAACATAGAGTTTTATAATTATGTTTACACCGATTAAAAATATTTTAATTTCCAATGTAAAAAACTCCGGTTTCAGTCGTCAGGTTGACGCCGCCCAGGCTATAGAATTTTTTAATGAAGTAATCGTGGAAATTTTTGGCAGTAATGTAAAAGAAAAAGCAAAAGCTTTGTATTTCAAAAATCAATCCTTGGCCATTGCTTGCCTAAGCTCCGTATTTATTCAAGAAATGTATTTAAGAAGAAGCAAAATTATCAGAGAGATAAATAAAAAGCTGGGTGGAGAGGTTGTAAAATCGTTAAAATTCAGAATCTAGCCAAGTTTGCCAAATTGGCGTGGTTTGTTATACTTTCAGAGTAAAAACAGGGGGATATGACTTTAAAACAATATCTATTTTTAATGAGTTTCGGAGCGATCTTGTGCTGGGTTCTTTGGTTTTTGGTTCTCTTTTTTGTTGATCCTGGCGAGGCGGGCATTTTTGATTTTATTTTTTTCTATCTTAGTCTATTCTTAGCCTCCGTGGGGTCTCTTTCCGTTTTAGGTTTAGCTCTTAGAATAAAGTTTGGAAAAGATGATGTTGTTTTTAAGGCAGTAACGATTTCTTTTCGTCAGGCGGCAATGCTCAGTTTTTTAGTTATAGGCAGTTTGCTTTTGCAAAGTAAAAATCTTTTAAATTGGTGGAATATAATCTTTTTGGTTTTAGCGGTTGTCATTTTTGAATTTTTCTTTATAACTTACGGGAGAGGGAGATAATCGAGAATCATGAATTAAGAATTATGAAGCGAGATATTGTCCGACGCGAAAATCAAAATTTGGATTTTGGAATTTAAATTACCGGTTAATTACCATTTATGTTTAATAAAATATTCGGTAAATTTTCAAAGGATATCGGGATTGATTTGGGAACAGCCAATACCAAGGTTTTTGTAAAAGATAAGGGGATTGTCATTAATGAACCTTCAGTTGTCTCGCTAAATACAAAAACCGGGCAGATAATAGCCATAGGCGAAGACGCGAAAAAAATGCTGGGCAAGCTTCCGCCTCATATTCTCGCCTCCAAACCGATCGTTAATGGGATTATCTCCGACTTTGAGGTTGCCGAGAAAATGCTGAAGTATTTTATTGATAAGATCCATCAAGACAGTTTTACCATTCTTCCTCGTCCGCGCATAATCATCGGGATACCTCTTGATATTACCGAAGTTGAAAGAAAGGCGGTTGAAGACGCGACTCTTTCCGCGGGAGCCAGAGAAGTTTTTTTAATTGAAAAGATAATGGCTTCGGCAATCGGAGCGCGACTTCCGATTGCCGATCCGGTGGGCAATATTATCGTAGATATTGGCGAGGGAACGACGGAAATAGCGGTGATCGCTCTTTCGGGAGTTGTAACCTGGAGAACACTTCGCGTTGCCGGCGAAGAAATGAGCAAAAATATTATTCAATATGCCAGAGAAGTGTTTAATCTTTTGGTTGGCGATAAAATGGCCGAAGAGGTGAAAATAAGAGTAGGATCGGCTGTTGAACAAAAAGAACCGTTATCCATAGACATGAGGGGTCGCGATTTGATAACCGGCTTGCCCAGATCCGTGACTATAAACGACATTCAGATTCGTGAAGCTTTAAGTCGTTCAGTTAAGCAAATTATCGACGGGATTAAATCCACACTGGAGGTTACTCCGCCGGAACTTTTAGCGGATATTTTTGAAAGAGGAATGATTTTAACCGGTGGCGGGGCAATGTTGCGGGGTATTGATCAAATAATTTCCAGAGCTACCGAGATTCCGGTCAGAATCGCTGACGACCCCATGACTTGCGTGGTCAGAGGAACCGGATTGCTTTTAGAAGATATGCAATTGCTTAAAGAAATCGCCATTCCTTCCACTCAAGAAGAAAAATAATAAAAATCGTAAAAGCAAACCGATTGCTTTTATTTTGATATAATATGCAGTCTCGTATTTTCAACAAGCCCAGTCTTGTTTTAATTTTTCTTTTATTAATGCTCGTGATTTTGCGATATAGCGGAGTATTATCCCCCGTGGAGGGTTTATTTTTAAAAGCGCTAAATCCGATAGGATCTTCTATCTATGGCTTGGAACAAAAAATAAAAAGAATTTGGACAAAGGAAATTTCAAGAGAAGATTATGAAAAAATAAAAGAAGAAAATAACAGATTGATTGTTGAAAATATAAAATTAAATATTTTAAAAGAAGAAAATGAAGAGTTAAGGGGGATATTAAATTTTACCAAGCCCGATCAATACAAATTTTTAACGGCGGAAATACTTGGGCGAGACCCGATTTTTTTAAATTATTTTATTCTCAATAAAGGGTCGGATGATGGCATAAAAGACGGCTTTCCCATAGTTTCTCCCGATGGTGTATTGGTCGGAAAAATAATCAAAACAGAGAATAAAATTTCAACAATGATTGTTCCCACTGATACGAATTTTGAAACAGCCGTTTCGGTTTTTGGTCAATCGGACAACCATACGGCGGGTTTAGTCAGGGGAGAGAGGGGACTAGGTATAAAAATGGAATTTATCAGACAGGGGGAAGATGTTAATAAAGACGATCTCGTAGCAACTTCCGGGCTTGAATTCAATATGCCGAAAGGATTGGTCGTGGGTAGAATTGTTGAGGTGGAAAAAGAAGATAAAGTTATTTTTGGAACGGCAATCGTAAGTCCTCTTGTGTCCTATGAAAACTTAAGCATGGTTATGGTGATATTACCTCAATTCTAATAAATTTATGTTTTCTTGGAAAAAATTTTTAAAGATTTTGGGGGCTATTTTTTTGATTATCTTTTTGGCATTTTTTGAAATCAGTTTTATTTCGCTCTTGCCCGCGCCCTTTAACCGTTTTAGTTTATTTTTATCGGTCATTTTTTTTATATCTATTGTCATCAGCTATCACCATGCTCTTTGGCTTGGATTTTTGGAAGGAATAATTTTAAATATTTTTTCCGTTTTTCCTTTTGGTTTAATCTCTTTGGCAATAATCATTTCTCTCGCAGTGATAAATTTTCTTTTGAATAATTTTTTTACCAATAAATCATTATACTCCCTGGTTATTTTGGGAATTCTGGGAAATTTAATTTATTTATTTAATTTAATTTTAATCAAATTCATATTTTTTCTTTTTGGAATTGGCGGAAATGATATCAGTGAAGCCCTTTCACCGTTTTCTCTATCTGAAAGTCTTTGGCAAAATGCCTTTAATATATTGATGCTGATTTTATTTTTTTATATTTTTAATTTTTGGGGAAAGAAAATAAAAGCATTATTTCTTTAAAAATGAATTTCTTCAAAAGAAAATTTAATAGAAAAAATGACGACCCTTTTATCATTAAAGAGTCGTTAACTTCCGGGTTTTTGCTGGGCGACGAAAGGGCAAAGGGCTGGGTGGAGGAAAATATAAAAATTGACGGATCTGATGATAACGGAGAGATTTCTTTTGATCGCGACGAATTTATCGGAGTAGCTTTAAGTTCTAAAAAATTAAATTTATTTTTAGGGATTGTCTTTTTGATAATTACCGTTCTTTTAGCTAAAGCATTCTATCTGCAAGTGATGAACGGCGAACGCTATCGGGAAATTGCCGAGGGAAATCGTATTCGCGTAGAAACAATAAACGCGAAAAGGGGGATAATCTATGATAGAAATTTAATCCCTCTTGTAAGAAATGTTCCCTCTTTTTCTTTGTATTTGATATCGGGCGATTTTAAGGATAACGAAAAACAAGAAGAAGCAATCGGTTATCTCGTAAAAAATAATATTATTTCAGAACTTGAACTGAGGGAAAAATTAGCCGTGGCAATCGATTCGCCTTACGCGCCGATTTTATTAAAAGAGAATCTTAGCTACGAAGAAGCATTGCGTTTGAAGATCGAGAGCGGTTATATCGCCGGGCTTAATTTAAGGTTGGAAAGCCGGCGTGAATATCTAAACGACGGTTCGAGGGAAGAAGCAACCTTATCCTTGTCTCATATTCTCGGGTATGTGGGGAAAATCAATCAGGATGAACTGGAACAAAATAAAAATTATACCCAAGTTGATTTTATCGGTAAAACGGGGATTGAGTCTGTCTATGAAAAAATTTTACGGGGAGAAAATGGAAAAAAACAAATTGAAGTTGACGCTTTGGGTAAGGAAAAAAATGTTATTGCCGAAGAAGATCCAAGGGATGGACAAAATATTATCCTGACCCTAGATATTGATTTACAAAATAAATTAGAGGAAATATTAAAATACTATCTTAAGCAAAGAGATAAAAAAAGAGCGGCGGCCGTGGTTTTGAATCCGCAAAATGGAAAAATTTTAGCTTTAGTGAGTTTGCCGTCTTTTGATAACAATCTTTTTGCCGAAGGCATTTCCCAAGAAGAATATCAAAAATTAATAACTAATCCTGACAATCCGTTATTCAACCGAGCGGTAATGGGTGAATATCCGTCGGGCTCAACGATAAAGCCGACCATTGCCGCGGCCGCCCTTGAAGAAAAAATCGTTAATAAAAATACATCTTTTTTAAGCGTTGGCGGCTTAAGAATTAGCAGTTGGTTTTTTCCGGACTGGAAAGCCGGCGGACACGGACTTACTAACATCACGAAAGCTATAGCTGAATCGGTTAATACCTTTTTTTATATAGTCGGCGGAGGTTATGAAAATACCGAAGGACTTGGAGTGGAAAGAATTGTAAAATATTTGAATCTGTTTGGTTTTGGAAATAAACTAGGAATAGACTTGCCGAACGAGGGCGATGGTTTTTGCCCAACAAAAGAATGGAAAGAAAAAACCAAAGGAGAGCCATGGTATATCGGGGACACCTACCATTTATCTATCGGTCAAGGCGATCTTTCCGTAACTCCCCTTCAGATAGCCGTAGCCAATTCTGTTTTTGCCAATGGCGGAACGCTTTTTCGGCCACATTTACTTGAAGCTATTGAGTCTCCGAAGCCGATTGATAATGCCGAATATATTATAAGAAAAGACCTTGTAAGCCAAGAGAATATAAATATTGTTCGCGAGGGTATGCGTCGGACAGTCACTTCGGGAAGCGCGCAGAAACTTCAAGTTTTGCCGGTAACTTCAGCCGGGAAAACAGGAACCGCGCAATGGGACACAAGAAAGCCAAACCATGCTTGGTTTACGGCTTTTGCCCCCTATAATAATGCCGAAATCGCCATCACGGTTTTAGTGGAAGAAGGGGAAGAAGGGAGCGCGATTTCCCTTGATATTGCCAGAGATTTTTTACTTTGGTACTTTACGAAAGAATAGACCCGCTGAATAATAATCTTTCGTTACGAAACGCGGTAATTTTGAGCGAAAATTGTGAACAAGCGACGATGTTTATACAAAAAGTATAAGCTTTCACAATTTGTAGTCAAAATTACCAGTTGCAGTAGAAAGGATTATTGTTTAGTGGGTCTGCAAGGTTGCAAAAAATTTGATAATGGTTTATACTTTTTATTATTAAAATTAATAAAAAACATTTACCGTCAAACTAAATATTTTGGCGGTAAGATTTTTAAAAGACAAATCCCGAAGGGGAGGGAACAACTATGCAAGATAAAAAAATTTATGTTTCGGAGGAAGGTTTGGAAAAATTTAAAAAAGAATTGGATGGACTGGTTAACTTTCGCAGAAAAGAAATTACCGAGAGAATTGAAGAGGCGATAAAAATGGGCGACTTATCCGAGAATGCCGAATACGACGCTGCAAAAAACGAGCAAGCATTTGTGGAAGGAAGAATTGCCGAACTCCAAGATTTGATCAGGAGAGCGGAAATTATCAACCAAGGAAAGGGTAGAGATAATGATCATATTACAGTCGGTTCATTAATTAGAGTAAAAAATAACGGAGATACTTTGGAATACACGATCGTTGGCGTTGCCGAAGCGGATCCCGTGAACGGAAAAATTTCCAATGAATCGCCTTTGGGAAAAGCTTTTTTAGGCAAAAGAATAGGGGATAAAATTGATGTTACTGTGCCCAAAGGAATTTTGACTTATACTATTTTGGAGATTGGGTAGGTTGGGTAATTCCATAAATGAAATAAAGGTTATTTTAAAAGGACCGATGTAGGTCCTTTTGTTTTTGACATTCTTTTAATTTAGCAGTAAAATTAAACAATTAAATAAGAGTTTATCTAGAAAAATATGGAACAAATTACCGACGAAAGACAAGTTCGCCTTTTGAAGCTGGAAGAGATAAAAAAGCAAAAAATTAACGCCTACCCCTCCACCAGCAAAAGAAGCTATAAAATAGCCACAGTCTTGGAAGATTTTGAAAAATTGTTTGCCAAGAAAAAAACCATAGCTCTGGTCGGACGATTAAAGAGCGTCCGAATACACGGCGGATCAAGTTTTGCCAATCTTGAGGATGAGAGTGGCTTGATTCAATTATTTCTAAGAAAAGATCGCTTGGGTGACAAGCAATATTTGTTTTTTAAAAATTTACTTGATTTGGGAGATTTTATTCGCGTAAAAGGCGTGCCGTTTCTTACAAAAACCAATGAAAAAACTCTTGAAGTTGAGTCCATAAAAATTTTGACAAAAACGCTTGGACCATTGCCGGAAAAATGGCATGGACTTTCGGATACGGAAATTCGCTATCGGCAAAGATATCTTGATCTCATCGCTAATCCGCAAGTGAGGGCGATTTTTAAAATAAGGAGTTTAATAGTTGATTGCATTAGAGAATTTTTGAAAAAAAACGGTTTTATGGAAGTGGAAACCCCGATCTTGCAACCTCTAGCCGGCGGAGCGACGGCCAGACCTTTCGTAACGCACCACAACGCTCTTGATACTGATTTATTTTTGCGCATTGCTCCGGAATTATATTTAAAGAGATTGATCGTCGGCGGTTTTGAAAGAGTTTTTGAAATAGCCAGATGTTTTAGAAATGAAGGAATAGATTGGTCGCATAATCCCGAATTTACCCAAGTTGAATTTTATCAAGCTTATGCCGATTACAATGATTTGATGGATACCACGGAAAAGTTTTTTCTTCTTTTGATGAAAAAGGTAAATGGCGGATCAATGAAAATAACTTATGAAAAAAAGGAGATAGATTTTACTCCGCCATATCAAAAAGTGACTTTTAGAGATATCTTAATAAAAGAAGCGAATTGCGACATTGAAGAATATCCGGACAGAGAAAGTATGGCAAAAAAAGCGAGAGAAATGGGTCTTGAAGTTCTATTATCCGACGATCGAGGAAAAATAATGGACGAGATTTTTAAAAAAGTGGTTCGTCCGAAAATTGTTAATCCGATTTTTGTAATCAATCATCCCATTGAACTTTCGCCTCTTGCCAAGAAAATTTACAAAGATCCGCGTTATGTGGAAAGATTTCAGCTTTTGGTCGCTGGAATTGAATTGACTAACGCTTTTTCCGAACTTAATGATCCGATTGACCAAAAAGAGAGGTTTATGTCCCAGCAAAAAATGCGCGAAGCGGGCGATGTTGAGGCAATGGAAATTGATAATGATTTTATTACCGCCCTGGAGCACGGTATGCCCCCGACAGCGGGTTTGGGGATGGGTATTGATAGATTAACCGCCATTATCACCAATTCGCATAATTTGAAAGAAGTTATTTTATTTCCAACTTTAAAACCGGAAAACAAAAACAATGAAGCGATATAGAAAAATAATGGTTTTTGGAACTTTTGATATTTTGCACCCCGGTCATATTAATTTTTTAGAGCAAGCTAAAAAATGCGGTAATTATTTAATTGTTGTACTGGCGAGAGACGAGAATGTTAAAAAGATAAAAGGATTTTTTCCGCGGCTTGACGAGCGCGCGCGCAAAAAAATAGTTGAAGCGCTAGAAATGACAGATAAAGTAATCTATGGTGACAAAAAAGATTATTTTAAAAAAATTGCGGAGAATAAACCGGACATTATTTGCCTCGGCTATGATCAAAAAATTCCAAATAATCTTGAAGAAGAATTAGAAAAGAGGGGAGTCGTGGCAAAAATTATCAGAATGAAAGCGTATAAGCCGAAACGATATAAGTCATCAATTATTATTAATCCATAAACAGCAATATTTTTTATAAAATAAAATATGTTGGACATTAAATTTATCCGTGAAAATGAAGAACTGATGAAGAAAGTCATCAAAAATAAAAAAAGCAAAGTTGATCTTGCCAGGTTATTGGACTTGGATGAAAAAAGAAGAGAGCTGATTGCCAAAAGCGAAGGATTGAAAGCAAATCTCAATAAACGATCAAAAACAAAACCCGGCCCGGAAGAAATAAAAGAACTGAAAAAAATTGGAGATGAGATCAAAGCCATTGCCGAAGAATTATCTCTTGTTGAAAAAGAATATAATGATTTGATGCTTTTAATCCCCAATGTTTATTCTGACGACACTCCGGTGGGTAATGACGAGACTTCAAACAAAGAAATACTAAAATGGGGGAAGCTTCCGAAATTCAATTTTGAGCCAAAGGACCACGTTTCTCTGGGAAAAGAACTTAATATTTTGGATCTTGAGGCTGGAACAAAAACGGCCGGGTATCGGGGGTATTATTTGAAGAACGAAGCTGTTCTTCTTCATTTTGCCATTTTATGGCACGCTATCAATAAAATGAGAGCCAAGGGGTTTGAGCTATTTCTTCCTCCGACTCTTCTGCGCGAATTTACTCTTTTGGGAAGTGGCCATTTTCCCGAAGGAAAGGATGAAATTTATCAGATTGGAAATCCCGGACGTCTGGCGGACGGAAGCGCGCAAGAGCAAATTTTTTTGGGCGGAACTTCCGAGCCGGCTATGCTTGCTTATTTTTCTGATAAAATTTTGGAAGAAGAAGAGCTACCGATAAAAGTTTGCGGATTTTCCCAATGTTATAGATCGGAAATAGGAAGTTACGGAAAAGATTCAAAAGGAGTCTATCGTATTCATGAGTTTATGAAAGTTGAACAAGTGGTTCTGTGTAAAGATAATTTGGAGGAATCAAGTCAATATCTTGAAGAATTAAGAAGGATCGCGGAAGAAATGTTGCAAGATCTAAAATTACCCTACAGAGTAATTCAGCTTTGCACCGGAGAAATGGGAACAGGAAAGTATAAAATGTACGATATTGAAACTTATATGCCGAGCCAGTCATCGCGAAATTTCTACGGAGAAACTCATTCGGATTCAAATCTAACCGATTGGCAAGCTCGCCGGTTGAATATTAAATATAAAAATAAGAATGGTGAGACAAGATTTGCGCACACTTTAAATAATACAGTCATTGCTTCGCCGAGAATTTTAATCGCTATTCTGGAAAATTATCAACAAGAAGACGGTAGCGTGAAAATTCCCGAAATTTTACAACCTTATTGCGGGATAAAAATAATTAAAAAGAAAGAATGAAGACTTGGACTGAAATAAATAAAAAAAACCTGAACAGTAATTTATCGCAGTTTAGAAAACTGGTTGGTGAAAAAGTAAAAATAATGGGTGTGGTAAAGGCTAATGCTTACGGACACGGGCTGATTGTAACATCCAAAATTATTGAAAAAAATGTTGATTGGTTTGGTGTTGACTCTCTCGTCGAAGGCATTGAATTAAGAAAAAATAATATTAAAAAACCCATATTAGTGTTGGGTTATGTTGAATTGGGTGATTTAAAAACAGCGGTTAAAAATAGGTTAAGCTTAACCGTTTACAATAAAGAAACAATAGACTGTTTGGGGGAAATTCCGATCAAAAATCCATATTTTAATCCGAAGATTCATCTTAAACTTGAAACCGGTACGGGAAGACAGGGGATACCGGAAACGGACTTGGCTGAATTCTTAAAGCATATTAAAAAATATCCCTCCATAAAGATAGAAGGCGCGTCAACCCATTATGCCAACATAGAAGATACAACAGATTCCAGCTACGCGAAAAATCAGCTGGCCGTTTTTAGAAGAATGGTTGCAGCAATTGAAGCGGAGGGCTTTAAAATTCCCTTCAAACATACCGCTTGTTCGGCCGCGGCGATACTTTTTCCTGAAACTCGTTTTGATATGGTGCGATTGGGAATCAGTATGTACGGCTTGTGGTCGTCAAAAGAAACGAAGGCGATTGCCAACAGTGGAAAAAATAAATTAAATCTTAAGCCCGCGATTTTCTGGAAAACCAAAATAGCCCAGCTGAAAAAAATAAAAAGCGGCGCGGCCATCGGCTATGGTTTGACCGAAATTCTTTCTCGTGATTCTCTTATTGCCATTTTACCGATCGGATATTTTGACGGTTATGATAGAAAATTATCAAGCATTGGAAATGTCTTAATCCGCGGGCAGAGATGCAAAGTTTTAGGCAGAGTTTGCATGAATATGATCATTGTGGACGCGACAGATTTAAAGAATGTTAAAATTGAAGACGAGGCGGTTCTTCTCGGTAAACAAGGAAAAGAAGAAATTACCGCCGAAGAAATTGCTCAAAAAACAGGCACTATTAATTATGAAGTTATTTCAAGAATAAATCCTTTAATACCGAGGGTTATTAAATAATTTTTATTACGGTATGGCTAAAAAAATAAATATCGGGGTTATTTTTGGTGGAAAATCCGGAGAACATGAGGTTTCTCTTGTTTCCGCTACTTCAATTATAGAGGCGCTGGATAAGAAAAAATATAATGTTGTTCCTGTCGGTATTACTAAAATCGGCAATTGGTTGGCCACGGGTGATCCCATGAAAGCGCTAAAAAGTGGCAAGATTAAATACGCTAAAAAAGCTGAAGTTTTAATCCCCGCGCGACAAGGAAATTTTTTACAAGTCGGCAAAAAAAAGATAAAAGTAGATATTGTCTTTCCTGTTTTGCATGGTACTTATGGCGAAGACGGATCGATTCAAGGTTTATTCGAGATGGCGGGAATTCCTTATGTCGGCGCTGAAGTTTTGGGTTCGGCAATCGGCATGGATAAAGTAGTTCAAAAAGAATTATATAAAAATATCGGCCTGAATGTCTCTAAATATATTTGGTTTTTTAAAAAAGATTGGGAGAAGAAAGGGGAGAGTGAAAATATTTTACGACACATAGAAAAAGACATTGGCTATCCTTGTTTTGTAAAGCCGGCTAATCTCGGATCAAGCGTTGGAATCAGTAAGGCAAAAAGTAAACATGATTTGATTAAGGCCATAAACTTAGCGGCTAAATACGATGAAAAAATTTTAGCGGAAGAAGCGGTTTTAAATACCAGAGAAATTGAATGCGCGGTTTTGGGAAATAGAGAGCCTCAAGCCTTGACTCCGGGAGAGGTTATTCCTTCGGGCGATTTTTATGATTATAACGATAAATACATCGATGGCCGAGCGGAGGTAATCATCCCTCCTAGGCTACCGATAGAAATGATAAAAGAAATCCAAGAATCTGCCGTCAAAGCTTTTAAGGCAATAAACTGCATGGGAATGGGAAGGGTTGATTTTTTAATAGACGACAAAAGCAAAAAAATATATATCGGTGAGATAAATACAATCCCAGGATTTACTTCGGTTTCCATGTATCCAAAACTTTGGGAACAAAGCGGTTCAAGTTATTCCGCTCTGCTTGACGAGCTGATTAATTTGGCAATATTAAGGTTTAAAGAAAAGCAAAACCGTTTGTCTTCCTATGAGCCGGACGAGTCTTGGTATAAATAAAGACCTGCCGGATAATACGAATCTATGAGAAGGAGGCTAAAAGATTATAATAAAAAAAAGTATAGCAACCCCTTTTTTAAAAAAAGGGAAAATGCGTCTTTCGGCAGGGGACAGGCCTTTTATTATGGGGCAAAAAACAGGAAGGTGATTGGTTTTTGGAAAAAGATCATTTTGTTTTTTGTATTTCTGATTTTTATTTGTCTGATCTTCGGCACAGTTTATTTTATTTTTTGTTATCCGTATTTTTCCATCAAAAACACGGAAATAAGCGGATTGGAGAAAATAAACAAGGTAGAAATAGAGGGAGCTTTGGAAAAGCAGATTTCTCGGAAGAGATTTTTTATTTTTAATCAAGAAAATATTTTCGTTTTTGATGTAAAGAAATTTGAAGAAGAAATAAATTCAAAATATAACCTTGTGTCGCTAAATGTTAATAAAGAACTGCCGGATTTTTTAAAGATAGAAGTGGCGGAAAAGCACCCGGCCTTAGTTTGGAAAACCGGAGAAAAATTCTACGAGGTTGATGAAACCGGAATCGTAATTCGCGAAATTTTAGCTGACGAAGCAAATCAAGGCGTGCCGATAGTTTATGATGAAAAAAATATTGAACGATCAATCAAGGAGGTTGCCTTAAGCGATATGATGGCCGGATTCATCGTTAATTTTAAAAAGAGGATAGATGATAGGTCTGATATTAAAATAACGCATTTTAAAGCGTCAGATGATCTGCTAAAAGCTCAAACAAGCGAGGGCTGGGAGATATATCTATCAGGCCAGGATAGCTTAGACCAACAGGTGGAGAAATTATTTTTGTTTTTGAAAAATAAGAAAATGACAGTGGGGAGTAATCTTAACTATATTGATTTGAGGTTTGAGGACAGGGTTTATTATAAGTAAATTGGAGATTCGTGAGTGGAATCGGCTTGAATAAGCTTTAAGCGTCGTATAAGGTACATTGTGCGACGCTATTATTATCTAAAAAAATAGTTCAATCTACGCTCCCCTCTTTTACTATTTTTTTTAAGGCAGGTAATTCAAAGGATTAACGGGAATACCGTTTAATCTTGTCTCAAAATGAAGATGAGGACCCGTTGTCATACCTCCGGCGCCGGGGGTTCCCGGCATACCTCCGGATAGGCCGATTATCTGTCCCCTAATGACATAAGTGTCTTCCTGGACATCAATTCTTGAAAGGTGTCCATAGACAGTAGAGATATTGTTACTATGAATAATCATAACATAACTGTAGCCTCTCGCTCCCCCGTTTTTTACTCGAGCAACATATCCGGGCGCGGCCGCGGCTATTTTTGACCCTTGGTAAGCTCGAATATCAATTGCCGGATGTTCAAAAACATGGCGATATGGATAATCCGGATCGTGAAATAGCGCTGTTATTCCTCGTGTCGGACTGACCGGCCAAGAAAGAGCGATAGAACCGGTGCTCGTCCCACTCCCGCCCGAAAAATTTTTATCGCTTTCTTCCAATTTTTTTCTGATATTTCTCTCAATGGAGTAAATGTCGGAATTTACCTGTTCCTGCTCGTATTTAGCCTGCAAAAGCCAATTTTGAAACTTTTTTTCCGTAGCGAATGTTTCGCTAAGCAAACCCTCTTTTCTTAAAGCTTGTTCTCCGAGAGATGCTTGCAGTTTTTTCAAATCATCTTTATTTTTTTCTTCTTCAATTTGTTTTGCTTTTTTCTCCCCTTCTTTTTTCTCTAGTTCATTTTTTTCTTCCTTTATCTTGTCCAATGTCCCCTGTAAATTTATTTGAAGTTCTTCAACATATTGAATTTGATCAAATACTTCAGAAAAAGATTTGTTTGCCGCGATAATTTTTAGATAATTAGTCCTGTCGCTGCGACTTATGAGTCGCAAAATATTGGCCATGCGCCCTTTATTTTCCGTAAGATTTGTTTCTTTTTCTTTAATCTGCAGCCCCAAATTTTTTACTTCCAATTCTATCTGCTCTATATTTTTTTCAGATGCTTCAATATCTATTTTCGTTTTGGCAATTTTGTTGGAAATAATAGCCAGTTCTGTTTCCAAACTCAAGGCTTTTCTCTTCGCATCTTCTATGTTTTTTTGATAAGTGGCGGATTTTTTCTTTAGCTCTTCTATCTCTTTTTTCTTTACCTCCATTTGCCTGTCCAGTTCGGTGATTTCCTCCACAAGCGGATTAGCTGCTTGTTGGGCTAAGGACGAGGGGGCTTGAAATAAAAAAACCATGGCAAATATAAAAATTGCCAGGATTGAAAAAGTATTTTTTCTATTCCCCCTTGTCATAAACTAAAATATAGACTACTACTAAAAATTTTCACCAAGTTCTTCTAGAAGTTTTTTAAAATCATTGTCTTGCCAATCGGGGTAATATTGATTTCTTACTCCATGTGCCTCTTCTCCCTTCGCCATACTTTGAAGATCACCTACCCATCCGTCGTACTGCCAATAATCGCTTCGAGCCATTGTTTGAGCATTCTCATCTGTTTTATCTGTTGTTTCCCATTTTTTAGCTGCGACTTTCATTTTTTTTCCATGTTCTAGCACTTGTTGAAAATTAGGGGGGGGCAACTTCGTTTCTATATCTAAAAAAGCCTTATCTTCCTCTCGTATTCTAGCTAAATTAGCTTGGTCTCTTGCTCTTATTGCCTCCAAACTCATGTCTTCGTTCATACTTTTTTATTTAAGAATTATTTTATTTACAGGATTATTAAATTATACCATCTTATTTCCTTAATAACAATATAACAGCTTTCTCTATTCGCTCTAGGGTATTCCTTCGCCCCAAAATCTCCGCTATATCAAAGGGCGGAGGGGAATTATTGAGTCCGGAAAGGGCGATTCTGAATGGCCAAAGCATATCCCCCGCTCCCAATCCTTTTTCCTCTATAAATTTTTTAATTTCCGTTTCCAGATTTTCCTTTGAAAAATCATTTACTCCCAGCAAAAAGTTTTTTAGCAATTCCAAATTTTTTACAGTATCTTCCTTCCTTGATTTTTTCCAGAGAAGAAGCTCGGGATCATAATCTGGTTTTTCAGTAAATAAAAATTTAACGATTTCCGAAATATCATCCAATTTAACCAATCTCTCCTTGGCCAATAAAACAACTTTTTTTATCCAGTCATAGCTGACTGTTTCTCCGGTTTCTTTATTTTTATAATCTTCCCCGTCTTTTTCTACTAAACTAGCGTCAAGAAGATATGGCAGGCATTTTGCAGTCAAATCATCTAAATCCATTTTCCTGATATAATATTGATTAAACCAATTTAGTTTTTCAATATTAAAAACGGCGCCGCTTTTGTTTATTTTTTCCAGGGAGAATTGTTTGACTAATTCATCTATCGTAAAAATTTCTTGATCGGTTTTTGGATTCCAGCCCAAAAAAACAACAAAATTAATAATAGCTTCTTCTAGATATCCCTTTTTTAGGTAGTCTTCAGCCGCGACGTCGCCCTGCCTCTTGCTTAATTTTGACTTGTCGGGGTTTAAAAGCAAGGGAAGATGGGCAAAAAGAGGAATATTAAAACTAAAGGCCTCATATAACTTAATATGTTTTATGGTACTGGAAATAAACTCATCGCCCCTTATGACATGAGATATTTTCATCTCATGATCATCAATAATGTTAGCAAAATTATATGTTGGAAAACCATCACTTTTTATAATCACAAAATCTTCTTGAAATTTCATTTCAGTCTTTATTTCTCCATGGATTAAGTCTTGCCAGACACCATCTTCTTCGGAAGAATTATCGTCAGGAATCATTCTGAATCTGATGACATATTTTTCTCCGTTTTTTATTTTTTCTTCCGCCTCATCCCTACTTAATTTATTGCAGCATCTATGTGGACCCCAATACCCCGGAGGGAGTTTGCCCGCGGTTTGTTCTTCTTTGATTTTTACTAATTTTTCTTCGGAGCAGAAACAATAATAAGCTTTTCCATCATTGACCAATTGCTCGGCATATTTTTTATAAATGTCTAATCTTCCTGATTGGTAAACAATTTGTTCATTGTCAAAATTCAGCCCGAATTTTTTTAGGATTTCTACGATCTGTATATCCGCCCCCTCTATAAATCTCGCCCTGTCCGTATCCTCAATCCGCAGCAGAAATTTGCCATTGTTTTTTCTGGCAAACAAAAAATTATACAAAGCGGTTCTTAAACTTCCGACATGCATATACCCGGTCGGGCTGGGGGCAAAGCGAGTGATAATTTTGTTTTCCATACTTTACTTTTATTATTCCCCTCCCTCGAGGGGAGGGGTTAGGGTAAAATCATAAAAATCTGAAATTCTAAACGAACTATCCCAAGCCGTCATCCCGAGCGTAGCCGAGGGATCTCATACCGTGAATCATGACTGGGGTGAGATTTCTCCACTTCGTCCCGCCCTTTTGACGGGGGCGGGACTTCGGTCGAAATGACAGTGATATTTTTATCCGTCCACGATTACTTTGTAGCTAAACAATACCGTCGCATTAAATATCCTCTTTATTCTCTTCGGCTCCAAGAAAAGCCTAAACAACCATTCCAATCCCAATTTTCGCATTACGAATGGCGCTCTCTTTATTTTTTCGGAAATAAAGTCAAAGGCTCCGCCGATTCCCATTGCCAATTTTACTGAAGGAAGATTTTTTAAATTGGCGTCAATCCATTTTTCTTGCTTCCCTCCGCCCAGCGCGACAAAGATGATGTCAGGATTTTTTCCGTTTATTTTTTTCAATAAATTCTCGTCTTTTAAATTTTCTTTTTCTATTTTCCCTCCGCTTTCCGCGCCAACTATTTTTATTTTGGGAAATTTATCAATTAACATCTCTGCTGTTTTTTGCGCTATCCCCTCTCCTCCGCCAAGCAGATAGACGCTCTTCCCCTTCTCTTCTGCTATTTTACAGATTTCAAGCATTAAATCAACCCCGGTGATTCTATCTTCTAGGGGTGTTTTGAGATAATAAGAAGCTAAAATCAGACCAAAACCGTCGGGAATGGCCACATCCGCCCTATTCAAAATTTCTTTTAATTCCTCATCTTTTTCGGTGCTCAAAACTATTTCCGGATTCGGGGTAACCAAAAAATGTTGTCTTCCGTCTTCCAAAAAAGAGCTTATTCTAAGGAGAAGTTCTTCTTTTTTTATGTTATCAATTAAAATCCCGAGTA
>Ga0208373_1001790_pt1 | contig 26555 bp, 29 predicted proteins | sample RifOxyC2_FD_184036 | JGI IMG/M metagenome (GOLD analysis project Ga0208373, IMG submission 184036) | Soil microbial communities from Rifle, Colorado - Rifle Oxygen_injection C2 (SPAdes) | ecosystem: Environmental > Terrestrial > Deep subsurface > Rock core/Sediment | place: Rifle, Colorado... | reverse complement strand
GCTTGGCCCGCCAACTGTCATCAGACCGTTGACCGGATTCAATGACCGGATGAAGCACGCTGTCCGGTCCCCGATCTTGATCGTAAACCGGCACGTACAGTTCCATCGGCACGGCGAAAGAATCTTGCACGCAATGACGGCCGGCAGGCAGGATCGGTATTCTCAAGGTCGCCCGACGCTCATCTGTGCACGCACCGCCGATTTGAGGAAGACCATCAATGAAAAGTCCGGACCAGTTTTCCAGACCGGACGAATCGCCAATCGGCAGATCCGCGAGCAGTTTGGCTTGATCCGCGTTTTCGAATTCCACGGCAAACGCTTCCGCGGTGGTGAAATCATCCGCTTGCTTGCGCGAAACCGCACAAGCGCAAACAAAACAACACATCAGCGCCGGCACCACAACAAACAAATTTTTCATGTCACCTCCTTGTTTTTGTTTAATTTTCAACGAACCAGACAACGTCCAAATATAGCAAAATGGGAGACGTCTGTCAATAGCGACCTCATTCCTCATTCCTCATTCCAATTCCCATCGTAGCAGAAAAGTCGTTGTCACGGAACAGAATCGCCTGTCTGCGGCACCGCTTAGCGGGTATTCGGCAGGCATGTATCCCGCTAAAGCGGGGTACATGCGATTGGCGATTCAGCCAACACTTTTCAAAAAACCTGACAATGCTTGACATAACTGTTATAATCAAATAAACTAAAAAATCTTATAACAATATGTCCAGACGGCTCCCTCAACTGAACGACGCCTTGCGTCAAATGATTGCCGAAATCATCTCGGAAAAAATCGAGGTGCCTTTTGAGTACTTCATCACCGTCACCCATGTGACTTGCGCGCCGGACTTAAAAACGGCTAAAGTGTTTATCAGCGTTCTGCCATTTAGCCAAGCGGAGGAAGGCCTCAAGTTCATGCGCCGCCAACGCGCGGAAATCCAACGCCAGCTGGCGCCGAAAATGAAAACGAAATTTTTGCCGATCCTTAATTTCTTTATTGACGATACGAACGAAGTGGCGAATAACATTTATTCGCAATTGGACGCCATCAAAGAATAACCGGTGTCGCTTTCGCTCCGCCCGCTTCGACTCGATCAACTAATTTTATTTTTGTCGAAGGGATGTCGAATCGAGGCGAGCCCATTTATGACGAACAGCGAAAAACTGTTTTCAAAAATCAATCAATGCGAAAATATATTGATTATTTGCCATCGCAACCCGGATGCCGACACCATTGGATCGGCCGGGGCGCTGGCTTTTTATATTGCTGAAGAATGCCGCAGGGCGGTAACTATTTTTTGCGTCAACGAACCGCCACGAAGCTTGGATTTTTTGGACGTAAAAAAATTTTTCATCAAAGCAACGTCTCCCGACTTGTCCGAATTTGATTTTGTCATTGCGGTTGACTGCGGCGACATTTCGCAAACCGGATTGGCGGAAAAATTTTTGCAATTCAACGAACACGGCGTTGCCACCGCCAACATTGACCATCATCAAACCAACGGCGGCTACGCCGATATCAACATCGTCGAATCAGCCAGCGCCACGGCGGATATTATTTACAAGCTTCTCCGGGAACGCGACGCCAAATTTACGAAACCGATCAGCACCTGCCTCCTCGCCGGCATTATTTCCGACACCACCTATTTTACGAACGCCGGCACGACCAAAGAAGCCATGGCGCACGCGTCCGAGCTTTTGAAAAATCAAGCGGATATCAAAGCGATCATTAAAAATACGTGGCGCAAAAACAGCCCGGAAGCGCTCAAGGTTTGGGGCAAAATTTTGTCGCAACTCCAATTCAACGAACAATACAAAATCGTCACGGCCGTGATCAGCCGAGAAGACGCCATCCTGCCGGAAGTGTTTGAGGGACTGGCGAACTTCTTGACAACGCTTTATGAAGCCAATATAATTCTGGTTCTACGCGAAGAATCGGACGGTGAGATCAAGTGCAGTCTGCGCACCACCAAGGACAACATTGACGTGTCAAAACTGGCCAAACGCTTTGGCGGCGGCGGACACACCGGAGCGGCCGGGTTTTCGCTACGCGGGCGGCTGATCCGAACTCAAAGTGGATGGAAAATTGAGAAACAACAAACGTCCATTCAATAAGGTTCTTTTACTTCGATCTTTAACTATATCTTTGCCCTTTGCCCCTCCCCCGCTTTAACTTTTATATAATTCTTATTCCATTCAATCGTCACTTTTCAATTATAAACTCTTACAAAAAGGAGGCGGGGGCAATGGGCGACACGCATCGCAACCAACATTTCGCATCGTTCATTAAAAAACAATTTCCAAAAATCAAATCCGTGCTCGTCGTGGCCGACGGCAAAGGCGGCTTGGCGCGTGAACTGGCAAGGCAAGGCTTGACCGTGCGCGTGATCGAGGCCAAACCCAGATTCAAATGGCACGACAGATACGGCATCAAGTACCAGCGAGGCTGGTTTACACGCGAGCATAAGGTAACAGAAGATTTAATTGTCGGCATGCATCCGGACGAAGCCACCGCAGAAATTATCATCGCCGCCACGGCCAGTCGTAAACCGTGGGCCGTGGTTCCATGCTGTCTCAAAGGTGAAGCGGCCAAAGGCGTGCTTTGCTTCAAAGGCTGGCTGAACAAACTGCGTTCACTGGCGCGAAATCAAACCGTGCTTGAGTGGCAATTGCCGATTTCGGGAAAGAACGTTGTGTTATATCATAAATAAAAATCAGGGGCCCACACCGGCCCTTTTCTTTTACCAAAACACCACTACAACAATAAAATTGCGCGTCTTGTCGTTTCAAAACCCAAAAGCTCGGGTGCTAATCGCCCGAGCTTTCTTATTGCGTAGTTTCGCGTTATTTCTTATCCTGCGCTTCCTGAACAATCAGCGAAAACGCCGCCACTGTGTCCTTGTCCTCCTTGAACCGCATGAGTCTGACGCCCTGCGTGTCGCGGCCAAGGTCGTTCACCGAAGTAAATGGAATGCGAATCACCTGCCCTTTCTTCGACATAACCAAAACATCCTGTTTTTCCGTTTCCACTTTATTAACAACAATACCCTTGATAATCTTGCCGGTTTTTGCGGAAACCTTGAGCGTGCGGATACCCCCGCCGCCGCGATTTTGCACCTTATAGAATTTCAAATCCGATCGCTTGCCAAAACCGTTTTCCGTAATATTCAGTGTTTGTAAATCGTTCACCAATTTCGGATCAATAATGTCCATGCCAATCACCTCATCGTCGCCTTTCAGCCGAATGCCGCGCACGCCGCTGGCCGCCCTTCCCATGGGCCGGACATTTTCTTCGCTGAAACGAATGGCTTGGCCTTTGCGCGTGACGAGCATGGCCTCGCTTTTGCCGTTCGTCGGCTCGACCCAGCGCAGCTGATCGCCGGCTTTTATCTTGATCGCAATCAAGCCCGAACGCCGCACGTTGCTAAAGTCTTCGATCGGCGTTTTTTTGATCGTGCCTCGCTCCGTCGCCATCAGAAAAAACTTCGTGTCCGACTTGTCGGTATTGGTCGGCAAAATTGAAGTGACTTTTTCTTCCGGCCCGAGCTGAAGGAAGTTCACCAGCGCCTGCCCTTTGGCCGTACGCGACCCGACCGGCACATCATACGTTTTCAGCTGGAACACACGGCCGCGCGAGGTGAAGAACAAAAGATCATTGTGCGTCATGGTGGTGAAAAGCATTTCCACTTCATCTTCTTCCTTTGTCGAAAGCCCAATCACGCCCTTGCCGCCGCGATTTTGCACCTTGAACGTATCCGTCGGCACGCGTTTGATATATCCATCAAGCGTCACCATGACGAGCGTCGGCTCGTTCGGCACCAAATCTTCCTGCGAAAATTCGCCCACCGCCGACTTGATAATCTTGGTTTTGCGCTCGTCTCCATATTTGGTTCTGACTTCAATCAATTCCGACTTAACCACCGCTAAAATTTTCTTATCCGAAGACAACAATTCTTTTAATTCTTTAATCAGCTGTCTTCTCTCTTTCAACTCGCCCTCGATTTTCAACCGCTCAAGATTGGCAAGGTTTTGCAAGCGCATTTCCAGAATGGCCACGGCCTGCACTTCGGTAAAGTCAAACTTTTTGATCAAATTTTGCTTGGCCTCTTCGCGATCTTTTGATTTTTTTATCGTCTGAATCACCGCGTCGATTTTGTCAATCGCTTTGTTCAATCCTTCCAAAATATGAGCCTGATCTTCCGCTTTTTTCAGGTCGAACTGCGCGCGGCGCCGCGTCACGATCTGGCGATGCTTGATATAATGAAATAAAATTTCTTTCAAATCCATGGTCTTCGGCTGAATACCGTCCACTAGCGCCAGCATGTTCACATCGAAATTCGACTGTAACGGCGTGAGCTTGAACAACCGATTCAACACTTTTTTCGGATACGCGTCGCGCTTCAAGTCTATAACTACGCGCACGCCTTCCTTGTTCGATTCATCGCGCACATCACGAATGCCTTCTAATTTTTTATCTTTAACAAACTCGGCGATTTTTTCCAAAAAGGTAGCCTTGTTCAATTGATACGGTACTTCCGTGATTAAAATCTGAAATTGGCCATTCTTGCCTTCCACGATTTCCGTTTTGCCGCGCATCACGATCTTGCCGCGGCCGGTGGTGTAAGCGCGTTTGATTTCATCCTGATCATAAATAATACCGCCGGTCGGAAAATCAGGACCCTTGATAAATTCCATTAAATCTTCCACCGAACAATCGGGGTGATCGATTTGATGGCACACCGCGTCGCAAACTTCGGTCAAATTGTGCGGCGGAATTTTCGTGGCCATGCCGACCGCGATGCCCACGCCGCCGTTCAAAAGCAAATGCGGCAACTTGGCCGGCAGTACGGACGGTTCTTTTTGCGTGCCGTCATAGTTCGGAATAAAATCAATAGTATCGCGATCCAAGTCAGCCAAAAGTTCTTCGGAAATCGCTTTCAACTTCGCCTCGGTATAACGCATGGCCGCCGCGTTGTCGCCGTCCATGGAACCGAAGTTACCTTGGCCGTTGACCAGCGTATATCGCATGTTGAAATCCTGCGCCATTCTCACCATGGAATCATAAACCGCCTGATCGCCGTGCGGATGATACTTACCCAAAACTTCACCGACCACGGTCGCGGACTTGCGGAATTTCGCGCTCGGCCGCAACCCGATATTCCACATGGCGTAAAGAATGCGGCGATGCACCGGCTTCAATCCGTCGCGCACATCGGGCAAGGCGCGCGAAACAATGACGGACATGGCGTAGTCGATATAACTGCTTTCCATTTCATCCACAATGGAAATATCTTCCACGCCTTTGTGTTCAGACGCGTTTTCCGCCGCCGCCTTGGCCGCCTCACCTTCCGGCGTCTGCGCTTGCATTTTTTTTCTACGTTTGGAAATCATATAAATTTTATTTTTTATCCACGCTAACGACCGGTAGTTCCAATTTCAACACCGGCACCGATTCGCTCGGCTTCACCGCTTCCGGCGACGCGACATTTTCAATCGGCACTTCCGTCTTTTTCAACTCCGTGCTCATCTCGTTGAACATTTTTTGCATTTCTTCCGTCATTTGTTCCATCGAGCCCACACCTTTGCTCAATTCCGCATTAGTACGATCAATACTGTGCCGGATGGTCCAAAGCCAGCCGACAAAAATCAATGCGCCGAACACGATGACGCAGATCCACATGGTTAAGTAACGGGAATCTTGGTTTTTTGAATCCATAGTATGAACGCAAGTCTAAAGTCTAAAGGTAAAAGTCCAAAGTTATAATCACTCGCCTCGATTCGACCTCGCCATGGCAGGGAGGCGAAGCGGGCAAACGCACTTTTTACTTTCAGACCTTAACTTGAATTTGCACTTGAAAAATGAGAGTTGGGGTTTTACACTTGCGCCTTGTGTCCTTAACTTTGGACTTTGGACTAATCTACCCGCGATTAAGAATGACCAGCTTCGTGGTCTCCTCCGGCAAATCTTTGCGCGTGATTTTTAATTTATCGAGCGTTTCAAATTTATTGCCCATTTCTTTTTTGAATTTTTCCACGCCGTCAATGTCAATCTTAACGCCGTCAATTTTGTAATGCATTGGAATCACTATGCGCGGCTCAACCTGTCGCACGATTTCCGCCGCATCCTTTGCGTCAATCGTAAACTTGCCGCCGACCGGCACGAACATTACGTCCACGTCGCCGATTCTTTCCAATTGCGTATCTGATAATGTCGTCCCGATATCACCAAGATGAAGCAACTTGATTCCTTCAATCTCAAACTTAAAAATAATGGACTTGCCCAATTCTTCGCCCTGTTTTTTATCATGATAAGAGCCAATACCCGCGACGGCCACGCCTTTGACTTCATATTCGCCCGGTCGATCAAGCACCACTGGCTGCCGATCCGCAGCCGGCAGTACCGCGTCCATATTCGCGTGATCGCCATGACCGTGACTAACGGAAATAATGTCCGCCTTGATCTTCGGCAAACGCAAACCAACGCTATCGTCGTACGGATCCGTCACAACGGTAATCAAATCATTGCCGATTTTTTCTTCGATTTTGAAACAGGAATGGCCGAGCCAAGTGATGTACATAACAAAGTAGGTAAGAGATTGAGAGAATTAAGAGAATTGTTCGCCGAAGGACGAATCCGCCTATGGCGGGAGAGATTGGAAAACAAAACATCAAAACGCTGTTCGCAATAGGACGTTTCATCCCGTTTCAATTCTAGCACAAAATCTTATCCTTTTAAAGAGGCGACTGGGTATAAAAACAAGAGGCAGGTATCAAGCGCCAAGTTCTTGACTCCCGGCTTTTAACGCTCCATTTTCGATCCTCGCGCGGAAACGAAAACCGCCCGACACAATGTCGAGGCGGTTCTCTTTATGTATGACGATGGAATTAGACGGGAGTTTCTTCCTTTTTGGCATCTTCTTTCGAGATTTCTTCCTTGGCACCCGAATCTTGCGAGCTTTGCGAAGCAACCTCCTTGCCCTTGTTCAACGCTTTCAAACTAAGACCAAGGCGATGCTCATGCGGTTCGATCGAAACGATCTTGAACTTCATGACACTGCCCGGCTTGGCAATGCTTTCCGCGGAATCAATTTTTTTGTCCGACAACTCGGAAACGTGCGCCAGACCGTGAATATCGCTATCCAGCTTGACGAACAAGCCAAAGGCGGTAGACTTCAAAACCGTTCCTTCGACAACATCGCCCACTTTGTATTTCTCGCTGATATTCTGCCAAGGATCGGCAATCAATTTTTTGATGGACAAGAAAATCTTGGATCCATCAAGCTTGATCACCTCCGCCTTGATGGCATCGCCAACTTTGTACAAATCAGACGGGCTGTCAATGCGCTGCCAGGCCAATTCGGAAATGTGAACCAGGCCTTCCAGTCTTTCGCCGAACTCGACGAAAACGCCGAAATCGGTCACAGCCGTAATCTTGCCTTCCACCACGTCACCAATCTTATATTTGTCCAAAACGCCTTTTTGGTTTTCTTCCCAAGCCGCTTTTTCGGACACAATCAGCTTTTCATTGTCCGGATCCACGTCAAGCACTTTGACGTTAAATTTTTGGCCAACGTAGCCTTTCAATTTTTCCAAAATTTTATTCTTGTCGCCGCCCTGCACGCGCGGATAAAATTCCGGACTAAGCTGGGATACCGGCAAAAATCCGGCCACATTATTAACCATGACCAAAAGCCCACCCTTGTTCGCGTCCGTGACTTTCGCGGCCACGGCTTGATTTTCCGCTTTCAACTTTTGCAAGCTGGACCAAGTGCGTTGATGACCGGCGTAACGGAAAGACAGCTCGAGCATTCCTTGTTCATTCTCCAGCTCGAGCACGGTCGCTTCCGTTTCATCGCCCGGTTTCAAGTTGGCGAACTCTTCCGCTTCATTATATAGCTCTTTGTTGCGAATGAGACCGGTCATGGCGCCATTGAGATCAAGGAGCACTTCCTTTTTTGAGGCGGTAATCACTTTGCCCTTCACAATGTCGCCCACCTTTGGCAAGGCGCGCAAAATCACGTCCTGATCAATCAAGTCTTGCATCGGGGACGATTTTGTTTCTTCCACTATTTTTTTGCGAGGCATGTATTTTTACTCCTTTCTACAAATTAGGCCAACCGGCGTAACTTGTGAATGTCAATGACAGTCTATTATAAATTATAGTTATCGTCAAGAGTCGCAAGGAAGGTGTCAACGGGAAGGGCAAAAGTAAAGATAAATGAAAAAACAAAAAATAAGACAGACGCAAAACACCGGCAATTACGGTTATTTTTATTTTCTTTTTGCTTTTTGGCTCTACTTTTGCCCTTTGCCCTTTCCTCACGCACAACACACGCACGACTCCCCTTGACACACCACGAATCACTTGCTACACTTCAATCGCGATAATTAATAAACAAATTGCCAAAAGTTGACGCGGAAAGGTTTTGCCGGAAATAGATTAAATTTAACTATTTTACTTCACTCCTCAGCCTTGGCCGGGGAAGCGGAATATCAAAAAAATGAAGAACCGAGCGACGACAATCACATCTTCTTCATCGCCACTTAGCGCTCGCTAAGTCGGTTTAACGTGTTTCGCAACGGCAAAAATTTCTTGCGTTCTCGGCAAGAAACAATATGATTCTGTACCCGATATTGATCGGCGCCGGCACCATCGTCGGATTGGTGGTCGGTTATTTTGTTAGAAAAAAATTGGCGCAGGCTGAAGCGGATTCGCTCGAAGCCAAGGTGCAAACCATGCTTAGCGAAGCCAAGGCGCAAGAAAAAGAAATTTTAATCGATGCCAAAGACAAGGCCATCAAGATCGTTGACGAGGCCAAACGCGATGAAACCACTCGCCGCAATGAATTGCGCGACTTGCAACATCGGCTCGAAAATCGCGAAACCTTGTTCGACCAAAAACTACTCGATCTCGAATCCAAGCAAACCAAACTGCACGAAAAAGCGGCCAAGCTGGAAGAGATCAAACTGCAAATTCAACAAATCAAAAAGGAACAAATGGACAAGCTCGAACGCATCGCCGCGCTAACCCGCGAAGACGCAAAAAAGGTTTTGCTCGAAAACGTGGAAAAGGAAACGGGCGACGCGCTGGCCAGCCGCATTCGCAAACTCGAAGCGGACAACTCGATTCAATTTGAAAACGTGGCGCGCGAAAAGCTGGTCGAGGTGATTCAGCGCTGTTCCATTTCCCACGCTGTGGAATCGACCACGTCCATCGTTGATCTGCCGAGTGACGAGATGAAGGGGCGCATCATCGGCCGAGAAGGCAGAAACATCAAAGCGATCGAACAAGCCACGGGCGTAGAAATTATTGTTGACGATACGCCGAACGCGATCACCGTGTCGGCTTTCAGCCCGATTCGCCGGCAAGTGGCAAAAAAGGCTTTGGAAAAATTAATTCTGGACGGTCGCATTCATCCGGGGCGCATCGAAGAAGCGATCGATGAAGCGAAAAAGGAAATCGCCGTTGAAATCAAAAAGGCCGGCGAAGCCGCTTGTTACGAAGTGGGCGTAGCCGGACTGGAAAATAAATTAGTACAAATCATTGGCCGACTTAAATATCGCACCAGCTACGGCCAAAATGTTTTGCAGCACTCGATCGAAGTGGCGCACTTGTCAGCCCTGCTCGCGGAGAATATCGGCGCGAATGTGTCAGTCGCCCGCAAGGCCGGATTCCTGCACGACATCGGCAAAGCCGTTGATCATGAAATTCAAGGCACACATCCGGAGATTGGCCGCGATATCGCGAAAAAATTCAACATCCCTGAAGAAATAATCATTCCGATCCTGACGCATCACGAAGACAAGCCGCCGACCATCGAAGCGGTGATCGTCAAGGTGGCGGACGCCATTTCCGGCGCTCGGCCGGGCGCGCGCAAAGATACTTATGAAAGATATTTGCAACGCCTCGAAGAATTGGAAACCATTGCCAAACGCAACGAAGGCGTGGAAAAATCTTACGCCATTCAGGCCGGCCGCGAGGTGCGCGTGTTCGTCGAGCCATCCAAGATAAACGATCTGGACGCGGAAAAGCTGGCGCAAAAAATCGCCAAGGACATTGAATCGGAATTGAAATATCCGGGCGAGATCAAGGTAATGGTGATTCGCGAGAATCGGGTGATTGAGTACGCGAGGTAAAAACACAGGCTGGAAGAAAGTTTCCGCCAAAGGACGGATGCGTCCTCTGGCGCAAATTGCAGTTAACGGAAGTTAATTGATAGTTAATTGAAGAAAGTTACCAATAAAAAAGCGGGCGCCGATGAGGGGCTCGCTTTTGGTTATTGAACCACACACACATCAGGCTCGTTCAACGAGCCTTTGAAAACCATTAGCCTGGCCGTTACACGGCCAGGCGCCCCATGCGGCGCGTCGCCCCAATAATCGCCGCCCACCAAATCAAACGCCAACAATCGCCTATCGAATCACGCGCCAACAATCACCCACCGAACGCCCGGCCGTGCAACGGCCGGGCTAAGGTGAGAATTTACAAACCCCCGTGAACGGGGCTGATACGGATAAAAACTTCAGCTCTTATTAACCGGCAACGTAAATATCATACGTCTTTTCACCGGCCAACCTTACTTTCTCAACACGGAAAAAACCAACAGCGCGGGGCACGGCCGGGCGCGCCTATTTGATTTCACCACTATCACAAGTTAACTCGCGTTCCTTTTCCCAAAGGACAATGCCCCGTTTGAACAAGACGATTCGCAAAACGACAACCGCGGACGGACCGATCCCCATCCACGCGCAGACTAACGCCGGCCAACAGCCAACCATTCCCGCCGACAGAACAAAAATAAGAATGAACTGCATCGCCACGAACAAAATACTTCCGGCAAGCCCTTGTTTTGCCGCGCGCGGCAACCAAGCGTCAAACGCTGTTCCCGGCATAAAAAATGCGAACGTAATTCCAGGCAACACAAACAGCGCCACCATAATCAGTCCAACTATCATTCTTCACCTCGCTTAATTATGCGCCATCGCCTTCACAAAGCCGGCCAGTGCCGGACATTGAGACGTCAAGGAAATGGCCGCGACATATTCGAAAGCAAATCCGACGTTTAACGTGAACATATACGCCACAACAAACGTTGCTCCGGCCGCGCCAAGAAAAATCCATGGCGACAAGTCACGAAACCATTTGCCCGGCAGAAACAAAACCGCAACCACAAAAACAGCAATGAACCAGAAATACCAAATCATTGATTCGTCCATGTTTACTCCTTTGATCTCCACGCTATCACCGTTTTCTCGCTTGCCCACACTTGTCAAGAAACAAATACAAATCATCGATGAACACTCCAAACTCCCCTCTGTCATTCAAATTCACCAAAAACCGCTCGCGTGCATCATCCAGTAACACCAATATTAAAGCCTGTTCTTTCCATCTTGCAGCTTTCATCACAAACAACTCAAGATTACATCGCCGAGCAGTGCCACTTTTGTTCATGTGTGAGGAATCAAGAAATTTCATCAAGACGTCCCGTTCACTGTCCAGCACACTATCGCAAAAAACGACACGATAACAAAATCGCTTTAATTTTTGCAATGTTATAATATTCCAAAGATCAATATTTCGCAGTAGCGTCAGCCACAGCCAAGTCACTACCGCCGTTCCGTAGATTGTTCCGCAAGCGCAAACAAAAGCAAACCATGCGGGCAAACAAAATTTTTGAGTCAATTCCTCCAGCATTTTGGCCTCCTTGTCAAAGAACCTCAACGCCGCAGAATATCTTGTTTGAAAAATAAAGTCAATCAAACGTCAGCTAATCGGGCAAATTCTTATTCCGTAAATTAACTAAAATTAAATTAAACTGCTTAACTTGTGAAAAGTGTTGTCCGAAATCTTGACATCTTTTTTGCGCCTGTTATAATGCTCGCGTATGGAAACCATGCAGGTACTAAAAAATCTCGGCCTGACCGAACAAGAAGCGCGAATTTATCTCGCCGCCCTTGAACTTGGCGCCGCGTCAATTCAAAAAGTGGCGGCTCGCGCCAATATCAAACGGCCGACCGCCTACACGATTGCGAAAGAACTTATGAGCAAAGGCTTCATGGGCAGCTTTGTCGACCGCGGCGGATTGAAGCTGACGGCGGAAACGCCGGACAAACTTTTGGTCATTGCCAAACGACGACAAGAAGATTTGGCCGGCATTCTTCCCCGCCTGCAAGCTTTACGCTCAACCAAAACCGACAAGCCGCAAATCACCTACTATGAAGGCAAAGAAGCTTACTTCGTCATTGCCGAGGATACGTTGAAGTTCAAAAACATCACCGCCTACATGACCGGCTCGCTCGCCGGCATTCACAAAGTGATTACTGAAAAATATGATCTTGAATATTACATTCCAAAGCGCGTGGAAAACAACATCGCGGTCAAAGGAATTTTTAGCGCAGAAAAAGTCACAAAAAAATATCACACGCTCGACAAGGCGCATTTGCGAGAAATAAAATTCATGCCGGAGCAATTCGCTTATCCGACTTTTCAAATCATCTATGGCGACCGTGTGGCCTTCTTTGCCTCGCAGGATGAAATGTTCGGATTCATTATCAAAAGCAAGGATTACGCGGAGATGGAAAAGAAAAAGTTTGAATTCATGTGGAGCAAGTTGTAATTCGACCTTACAAGGAGAGGCTCCTTAAAGGGGCCTTTTTGATTTAGCCTGGCCGTTGCACGGCCAGGCGCCCACGGGCGATGAAACAACATCCAGTTTTGCAAATTTAAAAAATAATGCCATGCCAAAAAATTTAAGGCATGGCATTATTGTTCGGCTAAATTTTTTATTGCGCCGCCTGACCCGGCTTCACGGTAATAGAGCCGGTGGCGGAAGTGACGGTTTGGCCGTTGCTCAGAGAAACCTTACTATAAAATGTCATTTTCGCATTTATCTTCGGTTGAAAACCGAGCATAATATCCGCTCGATCGCCGTAAACGCATATCGACTGCGTACAGCTTTTCTTCACAACGTCATTCACATAAATATCGTGCGAGAAAATCTCCAAACCCTGCGCGTCCACAAAAGAAGCTATCTGGGCTTGTTCATACGCGTACATCGAGCGCTGATTGGGTGAAAAATTCACATTGATCGTCGGCAGTATTTCATCCACAATGCTCAAACTCTTTTCCGCGCTAAGCTTGGTCGTGCCATCGGTAAAATATGCTTTGGCGTAATACTTGATTACCGTCCCGGCCCAAGGAGTAAACGGCCCGAGATTGACTGAACAATTGCCGGAACATGTTTTCACCACCTGACCCGCCACCACGCAATTCACGTAATCGAGCTGTTTGCTCCCGGGACTCACGATCATAGTGAACGTGGTGGATTTCGATTCTTGGATCGCCTCGTCCGGCGTATCGAAAGAAACCGTCGGCTCCACGATTTGCGCCGCCGGCTTCACGGTCAAGTACTGCGCCGCAGTGGAAAATGAATTGCCCACGATATCAATCGCCGTGGCACCGAAAATATATTTGATTTCTTGCGTGATGCCGCTAAACGGCCCCGCCACATAATTGCACTCTTTCACTCCAAAACATTCCTTCACTATTTGGTTACCAAAAGCGATGGCAATTTTCTTGATACCGGATGAATCATCCGCCGTTGCTTTGAAGCTGACAGTGGTGTTGGCAAAGGCAGTCGACTGGCTGGCCACAATCTGAACCGTCGGCGCGATTGCGTCAACCGGAGCCAACGGCTGAACCGGCGATGCCAACGCCTGCACGGTAAACGTACCGCTGACAGACATGGATTCGCCGCTTTTCGCGGTAATATCGAAACGATAAACATGCTTGCCAATGTCAGCGTAATTCATCGGCCCCAAAACCAGACCGCAAACATAGGTATTCTCACAAGTTTTAAATTTATTGCCATCAACAAAACCAACAATCCTTTCGATCGGCGCGACATATTTCATGTATAATGTCGTGCTAAAAACCTGACCCACTTCAGTCGGCTCACCGGAGGTCATAATCTTGTCCACTTCCATTTTAATCACTACGGGCGTGATCGGCGTGGCCGGAACGGTTGGCGGACTGACAGCCGGAATGTTTTTGGGCGGAATCGCGCCTGCGCCGGAGGTTCCTTCGACAAACTGCGCGTCGGCTGTTTCCGCGCTGACGGTGAATTCGCCCGCGTATGATTCCACCGCTCCGCGCGCGGTCGTAATATCGACCGCATATGTATGTTTACCGATATCCTTTTTTTCAAACGGTCCCACGTTCAAAACACATTCCTTTACCGCCTCTTCGCATGTTTGCGCCACTGCGCCGTCTATTTTAATCACCACTTTTTGCGCCGCGGCTCCATTCATCGTCGCGCTAATCACGAAAATTTCCCCCAATTTTAATTTGGAATTGGAGATTGATATTACGGAACCGGTACTTGTCGTATCCACTCGACTCAAGCTCTGCAATTGCGATTTTTCCGACACAGAAAACTTTTGAAGAGACAAGACTATCACCACGACAGCCAAGAGCACGATGGCGATGACTAACAAAATTCTTGTTTTTGACATAAGCAAAATTAGTTATATAGCCACTATATCACGTCACGCCAAACAAGCATAATCGCAAAACTCGCTTTTCAAAAAGCCCACACGCGCATGACCGCCCTCTCCTTTTTTTCGTCAAATCTTAAATCGGAAATCGCAAATCAAAAATCTTAAATGCCTACCTATTAGTGTAATTGTTCCCTTTGTCTTGGGGGAACTATCAATTAACTTCTATTAACTTTCTCCACGACTCTCTCAAAAAAAAGGAGCCCTCCGCGATGCTACGCGAAAGGCTCCGATAATCTTACAGGCTGCGAACGACGAACGTCTCGCCGTCCACCTCGAACGGCTCCGGCCCGCTGAGAGCGACATCCTGCGCCTGTGTCGCATCCAACTTCCAGAACCGCCGACCATCCGTCGCCACCCCTCCGGCGATTTTCGGGTTCGCCGCGAGGATGATGAAATCCACCCCCGCCGGCAAATCTTTGAACTGCTCAACGTGTACCTTTTCCATCTGCTCCTCCCTTTGTTAAACCGTCTCCCCCTTCCCGCCCCTCATCATAGGGCTTGACAAACTGCTCCATTTTTACTGACCTCATTTATGCCCTCCGTAATTGTTTTTCACTTCCACGTCACCACCACCTTCTGTACTTCCGGCCAGGGCTGATCCGGAAACTGTCCCGGCTCCGGACTATTCTTCCGCCGGCGCGTGAAGGTGATGGTGCGGTCTTTCACCCGCACCATTTCCGAGAATAACGCGAGATAGAACACCGCCGCCTTGCCGGCAGCGCGATAGTTGCGAGTCAGGTGGAACCCGAAACTACCCTGATTCACACCGCCACTCACTACCTCCCACTCCAAGGTCGTGCCGTCTTTGTACGTTTCCACGAACGACGCGCCGGAAAACACCACATCACGCAGATCGAACTTTTTCATGTCATCCTCCTCCTTGGTTACCGTTAACGATATTATCACTCGACACTATATGAGTCCTTACTTCTCCCACTTCACCCAGTACCCGGTCACCGACTCGTCCGGCTGATTCGGAAAATCCTTTGAATCGCCATTCAACCGCACGCGCGTGAAAATCACAGTGCGGATCACCACAGAAACATGCGTTTCCCAAAACTCGGGATAGAACACGCACTCGGTAATCCCACCACCATCAGGAGCCAACCTCATGCCAATAGTTCCGTCCGGATTTTTTCCACCGGACAGAACCCATGAGTGAATCCGCTCTGCGCCGCGCACTTCCTGAACTCTTGCTCCACTGAAATTGCTGTTTTCCAAATTCATCGACATCCTCCTTGTTCATGTAAATTTTCAACGTTCTAATGACCTCGGATTGTATCATATTATATTGACTTTGTCAACGCTATTTAAGGCGACGATCATAATTTGTCTAATTTACAACAAAAAACCACCCCGGCTTGAGCTTGAGGTGGCTATGCAACTTACGAAATCATGTCCTCGGCCGGAACCTTGGCTTTGTCTTCATCCAACTTCGGAAAGAAGGAAGATCCTAATACCCACCGATCGCGCACGCGGTAACGTATATTCGCTTTCGTGTCCTCCAGATCACAACACAAGGTGAAGTAATCGTCATAAATCTTTTGCAAACTCGCACAAAGATCTTTGAAAGTTTCCGAAGACTTCAGCTCGGGAAATTTCGCGCCATATGCCTGAACATCTTCCGGCTTCAATTTGGCCCATATTTCTTTCTCGAGTTCAGGATACGCCTTGGCCAAAAACTCCTTCAGCAGAGCGGCCAACGTATCCCACCGCTTCTTTGCCAACTTGATCTTTGCTAAGTGGCGAACAAGCGTCTGCTGCCTTTCTACCATGCCCATGTATTCGCAGGAAGAAGCAATGACAGCAAAAAACAACCAAATGATCGCCACGCCGCAGAATACCATCGAGAAAATAAACGGAGCGTTCAAGTACGACGTGAGTTGCGTGCAAACATTTTCTTGGGCTCGATGTGACCACTCACACTTGCTGGTCACTTCCACCCAACCCCAGATGAACTTCGGAATGATGCCAAGAACTGCGAAAAAGAAAATGCCAAATAGATTGAACATTTTGCGCCTCCTTATATTAGTGAAAGAACAACGCGAGCAAATTAAAGTTGTAGTGGCGTTGCGTGCCTGATGATAGTAGCACTCCTAAATTTATTGTCAAGGGCTCATCGGTTATAAACAGCTTGATTGTTTTATTTTAGCGAAGCTGTTATAATAGTGTTGCATAAATAAGAGTTTTCTTACACAACTATTTATTAGCCTAATTGATTGGTCTAAATTTCATATGATAAAAGTTTTATTCCTCGGCGACATCGTCGGCAAAATCGGCCGCAAGGCGGTGGCGGAAGCGTTGCCGAAATTAAGGAAAAAATACAAACCGGATTTGGTTATCGCCAATGCGGAAAATTTGGCGCACGGCCACGGGGTAACGGAAAAAACGCTGAAAGAAATGATGGCCGTGGGCGTTGACTTTTTCACTTCCGGCAATCATGTGTGGGACAATGCCGAGGGCGAAAAAGTGATTATTGAAAATAAACTGCCAATCATTCGACCGGCTAATTATCCGGAAGGCGTGCCGGGCGATGGTCATAAAATTATTGAAGTCGGCGTTTATCGCGTTTTGATTGTCAATTTGATGGGGCGCGTATTTTTCCGTGAAAATTTCGACTGCCCTTTTCGCAAGCTTGAACAAATATTAAACGAAACCAAACACGAAAAAATCAGCGCCGTGATTGTGGATTTTCATGCTGAAGCCACTTCGGAAAAAAATGTTTTGGCGCGTTATTTCGATGGTCAAGTTTCCGCCGTGTTTGGCACGCACACGCACATTCAAACGGCGGATGAACAGATTTTGAAAAACGGCACCGGCTTCATCACCGATGCCGGCATGGTCGGGCTAAAGGATTCAAGTCTCGGTGTGGATATTAAAAATATTGTGCAAAACTTCTTGACCCAGTTACCCACCACTTTTGACATTCCGGAACAAGGCACTTGCACGGTGGACGGGGTTTTTGCTATAATTGAGCCAGAAACCAGAGCAACGCGGAAGATAGAACGAATTAAATTGGATGTGGAAGTTTGACCCGCGTTGGTTGCGCTACAAGATTACAAGATATTTTACAGATATACAGATAAATAAAATATGCCCACTTTCTATTATGAAGAATTAAGTGAAAAGGTAATAGGATTGATGTACGATGTATATAACGCCAAGGGTTGGGGATACCGAGAAAAATATTATGAGGATTTACTTGAGGATAGCTTTATTGAAAATAAAATTAAATACGTCCGACAGCTGACAATTAAAATTACAGAAAAAAACGGCAAAATTCGTCGAAGGAAAATTGACTTTTTAATAGAGGATAAAATGATTATCGAGCTAAAGGTAGGCAAAACGTTAACCAATGAAAATTTTACGCAAACGTTAGAGTATTTAAAAGTTATGGACTTGCGTCTTGGCTTACTCTTACTTGTTACGCCAAACAGAAAAGTTATTCCACGACGTGTTGTGAACGAAAAATAATAATTATTTTATCTCGTATATCTCGTAAAGTATCTTGTAATCTTGTAGCGCCTTTAAATAAAATGACCTTAATCATATAACATATCTCTATGAACAAAGCAGAACTCGCCAACATTCTCACGGCGAAATGCGGAGTGACGCGCAAACAGGCCGAGGAGTCGATCGATTGCATCGTGGACACCATCATCGAAACGATCAAGACCGGTGGTGAAGTCACTCTCACCGGTTTTGGCACCTTTTCCGCACGCGTACGCAAAGGCCGCGAAGGCGTGAATCCGCAAAAACCGGCGGAAAAAATCACCATCCCGCCGACCAAGGTTGTAAAGTTCAAAGCCGGCAAAACCTTGAAAGACGCTTTGAAGGCCAGCCAGCACTCTGCCGCTCCGATCGCCCCTGCCGTCTAACAAAAAACAAAACAAGAGTCAATTATTCGACTCTTGTTTTTTTTCAAAATCGGACGTTGCAACAAAAACTAATTACCGCATCCCTTTAGGGTGCGTCCTAATCTCAATGCTGTCACACAAACAAGTCACCCGCCTGAAACGCGTTGCGTATGTATTGCGGACAGGCACGCCAAAGCGATGCGGTAATTTTTTCTGCTAATTCGTTTTTTGACCTTTGCCCTTCTTCCGTTGTATAATACTAATCGTATGAACGACGACGCCAACTTCAACTGGTACAAGCATCTTGAAGAACTGGAAGAACATTACCGGCCGGATCGATTTTTTCAGGGACAAGAGACTCTACCCACCAACGAATCAAACGTGCGGGATCAGTTTTTCGCGTCCGCGCTGACCGAAGAGGCGGATCTGCCGGAAGAAGCCAAGCTGTCGATTGATATTTATCAGGATGAAAAAAATTTATATGTCATGGCGCCGATCGCCGGCGTTAAACCCGACACGCTGGAAATAACTCTGGACAAAGATGTTCTCACCATCCGCGGCCAGCGCGGCCAAGAGTTTTCCGAAACGAATCGAAACTTTGTTTACCAAGAATGTTACTGGGGCCGCTTTTCCCGCAGTATCGTGCTCCCCTCGCCCGTTGACGGCAAAAATGTCGAAGCCTCACTCAAAGACAGCGTCCTAAAAATAAAATTACCCAAAACAGAAGAAGAAAAAAAAGTGAGCATCAAAATTAAAAATATCGAATAATCGTAGAGGCGCGAATATTCGCGCCCCTACGAACATGTTTCATTTCCTATGGCCAATCTCCAAGCAACAATCGACCGCATCGAAGAAAGCCTCGCCGTCATCGCCTTTTCGGACGGTCAGAAGTTAAACGTGTCCATCGGCAAATTGCCGCATGATTGCAAACAAGGCGACGTGCTGGATTTTGAAATTGCCAAGAACGCTGACGCATCGGTGAAGAATCAAGAGTTGGCAAGAGATGTTTTGAACGAGATTTTAAACGAAACTGGTAAAATTTGAGAGAAATTGAGAGGAAATTGAAGAGAAATTTACTGGAAAAGTCGGAAGCACAAGACAATAGCAAAATCAATTCTTTTCAAAAACATTTTGCAACAAACCCCTTTTCAATCCTTTTCTCAATTTCCTAATTTCTATCAATTTCCTAATTTCTTAATTTCTCAATTTCCTTCCCCATGGATTCCATAGATACCGAAATAAAAAAAATGAACGTTTTCTTCAAATGGTCGCTGATCGGTTTGGCCATTTTTTTTGTTGTCTGCTTGATTCTCGCCGGCGCCTCTGCCGCGCTCGCGTACAATTATCAAAACAAAATTTATCCGGGCGTCAAAATCGACAATCTCGATCTCGGTGGATTGACCAAAACCCAAGCGTTAAACATTGTGGGCGGAAAATTCCATCAAGTCTTCGACCCGGGCTTTTCTTTCACGTTCGAAAACACTACCAAAACCATTGCCGACCCGAACAATAAAATTTTCGTCTTGAACGCGGACAGCCTGATCGACCAAGCTTTCAACGTGGGCCGCACAGACAACCTTTTCAAGCGCCACGTGAAACTTTTGGTATTTCCGATTATTAACAAGAAATTGCCGATTGATTATCGATTGGACAAGGATCTGCTAAAGGAAACACTGCAAAACGAATTTGCCATTTTGGAAAAACCGGCGGTCAATTCGGCGCTGGAAATCAATGTGCTTGATGACGAGAAAAAAGAATCCACTTTTAATTTCACTGACGAACAGACAGGCGAAACTTTCAGGTTTAATGAAGCCATTGCCGAATTGGAAGCAAACGCGCGCCGGCTGGAAAACAAAACCATTGCCCTGACGCGCCACGCCGCCACGCCTACCATCACTCGCGCGCAAGCCCAAAGCACGGAAGCAACCGTACTCCAATTGCTGGCCTTGCCGGACGTTCAATTGAAATTCAAAGAAAAAACTTGGTCAATCAAATGGGATGATTTCGCGCACTGGCTCGAACTCGGTTTGGACGACGAAGAAAAAGTGACCGTGCGCTTCAATTCGGAAATGGTGACCGGCCACCTCGAGGCCATTGCCCAAGAAATCGACCAGCCGGCTACGGATGCGAAGTTACAAATGAAGGATGGTCGCGTGACGGAATTCATCGCCAGCCAAAACGGTCAGGCTCTGGATATCGAAACTAATTTACAAAAAATTAATCAGGAAATATTAATCAACCAAAACACCGTTATTGACCTTGTCGTCAAAATCACAGAACCAAAAGTGGCGGTCGGTAGCACCAACGACCTCGGCATCAAGGAAATAATCGGCCTCGGCTACTCGAACTTCGCCGGCAGTCCGGCCAATCGGCGCCACAATATCGGCGTGGGCGCGGCCACGCTGAACGGCGTATTGATCCCGCCGGGCGGCGAGTTCTCACTGGTCAAAACGCTTGGCGAGATTGACGGACAACACGGCTATTTGCAGGAATTGGTAATCAAAAAGAATGAAACCAAGCCGGAATACGGCGGCGGCCTGTGTCAAATCGGCACCACCGTATTTCGCGCCGCACTTCAATCGGGCTTGCCCATCACCATGCGCCAAAATCATTCTTACCGCGTAGTTTATTATGAGCCGGCCGGCACGGATGCCACGATCTACGATCCTTGGCCGGACATGAAGTTTGTCAACGACACGACCAATTATATTTTGATTCAATCGAAACTGTCCGGTAATAATTTAACTTTTGAATACTGGGGCACGCGCGACGGACGCAAGGTTAGCTTCGAAGGAAACAATATTGTCGAAGATTTGAAACAACTGAAGCCAAAAATTTTCAATATCACCTCGCCGGGTCCGAAGCGTGAAGTCGAGACGGAAGCGCTGGAACCCGGTCAAAAAAAGAAGATCGAATCCGCGCACAATGGCGCTGACGCTTCTTTCAATCGCACAGTAGTGAAAGCGGATGGCACTGAATTAAAAGAAACATGGAAAAGCCATTATGTGCCGTGGCAAGAAGTGTGGCTGATCGGCGTTGACCCGGTGAAAAAAGCCGCTGAAGCGGCGGCCGCGCTTGAAGCGTTGAACGCCGAGCAAACAACAACGGAAACGCCGGTTGCGCCGGAAGCGATACCCGCGCCGTAAAATTACAATTTAAAAAATGTAGGGGCACAAAATTTTGTGCCCCTACATTTTTTAAAAATCCGTCCAATAAAAAACCCCGCGACTGTCGAGTCGCGGGAGTTGTTTTGTTAAGAAAGTCGTGTCGACTGACTCAAGAACAATCTGACACTCGTCTGTTCCTGGTAATTGCCCAGAAATGACAACGGCGTAATCGCTACCCCAAGTCCTTCGCTGACGTTGAGGCTCATAAGTGCGGGTTCTTCTTTGCGCCATCTTGCATGGTCGCCTTCATCATGAAATGCGAACACGTCCGGCTCAACAACGCGCGGACAATCAAAGCTCCATGTGCGGATCAGCCGCTGTTCTTCGCGCGTAAACAAGCGCAAAAAAACATCCGGCCGACCCTCGTACCACGCGGCAACCGGCAATCGCTGGATCATGCCAAGGCTGTCTGGAAACTTAAGCCAAAGCCAATGAGCGCCAAAGTCAAAAGCCAGACCATCTTTCACAACAGTTTCCGGCCAATATTCGAAAAATCTTGTCTGGACGATCACCTTTTTGTCCAAATGAAGTTCTCTTTTCATCTGGTTCCAAAAGATTTTTGCCAACACTGAAATCGGAAAATTTCCAGTCGCATCATCGCGCCAGTGTGGAAAAAGCGGTCCAAACTCATTCACTTCCAACAACGAGCAGTCATGCCCCATGTGCGCCCAATACGGCGCTTGCCACCGCGAAGACTTGGTCGCCTCATTCACAAAGAAAGTTCGCTCAAAATCAAACATGACGAGCGTGATTGGACGAGTTTGCTCGAGCGGAAAAGTTTCACCCGGAATGATTCGATCCGCAAATCGCATCGCCACGTTCATCATTTCAAATGCCGCTTTTTCTCGATCGCGCCGCAGCCGCGCCAGCTTTTGCACCATCACGCGCGCGTCCGCCGCAAAAGCGTCGAACCGCTTGACCGCCTGTGTCGGTGAATCAGCTTCGACAAACGGCAAAAGCAAATCAATGAGTCTTTGCTCCCACCGCCCGCGCTGCAGGCCAAAGGCCTTGTTCCCCGCCAACTCCTCGCGCAACTTGGCCAACTGCTCTTCCTCACTCAAACGCTTTTTCTCTTCAGGCACTTGCTTTGGCATATTCGCCTCCACCATCTGAAGCAACCGCTCCTCGGAGCGATCAAGATAAACCATTGGAAAATTATTTTTCCGCCGGCGGCCCTCCTGGGAGGGTTTTCAAAGAACCAACCCCACTTTACAAAAAAACACGCGGGGTGTCAATAGAACAAAAACTCAAAGTACAAAACTCAAAATTCAAAATAAATTTAAAATTCCAAATCGTGTTTTGAAATTGTGAACCCCTCCCTGCGGCAGAGACCACAGGGAGTTCAGTCACAATTCCTTAAATTTCGAACTTTACATTTATTTTTGATTTTGTGCTTTGAATTTTGAGTTTTAGAAAAGCCGCCTCCCGATGCTCGGGGGCGGCTGGCTGTAACTACTCAAACATCTTCTTCGCTACCTGCAGCATCTGATACGTGTAGCCCATCTCGTTATCGTACCAGCAATGGATCTTCACGTTCTCTCCATCCTTCGCCACCTTGGTCAGATCACCGCTCACCACGGATCCGAACGTCATGCCGGAAACATCATGACTGACGAACTGATCATCTTCCGTGTACTCCACCATGTCGAACATCTGGTACAGATCGATGCCGCGCCGAATCATGGCATTTACGTCAGCCGCGTCCTTCACCTGCGCTCGCAGGTCAAGATCAAGAAAAGCATACGATCCGGTCTTGACCGGCACTCGCGCCGCAAAACCGTCAATGCGCCCCTTCAGATCCGGAATCACCACGCCAACCGCCTTGGCCGCGCCGGTCGAAGCTGGAATGATGCTGTCCATACACCCTCGAGCCCCACGCGGATCCTTGGCACCAAATCCATCGAACAGCATCTGACTGTTGGTCACCGCGTGCACCGTAACCAGATGTCCCCACTTGATACCATAGGCCTTGTGAAGAATATAGCACACTGGCGCCACACAGTTCGTGGTACATGATGCATTCGACACGATGGGCGCACCCTTGACCAGCTCGTCGTTCACACAGCGCACTACCATTGGGATGTTCGGATCCTTGGTTGGCGCAGTAAGCATCACCTTTTTCGCACCAGCATCGATGTGCTTGCCGAGATCGGCCTGAGTGGTGAAGCGGCCGGTCGCGTCAAAAACCAAATCCACATTCAGTTCCCTCCAAGGTAGTGCGGCCGGATCCTTTTCCGCGCACATCCTGATCCCCGTGCCGAGAATCGCCTGCGCGTCCAAACCGAGACTCCCATAAACCGAATCTCGTTGCATCCGGCGCGCCAGATCCCGCACCGCCGCGAGATCATTGATTGCGACCAATTCCATGTCGGGAAACTCATCCCTCGTCAACATCAACCGAAAAATCATCTGCCCGATTCTGCCGAAACCATTGATCGCCACTCGAATCATGATCGCCTCCTGTTTGCCGTTATGGCAGTAAAGAACAAAAACTCAAAGCACAAAATCCAAAAATCGAAATAAATTCAAAGACTAAAATCTAAAATTCCAAATCGTATTTTGGAATTTTTAATTTTGAACTTTGTGTTTCTTTTGGATTTTGGGCTTTGAATTTTGAGTTTTTTACAAAAGCCTCCTCCTCTGGACAGACAAGAAATTTTTACTCAGGCGAAGTCGAGCTTGCGCCTGACGTTACCTAAAGTAAAAATCCCATGCTTGTCGTGTCTGTCCAGAGGAAAAGGCTTTGTTGGCTAACACAGATGATTTAGTATTCTAGCACGCGAAAAAAAATCTGTCAAGAGCTTTGCGTAAATTTAAGTTTTTAGTTTAAATTTACAATAGAAAAAATGTCAGCCCTCACGTCCGCCATATTTCATTATAACACCGCGAAGCAAATCAAAACAGCTTGAACTTATACCCGTTTTATCCGCAGTCTATCCACAGACTATTCCGCCAAAATAAAAACAAAACGATTTTGTTTTGTTTTTATTTTGTATTTAAACGCCTTTTGTGTTATTCAATGATCTTATCGATTATTCCATAATCCTTCGCTTCCTGCGCAGTCATATAATAGTCGCGATCCGAATCCTTGTCAATTCGGTCCAAACTCTTGCCCGTATGCTTGGCCAAAATTTTGTTCAGCGAATCTTTCACGCGCAAAATTTCTTCCGCCTGAATCTTGATATCGCTCGCCTGCCCCTGCGCTCCGCCCATGACTTGATGGATCATGATCTTCGAATTCGGCAGAGAAAATCGTTTGCCCTTGGCGCCGGCCATCAGCAACAAAGAACCCATGCTGGCCGCCAGCCCCACACAAATCGTGACCACGTCCGGCTTGATGTATTGCATGGTGTCATAAATCGCGAGGCCCGCGCTCACCGATCCGCCCGGCGAATTAACATAGATCTTGATATCCTTGGCCGGGTCTTCGCTCTCCAAATAAAGTAACTGCGCAATCACGGAATTCGCCACGCCATCATCTATCGGCGTGCCGAGAAAAATAATTCTATCCTTCAAGAGCCGCGAATAAATATCATACGCGCGTTCGCCGTAGTGCGTTTTTTCGATGACCGTTGGGATTAAATACATAAGAAAAATTAAGAAATTAGGAAATTGGGAAATTGAGTAATCAATTAAAGAGCTCGTATGAAATCAATGCGATTTCGCCGGAAATTTCTTTGCGTTCGGATCAATGGCCATAATCAAAGCCAAAATAAAACGTCTTCTCGCCAATTTTTATAATATCTTCATAAATACCACAACACCACTTTTTTGATTCAACTCGCTGATCATAATCGTCTTTTGAAGTTGCCAACACAAAATGTGAGGCGAATTCATAAGTCTCTCCATCTGATATAGTCGGCATAATTTTTTTGGACAGATCAACTATTTCACCTTCCGTTAATGTCCTAAGTAGATTTACATTCGCCACATCATCACCCAACTCCCTTTCTAACTCCTCTCGTTTCTTCTGTGCTTGCGTTTCCACGGAATGATAAGACTCTTTGTTCATATAAGAAATTTTAAATTAATCCAAAATAGCTACGTTGTCCGCTGAATAATTACCAAAAATTTAAAAAATGATAATTTTTTTATTTTGTCTTTTCAACCCTTGGCGTAGCGTCATCCTTTTCTTCGAGCAACTTCAAAACGGTCTCCATGGCCGGATCTTCTATCGGACAAGCCTCCTCTCCCTTTTTCCGAAATGAGCCACAATTAAAAGAAACCGGTATATTATAAATCGGATGATCAATTTCATGAGGCGTGCCTTTCAACGATTTTCTGATTTCATGAGCCAGCGGACACATTCTGGAAACAGTTGAACCGATCGGCACATCCTGTGCCGGACACCTATTGGCAGACTGGCTCATTATTTTTTTCAAACCGTCTTTGTCACGGACATCGTCCGGGTACAAACGTTCTGACATAAATCATGGTGGTTATTAACTTCAAAAAACTAATAAGAGGATGAAAGAAATAAACTTCAAATAATTTTCCTGTCAGCATATCTCCTTTATCACCTCTATCTCCTTGCGATTTCAATTATACCCCACAATTTATTTTTTGTGAAATCGAGCTAAACCACAAAATGTCAGCTATTTCAAACACGAAATATATACTAAAATTGAATAAAAACAACTAACCAGTGCCTAAGTCTATTGACAAATAATTTAAAATATGATATAATGCTGGGTTATTTAACAATCAAACATTACCTGCAGATTGATGAAGCGGGAGAGAGATACATTAAGGTCTTGCCTTCGAGGTTCGCCTCTTTGGCCAGTCCTTACATCATCAACAACGGCCGGAACAAGGGCAATAATTTATCAGTCATTTCCCTTCAAATCCGCGCCATCCTCTTCATCAACTTGCGGGTAATGAAAAATAGAAAGTGGTGCGTGGTGCATGGATGCCCGCTTCGACTTCGCGTAAGCGAGGCGAGCCGGTTTGGAATATGGAGAATGGAAAATGG
>Ga0208373_1001785_pt1 | contig 26626 bp, 25 predicted proteins | sample RifOxyC2_FD_184036 | JGI IMG/M metagenome (GOLD analysis project Ga0208373, IMG submission 184036) | Soil microbial communities from Rifle, Colorado - Rifle Oxygen_injection C2 (SPAdes) | ecosystem: Environmental > Terrestrial > Deep subsurface > Rock core/Sediment | place: Rifle, Colorado... | reverse complement strand
CTTGGTTTATTGGTAAAGAATATTTTTACGCAAGGAAAAGTTGGTCAAGATTTAGCTGGCCCCATTGGTATTGCAGCAATAACTGGCGAAGTGGCACGACTCGGATTTGTCTCGCTCTTGCAATTTATGGCTCTGTTATCAATTAACTTGGGAATTTTCAATTTATTACCTATTCCTGCATTAGATGGTGGACGTATTGTATTTGTGATTATAGAAAAAATACGCAAGAAACCTGTGAATCAAAAAATTGAAGCAATTGTGCATAATATTGGATTTATTTTTCTACTATTACTCATTCTACTTGTGACTATTAAAGACATTTCTCAATATCAATTATTGCAATTCCTTTATCGTTCCTAAATTCTATTTGAACACATTTTGTGTTCAAAGTTCTTGACTTTGAGTACATGAATAGTTAGAATAAAGAAGTTGATTTTTTAGCATTTGTTTTTTTTGATATGTTCAATAATGTGTTCAAATCGTTCTCTCAAGATTTAGGAATTGATATTGGAACAGCTAATACCCTGTTATATGTCAAAGATAAAGGTATTGTCATTAACGAACCATCTGTTGTGGCTATTAATTCTCGTAATGATCAAATTATTGCGGTTGGGCAAGAAGCAAAACAGATGATTGGAAAAACACCAAATCATATTATTGCTTCACGTCCACTCCTTGATGGTGTTGTTTCGGATTTTGAAGTAGCAGAAAAAATGTTAAAACATTTTATTGATACAGTTCACCGTGAATCATTTTCTTTTTTTGCACGACCGCGCGTCATTATTTCCATTCCATTAGATATTACAGAAGTAGAACGTAAAGCGGTTGAAGATGCAGTCATGAACGCTGGTGCAAGAGAGGTGTTCCTCATTGAACAGCCGATGGCAGCAGCTATTGGCTCTCGTATGTCTATTCAACAATCAACAGGTAACATGATTATAGATATTGGAGCAGGTACTACAGGTATTGCAGTGATCTCCTTAAGCGGAATTGTGTCTTGGAAATCACTTCGACTTGCGGGTGATGAGCTGAATAAAAATATCATTAACTATGTCCGAGATAACTTTAACATATTGTTGGGCGAAAAAACCGCAGAAGAAGCAAAAATAACCATTGGTTCTGTGTATGACGATGGAGAAGTACAAGAAATGCATGTTCGTGGTCGTGATCTTATTTCTGGTCTTCCACATGAAATTTTGATAAATAGTAATCATATTCGTGAAGCGATTTCACGTTCGATTAATCTTATTGTCGACAATGTAAAACTAGTTATGGAATTAACCCCGCCTGAATTAGTGGCAGATATTTATGAAAAAGGAGTCTTCTTATCTGGTGGCTCAGCATTATTAAGGGGCTTTGATAAAAAAATTGCTGAGGAATTATCAATACCGGTAAAAGTAGTAGACGACCCACTGACCGCTGTTGTCCGTGGGACTGGAATTATTCTTGAAGATATTGAATCATCCAAAGAATTGTTTGTCACCAATCAAACTGATTTAGTATAGTAATGATACATAGTATTCTATGATTCGGCGGTGGAGAAAATTAATAACCTCAAAGGCCGTATTACTGTTTTTTTTATTATTTGTATTATTACTGTTGCATTATCTAAAAATAACTAAGCCAATTGAAAATATTTTATCGCTCAGCATACAACCAATCCAATCTCAACTGTATGGATGGGTAAGAACATTTGAAAATAAACGATTTCGTTCCACTGATCAACAATCAAATGAGGAAATAAGCGCAAAACAACGTGAGCTTGAAAATCAAATAAAAGAGTTGATTGTGGAAAATGCTCGTTTAAAAACATCTATTAAACAAGCAAAAGTGTTAGAAGAACAAGCATTGTTTCTTAATGAACATTCATTTCGTGCCATTACCGCTCGCGTCACAAGCCGATCAACAGAACATATCTCTGAAGGGATTGTTATAAACAAAGGATCAAAAGACGGTCTACAACCCGGTCTTCCTGCTATTGTAAAAAATGGTATTATCATTGGCGTTATTCAAGAAGTACAAGATTATTCATCAGAGATATTGCTTATTACAAGCGCAAGTTCACAACTAAATGGCAGTATTCAAAATGAATCTCATAGTCCTGGTATTATTCAAGGCGCATATAATCTTTCCGTACAAATGAATTTTATTCCGCAATCTGATGCGTTATCTGCTGATCAATTTGTATTCACAAATGGTTTAGACCCATTTATTCCAGAGGGTTTAGTGATAGGGCAAATAAAACAAATTTCAAATGAACCGGGTTCACTATTTCAACAAGCTTCCGTAGCGCCATTATTTCAACCATTTGAAATTTCTATTCTTTCTATTCTTTTACCATGAAACGTATTATTACAGAATGCATGTTTATTATAGGTATATTTGTCAGTATTGCGATACAAACATCTCTGATTGCTGATTATCCAATTGCAGCATCTATTATTCAGTTGAATTTGTTCCTTATTATTCTTTTTGTTATATTTCGTCATATATTTAGAGGCATAATAATGGCAATCATTACTGGATATTATATGGATCTGCATTCAGCACTTCCGTTTGGTATATTTCTATTTGCTTTTTTTTGTTCAATCACACTGTTACTTTTTTTTCAAAATAATATTTTTAAAAATCGCGCACTACATGCAATTATATTAAATACCAGCAGTGCCACACTTATCTATTATAGTGTGATTGCTATTTCACTTTTGATTGTCCAACACTTGTACCCAGAGCGACTTCCACCAATACAATGGGTACACTATAGCGCATTAACTGTTGTTCAAATCATAAGTCATAGTATTTTGATTGTTCTTTGTTTTATTGTTATTACAATTTTTGGACAAAAATATCATAAAGTATACACTGCAATGGAATAAATAGTATGAATAAAGATCCATTTCATCCATATGCTGCACGGCGCTCTATAAAAGATTCATTAATCGAAAATAATTTGCGCCGATGTGAAATTGATAGCGCGCCACCAAATCAATGGAGTAAACATCATAAACTTGGTATACCTGCGTCTCAATTTCAAACACGATTATTACTCTATATTGCTGGAATATTATTTTGCATTATTCTCGGGCAAATGTTTCGTTTACAAATCATACGTGGTGCTATATTTAGAGAACGCGCTGAAGGTAATCGTATTCAAACACATATAGTAAAAGCTCTTCGAGGAATCATGTATGATTCATCTGGGAATGCTTTAGTAAAAAACATTCCGAATTTTACTCTTGTTGTCAATGCTGCTGATATGCCAGATCGATCGCTACAAGCACAAGAAAAAATAGCTACACAAATTACAGAATTAACACAGGGGAATTACCAAAATATTTTGGATACTATCCGAACTTCAATACAGACTGGTCAGTCAACAATTATTCAAAATCATATTGCCTATAATGATGCGTTGCCTTGGATGATTGCGACAAAAAAAATTGCCGGCGTTCATATAGAAGTACGATATGGACGTGAATATCTCGCACCAGATTCGTATGCACATATTCTCGGTTACACTTCAAAAATGACAGCAGAGGAATATGAAAAATTCAAAGAACATCAATATCTACTCAATGATGATATTGGAAAGAACGGACTAGAAAAATATTATGAATCATCTCTCCGTGGAAAAGATGGTTATCAAAATATTGAAGTGGATTTTCGAGGTCAGCAACAATCAATTATATCTGATATAAAACCAAGTGAGGGAGATAATTTACATCTTACTATTGATTCCGTTCTTCAAGAATATCTATACCAAAATTTACAACAAATCGTTCAGGAAAAAAATGCTCCGGGAGCTTCTGCTGTTGCTATAGATCCACGCAATGGAAATATTTTAGCACTGATTTCTTATCCTTCGTATAATAATAATACATTTGCACAAGGTATTTCACAAGAGGAATATGATACATTGCAGAACGATCCTCAGCATCCATTATTTTTTCGCGCAATATCCGGACAGTATCCTTCCGGTTCTGTTTTCAAACCAATTGTTGCTGCTGCTGCATTAGAAGAAAAGGTCATTACAGAAAATACTACAGTGGGCAGTACCGGCGGCATAGATATTAATGGAACTTTTTTTCCTGATTGGAAAAAGTATGGACATGGTAGTACAAATGTGTATAAAGCACTTGCTGAATCAGTGAATACATTTTTTTATCTTGCGGGTGGTGGTGATAATGAAACATCTATAGGTTTAGGTGTTGATCGAATTTATGCCTATGCTGATTTATTTGGGTTAGGGAAAGAAACTCATATTGATCTGCCTCATGAGGCAAGTGGTTTTTTGCCATCGAAAGCATGGAAAGAGGAATTCAAAAATGAAGAATGGTATATTGGTGATACGTATCATCTTGCTATTGGTCAGGGGGATTTGCTCGTAACACCACTTCAGGTTGCATCATATACGGCCACAATTGCAAATGGTGGGGTGCTCTATCAGCCGCATATCATTGATCATATATCAGATCAACAAGGAAATATAATAAAAACAATGGAGCCAATCATACAAAATCCACAAGTGGTCAGTAAAGATACCATTAATATTGTGCAACGTGGAATGCGTGAAGCTGTTTTGTCGTTAAGTGGAAGTGCACGTTCTTTGCAACAACTACGGGTGAGTAGCGCAGCAAAAACCGGAACAGCTCAATTTGGAAAAAAAGATGTTACACATTCATGGTTTACTGTATTTGCACCATATGAAAACCCAGTTATTGCCTTAACCATTCTCGTTGAAGAAGGAGGCGAAGGAAATGAAGCAGCTCTTCTAGTTGCATGGGATACGTTGCAACAATATTTTAAATAATACTATTTATTTTTTGAAGGCTAATATTAGTTTATTTTCAAAGTATTGACAAGAGGTATGTAATAACGTATTATTTTGAATAAATAATCTTATTTTTTGTTTTTAATTTTTTATGGTAGATCAACAAAAAACATTTATTACAAAGGAAGGTCTAAAAAAGATCGAGGAGGAACTTTTTGAATTAAAAACAGTAAAACGCAAAGAAATTGCCGATCGCATTCGAGAAGCAAAAGAGTTAGGCGATCTTTCTGAAAATGCAGAATACACTGAAGCAAAAGATGAACAAGCAATTACAGAAACACGTATTCTTGATTTAGAACAAAAAATCAAAAATGCTCAAGTAATAACACATAAAAAAAATAAACATATTGTACAAGTTGGTTCTACAGTAACAGTCATAGGAACATTAAAAACAGAGGCAACATATACGCTTGTTGGTTCTTCAGAAGCAAACCCAAGTAAAAATTTTATTTCAAATGAATCTCCATTGGGAAAAGCATTCTTAGGAAAAAAAACAGGAGACACAGCTGTTGTACAAACACCACGTGGGGAAATGAGTTATCAAATAAAATCAATTGAATAAATCGCTGACTTTCTGTATACTTATAGAGTAAATTTCTCATAAACATACTACTATTATCTGTATGCTCGATATTCATTTTATACGTAAAAATCCAGAACTCGTTCAAAAAAATGCTGAAAAGCGTGGTGTACATGTTAATATACAAGAGCTACTACACATTGATGCACAATTGCGACATCATATACAATTAATTGATCAGCACCGTGCTAAACGCAATGCTATTTCAGAAAAACTACAAATAACCAAGGGGAAAGATGCTCAGCTGGTGCAGCAGGGAAAAGAATTAAAGGATGCAATAGTAGAACTGGAGTCTGAACAAAAAAAATTATATACTGCATTTTCTGCTCTTCTGTTACAAATTCCCAACATGACTCATCCTGATGTACCCACAGGAAAGGACGATAGCGAAAATGTTGAAATTACACGCCATAAAGAACCAACACATTTTGATTTTTCACCAAAAGATCATGTTACACTTGGTCAGGAATTAGATATTCTCGATTTTGAACGTGGCGCTAAAGTAGCCGGAAGAGGTTTTTATTATTTAAAAAATGATGCAGTACTTTTAGAATTAGCACTGATTCAATATGCATTCAATATTGCATGTACTGAAGGATTTTCTCCAATGATAACTCCAGATGCAGCATATAAAGAAGTATTACAAGGAACAGGATTTAATCCTCGCGGTAATGAAACACAAATATATAACATAGAAAATACTGATTTGTCATTGATAGCAACTGCTGAAATTACTGTCGCTGGTTATTATCAAAATCATGTATTTAAAAAAGGGGAGTTAGATCAACCAAAAAAAATTGTTGCACTTTCACATTGTTTTCGCACTGAAGCAGGGTCTTATGGTAGGGAATCACATGGATTATATCGTGTGCATCAATTTACCAAAGTAGAAATGTTTATTTTCTGTAAACCAGAGCAATCAGAAAAAATGCATCAGCATTTACTTGCTACAGAAGAAAAAATTGCTCAAGGTCTTGAATTACCCTATCGTGTTGTAGATATATGTACTGGCGATATGGGTGGGCCGGCGTATCGAAAATATGATCTTGAAGCCTGGATGCCATTTCGAAATAACTGGGGAGAAATTACCTCTACATCAAATTGTACTGATTACCAAGCACGACGTCTCAATATTAAATACATAGATGAACAAGGAAAAAAGGAATATGTTCATACATTAAATGGCACCGCAGTGGCTCTTTCACGTTTTCCATTAGCTATTCTTGAAAACTATCAACAAAAAGATGGTTCTATTCAAATCCCTACTATCTTATGTCCGTATATGTTCGGAAAAACTGTCATCCGTTAAATTATTTTGTAACAGTGACTAAGTAACGGGTAATCTTTGGATGCACTCTTCCTTCAATTAACACGACATCATTTTCTCCCACGGTTGATAATATCCTACGAATAAGTCTTTGAGGACGATGCTCGACATGGATATAATTTTCTGTAAGACCGGCTTGTTTTGCAGCTATTTGTAATGGTTCTGCAAAATCTTTTGCCGTAATAATCAACATGTCTGCATTTTTTCCAATGCACGAACCAATAAATTGATGTGGTGAATCTGCTGCTTTCTCTAAAGCAATCCTACCTGATGTTATAACAATTTTTCTTTTTTTCCATACAGAAAGATATTCTATAGCTGCGATAAAATTATGTACATTTGTGTTATGTTGATCATCAATAATGACTGAGTGATTTTTACCTTGTCGCATCAACATCATAGCAGGAAGTGGCTGTAATTTTTCAATGCCGGCAACAATTTCAGATAAAGAAAGACCTAAATGATGTGCAACTGTCGCAGCCGCAAGAATAGAAGGGATAACTTGTGAACCATATAACGCACAACGGACATTGGCTGTTTGATCTTTAATATGCAATTGAAACTGAATCTCAAATGGCGCTATGTATATATGAGAGGCATATATATGGGCTGTGTCTTTTATAGAATAAAATTGAATAAGTGAGGAGGTTTTATTCGCTATTGTCGTACACAAAGAATCATCTTTATTAATAATAGCAGCACCAGAAGAGGGGAGTGCCTCTAACAATTCTACTGCTGTTTGCTCTGAGCCTGTCAAAACTCCAATAATGGGTGGAGTGATTTTACATAATGCTTGAATTTCGTCTTTTTTATGGGCTTCCATTTCGACAATGAATATTTCATGTTCTAATTGTAAATCGTGAAGAACTATTTGTGCAATATCAATTTCTGTATTGACATATTGAGGCGTGACAAGTGTAGCAAATTTTTGAGAAAGTATACTATGTAAAAATTCTTTTGTTGATTTTTTCTCATCACCGCCTGTTATTCCAACAATAATAGGGTTCAATTTTTGTACTTTTATTTTTGCAGAATGAATAATCTTTTTGCGTTGAAATAGCACAATACTCATAAAAAAGAAATGACTTGCTCAATGAATGAATCTTTAAACATACCTTTCAGTATACGGGAAAAATCACATCATATCAATAATAACATACAATAAAAAAAATTTTGTATGCATTGCGAGATAGAATAACATCCTTTATAATAATAAACAGTATGTCACTGTTTTCTTTTGTGCAAAAAATTCATAATAAACGTAAAATTCAGCGTTTTCAACAAAAGCTTGTTCGAAATCGAAGAGATTTTGCGCAATCTAGTACACAATATCATACAAAATCAAACAATCAAAAAGACAAAAGCCGAGTGTATGCATGGTTTTTTAAAGATGGCTGGGCGATTCTTGGTATTTTTTTCTTTATCAGTGTAACAATATGGTATTTTGGATTCTATCAACAAACCTTTCACATGACTAACATATCGATCCAGGGAACCAAATTTATTCAACAAACGACTGTTCAGCAATTCATTGATGAATATACAAATAGTAACATGTATGCCCTTGTAAAACGCAATACCTTTTGGACTGTAAATGCAAAAAAATTAGAATGTTTACTAGGCGAATCTCTCCAACAATCATTTGCATTAGAAAGCGTGCATGTTGAAAAACACTTTCCCAATACATTATTCATTAAAATTGTTGAACGAATTCCTAGCATTACATGGATTACATCAAAATCTAGCACAGAGCATGTGTATTTGGTAGATCGCCAAGGGATAGTAACCAAAACACTAGAAAAAAAAGAGGATGCTGATCCGGCATTTCCAATAATTTTTGATAAAAATCGAGATCAATTAAAAGAAGGGGGAGAACAAATTATTTCCTCAGAATATATACAGTTTTTATTAACAATACATGAAAATTTTTCAAAAAAAAGCGGTCTACAGATTCAACAGTATGAATTACCCCTAATAGAATGTCAAGAAAAACAATATGTTGCTGAAAAAATATTTGAGCAAGCTCTTTCTTCATCTATTTCAGATGAATATCGAACAAAACAAAAACAAATTCAAGAACAATTTCAGAGGGGAGATTTGAGTATTGATGAAAGTTTACAAGCGCTTGACGCAATGAAGCAAGAAGAAATTCAAAAATTAGGAGAAACAAATGTAGAAGGGAGTAATTTGCACAAAATGCAATGGGAAACCGTTTATGTACCAATTGAATGTAATTTAAGTAAGGTGGCAACAGAATTACATGTTATTACTACAAAAGATTCTCATTCATTTGCAGTCTATTTAGATTCATTAGTTGATGCAAATATTCAATTAGAAAATTTACAAACAGTACTGCATGAAAAAATTCAAAATAAAGATGCTATTCAATATATTGATGTACGTATTCCAGATCGTATATATTATCAATAAACCGTAGCTACGGTGTTCTGAATAAAGAAAAAAATCTATCAATGCGAGGGAGGCTTTTCGTTATGCATTGCTAGATTTTTATTCACTTTGAAATAATTGAGCATGAGCGTAATATGATAAGTAATGAGTATAAGCGTCGTAAAAGCTATGATGTGCGACACATCCAATCTTAATTCCATTATACTCTATCCTTAGATTTGTGTCATACCCACATCAGAAGTTTGATTATTTTTCGCTTCGAACGTATACTAAAAAAGCTCCAAGTTACAGTGTCGGACGAAAGAACTGTGATGACAAAAAACTTGGGGCTTTTTTTATGGAAGATAATTGCGTGGATTAACTGCAAAACCGTTCAAACGTATTTCAAAATGTAAATGAGGCGCTGTGGTTGCCCATCCTGCTCCAGGTGTTTTTGGCATTCCTCCGCTCCAACCGATTAAATCACCGCGTCGTACAAACGTATTTGCTGAAACATTGATATTACTTAAATGTAAATATACTGATGAAAGATCTGTTGATCCGTGTATAATTTGAATATAAGCAAGATCAACGCTGTTCGGATTATATTTGACAATACTTACATACCCAGATGCTGCGGCATACACAGGAGTTCCTTGGGATGCGCGTAAATCAATTCCAGAGTGCGGACCAATACTGCTTGCGTAAGGATAATCCGGACAATGAAATTCACAAGTAACATAAATTGAATTAAGGGGCCACTGAAAGGTTACGCCATTTTCTAACTCTTTAATAATCCCCTCTTGTTCTTGCAGTTCCTGTTGATTTTCTAGATTCTCATCAGTATCTAATTGTTCTTTGATCTCTTTTTTTAATGCATCCAGTTTTATTTGAGCTGTTTTTTGTAATTGTGACACCTCACTTTCTACCTGTGTTTGTTCTGCACGAGCTTTTGATAGTAATTCTTGATATTTTTCTTCTGTGTTTTGTGTTTCTGTCAGTAACACTTCTTTGGTGTTTTGCTCTTCTTCTAAATCAACATGTTGTGATTCTAATTGAACTTTTTGAAAAGAGACCTGGATCTTCTTTTCCTTGAGTTCTGTACGTTTTTTTACCAAATTTTTTTTTATTTTTTGCAAACGTTCAACATTCTTTTGAACATCAGATTGAACACGACTACTATATTCTAATTGAGAATAAAATTGTGAAAAGGTCGGTTGAGAAAATGCGATTTCTAAAGCTGTTCGTTGCTCATTTTTATGAATGGTGCGTAATAATTCTGAAAGAGAAACTTTATTCTCTGTAATATTTTTTTCATACTGACGAACCTGCTCTTGTATCACTTCGATTTGTTTTTGTGTCACATCAATTTCAATTTCAGTTTTTTGAATTTTTATTTGTGTTTCTTCCATGCTGTTATCAAGAATTCCCATCTCATTTTGCAATGTTGCCTCTTCTTGTTGTTTTTGTTTTATTTGCTCTTCATATACATGTAATCGCTCAGCAAGATCTTCGATTTGACCAGATTTTTCTTTAATTTGTTTGTTTAATTCACGAATATCCTCCGTAGATAATGCTTGCTCTTCAGCGGTATCTGTCCCAAAAACAAACAATGGCGTAAATATTACACTGCTAACAACACAAAGCACTGCTATAACGTATATATATAAATGACGTAAAAATTGTTGCTGCATCATATTCATGTGTTATAAAGAGTTAAGAAGATTTTTTGCATGATACAGACGTTTCACTGTTTCCTTTTTTCCGAGCAATTCAGCCAATTCAAACGGTGAAGGAGATTTCTGTTCACCAGAAAGTGCAAAGCGCATAGGCCATAACACATCCCCATTCCCCCACCCATGTTGCTTGATCCAAGGAAATAAGAGTTCTTCCAATATTTTTGATTCAAATTGTTCTTCTGACAAAGTTTCAATATACTGTAATAGTTCTTCAACTATTTTTATTGTTGATTCTTTTGTTGATTTTTTCCAAATGAGTAATGCGGGATCATATGTAGGTAGTGATGTTTGACTTTGGTGAACAGTTACTGCTACCTCTAACAATGTACGCGTTCTCTCTTGTAATTGTTTCCAAATAGATTCTTGCAGTGATTTTCTTAATTGAGAAAACCACTGAAGAAATTGATGATATGTTTCTTTGTGCGTATTCGTTTCTATAGTACTCAACTTTTGCACTTGAGTAATAAGATCTTCAACAGTTAATTTTTTCATATACTGTTGATTCATCCAATCGAGTTTTTCTGTTTCAAACACTGGATTTGCTTTATTTATTTGTGCGATATCAAAACGCTGTATGAGTTCATCGAGTGAAAAAAATTCTTCAGTCGTTTTTGGATTCCATCCTAAAAGCGCAATAAAATTAACAATAGCCTCTGGTATATATCCATTATCTCTAAATGCAAGCAGTGCAGTTGCTCCATGACGCTTACTCATTTTCCCACCTTCTTTTGATAATAGTAATGATAAATGAGCAAATTGAGGTGCTTCCCACTTAAAAAATTGATATAATAATGTATGTTTCGGTGTTGATGGTAGCCATTCTTCGCCCCTAATAACATGAGTAATACCCATGAGATGATCGTCAACAACATTTGCTAAATGATATGTAGGAAAGCCATCAGATTTCATGAGCACCTGATCATCTATATCTTTCAATTGAAAAGTTACATTCCCGCGTACTAAATCATGAACAATAATACTCCCCTGTTCTGGTACAGCAAGACGAACAACAAAGGGTATATGTTGTGCCAATTTTTTCTGTACCTCTTCTGTTCCAAGCATACGACATCTTTGGTCATATTGTGGTGCTTTTTTTTGAGCTTGCTGTTCTTTACGCATTTGTTCTAAGCATTCTGGTGTACAAAAACAACGATATGCCTTTTTTTCTTTCAATAATTGATCAATATATTTTTGATATATTGTTGTTCGTAAACTTTGAATATATGGCCCACATGCTCCGCCTGCATCTGGTCCTTCATCCCACTGGATTCCAAGCCAACGCAATCCTTCTGTAATACCTTCAAGGCTTCCCTCTTTTTCGCGAGCTTGATCGGTATCTTCAATACGCAAAATAAATGTTCCGTTGTTCTTTTTTGCCCATAAATAACTAAATAATGCAGAGCGAGCGCCTCCTATATGTAAATTTCCTGTGGGAGATGGTGCAAAACGCGTGCGTATAGGTGTTATCATAGAATCTATAGTATAACTCAATTTTTGAAATAATGAAAAATGTAGTGCTTAAAACGACGTACTTTATTAAATAATACCATTAAAGGAAATAAAATAACAGCCCGAATGATACGAATAATACGATGAGGTTCTGTCCATAAACGCCAGAACCATTCCAAACCCATTGTTCGTATCCACTGTGGTGCACGCTTTGCAACAGCAGTCCAAAAATCGAATGCGCCACCAATGCCCATGCCAATACGTACAGAGGAACAATCTGAGAGATATTGATGAAGCCAGAGCTCTTGTTCTGGAAACCCAAGACCCACAAGTAGGATGTGAGGTTGCAAGTGTTGTATGTGTTGTATGATGTTTATTGTATTCCACTGATTTTTTTCTATTGCACTGCCAAAAATAACAGCATGCGGTGCTTTTCTCTGAATTGCAGCAAGTATCTGCTCTTTGGTAGAACGGCCATCTTTACGTACCATACAAAATATTCGTAGTTTTCTCTTATTGGCAATAGAAAGAAGCTCTTGTGCCATATCTACTCCTGTGACTGTATGACGGATAGATGAACATATGCGCAATCCAAATCCATCCGGCAGTGCAAGATCTGCGGTATTTAACGCCTGCTGATATGCTGTTGAATAATGAGCGTGCAATACAATTTCTGGATTTGGCGTTACTATCATATGAGGTGTATCAGAATCCAAAAACTGCTGTAAGCATTGAATTGCCGCTTCCTTTGACACATCATGAATTGTGACTCCTAAAATAGTGACTTTATGCATATAACTCAGTGGTGGGTGTCAGAAGCCTATGGGGAGACCCATTCAATGCAATAGCGTAAGCGTGCATTGAATGGCGTCCTCCCCGCAGCTGAGATACCCACTCTTTGGAAAAATTGATTTCTTGCTCAGTTTATAGTATAATATTATACATGAAAATACAACACAGACACGTATTTCAACATACATTTCTTGTGACTATAGTACTCATGACTATACTTCTTACTGTCCCATTGACTGCTACATATGCTTTTACCTTTACAAAAAATACTATTATTACAGATGCAGAAGCAGAAAATTCTACATATCTTTCTGTAGAAGGAATTCAAGCATTTTTAACCGAAAAAGGCTCAGTACTCGCACGATATCACACTACTGATATTGATGGTGTTGTCAGAAGTGCTGCAGAAATTATTCATAAAGCCTCTCAGCAATATTCTCTCAACCCCCTCTTTTTTTTAGTCATGGGTCAAAAAGAATCCGGGGCTATTACCAATGCACAACTCACACATTCAATAAAAGACTGGTGGCTGGGGTACGGCCGATGCGATGGCTGTTCTGCATCAACGGCTGCCCCGTATAAAGGCTTTACAAAACAAATTTATAGTGCTGGGAATCGTATACGACATGGATATTTACATGATTTAGCGACGGTTGGTCATACTGTTTCTGGGTGGGGTCGTGGCATTACAAAAAGAACATTAGATGGTATTGATGTGACGCCCACAAATAATATTACTGCTGCGTTATACACGTATAATCCCTATGTTGGCGCATATGGCGGCGGCGATCGTCGATGGGGCGCTAATTCTGCCTTTCAAAAACTGTGGCAGGAGTGGTATAAACCAAAATATCTCTATACATATCCTACCGGCTCTCTGCTTCAAATTGGAAATGTTGTATATCTCATTAAAGGAAAAGAAAAATTCCCATTTACATCACGTGGGGCATTATATGCAAATTATGATGAAAGCCAAATAATTTCTGTTCCTGCTATTGTGGGGGAACAATACAAAACAAGTACTCCTATCCAATTTCCTGAATATTCATTACTGCAGGCACCAAATGGAGGCGTCTATCTTTTTGCTAAAGGAAAAAAACGCCCATTTGTTTCTTTGTCCGCATTTCGTCACTATGGTTTTCATACAGAAGAAATTATTTCTGCGACTACACAAGAATTAAAAGTTATTCCAAATGGCTTACCTATTACCGAAACCAATGCTGATCCACGTGGTGTAGTTGTAAAAGATACTACCACAAAAACTCTGTACTATATAGGAGCCGATGGGTATAAACGTGCGATTCTCTCCCCTACTATTTTACAAAATCGATTGCCTTATTATCCGATTGAAAATCGTGATTCTGCTTCTCTCTCAAAAATAAAAGAACGAGGTCCTTTATTACTCAAGGACGGCACATTGATCACTTCAAAAAATTCAAAAGCTGTCTATATTATTGCAAATCAGCGTAAACATGCTTTTAAATCTAAAAAAGTATTTGATGGATATGGTTATCAGTGGAAAAATATTATCACTGTTTCTGATTTTGTGTTACAATTGCATAAAGATGGAAAGATGATTACATTGAGTAAAAAAGAAAAGAAAACAACGGAACGTCGCACTAATAAAACAAAAAAATAATATTATGCCCCTTGTTTTTGCAGCCGTTGTGCCAAATCATCCGCAATTAGCTATGGACTGCCTCACAACAGGCACAGATCATAGTTCTCAAACATGCAATGCCCTTCAAGAATTGGAAGGTGAGTTGTATTTTATGAAACCAGATACAATTATTGTATTAACATCATATGGTTCTCAAATTTCTGATTTGTTTAATATAAATATTGCAAATCCAATCTCTTCTACATTAAAAATGCATAAATCAGATGTAACTGCAAAAAAATATTCATTTTTCAGCGACGTTGAATTTGCTGCACATTTAAAAGAAGCTGTTGATATACAAAGCAACCATCTTCCAGTAACAGTCGTTGCCGAATCTATTGTTCAGGCTGAAATTGCCGCACCCATACGTTTATTATTAAATCATTTACCAAATACGCGAGTCATTGTAATTTCTACGGCTCATTTACCTGTGCAAAAACATTCTGAATTTGGTAATTTTTTACGACAAGAAATACTGCAAACAAATAAGCGTGTTGCCATTATTGCTGCTGGTCACTTATCTGAATATCGTTCTACTAACACCACTACTCATGAACAACAAGCATTTGATACTGTGTGCATCAATGCACTCAAAATGAAACAACCAGAACAAATTCTCAAGATCAATATACACATTCTGGATAACAGCCATACTGACGTATTTGCTCCACTCGTCGTCCTTCTTGGCGCAATACATAAACTACACACAGAACCAGATGTACTTTCGTATGAGCAACTGTATCATCAAGGTCAACTTGTAACCAATTTTGTTCTCATCTAAGAATGATAGCTGAAGTGATACCATATACACGGACAATTCGTGGCAAAGAATTGTTCGATTATCATATTCCGTCAAATCTTGCCGTGCGCAAAGGCATGATAGTTTGTGTTGAATTTCGCAACAAACAACTGCCAGCAATTGTATGGAATATAAAACAACACAGTACCTTTAAAATAATAAAACCAATACTTGGTTTTATTAATGAAAATTGTTTGCTTGATTCATTTCAATTACATTTTCTTGGCTGGTTTGCGTTCTATTATGGCATTTCTAAACCTCATGCGTTTAAAACGATATTTTCTAATATAAATAGTAGCGGGTTCTGCTGTCGTCGTGAGTTCCCTTGCAATGCGAGCTTACGCCATGCATTGCAAGGGAGCCTACCCTTACGGCATCATCTGCCAGATCTAACTATCCAAGTGCCTTTTTTAAAAAAGAAAATTTCACTTAAGGAAAAAGAATATCTCATTCATTATTCACAGTATGAAGATATTTTGAACATATATCACAGTATAGCAACACAGCAGTCTGGTCATCTATTAATTATTGTTCCGGAGTATCATGTGGTGCCAAAAATAGTACAAGCGCTGACATTACAAAACGTAATAATTATTACTGTCCCAGAAAAAGCTTCTCCTTCTTTTTTAGCTCAAACAGAATGTACATTACAATCATCGACTCAGCCAGTTATTATCATTGGAACAAAAAAGTGTGTTTTTTTTCATCCAAAATATTTTTCAGCTATTATTCTTGATCAAGAAGAATCTCGTTCACATAAACAGTATCATTGTAATCCACGTTACCATGTACGAAACGTACTTTATAATATACGTAAACTATACACAGAAAAACCTTTTGCACTGATACTCACCAGCCATGCACCAAGTGTAGAATCATATGCACGCATTGCTAAGAATAAAACCACGTATCATGATATTCGAAGACCATGGAAAGCAACTCATATTGAAGTTATTCCTATGGAACAAGAACGTCAAAAACAAAATTATTCATGGTTTTCAGATAAACTCATAGAACGCATTGCGTCATCAAAATGCACCCTACTATTTCTCAATAGAACAGGAAATTATGGAGTTGCTGTATGTAAAGATTGTTTTCAATTACTTCCGCAAGATGCAGCCGCATGTACCACTTGTAAAAGTAATCGATTACGTTTTGCACGAAAAGGCATTACACGTCTTGAACAAGAAATTCATGAGCTCTTTCCAAAAAAACGGATCGTGCGGATCGATAAAACAACAGAAAAGATACATGCCACAACTCTTCAAAAAGCCGACATTGTTATTGCAACTGAAAAAATATTTCGCGTAACACCGCTGTCTATTTTTGATTATATCGGAATCCTCTCAATTGATCATTTACTCGTATATCCACATTTTCGTTCAGAAGAACGCGTCTTTCAACTACTTGTTTCTCTTTTGTCAGCACAAATTTCTATACTCATCCAAACATTTTCTCCTGAACACCCAATTATTCAAGATGCAATTCACAATCGATATCAAACATTTATTCAACGAGAAATGAATATACGAAAGGCTTTTCATCTTCCTCCATTTGGTGAATACTCCTATCTCATCAATAATCGCACAAAAAAAAACACACCACATAAAGGCGCAATCGATACTTCTTCTCTTCCACAAAACTTAATGATTGATAGGCTCTAAAGTTGACGTCAGAACATAAACTATGATACAAAAAATAGTATGTCATTACGTATTTATACAACCGAAGACCCGGAAGTGCGAACAGTTTCAACTGAAATATCTCGTACGGAATTACAAAAAAAAGAACTTCAAGAATTTGCCAAAGAGCTTGCAAAAGCGATGGTTGATTTTGATGGTGTTGGTATTGCAGCGCCTCAAGTTGGCAAATGCATCAGAATGATTGCTATTGCAAAAGAATATGCTGAAACAAAAGAACACCTTATTTTAGTAAACCCACGTATTGCTTCTGCTGGTAAAAAAACCGCTAATATGGAAGAAGGATGCTTGTCTGTGCCACAAACATACGGTCTTGTTGAACGCGCAACAAAAGTACGCGTAAAAGCGACTCAACTGAACGGAGAAACTATCGATATTAAAGCAAAAGGAATGTTTGCTCGAATTTTACAGCATGAGGTGGATCATTTAAATGGCATTCTGTTTATTGATAAAGCAACTGAAATCACAAAACAAGCAACAACATCTGTTGCTATTTAATTTAATATGAGTACGTTACAACATAAAACACGAATCCTTTTTTTTGGAACACCAGAATTTTCTGTCCCCTGTCTTGAATATCTGATTAATAATAATTATTCCATTATTGGTTGTGTTACCCAACCAGATAAACCAAAAGGACGCGGGCAAGCGCTTGCTGCCTCACCTATAAAAAAAATAGCGCAGCAGCACACTATTCCTGTATATCAACCAAAAACGTTACGCATTTCTAAAAAAGAAGGTGCTGATTTTTTACAAGAAGTGCAACAAAAATTACAGCCCGATATTGCTGTTGTTGTTGCGTATGGAAAAATTATTCCAAAAGAATTACTACAGATACCAAAATACGGTTTTGTGAATGTACACGGGTCACTATTACCGTTTCTTCGTGGTGCCTCCCCTATTCAAACTGCCATTCTACACGGTTTTCAAAAAACAGGTGTTACTATTATGCAAATGGACGAAGGAATGGATACTGGCCCAATGTTTGCTACACAAGAAATTCCATTAACACCGCAAGAAACTGCTGAAACATTGCATGATAAAATGAAAATAGTTGGTGCTCAGTTATTAGTTGAAACTCTTCCACAATATATCAGCGGCGAAATCAAACCTCATGCCCAAGACAATACGCAAGCAACCTATTGCTCTATTATAAACAAAGAGGATGGCCACATTGATTGGAACAAAAGTGCAGCAGAAATTGACCAACAAATTCGCGCATTTACTCCGTGGCCAGGTACGTATTCATTTTGTGAAGGCAAACGCATAAAAATTCTTGCTGCACATCTTTCTTCTCATCAGGAACTTTGTATTGATATTGTGCAGCCAGAAGGAAAGAAACCCATGGCCTATAGCGAGTTTTTGAAGGGGCACCCTTCATGCCAATTTATTCATTCTTAAATGAGACAGGCATAATAGATGATGTTTTTGATTTACGGAATTTTTTTGCAGTATAAAAACCTAAATACTTGCCAGTCATAAGACGTGTTTGGGCATCAATTGCCGGAATAGAACCAAAAATAATAAGTGTTATTGGAAGTAGTATCCATTGCACTATCATAATAAAAAACTTTAAAAAACGATTGCCAGGGACTATGCTTGGAAGTAAATACACATTTAAAATAGCTGATGCAAATATTCCAACCATTGCTGCACGCATGAGCCATTCCAGTACAATAGGAGCATTTTGGGCAATAACTGTTGTTTTTTCTACATCACCTACTGCCCATAATGGGATATATCCTAAAATCAAAATAAGAAGCGGTGCAGTGGACCACGAATACATTCCTTCTGCTAAATTAAATACTAAATGCCATTTTTTTGGTCCTAAATCTGCTTTCCAAAAATGCCAAATCATAAATGGAAAATGTTCAATGCCCCATGCCCATCGCCGAATTTGTTTATAGAGATTTTTTACAGTTTCTTTCAATGTGCCTGCATGAGCAGTATCCATAGATACAGAAATATATAATGGAGTCACTTCGTAATCACCATCATAATAAATGAAACACTGAAGAAATATTCGCGAATCTTCAGTGACAATGTCGTTTTGCCAAAAACCAACATCAGCCAGGGCTCGAAAGCTCATACTATGTGAAGAAAATGTCCACAATGGTTTTGGACGTGCTAATTCTGCCATCAGCCAAAATGTCGTAGAATTTGCTACAATACGCGCAAATGAAAAAGATTCCCACACATTATTATTATATAAAGCAAGAGGTTGATAACTGGAACGAGTAGGGTTGGGGTGACGTAAATAGGTATAGGTTAAATACGCAAAATATTCTGTATCAGCAACAGTATCAATATCAAATGAAGACACAATAATATCATCATAATTCCATCCATGCTGATCAATATATTTCTTTACCTCGCGCCCTGCATAATTTAAATTCGCTCCTTTTGCAGCTACCTCACCTGGAACACCGTCAGGGTGAACAGTGATGAGTAATTGAAAAAAACAATCAGCAAATTCTTTGTAAATTGTTTGAGAGACACGTTCAAACGAATCTAAGCGGCGTTGTTCACCCGCAAGTACGACAATCATTTTGTCTTTTGGATAAGTTGACGCTTTTAATGCTTGAAAAGTATGCCGTAATACTTCAATATCTTCATCAACAGTTGGCAAAAAAATAATATGTCGAATTTTTTCCCAATCAGCACATTCTTTTTGAATTTTATCCATCCAACGCACTCCTCGTAATTGTTGATACCGTTTCCATGACAAAGAAAGATAAATAATGAAGTAAATGATACGAAGAAGCCAATATAAATCAAAAATAATAACAAAATAAATCATCCATAATGGCTTCACGAATGAAAGCAAAAGTACAACAATCAAGGTAGACAACGCAAGCGTCCCGGGAATCATTTCTAATATACGATATTTTTGATATGGACGAAATTTCATGCGTAATACATTAAGAATGAATGCAAACCAGCGAATTTTCTATTCAATGCAATAGCGCAAGCGTGCAGTGAATAGAAAATTTGCAGTAGGTTGCATATTTTATTATTCATATGACGAAGAAATATGCTCAGGCACGACTTCCACCCACGTATTTCCACGAGTTAGTGGTATCTTTTTACCGGATTCAGTATAAAACTGCAGACGATCTACTCGATTTTCTTTTTTCCAGGTTCCTCTATAAACTTTTCCATCATGAAAAATCTCTACTTTACCCTCTCCATTCACCGGCCAATTAATTCTGCCTTTCCCTTCAAGCGTTGTGCCAGAACCAACATGTTGAATAACAATATTTGTTGCAGATAACACCTCTCCATTTATTGCATCATGCTGTAATATATTACCATTTTTTCGTTCAAATACATTTTTTTCCGCGTTATAATGATAATCCACGTTATACGAATCACCATAGCCAATAAAAATATGCTGAACGCCTTCAGGTGTTTCTGGTGCTGGTCGTTCTTCATCGGGTAATGGTTCACTAAATTTCCACATCGGATATTGAGGTGCTGGAGCTGTAAACCATCCATGATCTCGTACTGCTGTATCTAAATTATCACTCGACGTAAATAAATTATGAGGCGCAAATTTTGTTCTATCACGCCAAAAATAATTTGGTTCACGTAATCCTTCTAGATTACGAATACGAAATGCTTCAATGGCAGTAAGTGCTGTTGGACTGCCGCCAGCATGAGCATATGGACAATGATATTCAGAAAGAAATTCAATATAGGTATCACGCGCTGAACGAACAGGCCCAATCACGTTCGATTGACCACCTGCATACACAGCCATTAATCGAGTGATGCCACCTTCTACAATAACTTCATATACTAACTGCGCTTGTGATAGCCCGGATTGTGGACGAACCCCACCAAAAGCAGCGTTTTCAATCATAACACAAACGGGCAATAGATTTGACTCTTCTGGTTTTACTAATACGCCGTCAATACGCCGTGGGATTTTTTTGGGGATAAGCCATACATATTCTTCGACCCCATACCGTTGCACTAATAATTGTGAAGAAATCGAAGGAATGCTCACCCCTGCACTTTGTTGTGAAAAATCATGACGATACAATACGGCAAACGTTATTCCAGTAATACCAAAAATACCGCAAAAAATAGTAATACTAATCACTTGCATTTTTTTATCTCTACGAAATGCTCGAAAAAAGCGTTTGACTTGATGTTGGAAAGAGTGAAGAAAATTCATGCATTAATTATACTCTACTGTCCGGTCATCCGGAAGTACTTCTACCCAAATATTCCCTGGTATAAGCAAAATTTCTTCATTTTGTTCATTAAAAAACTGTGTGCGTTGTGCATCTGTATTATATTTCCATGTACCACTTATTGCTTTTCCATCATGAAATACTACTGCTTGTCCTTGTGAACGCACATCCATATCAAGTAATCCTTTTACCTGATCAATGACTCTTGTTGCGACATACTGCACAATCACATTTTTTACTTGTAATTGTTCGCCTGTTAACGTGTCGGTATGTTCTTCTCCCCCATTCCATCTCAAATAGACATTCTGCTCTTTATTATACTGATATTTGACCTCATAATCACTATTTGAAAATGGAATAGTAATGTATTTTTCTTCCTCAGGACGATCATTTTTTTTACTTTCTTTGATAAAGTTCCATGGAGTAAAATCGCCAAATTTTTCTTGTAGTTGATTATCTCGTAATGCATAGTTTAATTGATCACTTGCAATAAACACATTGTGCGGCGCTGCAATGTTTGTGTCACGCCAAAAATATTGCCCATTACTCATTTGATCAAAATTATATACTCGTGCACTTTCATTCAATTTGACCAGCGCTTGCTGACTTCCTCCTACATGAACATACAGTGGATAATACTCTTCAGCCCAATCTACATAATATGTTCGACTTGATCGTACTGGTCCCAATTGCTTTAAGTGTTCACCTGATGCAAAAAGCGCCATAAATCGAGTAATGCCACCTTCTGCCAGTGCCTCATATACTACTTGTGCTTTCTGTAACCCCGATTGTGGCCTGACACTGACAAAATTTTCAATCATAATCGCAATAGGCAACATATTTTCAACATCTGCAGAATCAACAGAAACACCATCTATATGACGCACGAATTTTTGTTTTTCGTTTACTGCTGTATTCGTGTTTGTATCACTTTCCTGAGAGTTCAGCCGAGCAGCTAATAAACCACTCTTCCATACAATAAAGACGGCAACTATGAGAATGCCAATAATAAGTAAACCTGATTTTTTATGTTGCTCAAAAAATGCGGACGATCTATCGTTTCCTCCTTCTGTGGTTCGATGTTTCATAGAATACTTATTTCTTTGCTGTCTCTTTTTTGGCTGGTGCTTGTCCTTCTTTTTCTTCACCCTCTGCCGCTGCTGCTTCCTTTTCTTTTTCTTTGGTTACTTCTACTTGTGACACATCTTCAACAATTGCAGTATCGAGCGCTTTTAATTCTTCTTCTGAGCGAGGTTCGGCTATGGAAACCACCACTTCTTCAAGATCTTGTAAAACCTGTACACCACCGGGTAATTGAATATCTTTAATACGTATGATATCTTCAAATGTTTTTAATACAGGTAAATCAACTGTAATAGAATGAGGCAAATCTATTGGCAAACATTCAATTTCAATTTTATCAATATTTTTTATCAATATACCTCCCAATGTTTTTACGGCCGGTGATTCACCAACAAATTCAACCATGACTTCTGCTTTAATTTTTTCACTCATATTCACTTGATGAAAATCAACATGTGAAATGCAATGAGCCAAAGGATCATATTGCACATCTTGAATAATCACTTTGACCGCGGGATTACCATCAATCACAATATCAATTAATGAACTTTCTCCTGCACCATCGTATACTTTTTGAAACACATTTTTTTCAACCAATATGGAGCGAGTTTCACTGTTTTTTCCATACATCACAGCGGGTATCAGTGCTTGTGATCGCAACTTTTTTGCTGCATGACGCCCCTCTTGTGATCGGGCTTGCGCTTGTAATACAAATGATTCTGTCATAAATAATTTAGTATTTAATCTTTATAATAAAGAAGGTGTTGCATACTCATGGGTTGTTGAATTAGCTCATGAATATCCAAAATATCATTTTCTTGAATATGCGTATTGTTCCAAAAGCGATCAACATCTTTTTTGTTCAAATCAGTGAGCATTCGAATAGAGGTACAAATGCTTTCCTGTTCCACATCTATTTGTAAGAGTGAAGAATGACATGAGGCACAGGTAATATATTGCAACCGCATATTCCCTGTTTTTTTTACTTCACACAGAGCAAATGAATTGAGTGACGCATCACATAACGGACAATGTTCGACTTTTTTTACACTCTTTTTCATGAAAAATAATACACTACAAATAAATATCGTTTTCATAGCATAAAATAAAAAGAGAGATTCGTCAACTATAACCTATACGATGAGCAATCCCGAGCATTATTAAGGTTGAAATCATGGAAGATCCTCCTGCACTGACTAATGGTAATGGAAGCCCTGTTACCGGCAACATGCCAATATTCATACCAATAACAAGAATACTTTGTGCAGCAAAATATATAAATATACCCACTACAAACAAAAAGGCATAATTTTCTTTGGTTGTTATCATATATTTCCATAATCGAATGAGAATAATCGAAAGAGCCATTACTAAAACGACAACACCAACAAATCCTAATTCTTCAGCAATTGCAGCAAAAATAAAATCAGATGTTACTTCAGGAAGAAAGTGAAGTTGACTTTGCGTTCCAAGACCTATACCTCTTCCCCATATTGAACCAGAACCAATGGCCACCATTGATTGGGTCACATGATAGCCTGCGCCACGTGGATCTGATGATGGATCAATAAATATTTGTAATCGATCTTTCTGATAGGGTGAAAATAAAAAAAACCACCCAATAATCACCGCAAAAATCATCATAATGGGAATAAGAATAAGAAAAAAACGTGGCGCTTTTAATAGCAAAGCATATCCATACCAGATAACAAATAAAATAAAGGCAGAACCAAGATCAGGTTGTAATATAATGAGACCAATGAAAAATGCAGCAATACCTCCGCTAATAAGAAAAAATTTCGTCCTCTGCATCAGTGAAATATCTTTATCAAAATACATAGCAATACATAAAATGAAAAGTAATTTTACAAATTCAACTGGTTGAATTGAAATGGAACCGATAATAAACCATCCCGTTGTTCCTTTTAATTCTCTTCCAAAAAGTAATACAGCTACTAATAATCCAGTTCCAACAATAAAATAAAATAAAGGGTGTGCCTTTATAAAACGATAATCTACAATACAGAGAGCAACAAATAAACCAATACCCACTAAAATAAGCAATAATTGTTTATAAAATGAAGAAAGATTAGAAATTTCTTGATTCACTCCAATACTATATTGCATGAGCAATCCAAATGTAATTAAAAAAAAGATAGCACCACAGAACCACCAATCTATTCTCCTCACTGACTGTTGTTCGTTGAGGAAAAACAACTTCATAATTTTCGTATAATGCGATCTTCAGTTAATACATCCACATTAATAAATATTTGGGGAATGACAGAAGATGAAAAATAATTTGGCCACTTAAAGGCATCAATACTTCGAGACTCTAAAGAGGTAATTTCACTTAAGGAAACACGCCCTACACCAAATACATTTTTATTTTCATCTTCTAACACGACAACAACATCAATGTCACGAAAACCATACACGCTTTTATTTTGCAGTGTAAAAGAAACTCCAGTACGAAATGGAAAATCTTCCAAAGCAGAATGAATAGGAAATGATTTGAGTTCATTAATGCCCCAATGAACATCTGGCAATGTTGAAACATCGACCATTTTTTTCCAATCAACATCAATAATATTTACACTTACTGTTGGAAGATCTTGTCCTCCAAATGGAATCTGTGTTTTGATCAGATACCGTTCTTGTAAGGGAGAGAAAGTAGCATGTTCCTGTCCTGTTGTTCTTCCATCAACGAGAATTTCATACATCACATCTGTCGCTGCCCAAATAGTATTTGGATTATGCATTTCGACCAAGATATCCACAGATGTATCGTTATATTGTACCGCTTTTTTTCGTGTGATAGCGATTTGTTGTGGTTGACGAATAGAATTGATATTTAATATCTGTTCGGGAATCTGTGACCAAATCATATTTGTTTGGCGAATATTGAATAACCAAATACATACAAATACAAAAAATGTTCCAACTGATATGCTCGCTATCAATAACCAAAATGATACCTTCAGTAACCGAATTTGTTTTCTGTGCGTAGCAACCCAGTACCCACGCGTAATATTTTTATCTGATAGCGAATCATTTGCCATACAAATTATAGTATACCATTCTTGTAGGGTGTATTCAATTATGTTACACTGAGAACAGCTTATTTAAAAAAAATTATTGAATTATAACCATATGTTTCAAACAAGTATTGATCTTATGTATGGAGCTCTGACTCTTTCCATACTCATATTTACTCTTTTTTTAGTATGGATGATGTATTATGCCATACAGATATTAAAACAAGGGAATGAAGTCATTCGTGATATTCGTGCAAAAATTATTGAGTTTGAAGAAGCTCTCATGAGCATTAAAGAAAAAGTAGTTGCCTCTGCCAGTTCTATTTCATTTATTGCTTCAGAAATTGGAACCGTTTTAGATTTGGTACGCAATAGAAAAAAGAAAAAAACAAACGGAAACGGAAATGGTAAAAAATAAACTTACTACTGTTTTTCTTTTTGAATTGCTTCAATAACACGAGAGTTCGATTGTAAAGTTTCCCAAAATAATACGTGCTCTTTATTAATAACCAATTGGTTCATGGGTTGGTGTAATTCATTTCCTAAACGTACTATAGAAAATTGAGTATCCCCTTGTTGTTGAGTTTCCTCAGTTGCTGTATTTTCTTGGCCTTGTGTATCTTGCAATTGTTGTGATTCTGTCTGCGACTGTTCTTGAATATAATATACATCTGTTAATTCCCACAATGATCGACTTAATGGTTGCAGATGACCAAAATACACTTGACCATTTGTTAAAAAGACTGCTTGATAGGAATCTTTTGGTAATACTTGGTCAAATTGACGATTGACAAAATACAATTTTGCCGCGCTTAAAAAAATGATACAGACCACAAGAATATATGAAAAAGTAACAAGGTTCCATTGTAATCGTTGGGGTCTTTTTGGTTCTTCTCTTTTTTTTTCGTTCCGTTTTAATACAGCTGTTGTTTTTGGCATATAAGTATGATAACTTATCAATTATGTAATTATATTAGCACAAGCAGTACTATATGTCATTTGTTCATCTTCATACTCATAGCCACTATTCACTTCTTG